>VTLG01005645.1_pt1 | contig 113571 bp, 161 predicted proteins | sample 4694571 | NCBI WGS metagenome assembly VTLG01 (sample SAMN12604809, study PRJNA352737) | marine metagenome | biome: ENVO:00000447; feature: ENVO:00000209|ENVO:00000569|ENVO:01000036; material: ENVO:00002151; isolation source: viral sequences binned using virsorter ... | reverse complement strand
TCCTGCTGAAATAAACCCCGCAAGCGATCGTACAGGACCTGAAAAGGTTGATTTTGCCATATTAAGTCTCCTTAATAACTCTATCGTCTTGGCTTGTCTGCTAGGTCAGTCGATAGATATTAATAACTCCTAGTTTTTTGATTGTATCTTATTCTTGTATTAAAGGAAAGGGAGCCGAAGCTCCCTTTGTGTCTATCAGGAAAAAAAGGAAAGCGATCTAGAGTTAATTAACAGGCATTTTGTTATTAAGTTAAAAAAACAGACCGCCTTCCTTTGTTACTTAGGCGCCGGGTGAACCAAAAATACCACGCCAGTCACTCCATCCAAAACTGTAACGTTCTCTGGCTTTGTATCGAACATTTCCAGTTTCAAAGTCACCTTCCATGCTAGTAGATACAGGCGTTCTAACGAAGTGTTTAAGTCCGTTAGGTACGTCAGTTTTGATAAAGAAAGCATCAGTATCTGTCAGATAATGATTAACAACATAGCCTTCTGAGACCATTCCCATATTTCTAATTGCGTTAATATCATTGTCAGACGTAGCGACCCTTCCAGGAGTTTCCATGAGCCTATCCGCTGTAAACTGCAAAGCAGGTGGAATTATTAATTTCTTTGCTTGTGCATTAACCTTCAAATTTCGCTCATCTTTAAAGGCAGCAATATCTATTAATGCCTGTTCAAGAGAAGTTTCATTTAGGTCAGCTGCGGTAGAAAGCTCATTCTTCAGATCCACGTTAGCAACAGTCGGATGGTCTGTAGCACAAAGCTCTTTTCCATCACCACCAACATATGAAGAACTAAACGCATTGTTCAATACGTTAGCTGCTTTCACTTGTTTAGTTTGCTGCATTGATCGCGCTAGTGCTCTTGTGTAACGAGAAGAAAGCGTATCGTAGAGATTATCCTCAATCGCTTCTTCTGTCAACGCAAACGCAAGTGCAATCGTTTCGTGTGTAAAGCGTGCCGTCCAAGACTCCTGAGCTGTGTCATAAACGACAGCTGCTCCCTCACCTTTTGTTGGCGCCTCACCAAAGCCAGTCAACATCACTTCCTCTTCGAAAGCACGTTCAGAACTTTCGGTGTCAAAGATGTCTTCGTGCTCGTTATTGTACCTCTCATACTCTAATCCAAAAAGAGCATGGAGTCCAGGGACTAGTTCTTTAACTAGTTGGGCTCTATTAATCGCCATTATTTATGCTCCTTAAATTAGACTGCAAAGGTGTTAGTTGGGAATGTGAAGAGTCCTCTCGCATAAGCACCTATTGAATTGCTTGGTTGCGAGGCGAATCCTACACATAACGCTACACCACTTGAAGTAGTTGCTGTTGCCCCTTCCTTCGATCTACCGTTAGTTGTACTACCGGCAGTCGTTGAAAGAGTATATTTAGAACCGATAAAACTTACGGCAGGGGTTCCTGCTGTAAATTGAGCCTCGTAAACGATCCCAGGATCATTGTAAACAAGAGCTTCTGCATCGGCGCTCCCTTGTGTTGCGGTATCAGCAGTCCAAACTTTCGAGAAAGTTGGGGTGCCATCAGTCGCAGTATAATATACTCCATAAAACACACCTACAGGAGTGCCAGTCGCCGTGCCTTGAATGACATAACCACTAGATAGATTAACGACATCACCTGAAAAGATTGATGCGTTAGTTGCACTTGCGATTCTCATTTTAGCAGGACGAATAACACCACCGTACATGTGATATGCAGGAGTAAAACCATCAGGTTTATTTGTATTAGCCATTAGTGTTTCCTCTTACTTAATACAAGTTATTCTTAATTCCCTTTTCCGGTAGGTTTACTACCGAAAGCAACTTTAGAAGTCCTTTGAATATCACTATCTTTTATAGGCATTCTAGCGTCGCTCTCTCGCATATAGTTATGGTCTACACCGTTCATAGCTGATTTTGCTTCAGCTTCAAAATACTCTTTTCGTTCTTGTGCGGTTTCAACGGGTACTTTAGCGAGAATTAAGCCTCCAACCCCAATTACTCCTTCAAGGTTTCCACTATCTACTGTCGGAGCTTCAAAATCAGGATAATCTTCTGCTCTCACAGGTTCATATCCTTCCCTAATACGTTTAGACATATTAGATTTATCATTCTCTCCTCTAGTTGATTCACGGATCCACCTGAATTGATATCCAGGAGGAGCCTCTGGCGCATCTAACATTGAAGGGGGCTTCCAAGGCGTTCTGCGAGTTTGAGAGTCTCGTGTCTCTGCAGATCGTGAGTGACGATCAGTACCGACATCCTTTGTTCTATTATTGTCAGTCATTTTATACTCCTTCTATATGCTTAGCATATTCTTCAAGTGGCACGTCTAATCGTTTAGCTATCGCTACCTGACTAGGTGTCAATTTTATTTTGCGTACTCCTTTTTTACCTCCAGCACCTCTGCTGGAGGCAGCAACCTGTTGTACGGGGGCAGATTGCTCTTGAGAAAACTTGTGTGGAAAATTATCTTTCATTCTTTTATCCACTTCGATATAATAAGTATCTGAGGTTGGATCTACCCCATTTTCAACTAATTCTTTATGTATACCAAATGCTGCAAACGTCATTGCTTGATCCGTTCCGAACCATACATTATTTTTAGCCCATTCCTCTGCTTTAGGATCGGTCTGTCTGCTTTGATATTGTAAATTAGGTTGCTCCTGTACAGGAACTTCTTTTGAAGTGTCCCTTTCTCTAATTTGTTGCTGAGCCGTTAGTCTTCTAAGGTTTTCTGCTTCAGCACTTACCCTAGAAAGTTTTTCAGTCGCATCAGCAATTGCTCCTCCATCACCAGAGTTTTGAGCATCTTTTAAAAGTGTCTTTGCTCTTTCGATTTCAGATTGTACTCTGTTATCGTACTCTTTGAAAAGAGAAGAATCTGAATTTTTTAATTTCTCTTTTAACTGAGTTGCTGTGTTATTAACGTTTTTAGCATAATTAACTGCTTCATCCCGCTGTCGTTCTGCTTCACGCATTTTGTAAGTAAGCTTATCAATACGTTTCTGTACGGAAGCACTTACATCATCCAGCTCATCCTTCTCAGGCTCTTTTTCTTGTTGTGCTGCTACGGGTTGGTCTTTTATTGAGTCATCTACATCTGCTTCATGTATATTGACCTCCCCTTCTGGGAGCTCTAGTTCTAGCTCTATATTTTCTGCGTTATTGTCTTGCATGAGTTTTCCTCAAGAGTATTATGATAAAATTGCTTCGGGATCTTCTATGGTAGCTAAAATCTCATCATCATTTAAAAGACGCATATCGCCACCTTCTATCTGAAAACGAGCTCCAGCATATCTACCAAAAATCACCCAATCACCTTCTTTACACCACGGTCCTTCAGGAAACTTATTTGGGTCACCGTAGGCATTTGGGCCCAAACCAACAACATAGCCAACAACAGTTGCAAGTCTTTCTTTATCAAGCGTTGCTTTAGCTAAGTGTATGCCTCCTTTAGTTACCGCAGACTGTGAAAAAGGTAATATTAAAATACGATACCCCGTTGGACGTGGTAACGATTTTGCATGAGACTCTAAATTATCAGGGGTAATAACGTCTTCTGATTGTTCCACAGGAACAGCGTCACTACTACCGAAATTCATGACTCGGTCTGGAATAGTTTTTGCGACATCACTAGTCATTTGCATTCTCCATATTAGAATGTAAAGTTTGAATTTCTAATTCAGCAAAATTCAAACCTGCTATTTCACCAACTATCCTTTGGTATTGTTCAAAATTTTCAATACTTCCAGAAGCTAATGTTTGCGTAAGAGCTTCTTTTCTCTCACGATATTTACGGAGCAAATGCTCCGCTGCTAAGATATAATCCATCTATTTAATGTAATTATACCAAAGAAGTCCTTTAGTTTGTCCGTAAGCTGCTTTCACTTTAGCTTCTTGACCAACTACGTTACCTTTTTCATCCGTATTCACTTCACCTGCAGTAACAGACTGTGTTCTAGTGTTATCAACTATTGCTGGTTCACTAGGCTCAGGTCTGTTCACCTTTTTAGAGGGTGACGGATATTTTTTCATACCATCGAAATAATCACGCATCAGTTATCTCCGTTTTGTTTTCGAGTATCTCGAACTGTCTTAACTAATTCAGTATAGGCTTTGTCTGCATCTACTTTAGTTTTTTGCTCTAGTTCTTGTAAGTCAATAGCTGCTCTGGTGTCTTCTTTTCTAGCATCCGCTTCAATTTTTTCTCGCTTAATCGTCGCGTCTAGTTCAGCTTTAACCATTTCAACTTCTTTATCCCGCAAATCTTCTTGCTCTTTCTGCATCAACTGTTCTTTTTCAAGTTGTAGTTGCTTCTCGAACATTTCACGTTGTGGGTCTTGTTGTGCCATCGCCTGAGCTTTTGCCATTGCCTGAGCCTGACCCGTAACTTGTTGTGTTGCTTGTGCTGCCATCATAGCGATTTGATTCATAACCTCTGGAGGCATTTGTCCATCTTCCATAGCTGGAAGCTGTTGTCCCATCGCCTGCTCTATCTGTTGTCGATACAACATCGACTCATGCTCTTGAATATTTGCGCCTATAGATTGCATAGCAATAGGGTTTTTCTGTACCATTGGGTTCTGCATAAAAGCACCATGGGCTGTAATATAAGCTTCATGGTTTTGAAACGGATAAGCCTTTATCGGCTTGCCTGTCATAGCTGCCTGTTGGTCACTGATAGGATCCCGTGGCGGAACCTCCTGTTCTGGAGGTAATATTGCATCGATATCCTTTATATTTAAGGCTAGATACATTTTACGGTAAGACTCTTTTAAATCATGTAACTGAGGCGCTGCTTGCGCCATTTGTAGTTGTGTTTGAGCTAAAGTTATTCTTTGAGTCATACTGAAGATATTTGGGTCACTTACCGGTACAACATCGACAGAATTATCAAAATCCTGTTTAAAAACGTTTTCTGACGCCCCTTGCACTTGATAAGGGTACTCAGGAGGTAAAAATTCACCAAAAACCCTTTTTAAAATCTTAAACTCGGTTCTTTGGGCATAATGCAACCTTTTATGGATTGCAGACATAACTCGCTGCCCTTTTTCCATTAAAGCCACCGTTGTACCAACAGGAGCTTGTGAATTACCGTCTCCTGTAGGATCTTCTACAGTAGCTGCAAATCTTTTGCCTGAATCAACCAATGCGCCTAATAAAGACGTTAAAGTGTTGCTTGGCTCTTTGTAAGGTAAAGGCAAAAACGCATCTTGTAATCTTCCTCCCGGAGCATCAACATCTCGCCATTCTCCGGGCTGTAATGGGTCATCATGACGCTGAATATTCAATCCACGTGATTTAAATCCTGCTGGAAGGTTAGAAAGTGTCCCTGCGTCTATTAATTGGCGTAAAATCGCTGTAACTGACTTAGTTAAGCCGCCCATCATATGAATTAGCCCAAAACCGTAAAAACCTAGTCCCGGAAGAAACTTATAATGAGTAAAATGCTCAATTTTCTTCTTCATAGGGTCTTTTTCGTTGTAATTTGGCCTAATTGCAAGAATTTTGTTGTTATCTTTGCAAATAGTTACAATATAAGGCAACGCTACGCCTGTTTCTTCCCCGTTTTGGTCTGTATCTTGGTATCCTTCTAAATCTAAACCAACATGCATCTCTAATAACGTATATTCCTCATCACTAATGGTTCTAGTAAGCCCTTGTAGCTCATCTATTTTATCATCAACGTCAGTTGTGTCCTGTACTCCTCCCGGAGACGACATTTCCATGTCTTTATAGAAACCAGAAAGCTGTAACTTACGTAATTCGTTTTCATTCATATGAATTACGTGAGTAATCCGGGGAGACGTCAGTAAATCAACTGCATAATAAGGAACAACTAAATCTTCTGACTTAACAAAACGCGCTACCGCACGTCCAACTGAAGGATCGTAGTAAACTTTTTTAAAGGCTGAACCAGATAACGGTAAATAAAACAATAATTGATCCATTTCTGGGTCATATTCTTCCATTTTATACGTTATTTGGTAATTCATGAAGTTTTTAACACGATTCGCTTTTGCTAACTTAGCGTTATCGGTCATTCCTAAAACTTCCGTATCTACAGGACCACCAGCGGGTAACATTTCCTTATAAGCTTGCGCTTGAAACTGTGTTACTGCTTCTGCGAGTATCGGATGGTGAACTCCTGAAGCTCCAACAAAAGGCTGTGACCTAGAATCAGAGTTAATTCCTAATAAATCTAACCCTTCTGTGTATGTGTGAAACCAATCGTTCCTAGACTCTAGGTCATCTTCGTAGGAACCCACTAATTCTGTAGAAATTGTGTTTAATTCTCGGTCATCTAAAGTTTCTGCTAAGTTTTCTCCAAACTTAGAAACCTCTTCATTAGAAAAATCACTGCCGCGAATAATTGAACCATCGGGTTGAAGAAAAAGCTCAGTTTCTTCCTCCGGTTGTTGTATAATTTCTAGTTCAATTGCTTCTTGGGAGTTAGGAACTGCAGAAATTAGTTGTCTTTCAATAGCCATATCGCCAAATCATAGTCTGATTTTCATTAATAATAAACTCTCTGGCCTCCATAATGCCTTTCCTCTTCAAAATAGTCACTGGTTAGTTGTAAAAAACCACCTTCCCTAAACCGGGCTAAGGCTAAAGTTGTAGCATCAACAAGGTCATCGTTCTCGCCTCCTGGAAAATCTGAAACTTCTTCCATTAATTCCTCACCGAAACGATTATCAGGAACCCAAACTCGTCCATCCTGAAAAATAGGAGACACAGAATTTAACCTAGCAATCTTATCTTGACCTTTTCCCGGAGAAAAAGTGTTAACAGGAATACCTACTCTGCGTAATTCTTGTACTAAAGGAAGCCCACTAGCTTTAGCCTCAACAATTACAGTATCCGGGTTCCAATACTCATACAAACGTAAAGCTTCATGCTTTAATTCAGGGAAATCGAAACGCTCTTTTATACAATCTATCAAAATTAGATGCGCATCATCCCCTTGGTATAAGTCTTCCCCAATTTTCCCTTCGGGATAAAAAACTCCCCACGTTGTAACGGCAGTAAAGTCAGCCCTTTCTGACTTTAAAAAAGCCGTATCATAAGATTGGATAATGTAATCACATTTAGGCGGTTTGTTTTCCTCCCAGATCTTAAACCAATCTTTAGGGATAATTGAAATACCCTCACCTGTCGGCCTTTGCATATACTGCGCAGCCCATTTAGAAGGACTAACTGAAGCTTTAATACTTTCAAGTTCTTCTAATTTCCAATATTCTTTCCAAAGCGGATTCCCTGAAGGTAGAACTGCAGGAAATTCTATAATTTTCCATTGATCTGCCCCTTCATCCTGAGCCATTTTTCTAGTTAACCGACCCGTGAGATCTTTTTTATTCCACCGCGTCATCACAATAACGATTGCGCCTCCGGGCTGTAATCTTTGTCGCGGTCCAGCCATGAACCATTCATACGCTTCGTCCATCGCTTTATCTGACATCGCATCCTGCTCTGAATGAGGATCGTCGATAATGAACAAATCCGCACCCCTACCCGCTAATGCACCTCCAATACCCGCTGCGTAATATTCCCCACCTTTATTAGTTAACCACTTACCCGCAGAACGACTATCCGCTTTTAACTCAGTTTCAGGGAATAAGGTTTTATATTCCTCACCATCAATTAAATCTCTGACTTTTCTACCAAAATTAATAGCAAGATCCGCTGTATGGGTGGCTTCTATAATTTTTAGTTTAGGATTTTTACCTAATAAATACGCAGGAAACAAATGAGAAGCAAACTCAGACTTTGTATGTCTGGGAGGCATATTAATAATTAAACGTTTTAATTTACCACTAGCAATATCATCGAAAGCTTTGGCCATTTTTACATGGTGATCGCCATTAATAAACTCTGCCCAGATAGACTGAACAAAGTTCATGAAGGTACTAGTGGATTTTTCCTGAAACTCTCGTTTTTCCAGTTCTTCTAAAAGAACCGTAAATTCTTTCGCCTCAGCTTTAGTTAAATAAGAAACATCAATATTCTTTAAAGCTCTGAGCTTATCCGCATTAGAGGACATTTATTTCTTTCTACTAGGCCGGTTTTTATACATTTCTAGATTCTGTAATTTAGTTAACATATCTTCTTTAGGAGGAGTCGGAGTTCCAAGTGCTTCGTTTGCTTTAACAATATCACCTAAAAGAGCGTCTTGGAACCTTCCTTCCGGAGGAGTTACTGGTGCTTCATCAACCATTTCTTTCGCTATTTCGTCAAACGCTTCATCAGGAGCATTATTAATTAATCTACTTTGTTCCTTTTGGTATCTTCTTATCTGTTCTTGATGATTTTCAATAGCGTTCATAGCGGGAATAGGTTCAGAAGACATATTATTAATTTCTCGGTTAAGGTTAAATCTTGCCGTTTTTATTTTTTCAGACAGCCTTTGATAGGCTTTTGCAAAACTAGATCCTGGAATAAAAGGGGTCAGGCTTGCAGCCATCATAATACCCCCACCTAATCGATCCCCCTCACTGAACATATGCATTCCTTCGGCAACCCCTGTGGCATCGCCTACTCCTGGAAGCATTTCAGCTAGAAAACTAAAGTCTTCACCTAACTGCTGTGCACGATAAGGATCAGATACCAGTCCTGTATTACTTAGAAAACTAGCAATCCCCTGCCGCTGTTGCTCCATCGGTGAAGGGGTGTACGCTTCTATGCGCTGTTCTTCTAATGGTACTTGTATAGCTTGGGCCATTTTATTTCTCTCTTCGTGCTATCTATTAGCTGGTTTATTATAACCTACAGGCTCACGAGGATAACCTACGTTAGCTCTCCCTTGTCGATACCGAAAACGGGCTTGATCTTCCAAGTTAGCTAAATCACGCTCACGTGCCTTAGCTAAATTTTCCGGAGAATACGTCTCATCTAAACGATCAACTTCTTCTTGTACTTCTTCCATTCGACTACGAAAACCTACCCCGGTAAGCCCACGCGCTCTACGAATCAGCATTTCTTCTATCGAGGCTTTTCTATCTAACGCCTGTTGCTCTAACGCACTCGCTTCAAGGTCAAGTAACTTATCCTTATTTAACTGAAGTAAATTCGATAATTCATCATGCGCCTTCCAATAAGTCTCATAATTTCCTTGACGAGTGCTGTAATCCTCGGGATTGTTTGTTATGCTTCGCCAATGACGAACAGCTTTTACCCAGTTTTCAGTACTATCCGCTCTCCATGCGTCAAAAAGTAAGTTAAATTTCTCGTTAGACCCGGCTGTATTGGAGTCGGGCAAAGTATCTCGTATCGCGTATCGTGTTTCTTTCGGTTCCCATCTACCCGTAGAATCACCACGATGCCCAAATTCATGGGCTTGGAGGTAAGGGTTAGCATCAAGAACACTAGGTGCATAAACCATATCAGACTGTGGTTCTTCTCCCTGCCCCCTTACATAGTCCCTAAATTGGGCATGTAATGGTTGGTCTTCTGGTGTCCCTTCTGTAGAATATCCAGGGGTCATATACCACCCCTGATAATTTATGGGAGGCCCATACATTTGTGTATATCGTGAAGGGTCCACCGCCCCCCCACGATATGGCCCCATAGAATCGCGAACCTCTCGGGTAAACTCATCATCTGCCATTTCGCCCGACGCTAACCGCGCTCTGCGAAAATCATTTAAATCCTCGTACCCCATGGCACGTGCCTCTGCACTACTTATCTCTACCGGTGGCATCCCCGCCTCCGATACCCGCTCACGTAACATCTTAGCTTCAGGACGTTTCTCCCTGATGAAGTCAGCTACAGCAGTAAAAAGATTACTCATAAGTAAAGTGGTAAGACTTTAGAGTGGTATTCCTGGTTCGCGAACAACTTACTCCTCCTCGGAATTCGATTGATCCTGCTCACGGTAATACTGAATAATATTCAAAGTCTGTCGTATATACCGCCGTATATCCGCTAAATTATTAGTGAGATTCTCGTACGCCTGTGCCGTTAATCCATAATACGCTACAGCAGGCGCGTTCCCCTCATCATAATCCTCTATATATTGCCTCATTACGCTTGGATTTAAAACAATCCACTCAATCTCCGCTGGCGAAACCCCCTCCGGTAACGGGGGATGATACATAGGTGCAGGCTCCGTGATAGTGACTATCTCCACCGGGGCTACTTCCGGTACAGCCGGAGGACTACTGAACATATTTCCTAAAGTAGAACAACCACTAAGAAAAACACTACTCAACAACAGGAACTTCATCAAACTGCCTCGGGTTAGTTAAATCAATAAACTGCTGATGAACTCTTACCGTTCCACGGTTCACTACTCCCTCCATCAACCCCGGTCGTGCAATAGCTAAATTGTTCAAATCATGCCTAGCAAAAGTGTTTCTTAACTCCGTAACCTCCTCCCGTGCAGAATCATTAGCCTCAGATAACTCCGCTATCCGTGCCTGATTCTGACGCTGAGCCTCAAGTTGATCCTGTAACTGACTGTTTTGATTGGCTATAGTACTCTCGAGTACCGCTTGGTTGTTGACGGAAGTCTGTAACTCAACCTGAAGCTGTGCGATCCGGGACTTCTGAACGTTGATATAAGCGTATGAACCACCAGCCGTAGCTAATAAAAGAATGCCCATAACAATGCTTAGCTGAAGCCCCATTCCAAAAGTATATTCGAAAAAATTTTTTTCGCAAAATTTTTTGTACAGGGACTTATTTGTAAAGTACATGCAACTGCGGGCCTAAGTCCAAGGGCGGGCGGGTGGGACCCGCGCCGCTTAGCGGTTCGGGGGTATGGGGGTCGCTACGCTTGACATAGGCTAAGCAATGTAGTAGGCCGTCAGCCCTACACTAAGCAAGGTTAGCTGTCAATAGCTAAGACCAGATAAAGAAAAGCCCCGCTAGTCGGGGCTTAACTTAGGCTAACTTAAATTAAGTTAGCTAATAGTAACGAAGGCAATCTTACCCTCTAGCCCTTTTTTCTCCCAAGGTGCGTTACCTGCTAACCTAGCCTGATAATGAGCACCTATTTGAGCTACATCCTGCCGGTATTCTTTACCACTAGGCCGTGACCAGTGGTTAGTACCTGTAGCAATATCAGCAGCCATTAGTAACTGTTCAACTGTAGCACTGCCGCCCAAGTTTTTAATATAGGCAAGCATTAACTGAACCTGTCTAGGTGCTGATTGTTTAAGATGTACTGGCTGATCAACTAAAGTTAAAACAGTATGATCAGGTAAAGTACCGCTCCCCCCTGTACTAACCTTAACATCAGTATCATCTTGCATAGCCGCTAAGAAAGCTTCTTTATCAATAGAACCATTCTTATTTAGCTTAGACTTGCTACCCATACCTACTTTTTTAGTACCTACTTGTGGTTTATGTTTCATCATTTTTATCCTAGCGGTAAATTATAGTTTAAGTAACTTAGGCTAGTACCGCCTGACTAACCCTGTAAGTAATACTATACCTAACCACTTTACTTGTAAAGCTTTATTTTCTCCTAAATTAAATAAGTTTTTTTCCCTGTTTTTTCTTTCTTTTTTCTATCTTTTCTTAAATCCCTCCCTCTATCTTTTCTTAAATCCCTCCTTCTTTCTTTGGTAATCCCTCCCTCTTTCTAGTGTATGGGCATGGGCATGGGCATGGGCATGGGTCCAGGGTCAATGGTAGAGTAGAGCGATAGAGTAGAGCGATAGAGTAGAGCGATAGAGTAGAGTAGAGCGGATTGGACTCAATCAGTCTTTGCGAACTTTCCCTCGATCACGTTCGAATCCGTCGCTCGTTTCTTGATGAGCTGCTCAAGTCGAATGAGTATGTCGTCCTTTGACATCATATCAATCTTTGCGGTCAAGATTTCGCGTCGATCGATGTAGAGTCCACCGGCCTTGCCTCGATGAACCTCGGCAGTAATGGCTGCGGAAATCTGACCTTGGTCCTTCGCCTCCTCCCTCAGATCGTGGAGCGTGGATAGATGACTCTCTAAAGAAACTGCGTCTCTCTCCGAGGCTGAAATTTCCAACTCTATGAGATGGTTTCGAACAACTGGGTTATGATTTAGTAGAACACTGCCTTGTGTCTTGGCTCCCTTACGGTCTTTAGTATATCCAGCTTTTATCGCAGCATCGGTGGCTGTTTGACCTTTAAGGTATTCTTTGCAGAATCTTTTCTGTTTCGAGTTGAGTGGTTGCCATATCTTACCTTTGTCGTCAACATAGGCTTTACCATCCTCCGTTGGCATCAAAGTAGTGTGGGTAAGCTTTTTCATTGCAGTTCCTCGACTCACCAAGTGTTATTAGAATATTATTATAAAACTATGATTTTATATAGTTTTCCTGTGCCCTCTAGGTATCTTACCTACTGTTTCTAATAACTAATAGATTTTCTATTACTTTTGAGAATCATAAGAATCCAGTAACCAAGAGACTTGTAGAGCGATTCTATTAGTTTATTAGAGATATTAGTACTTTTGCGAAAGTTTTTTCAAAAACTTTTTTATTTTTCAGAATAACAATACTAATAGATTTAATAGAGCACAGCAGGCATAAAAAAGCCCCCGAACCGTAGATTACGGCGCGGGGGCAATTCGGGAGATTTCTACTAAGTTTGGTTTATTTTGTAAACTTCCATGCCTCCGTGGGGATCTGAAATAATTCCCGTCATTCGCATGACTCCTTCCCAGTTATAAATATGTATCCAATCGTATCCCGGTTCTCCCGTGTCTTCCTTCATTACCAGCACTGGAACTGTGATCCAAGAAGTCGTATAGTTATCTGCTGCATCAGATAGTTCATTCGATGCGCAATTACTGTGCTCTTTCCCGTAACCGGTCAGTGAATCATGTGCTTCCGCTAGTAGTGTAATGAACGTTTGATTCACTCGTACGGGTTCTACTGTATAAGTAGATCCCTCATTAAGTGGCTCATCCATCAATCCATTTAACTCTAACTCTTGCCAAGTGTATTCTTTCACTACTTTCTCCTTTCTAGCTATAGTTTTTTCTAAAAAATCCTAGGGGCTTACTACCCCTAGGCGTATATTATAACGTACGAAAACGCGAGTAACCTACAGCGTACAGCGAAAACCCTAGAATCTAAAGGCAATCGTTTTTTCGGTATTTTCCGCAAACTGGTCTTCTTCCCAGTCTACTACTAGGTAGGTATAAGATCCGTCAATCTTTAAAATTGCAACGTCTAGGTTATCACCTATATAAAAATACTCACAAAGTTTTGAAAACAGCTCTAAGGTTGGGTCTTCCATAATGTTTCGAGGACTCCACCCTAGCTGATATTCAACGTTATCGCTTAGTTTTTTCCAACTACTCATTCCTTTCCCCTTTCTTTCTATACTTTTTGTTAAACTGTGGTTCTCGAGTCATAGTGAACCCCGCAACTTGGTCGGTGTAGCACATTTTCACGTGGTAGACATATCCTTTGTAAGCATATATTATGGACTCTAGCAAATGGTCGAATGGTTCATCATCTTCCCACGACATATCTACATAGAGATGGTTGTTTGATTTGACAAACTCTATCTTTGCAGCAGTGAGTTCCTCCTCTAACCCACATAGTTCATTCATGGTTCTATCGTATGCCTCTTGGTTTAATACCTCAGTCTCAAATGGACAGCTGGTCTTGTTCCATAGCTTATCGTTAGCGAACATTTCGTAGTTGTTCATACATTTCTCCTTTCTAAGAAAATCGTTAAAAAATTAGTTTTTTAACCCCCCTATTATAACGTACGAAAACGCGAAAAGGCATAGGAGTTTGGCCCCGAATTTACGACCACCGCGAGAGTAAAAAGGTAAAAAAATCCCCCGTTGCACTATCCGTGCTTCGGGGGAAGGTAGCCGCATTCCTAGTTATTCTTTTTTAAACCCAGGCCTCCAAATAAAATCTTTACTTATAGCGTCAGCTAAAGATTCAATATTTTCCCAAATTTGATTTGCTGAATAATATTCAAATGGTTCCCAAGCATGATCCTCTAAGAATTTATCTAACTTTTTTTCTTCCCAAGTAAGAGAATCTTCAGGTAAATGCTCTGTTAAATAAAAACCACTAGCCCAAATAATAAAAGCCCATTCTTCTAAATTTTTTTCCATATAACTCTCCTCTTTCTCCTTTCTAGTCTTTGTTTATCGGTTCAAGTCGATATCCGTCAACACCATTTTGATCTCGTGTTGTTATATACCAAAACTTATCGCCTGTTTTCACACACTCTAACAATGCGTCAGCGTCAAACCCTTCCCATTCTTGTAGTATTTTACTTTCAGTCAATTCTTTTGCTGAGTAATACTCATTTTTCTCATTAGTATAGCAAGGGTCTATTATCAATCCCCACAACTCGGAATAATGTTCACTTATTTTTGCAATACGGTCTACTGTAGTAATACATACAAACTCATTGAGTTTTTCATTCAAGTCTTTTACAGATGGGCGATAACAAAAATATACTTTAAACAATCTATTTTCCATTCCTTTCTCCTTTCTATCTATATAAGTAACTTTCTCGCATATTGTCGCATAAACTCCGTTAAAGTGATTCAATAAAGCGATCCATCGCCAATTGCTCGTTGGTCCAACCGTTGATGTTTTCGGCAACTGATATCGTTTCAAGCCAGCATTCGTCATCGAATAACCAGTATTCCTGTGATTCGTGTCTAGCTATCCAGTCGCTGACTATTTCTTCTGCTATCCTATCCACGGCACGAACTGCCGCTCTGCGATGAGGTGCGCGTGTGACACGCTCTATGACAGTGACACAACACTCGCCTACATGGCGTCGTTCAGAGTTACAATATATGCCGACTTTGACAATCCAGCTTTTGTTGCTCATTCCTTTCTCCTTTCTATAGTTTTTCGCTAACCGTTAGCGGTTAGCGCCCCCTTATTATATAGTAGAGTAAAGCGAAAGTAACGCAGCGTACAAGGGAGCGCCTTACTTTCTGCGATTTTTCTTTTTAATCGAGTCGTCGGGTTCTCTCATTATCCATTTATTAAAAGCTTCTTGTGGCGTGGGTGGTTTTGCTCTGGGGGATAATTCTTGACTTTCGTCTTCGATGGGTTTCTTTTTAGATTTATTCTTTTTTAACCAACCAAACATTCATGTTCCTTCTGCTTCTAATCGTTTTAAAAGTGCCGCGATGCTTTCACTATCAAAATGTGCTCCACCGTTATCTTTTCTGGTAGGCACTCTTTTTAGTCTGATCGCTATTTCACTGAAGGCTTTGGTATCTGAGGGAGTCATCCGTGTGTAGGGGCTGATATCTAGAGCGTGAGTAATTCCCTTTTGGTCATCCATCATGTGCCATAGCTTCATATTGTCCTCTTCGGGTAGTTCTTCGAACCGGTAGTTCTTCAATCGACAGTCACCCACCACTTTTTCTTTCATCCAGTCGCTGACTATTTCTTGTGATTCGTGTCTAGCTATTCCGAATTCATTAACTAATTCGAATTGTAACCCAATCATGTCTGTCCCGCCCTCGTCTTGTAAGAAATTAAGTAGAGCAAACATCTCATCGCGTTTTTCTTTGTCTATCATGTTAGCTCCTTTTCCCTATGGTAATACCGAGTCTTGCGGGAATGACTGACTTGTTGTTGCAAGTATCGCAGCAGCGTCCATCAGTGATGGGCTCAGCGTTGTGACCTTCCGTCCAGAACACCTTACCTTCGGGTGTCTTGTGGTGCTCAATGTCTCCTCCGCATATTGTGCATTCTAAAAAATCCATGTAGTTTCTCCTAGATCAAGCCACTGGTAATAGCAATGAATGCTATAATATAAATCAGGCAAACTGCAGCTATTTGCAAAGTAATCGTTAAAGGTGTCAGTTTCATATCACCGTCCTATAGTTTTAGTGTCATTAATAGTTATGTACTGATATGCCCCTTTGTTATATGTAGGCGCTACCTGTTTTTTGCGTTTTTCAGCACGTTCTTTAGCGATACTTTCCCCACAGTCGAGGCAGGTCACGTAACCTAGTTTTGACCTACCTTCGGGTATTCGCTGTTTGTGGCATTTATGACAAATCATTCTGCAGCTCCTCCGTTCTAGGGCAGCGAAATAATAAGTGTTCTGCTCCGGCGGGTAAGTCATTAAACTTAAGGAGCACGTAATCCCAATCTTCTGTTGTATGTACATAGATATCGGACTGACTTCCTTCGTTGGATGCTCCACCGCCAGGAGATCCTATTGATCTAGGGCAGCAGTAGTCGTTAAAGTCCGTCAGGTTAACGTTTTCAAATGAACCTTTGTAGAAATCGACACACCTAGTTGTCGTATTTGTAGTGCTACAGTGTAGTGGGGACCACTCAAGATCAGGCAATTCCTTCATCTCTTTCTCCTTTCTAATAGTTTGTTTTTTACCTACCCCTTTATTATAAAGTAGAGTAAAGGGATTATAAAGCAGCAATATCAGCCCTCGAATTCTTGACTTTTATACTTTTGTCTTAGGTAATCTGCATTATCGCAGAAGTAGGTATCTTTATCTTTTATGTCTGTTTCCCCCCAATCGTGTTTTTCTTTTATATAGTCGTTGTACATAAAGTTACAAAACGAATCGAAAGAGTCAAACGTTCTATAGGGTTTCCCCTGCGTTTTAAATTCAACCATCATCTGCCTTCCCCCTTTATGCTATCTCCTCACAACTTTTCGTCTCTGCACCTCAATATGTTCTTTCACTACCCTTTTTACTGCTTGTCCTGCACGAAATGCGGCGTAGTTTGGGCTACCCTTTGGGGCTAATAAATTAGGCGTTCCATCGTATCCCCGCCAAAACATACAGCGGCTTGCTCCTCCATGATTTGGTGTGCCATCAGGATTGCGCATTTTTCCCTCGTAGAATAGAGAGACGTAACCGTCGAATAATTTCCGCATTTTTTCGTCACTGAATGGGTTTTTTATTGTCATTTTATGCTATCTCCTCACAACTTTTCGCCATTTCATTCCAGCGAGTTTAACGGCATAGAAATCATCGCACCATATTTCAAAAAAGTGCTCTACATTACTTCGTTTGATAGAGTCATACGGCTCGTAGACTCGGTGGTCGTCGTAAATAACGTCACACACCCAATCGTAGGCGTGCAGTACTTCAACTGTTGATAAGTCGAGACCCTCACACAACGCACTAATGTGTGGTCGTGTTTGGGCTCTAATCTCGGGTAGAGTCAACATCGTCAGGTGTTGTTTTATGTAAAAGGGTAGAGACTGTTTCTAGTGCTATTTTCTCACTTCTCATCACTAGTATTTCGTTCTCTAGATTTCGAACCCGGTCGTGCAGATCTTTGGTTTGGCGAGTTGTAGTAGCCATGCACTCGATAATAACCTTAAGTGTCTCAAAGATATGCGAGTGTAAGTCTACAGCAGTTACTTTTTCTTCATTCTCTGACATACCATTCTCCTTTCTAAGTGAAAAATAGGTGAGGCGTTGTTATGGAATATGCCTTTAATCCCCATCCAATATTCAGGGAACCTCTCCCTACCCCAGACTATGGTAAAAAACTATAAAAACCATTGTCTGTGTTCAATCGTGTTGCTCCTATCTAGTTTTTGTACTAAGTACTATTAATAATAGTATAGTTACCAAACTTACGAAAGTAAAGCAGTAACGGAGCAAGGCGAGTAGCGTTTATTCTATTCTCCAAATTCTGTAAAAGAATCGTCGAATATTGTCTCCATAGTCAGTAAAACATCGCCGTTGCGTTATCTTAATATTTCTTCCTTCTCTCTTATTTATGTAGTGGACCCGAGAGGTTATGTTATTAGCCTCTGCTTTCGTATTACATTTAATACAATCACCTATTTCCAAGGCTTTAAGTGCCCGTGTAAGAGAGCTAAGTTCCTTGCCTCCTTTAGGTGGAATAGCAATCCCTTTTTCAACTTCAAAGTCCATTACAGATACCCCGCTAGTTCCATTCCAGGTTCATCGTAGAATGCGCTGATACGAAAATCAGGGCAGTCTTCCCTTAGTCTTGTAATAATGGGTTGTGGAGGAGACCATGCTGTATCAAAAGTGTAGACAACATGCTGTTTATCTTGCGCTATAATACGTGAGTTATACGAGTTCCACTTAGTCCCCCAATGTTTAACACACCAGTCGTACCAGTTATCAGCACCATGCTCTTTTCTTAAACGAGCTTTGGTTATATCATCGGGAAGTCCCTTACGTTGATGGTATCGCTCTTCCATCTGCATCAGTTCTGGGGGCATTTGAATAATTGAATTAAAATTAAATACGTTGGTAGGGTTACGTGTTAATTCATCAGTCTGAAGACTGTCAATTAGTACTTCTAGGTCTTGCGTAAGTGAAACGTCACAGTGTATCGTGACTCTATTAAAGCAATCGTTCGGCATAATTTTCTCCTTTCTATTTAAGGTTCCCTGTTGTAGAGAGCTCGTTCAACTCCTTGCCAATAAGCTCGAGCCCAGTTATTCTTTTTTGGTATTTGAGCTCTCAGCCGCTGAACAGCACGTATTCTTTGCGCCTGTTTCTCTTTTGTATTTTTTGTCATACACCTCACCTAATATAGAGCGCCCTTGAACTGTGCCGTCCAAGGACGCTCAAAGCTACATCTAAACTTTCGTAAAGTAACCTTCTTGAACAAGTCTTTTCGCGTAGAACCTAAAGATTCTCAACGGATCTTGACCTGTTGTCAAAGTACCTTTCTTAACAGCTAAACCAACCAAATCCTGTGCTGTGAAGCTATTACCGTCTAACTCTTTCTTCTTAGCTTCTAGTACAGTGGTGATTAAAGCATGCATCTGAGGTGTCTTACACTCCGGTGCTTTCCCCGTGAACTTATACAAAGCTCTTGCTGAACCCCTGCCCGTATTCTTAGGCTTTGGTATAGCAGTTACTTTGGCCTTGCTCAATGGCTTTTTCGCCACTGGCTTAGTTGCTCTTGGTTTTATAAGAGCGTCTAAAGGGGCTAGTGTCTCACTCATACATTTCTCCTTTCTATCACTTAATAAAATCTACTATGTAGTAGAACCAGCTTTTAATATACCTACGAGTATCGCGAAAGTAAAGCAGTATAAAGAAAGCTTCACCCTTGGTCAACATAAGAACGGGTAGGACCGTAGAGCAATTCTTTTGAATTATTTACAGTTTCCCACAAGTCCTTTTTACCTTGGTCTTTGCACTTTCCTTTACATAGATCACAGTACTGAGGTACTTCCTTCTCTACAAAGGTCACTAACTTTTCGAGGACTTCTTGATATTCTGAAAATTGATCAACATGCCGTTCTAAGTTCTTAATGTAGAGATCTTTATCTAACACTTTACCACTCATAGTAATCTCCTTAGTCTTTTCGCCAGACCCTAACCCCAGATACTTCATCTTCTAAACGATAACGGACTATGAAGTGTCTTTCTGGTGTTTGCTTTTTACCATAGGTTCGAGTGGCTTGTGACAGCCTATTCTTCATACGATTGGCATTATCGTTTCCTTCCAAGGTAAAAAACACTGAGTCTCCTACTTCCATTTCAGAGAAAAATGGGTATTTTATGTCTCCTCTCACATCAGTAGGAAAGGGAATACCCTTGTCGATTTTTGGTGCGTTCATCAATGGATCTCCTTTTCATCAGTAAAGACAGCTAGGTTTTTGTCTTCTAGGTAATCTTTCCAGAATAGGATGATAAGTTCTGTATCATCAACACCCACCAACTCTTGGCATCCTTGTGCGATCATGGTATCGGACACAACACGAGCCAGCTCCTCATTAGCTGACTCGTGAAGTGAAACCCAAACCATACTTAAGACTTCTGCGTCTATTTTGTATTGTTTAGGATTTTCCATTAAGCTGCCCTCTGTAGAGCAAGATTCAACGCCTTGCTTTTACGGTTAGCTGCTGCTCCGAACCATGCACTATGTAGCGCATTGCCTTGGCTTTGTGACTCACGCAGGTGGTCTTCTACATAAGTAACTGCGTTTACTGCTCCCCACCACGTGCCTTTAGCAGACTTCAAGTTTGCCCCCGGACTGTGCTCCATAGCATCAACCACTAATCGAGGAAACTTATTCAGCTTGTCTTTCAAGGGTTCCTGTATACCGAGAGCTTTGCCTTCCTCTCGAAGACGTTGCTCCTTACGGTATTCCTCAATCATGATAGGCTGATAAATTTCACCTACATAATCAAGCACATCAGCGTGTTTAGCTTTTGCTTTAGATAATAAAGTTGCAGCGTTTCTAAACTCAGTCATTCTCTCTGAGGACAACCCCAAGGCTTCCTCCGCTGCTTCAATAACATCACTACCAAACTCTCTAACGTGAGGCATCCTAAAAGATGCTGTACCGCCTTGCTGTAACGCAAAAGTCAATGTGTTGTTACACACTACCCGTATAGGCGTTAGTTTAATGGTCATAGACCTACCAACAATGTGCGGTTGGTTGATTAAAAGATAACCTTTAATTTGGTCGTCACCCGCTAACTCGAAATCCTCCGAGATTTTAGCTAACCCCCAAATTTCTCCACCATCCTTTAAGCTACCCGCAGTTTCCATAGTCATATGGCCTGCCTCGGTAAAACGTTTAAAGAATTTGAATACGTCTTCATTTTGGATAGGGAGATAATCTCTACCGCAGTGACTAAGTATTCGGTTATCAGAATCACGAACAATGTGGAAAGTATTTTCTGCTTGCATAATACCCACATTTTCGCTCCACTCAGGTGCGTCTATAGTATAACTGGGGCGTTTGCTAACACTCCAGTCTAACTGTGCCGCCTCCTGCATTTCTAATGGTGTTAGGTTGGAATTAACTTTGACACCTAATCCGTGCCAAGGCTCATCTCCAGCCCACGCCATAGTTTCAACTTCGTGTGACATCTAGTTCTCCTTTCTATCGTAGTAAAATTACTACTACGGTCATTATAGTTAGCAAACTTACGAAAGTAAAGCAGTAGCCAGAGCGCCCCAGTCGTAAGGAATCTCTAAAGTTAAAAGAGATCTCGAGCTATACCCTTCTTTGACTAAATCTTTGATCCCAGTCAGACTGTCTATATGGTAGAGTTTGATTTCATTATTTTTTCTAGCCATTACAAAGACTTGGCCTCCATGTGAAGCTCGTTTGGCTAACCAGGATATTTGCATTGGACGTAGAGTAAGTTTATTTCCTGCATGTATTTCTTTCAGTTCTATCCAAAACTCTTTGCCTTTACCGCAGCCATTTACGTCAGGAACTCCTGCTCCTGTCATTCCGGTTTCAATTCTTTGGAAATGTATCTGAGGTAGATTTTTTCTTAAAAGTAGCCACAGGTTTTTTTCTTTTGCCATGGTGTCCCCTGAAATCTTTTATTTTTGAATACTCACGTTTTTCTTTTAGTTTTGATCGGCTGTAATCGGAGATACTCACGTTTTTCTTTTAGTTTTGATAGTCTGTAATCTGAGCCATCTTCTAGTTTTGGAATGCCTAGTTCTTTGTCTAAGATTTTATTGAGCTTTGTGCTTTCTTCGTAAGCAGAGTAGTCTTCTAGTTTTGTTTCAAGAAGGACTAACACTTGTTCCGGTAGAGTGCATGCTCCCGAAATCCAAGCTCCAGGAGCTTCACTTTTTGTCTCTTTTGAATAGGGACATAGTCTCTTGAGATTTTCCCTTGCATACTTCTCTCTACAAATAGCGTTACAAAATATTTTTTTACGACCAAGCCCTTGTATTCCCTTAAAATCTTCACCACAATTTTTACAAACAGATATTGAAGAAATAACAACTTTATTTGACAACTTAGTCATTTATTTCTTTAAGTTGTACTCAAAATTTTGGGTAGAGGCATTAAGTCCTATAAGTCGAGCTTCATTTCTGATGTGATAATGAGTTGCCGTTGGGGTAAGAGGAGAAAGTGTCACCACTCTTTTTAAATCCTTTATTTTTGCATACTCACGAACCTCTTCCATTATTTTTTTACCAGCCCCTTTTTTCTTTGACCATACTGTGTAGGCTATGGCAATATTTGCATTTTTATTATACTGACTAACTTGACTCATCAAATCTAATTCACGTACAGTATGCGGCACATCATTCGTAAATGCTAAACAAACAACGGCTAGTATTTCATCACCATGCTTAAGGCCAAAAATTTTCTTACCGAAGGACTTTCGCCATTCTAAATCTAGTTCGGGCCTGACTGGATCTTCAGAAACATCTATATTATGAAGCTGTACAAACCTTGATTTTTTAATGCAATTAGAATCCACACTGATTTTTTTCTTAAACGGGCTAAAAATAGAGCAAATCCCGTAGAAGCTATCCTTAGCGTATCTTAAAGATTTTATATATATCTGAGCCATAGCCCTTAACCCCTATCTGATCGTTTAACCTGCGGCTCCTAGTAAAGCCTATTTTTTGAAAAAAAGCGTTTTTTATAGCTCACCAGTCCCATCCGGTGTGTGGAGCAACTTTTTGGTTATTTGAAATCAATTTAACCTCATTCTCACTTAACCACTCATTAAATGCTCTTTGTGTTTGGTCAACATCGGAGTAGAGCTCCTTAAATTCTGACCATTTGTTACGGGCTATTTGCACCCCGTAGTAGTAATCACCGTTACCCAATTTACAACGTGTAATTATTTGCCAAATACGCTGCTTTGTAACATCGTATTCTTCACCAAGTTTTTTTAAGGTGGTATCTGAGCTATTCCATTGATCATAGATAGCTCTGTACCTGATAGAGTTTTCTTTGGCTTTTTGTTGAGAAATACCTTTCATGTCTTTATCTCCTTAATTTCGCCCCATGACTTTCCTAGTTCTTGGTCCACTAACAGTGGAACTGCAAGCTTGACACAGTTCTCCATTATTTTTGTTACTGTGTTGGCTTGTTCTCTATTCTCTATTGAAATATCAACTTCATCATGAACTTGCAAGTGAGGGACTATCCCCTCCTCCCATAGACCTATCATCGCGAGCTTGGTCATGTCTGCAGCGGAACCTTGTATTAAACGATTGAGGGCTTTGTAAGTGTAAGATCGTTTAAGATCATCACCGTATTTTTCTTTTGCTTCTTTTAAAGGTAATGGTAGATTTCTTTCATACCGTCCTTCCCATAAATCGAAACGACACCGTCTGCCAGCGAATGTTTTAATGTAACCACGTTCCATAGCTACTCTTGCACATTGGTCTTGTAGGGCTCGAATGAAAGGAACTTTAGCGTGGTATTGCTGAAAGAGTTTTTCAGCTTGTGTGTCGTCTAATCCTAATTCTCTAATTAATTTTTCTTTTCCCATTCCATAGCTTAATCCCAAGTTAATCATTTTAGCTTGCTTACGTGGGATATTAGCCATATCAGCCACTATCTGATGAAAGTCAGCTGCATCCTCAGTGTAGAGTTCCACGGCCTCTTTTGCTCCTGTAAGGTTCATTTGACTAGCATAGTGAACTGTCAATCTAGGCTCTTGCTGAGAGTAATCAAACACTCCCCACTGGCAACCTTCTTCTGGAATGAATAGAGATCGAATTAAGTTACCTATTTCTGGATCACGTGCAGGAACTTGTTGTAGATTGGGATTGCTATAGCTAAACCGACCACTAACGGTTCCTCCACGGTCATTACGCATAGGGTGAGCTTCAGCATGTATCCTACCGTTAAAAGCATGGTTCATTATCATTTTATCAATGAACGTAGTTCTAGCCTTGTTAAGCTTTCTTGCTCGTACAATTAGTTGAGGTAACTCGTGTTCATGTCCCTCTAACCAGTCTTTCTGAAAACTAGCCATCCCCTTTTCTGTTCGTGGAAACCATAGTTTATTCTTCTCGAATATGCTTTCCAGGGAGGCATTAGCCCATAGGTTCACATCACTGCCATACTTACGTTTTATCTCTACTTGTATTTTCTGCTCTTCCGTAGACAATTGCTTACTAACTACCTCTGCTTTTTCTTCATCTACTCTGACGCCTCTCCATCGCATCTCTAACAGTAGAGGTACTAACTTAGACTCCATCTCAAGTATTTTTTCTAGTTCTTGTTCAGCTATCTCGAGTTTGAGTTTATTCCATAGCTTTAAGGTTAGTGCTGCATCTTGCTCACCATAAGGACCAACATACTTAGCATGTAGTTTGTACATTTCTGACTTAGGGTTGATACCGAAAGCCAAAGCTGCATCCTGTAGTAAAGACTCGTCCTTCTTTTCGTCACAGTACGCTGCTCCTAGGTTATCTAGCGAGTAAGAGAATCTGTTTTCATTAATCAAAGGAGCAGCAACGATTGTATCAAGTATTTTACCTTTGACAATAATCCCCTCTCTCCGCAACCAGCCTACATCATAGAGTGCGTTGTGAAATATCACCTGTCGTTTTGTAGAGCTTAATAGATTAGTTAGCCAACGTAAGACTATACCCTCATCTAAGTTACCTCCCCCTTGGTGACGAATAGGCAAGTAGCCTTGCCAATCGTCCGTAGCTACTCCAACTCCCACAATATGACCACGACCTGTAGCCCATCCTGGACCACAGGTCATTAGGTGTGGGTCATAGGTTTCTAAGTCTATAGCTACCGTTTCTGTCTCAGAAAACTGAGGAAAAATATCAGGAACAGACCAAGAACTTTTAGGAGCAAAAAGAGAGTTCTGTAGGATCATCTTCTCCGCTTAACTCTAGTGGCTTTACTTTTTGGTTTTTTCGGAGCCCTCTTCTTAGGTGCTTTGCCCCCTGTCCATGCTTCATTTATATCAGGAGTAGATTTATCGTCTGCTACAAACCTTCCCTTATTTCTAGCTCGCTTGGGCTTAGTTTTTGGTTTACTTTTTTTAGTCTCTACTGCCCCGCGCTCAATGGCCTCGTGAAGTGGCTTTAAGGTAACTGTTGCTTTTTCAGTTTCTTCTTTAAGGATTTTATCCTTATTTTTAAGGTGCTTCACTTCGTTGACTTCTATTTTTGGAACACTTTCGTTTTTACTAAAGTATCCGGTAAACTTTTTCCACCAACTCATATCAGTTCTCCTCATCAAGTGAATCAGATTCATATTCAACATCAAATTCATTAGTGTTAGCTAAAATATAGTCCTCCACCAATAGAAGATACCTACGCAAGTCTCTAATATCATCGAGTAGACCAGCCTCACCTACATAGACTTCACCTGCTTTAAACACATCCCAACCATGTTTTTCAGACTGGTGTTCGATTCTATCAAACTTACGCGCTAACATCATAAAGGCTCCAACACCCCCACGACGCCTCCAAGAATCACCATAAGATGTTTCAGCTCGACTGAGAGCCTCTAAGTCTTTTTGAGCAATTCCTTTCATATTTTCCCAATCAGTTGCCATCTATTTCTCCTTTCTCCGCTTTGTTAATAAATGACTTTTCTCTTTTGCGGATCCAATCGAGACAAGCCCTTTTCCAATCAAGTGCTTTAATTAAGTTAAGCATCTTGTATGAATTTTTAAAGTCTTTTTCTTTATAATAAAAATAAGCTCCGAGCATGGGTATTCCAATATCTTTAAGTGCTGGATTTTCCCATCCATCGGTAATTTGTAAATCAGAGCAATGAAGCCTATGTCTAGCTATTGAGTTAAATATCTTGAAGAATCGTTCTGTTTCCCATTTCAAAGTCTCGGGGTTTGTAAATAGATTTAAATGTTTATGACCACGTAATTTAGAAGAGTCATACGGGTTTACAAACGTTTTTGAAAAGGCATAAACGTCTATCTCCATCTTTTTAACTCTATCCCAAACAGGATTTAAGTAGATGTGGAAACTATCACTAACTTGTCTATAGACTCCGACAGGAACACCTATCGAAGAGGCCATGTATTCTTGTAGTACTGACATATGGACTACATTAGCACCATAGGTTCCCCACAACATATCATTAGACCTATTACAAACAGTCATGTTTAGTTTGCCTTCCCGTACTTTAAAATAAATGTTAGTGTTGCAAGGAACATCTTTTCCTTGTTTATTTAGGTCTTGTACAGGGTCCCACATTTGTAAAACAGCCCGTCTATCTTCAGGGTTCTCTTTTAACATCTTGATAATTATCGTTAATTGGTCTTTTGAGAAATAGCTGTCCCACCTCCAACCATAAGCCCCCCATAGAATCTTTCCATCATCTGAGAAATCGCTCATAGACTTAACTAATTCGGTTAATGGTTTTAGGTCATTACGCCCCCCTAGCATCCAGAGACTCTCTATAAAGTGGAAGAAAGGGTTAGCGTCTCGTTGTTTTATTAAGCAGACTCTTTCAAGTGGCTTTCTATAGACAGTTGTCACTGGATCTAATGCTTCATAGGTAGTCCCATTACGGCTTCTTTGCACCCTGTAATTACCTTTATATTGAAATAAATCAATACCAAACAGTAGAGCATCGTTCACATTTCTTGCATTAATTACTTTCATCAGAAGTGCCTATAACTCCTCTACCAAGGGAAGATCATTATGTTTATAGATAGACCGGGTTCGTCCTTCTCCCTTAGCTATCCTGGAGTACTTATCAAACTCACAAAGCCCTCCCTCTATTTCACGCATTTCATAAGATCGATTGATTAATATCCATTTGTTTAGTCTTTGTATAACCGTTTTATACAAAACATTCATTTCTTTATTCCAATCGTGGCTACGTTTACAAAAACCTAACTCACGACCAGTTAGTCGGTTGAGTCCTCGCATCGCTCCTGGACCAGCATTAGCCCATGTCACTATATCATTAGCATTTTTTAGCAAGTACGTGTGTCTTAAATCAGTCACTACTTCATAAGCCATGAACGGCCCCATGTAAGGGTAATCTCTAAGAAGTTTCCATGTCTCCTCTAGGTTCATGTTTTCGCTAACGATCTTATTAACAAGTATTTCTCTATCGTTCCACATGTGTGAGATACACTCAGCCACACCCGAAACCTTATCCATACCGTTGGGTGTTTTGATGATATAAGCACCTGTGATCCATTTAGGTTGCTTAGTGATCTCTTCAATAGCTCTTTTTCTATCCCAATCAAGATGTAGGTTGTGCTTTATTAAGGTTCTGCCTGTGTCAATGAGATTAAACCATCGAAAGATAACCGTAGCCATAAGTACACTTGGATCATCCTTCAACGGCTCCCTGATATACTTTTTAAACCACCTAGTAGTTCTGTCGTCCTCTCGAAAGACCTGACAAAACTTGAACTGTTGTAAAATAGGATCATTGGTCCAGGGAGGAGGATTTTTCTGTACTTCCTTTCTAAGACGGATTTGTTCTCTTTCTACTTGCCAATAGCAATAACGCTCTAGCTCCTCTTCAAGAAACTTTACCATTACTTTTTCCACAACACCCAAGAACAGTTATTGGAGTACTCAGGAAAAGGAGCAGCAGCAACTACACGTAGAAATTGCCTACCGTATCGGGATTCCAGTACTTCTAATTGCTCAGGCGACCAAGGATGTTTTTCACATTTTACCTCTCTCATCGCTTTTCTTAGCTTAGGTAACTGTATAAAAGTCCCTGTAACGCTTTGAATAATGAAGTTTCTTTGTAGTTCCTCTTTAAGTTCTTCAAACCCCCACTCATAGACATGGTCTTCAGGTAGTTTATCATTAGAGCCATCGTGGTTAGGACAAGAGACAAACGCTAATGCATGGGGTTTCATTACTCTAGCTGCTTCATCTAGCCAAGGTCCAACAAACTCTCTACCCATATGTTCAATAACTTCAGTAGTCCAGAACAGGTCTATCGATTCACTAGGGATGTCCAAAATAGGGTTAACGGTTACATCTTGTATTCTGATCTCACCATTAAAATTCTTAAACCAAGTTGAGTCTTTTAACAATCCTCCTGAGTTAGACCAGAAAGGGTTTTCCATTTCGCAAGCAGGGTCTATGTCGTAACCTGTATAAGAAGCAATGACATCGGACTTCTTTATAACGTAGGCTTTATATAGATTCCTTAGAACCCAACACTCACCACATCCCACTTCAAGAGTGTTTAATGGTCTGCCGAGTCGTTTAGCTTCTTCGATACATAAAGTAGCTATCTTATCGTAACGGCTCATATGAGCCAGTTCATCAGGTCTCCAATTAGCTAGTACTCCAGCACTGGCTATGTTCATTCTCGTATTTTTACTGTCATTTTCATTAACAGTAAGTTTCTTTCTGATTGATGACATTATTGATTTGCCTCCCACCAACTTGGTTTATTCCTTCCTTTTTCCCACTTAGCGTAATGTTTTTCATTGATAACGTAGTTACGATAGGCAAGAACAGAGTCCTCATTCTTATACTCATCGGGCATGGCCTGAGCTACATCGGTCATAAGCCCTCTAGTAATTCGTTTAGGCATTAAGTACAGGGCATCCGCTAGATCTTTAACAGTGCGATGAGTTCGTTTATAGCGGTAGGTGTATTCCTTACCTAGAGCTAGAAAATGCTTATAAAGCCACCAGTAGTTACCACTACACTCTCTAACCCAGACACTACACGGATGGTTTATATGACAAACTTGGTATAAAACGTCTTCACGTTCATCAGGCAAAACCCACGCTTTAACCATGGTTTTACCTGACTTAGAAGGTTTACGGATTTCCCAACCGTCAAGAATCCGATGAGCTGTTGAAAGCATCTGTGCAGACTCAAGTATCATTTTAACCAACATCTTATCAGGCTGTGCCTTCGCAGAAATTGTAGGGTCTTCGCTGAGATAGAATATGTTCACTTTTTTCTCCTTTCTTTTAACACATACGCTAGTACCTTTATACTTTACTTTTATATGCAAAGTAAAGGACTTTCATAGTTGATAGCAGCGCGGCGATTTAGGCTCAATTAAGTACAAGTTTTCTTTAGTTCTGGTTATTCCAACATAAAAAACTCTGTTTTCATCATCGGGGTTTTGCTGATAGTTTTTATAGACTCGAGTTGTTATGTCTGTTAACAAGACAACGTTAGTGGCTTCACCGCCCTTAGCAGCGTGTATAGTTGATAAACGTATCCTTGGCTGCTTTGTTATCTTCTCTCCCCTACGTAACATTGCTCTTATGTAACTAACCTCACTGGGACTTAATAAAGTAAAAACGTCATACCAATGTCCGTCTGGTAGGTCAGGAAAATGGCTTTTAAGATCTTGGTACTGTAGTGTTAGTGCAGAGTCCAGTAAATCTAGCTTTTTAGGTTTCTCTACTTTTATGTATTTCAGTATGTTAGCGCACTCACCTAAAGTAATGCTCTCTCCTTTCGCTAAATGTTCCCAAAAAACAACAGCTCTGACTTTCGCCTCTGAAATGCTTGGCCTACCTTTTACTTCAAAAAACCACCCCTCGTTTCTACAGTACTCATCAACCGCCTCCAGTAAGTAGTTCGTTCTAGCTAAGACTAACCAATCTCCTTTCTCCATATTAACTAGTTCTATGGTTGGTTCCCAACGCACCACTCCTTCCTCTTCTCTAGGTGTCCACTCCTTATAGATCCTGGATCGAACTTGTCCTATACATTGGGTAGCTAACTCGTGAACTGCTGCAGGGACTCGATAAGATTGTTTAAGCACCATAGCGTTTTTAGAGTTATCTATCAGGTAGTCGACATCAGCTCCTGCCCATTTATAAATGGCTTGGTCGTCATCTCCTGCTACATAGATCTTTGTAGACCTTTCGGCAAGTTTACGAACTACCGACCATTGCAAAGGGGACAAGTCCTGAGCTTCATCTACAAACATAACATCTAGTGAAGGAATATCGCCTTCATGCAAAAACTTATAGAGCATGTCGGTATAGTCCACGAGCAGTCTGTCTTTTTTAAATAGCTTCAGACCTCTGGCGAATCGCTCTAATTCAAACCAACCAACAGCATCTTCAACCTCGTGCCACTGCTGCTCTAACGGTATGTTACGCATCCTAGCAAGATTCTCTATAAAAGCTAATCGATCATCGTGCGTCATGCCAAATAGATGCCCATCATCTGATGTAGTTCTACCGCTTAGTCTTATGTTTAGTTTTTCGTTTAGGTCTTTTATATCTGTATGACTTACCACACTTTCTCTAGTTAGTCCTAGTTGTCGAAACGCTAATGAATGTAATGTTCTAAAGAAAGGTAAGCTTCTATCACTTATATTGAATTTACTTATGGCTCTTTGTTTTCCTTCTTTTACTGCTTTTTTGGTAAACGTAAAGAACCCTATATTCTCAGGCTCTGTTCCACTTTCTAGTTCATCCTCTATAAGACTAAGTAATGTGCTTGTTTTTCCTGTCCCAGGAGGTCCAAGAATAACTTGTGTATGGCTCGGTAAGGTCACAAACCACTTCTAAAAGTTAAGCTAATTCGACTTTCACAACCAATTAAAGCAGGAATAGAATGGGTTGCTGTCATCTGAGAATGGCCATCGAACATATAAACATCTCCTTCTTCTAACAAGAATCGAGTTGTTTCTGGTATGTATCGTTCACTAAGTTGTTCTTGATCAACCCATAGTTCACTTGTATTAGTCTCGGGCTTTATAGGAACATTATATTCATTCCACTCAAAAACTCTAGTTCCACCGAATGAGATACCTAGAACAACATCATCCAGCGTAGGGACTGTGTCAGAGTGATGAGGGACAAAAGCTTCTCCTGTTTCATAAAGACCACATAAACAGAAAGTAAATTCAATAGGTCTATCCATCATTGTAGAAGCCCATTCTTCAGCTTTATTCTTAATCCGCTCCATAGACGGTGTCCAAGGGTCAGGAGTGTAGAGCTTTCCTGCGTAGTTAAATTCTGACACTCCATAGCCTTTTGTTGGCCTACCGTAAACAGTTTTCCCCTTGAAGACTCTAACCTTTGGTCGATCCCAAGTGGTGATATTAGGATCATCATCCTCGAATACTTCCTTAGCAAAACAAGTCATAAGAGGTTATCCTTAAATTCGGGTAAGTCATGCGGCTCTTCCTGTGCTTTAAATTCTTCTATAAACCAAACGTTTACACCTTTGCCTTTTATGTTAAAAAAGTAAGGCTCCCCTTGAAGTTGTTTTAATTTAGAAGTTAGTTTGTTTCTTTGGTATTCCTTGAAGTTATTTCTATGTAAGTACTCCATTAGATCCATTAACCTAAAATAAGTTCTACCTTTATGTGTCCAAGGTTTGTGTAGTAATAGCTCGTCTCTTTCTCTAGCAGGACGCTCGGTACAGAAAGATTCTAATAGCTCCATAAAATGTCCTTCTGTGGAGCTCTCTTTAGGCACTTCAACTACGGTTAATGCATCAAGTAACTGTTGTATTATCTGTCGCCAAACGTTTTCTTTTACCTTGGGAGGTATTTTGTTTAAGGCATCCATACACTTACGTTGGAATCTGTTTTGATTTAATAGGTCATCTGTTTCGAGCTCTAACCGACCACCCTCTACATCCAGGAACCAGATAGGGGGGTCACTGTCTTGTTTCGTGAGGTTACTGAATAAGGGAGTGCCGCCGTTAGCTCCAATCCCGAACTTACGAGTTCTACATAAGGGACTGTTGCAGTGACTAGCTATAGGCTGATCATTACATCTAAAAAAGTAATCCTTTCTCTGTAACTGTTTACCTACTGTTAGAACTTCTTGAGCTCCCAACGGGGGCTGCATAAACTTTATGTTGACATCCTCTAGTCTTTTCTCCCAATCATCCGGGTATTTCTTTCTTAAGAAGACGCCCACATTAAACAGTCCAGAGTTTCTTGAACCTTTAGGAAACCCCTGCACAACTAAATGCTGTATACAAGGCGGTGCTTGGTCTAACCATTCTAAATTCTCGTTTAAAGGGCTTGCTTCTAAACGTTCTAAAGCACTAGAACTAAGCTCTAGTTCTTTTGCATAATCTAAGAATTCTTGCGGGGTCATTGCTGCCCCATCACTGCCATAGGCGTATCGAGTAGAGTTTTCTCCACCAAAATAAGGCATGTTAAGTGTGCTGCCTCTATCGCCACGGTCTAACAGTAACTGTGTTTGTTTAGGAAAGATCTCTGTCTGTCCGTACCCTATTGCAGCAGCTATCTGTCTTAGTTTTCTTTGTAGCATGGACGCAGTTACCGGCTCAGATAAAAATATGTAGAGATGTGCTCCACCACTTTTACTACGGCACAATATTAATGGTAGTTTTTGCTTAGCTATCTTGATCGCTAGATCTTTTAGATCTATGTGATACTCATCAACGTCTATAGCTCCCCAAACGCAATTGTTATTTTCATCAATAGCTACGAGACCTACGCTTTGATGACCAGACAAGTGGTCTTCCCATAACTTCAATAAGTCGTTATCGGATAACTCCTTAGATATAGTAATGTTTTTACCACTTGCCTTTCCATCTTCCCTCGTTTCATTGTTAGCTGTGAAAGTCCCATACGCTTGACGTAAACCAGCATAGCGTACAGCAAAGTCCTCTGCTAACGACATACAGTATCTCCTTTTTAGATAATGTCGTTAGTAGTATCATTTTGCTGTTCTTGCTTTACCTCAACGTTTCCAGACCTAGCTGCAGACATAAAGTCTCTAGCTATCAAAGCATTACTTATTTCTGTTGGCCCTTCTTGGTTAATACTGTAAGAGTTCCAACTACCTTTGTCATTAGACATTACGGTTGAGGTTAGCCTGTAGGTAAATGCAAACATCGGGGCTTCTACCGAATCCCCCTTAGAGTTTTGTACCCTAGCCATTCTTAACATCGTTAGCCATTTTCTAGCAACACCTAACTGTGTAGAGGTGAGAGCAAGAACTGCTTGCTGAGGAGCACCTTCAGAAACTATAAGCACGAAAAACTGAGCTGTTTCTACAATCTCATTACCCGCTGGAGTGTAGTTCCTTCTGTTTTCTGGGTCTCTTGTACAGGTAGTCAAGATAGAAATATCATGGTTAGCATTAACAAGTCCACCACCCTTTTCTCTGGGAATCCACTCAATATACTTCTTATTATAGGCACAGGGAACTATCAAGATTCCTTTCTCTCCGTTATAGGCATCTCCTGTAACCGTATTATAAAGGTCTCCTGAACTAGCGTTTTCCACATAGCTTCCATGTTGTTTTTGTAGTTGAGGTGATAGAGGTTGTAAAACCCTAATGAAAGGTATTGCGAAATCCTCTGCGGTTGTTTCCTCTAACCCGGTGCCACCTGATAATAAATCATCATTAAATGAGGTTAGTGCTGTAGTCTTAGAGTGAGCTACTTCCTTTTTATCTTCTGCCATGGTGTTAATCCTTCTTAATTATAGCTTTAGTACCTATGTAGATACCAAAAGGCTCTGTTGGTATGTCATTCCCCGAAGTAAACTGCTCTTTAATAAAAGCTCTTAGTGTGCTTGGGTGAATGCTCTGACGTACCTCTGGTGATAGTCCTCTGGACTGTAAAGCTGAAACAGTTTGGTTAACTACCTCAGTTTCTTCACGTCCAAACTTTAAAAGAACTTCATTCTTTATGAGTCCTTCATGTCCATTAGACACTAACCATTCATACGCTTTTTCTTGGTTTGCTTTAGAGATGTGAGCCTTATAAAACTCATTAATAGAGATTTTCTCCCCCGTACTGAGCGTTATTTGAGTGAGCCCTGCAGCTTGCATTGCGTCAGGTAACTCTTGCTCCGAAGTCAAACGAAGCTCTTCTTTTTTAGCTTTTAAATTAGCTTCTAACTCTGACACCTGTAGGGCGAGTTCTAACTGTTTATTAGCTAAACCTGAAACTACAGAGAGTTCTCCATCAGTAACATCATTAGTCCACTCTTGAACATCTTTTGTACCGACTAAGTCTTCAAAGGTTGGTTTCTTCTGATCCATCTATTTCTCCTTTCTTATGTAAATCAATATCAACAGGGTAATACATACCCTCTTGCCTATCCCATTTCAATATACTATAGCTACCTCTATTATAAAATGCAGCGATAGAACACGCCACTCCTATAGCAGCAGGATCCCCTATCAGTAATAGGTAATCCCCTGTCTTATAGTCGTGTAGAATACTTTTCATTCTGCGAACTGAGGGAGATGCACTTAGCATAATTTGTGCATTAGAAGGTAACAGAACTTCAAAATCACCATACTGCCTAGCAGAAGCGATATTTCGTCCGGGAACCTCCTGTACGACATAGACTGTCACTATTTTCTCCTTTCTTATTTCTTATTTCTAGTAAATAAATTTTATATATGAGTAAGGACAAAGTAAAGCCCTATTGCCGATATGTGTTTTTTAAACTAAAAAAAGTTTTCTAAAAAAGTTTTCTAAAACTACTAATAACTCTAATAAAGTAATACTGACCCTAACGAAACGTAGAGTCTTAGGGACTATGCCAATATTAGAGGGCATGGAAGAACTATTAGTTTGGGCTATAAAACTATTAGTTTGTAATATATAATCTCACTTAGAAATTAGAAAGGGTTAGTATGAAATATAAGTTTAAGACACAGCCATATGAGCATCAGCTCGTGGCATTAACTAAATCCTGGAATCAGCGTGAGTACGCTTACTTCATGGAAATGGGTACTGGAAAGTCTAAAGTACTCATAGATAACATAGCTATTCTCTATGACCGGGGAGGGATTAACGCTGCAATTATTATTGCTCCTAAAGGCGTGTACCGGAACTGGTCTGAAAAAGAGATACCGGCACATATGCCAGACCATGTAGAAAAACAAATAGCGGTCTGGAATCCAGCGCCTAATAAAAAACAGAAGAAAGCATTACTTGATCTATTCGAGGTAACGGCTGACCTAAAGATATTGGTTATTAATGTTGATGCTTTTAGCACTAAGAAGGGAGTAAACTTTGTAGAAAAGTTTATTCTATGTAATGATGTACTAATGGCGGTTGATGAATCAACCACTATTAAAAACCCCAAAGCCCAACGCACTAAGAACCTCTTAAAGCTTGGGATTAATACCAAGTTTCGTAGGATTCTAACGGGCTTTCCTGTTACTCAGTCTCCTTTAGATTTATATAGTCAAAGTGCTTTTCTATCTAAGAAACTATTAGGTTACGATTCTTTCTACTCTTTTCAAAACCGTTATGCAAAACTTTTTAATAGAAAGATGGGGCAAAGAACCTTTAGACAAGTCACGGGGTATCAAAACCTAGGAGAATTAACTACTCGACTTGGTAATTTTTCTTACAGAGTGCTGAAGAAAGAATGCTTAGACCTCCCTGATAAGGTGTATCAAAAAAGAGAAGTCCCACTAACACCTGAACAGAAAAAGGTTTATAAGGAACTAAAAGACTATGCAATGGCTGAACTAGAGTCTAAAGAAATGGTCAGCGTTACTTCTATCCTTACTCAGATTCTAAGATTACATCAAGTAGTTTGTGGGTTTGTAAAGCATGATAACAACGAAGAAGTGGAGATTAAAAACAATCGGTTAGATGCTTTACTAGATGTCCTAGCAGAAACACAAGGTAAAACAATCATTTGGGCGAACTATCGTTACGATATTAGACGCATACTAAAGACGCTGCAAAACACAGTAGGTACTGAGAACGTTGCTACTTATTATGGGGATACGCCTGATGAAGAAAGACAGAAAGTAATTACCAAGTTCCAAGACCCTGATTCAAACTTACAATACCTAGTTAGCAATGTGCAAACAGGTGGGTACGGTATCACATTAACACAAGCCAGTAATGTTATCTATTATTCTAACAACTATGACTTAGAGAAACGTCTACAGTCCGAGGATCGTGCTCATCGAATAGGACAAACTAATAAAGTTACCTACATAGACCTTGTTTCTAAAGGCACTGTTGATGAAAAGATTGTAAAAGCTCTGCGCAATAAGTTAGACCTAGCCCAAGAAGTCTTGGGTGACGAAAAATGGAAAGACTGGATAAGTTAAGTTCTAGGACGTCTGTGCGCTCTCATTCGGTATCTTTGCACTTCATCCATTGCTTTGTTTCTATTCTCACCTGAAACTACTCCTCTCATTGGATCAAATCCGCTGCTGGCAATCTGCTTTGCAGTATCCTGATAGGCTATAGCTAATTCACGATCACTTAAAATATCAGAAGGGGTTACACCTTTAGGAAGATTTTGCAAATTATCCATGATCATTTGTCTTAGTATATCTTCATTTGCCATTGTACCCCCACCTTGACGATACAGCGGTCCACCGCCTCTTTTCATGAGAGGTTTACCATAGGCTGCTTGCATAGGTGGTTCCCCCATTGGCGGTCCATCCATTGGTGGTTGCTCAACACTAGAGATTAGCATAGCTTTAGCCGTATCTAAAACAGCAATAGCAGCCCCTACGTCTCCTTGTGCTCTACCTACCACTGCTTCGGCTAACATAGCAGAATCCTGCTCTATATCCATTCCAGGGTCTTCCCCCATTGGAGGTGCTCCCGCTGCTGCCATCTCTCCCATTCCAGGAGGAGGCCCACCCATTGGCGGTCCAGGAGGAGGTCCACCCATTCCAGGAGGAGGCCCACCCATTGGCGGTCCAGGAGGAGGTCCACCCATTCCAGGAGGAGGTCCACCTCTTGGAGGCATAGGAGGCGCGTTTGCTGTACCGCCCTGAGTTCTTATATTCATTAGATCTTCTATGCCAGCCATTGCTATCTCCTTGGTCGGAATCCGCTTTGGAATACCTGTGTCGTTAGTGTATCACCTTGCCCATTCATCGGCAACATTGAAATACCTTGGTTTAAAACATCATTAAAATCTGAAACTTGACTTCCTTGAATCGGAGTTATTTCCCCCATTGGAGGTTGTCCAAACTGTCCGGGAGTTATATTCCTTGTTAAAGGCGTTGCTCCACTTGTTGTTGAATAAGGTGTGTAGGGGTTTTTAACTGGTCTTCCTGTGTAATAGTTTATTGGTCCTCTGTTTGGGTCGTCAATAATTATGTCATCTGGTGGAGGCTGTGTCGGAGGTGGTGGCGTACTAGGAGCAACAAAATCTGACACAGTTCCCCCTAAGTAATTACCTTTTGTTTGTCCTCCTAGAGAGGTGAAAGGTAGAGGTGTCGCCACTGGTGCAGGAGCATACGACTGGTTCATCGTGGTATCTGGCCAAGCCTCCGTGTACGGGTTAGCTGGTGGAGGCTTTATTACCGCAGGAGTCTGCCCCATTGCATCAAGTTCAGCTTGCAATTGATCTGCCATAGCTTGTTCTTCTGCGTTTGGACCTCTAGTTCCTTTCGTTAACATATCTATTCGACGTTGTAGTTGCTGCGCTTTACTTGTTGGTATTGAATTAATCCCCAGAGGAACAGCGGGTACATTCGATAAAGTAGATATCTCAGGAAGGGAAGCTATTCCTTGTTCTATTTCAGTTGCTTGAGTATCTTTAAAATCAGCAACATCTGCTTCATATTGGTCAGTAGCTGCACTAGCGGCTTGGTTAGCCTCTTGCCTTGCTTGCCATGCCCTTAACGCATCTCTATACTCAATATGACCTCCCTCGTCACTAGAGCCAAAATCACTTCTTCTTGGTCTAAATTCCATTTACATCATCCCTCGGTCTTCTGGATCACTCAAAGCCTCTTGAAGCTCTAGAAATCTTCTTGAGTATGGAGATTGCATAAAAGGTTGAAGTTGAAATGCTCTTGTCCAAAAATTATCATCATCATCATCTTCTTCTTCTGGAAGATCTAATGTTTTATCATCCGTATCATAATATTTTAATTGATTTCCCATATCTCTAACGGCAGTTATTTGATGAGCAGTTAAATACCGTATAAGTTGTTGTGCCCCTGTTCTACGTTTAGCAGCTTGTATTGTTCTATTAAACAATTCTTCATCTAACAACATATGCCCAATAAAAGTATGTGCGTTCTCTGCAGCTCTGTTTGAGATAGCCGTTACTCTTCTTCCGAGTATTGATAAAGGAGCTATGATCATTCTAGATAAAAACCTAGCCCCGTCCATCGGTTCAGCTCCAGGACGACCATATTCTGTTCTTGTGCCAGGAGGCATCACTCTATCGACTAACTCACCTGAAGGTGCAGCACCTATTTCTCTTTGCGCTATATCATTTAAATACCTAAGATTTTCTATAAATTCTGGTCCTGAATCGCCTAATAAGGGAGTAATTAAACTTTCAAAAGTTAATCTTGGACCTGTAATTTCTTTAGGGCCAAAACCTTCATTAATAAAGTTATCTAATAGTCGTGTATCTAAAGCAAAAACCCCTTCTGCCCCAAGATCAGCTCTTGACCCTAAAAGTGAGTCTATTATCCAACGTTTAGTAACTATGCCTACTTGTTCTTGCACCTCTGGATTATCTTTTACAAAATCAGCCAAATATTCAACATCTTCTAAAAGAAAGCCAGCCCTTCTAGCATTTGGATTATTAGCTGCACTTAATATATGATTAATGACATCGCCAAGCCCTCCTGTAGTTTCAGTTGGGTCTAAATTAAAGCGAGCTCTTATGAGATCTATATTGCCTTGTAATCTATCTAAAGGATCAAGTACTCTTTCTTGAAATCTTCTTGGCCCTCTATTAAACCTTTGTGCGTACCCTTCTTCACCAAAAACAGCTTTTAAAACTCCTTCATGGTCATTTATAAAATTTCTATAATTAACAGCTTTTTCTCTTGTTGTTCCTGAAGCATCTAATATTGTTCTTCGTATATACCCTGCAAGCCCTTGTTGTAATTTTTGAACTTCATCTCCTGTTCGTGATTCATGTTTTAATACGGTCATTAAATCATTAACAGTGGTATTTACTCCAGTCCCTTTTTTTGTTGTGTTAAATAGGTGTTGAGCAACGGCTTCGGGACGATTCGTATTTAAAAGAGACTGTATAGTATCACTTCGAACCAGCTCATAAGCTTCACCTTGTTCTTTCCAAGCTTTACTTAGATCTCCTCCCCATTCATTCTCATCCATCCATTTAGTTAATTGACTAGGGGTTAGTTCTACTCCATTATTCGCTTTTTTCGCTGCTTCTGCAGCACCATCTCTAACCGCCTTATACATTTGGTCCTCTATTCCATACATCAGATTTTCAGCTAATCTTTTCGCGGTTAGGTTTTCAGTTTGAGTACGAAACTCGTTTAAACTTAACCTCATATTATTTAATTCATTTAAAGAAAACTCAGGACTTTGAAATCGACCTCCCGAAACCGCAGGTTTACCCGTTTTTGCCACTATATTTCCTGTAGGATCAAGACCTTGTAGCCTTCTTAGAGTAGCGTTATCCGTCCCTACAGTTAGATCAAATAAGTTTCCTGCTGCTTCATCTCTCTCAATCGAACCTAACAACTTATCAGCATCGGCTTTTCTTACGTCTAGCCATTCTTTAGTGGGTGGTTTTGTATACCCTGCCCCTGTGCGTAGTTCTGTGTATTTGGGGTTATTTAAGGCAGATTGATAATTATCATTAAAATAATTCTTATACGCCTGTACATTTTCTACTAAAGTTGTTCGAAATCTTTCAAATAAAGGGTTACTTATTTCCTCATTAATGTTTTTTGCGAATAACCCTTCTCCTGCTATAGCGGCGTCTTCTGCTCCACCAAGCGTAGTTCTTAGTCCGTCAATAACTTCTTCCATTTGTCTTTTGATAGTACTAACCTGTGTTTGGGCAAGTTCATTAATACTGCGTCTTGTAGTTGCCCCTGTTACTTGCCCCGCTGCTTCCGTTGTAATATCAGGACCAAGTTTTTCTGATAGAACCTTTGTAAATGCGTCAATTACATCCTGATTACCTAATTTGATGTCTTGATATAATTCTTGTAGTTTAGGATCATCAGCTATTTTTAAAAACAATAACTCTAAATCAGCCGTGTTATAAGACGGAGCCTGCGCCCCTAGAGTAGGTTCATATTTTTTAACGCCATCTTCGTCCACAAAATATTCCCTAAACCTATCTGTTAAGTCGTCAATTTGAGAATTTATTTCTTGTATTGAAACTCCTGAACCGTAGACACGACCAGTGGTGGTGGCTGTTTGACCTTCCGTAGCTGCTCTATAGGCGTTTTCTAGTTTTTCAAAATATTCTGGTGGAACATTTTTACCAGTAATAGTTCTCCAAAGAGAAGGAATAACTTGAGCAGTAGCACTAATAGCTGTGGTTCCTCCCATTGACCAAAGCCCCGTTATTCCAGCCTCATTAATAAGATCATCGAGATCTCTATCATGTGCTCCCATAAGAGATCCAATCATAAGTCGTACTAGGTCGCCTCCCGCAGCGCCAATGCCTAATAAGGTCGACATTCCTGTGAGTTTTCCTGTTCTACCTATAATACCCCCCTCAAATCCTGTTTTTGTTGGTAAAACAGCTTTAAGACCAGGAATACGTGAAGCTAAAGCTTGCATTCCTATTTCGCCCACTAATGCAGGAGCTTCTTGCGCTATAAATGTAGGAATGTCTTGTTCACTAAGCCCAGGAGTATTCATTAATTGATAATTATCAGTTCCTTCACGTTTAAATGCCACTCCTAATTCAGGTTTATTGGGGTTTATATAACGAAAGTTTCCTTCTAGTCCAAATTGTTTACCTATATGTTCATAATCTTCAACGGTCATATCACGAGGAGCAAATGCAACATGCCAAGCAAACTTAGAGGCGTCTCCGAAAATATTATAAATAGAAGAACCATCATTAAACGTAATTTCATTATTACGAGGTTCAATTCCCCATTTAGCTATCTCTTGTTCCCTAGCCAAATTTCGAGGAGGAGAAAGATTAATAGGTTGATTACTAAGAAAAAGTTTTTCAGGATCATCCAATATGCCAAATCTACGTGCTGCTCTTTCATCTACAACAGGGTATGAGAACGGTCCCATCTGCTGCTCTAGTTGAGATTGTCTAAACCATCTAGGTTCACGATCGGCAATATTAAAATCTATAGGGGGAATGTTGTATTGTCGAGCTCTTTCGAATGGATTAACAAAATCAGGGTTTTCTTCTAAGTCAGGGTTTGTTACTTGTTCTAAATATCCAGGTTCATATACTTGATTTTCTCTAGCAAACCGTACAACTTCATCATTGAATAGATAAACTCCAAGATTTATCTCATCATCTGACAGTACGTCACCATAGGTTATTTCAGGGTTATTTTCCAAAGGTACGTTAGACAACTCATTAGCGGCAATACTAAACATTGACTCGTATTGTTCTTGTGGAGTTGCCATTTAGTTAGTTAGTCCCCGAACAACGTCAAGACGGTTATTTCCTCTAATAGTGTTTTGTTGCTGGTCTGTTAATACATCTTCTTCTTCTGCGGCGTTTGGTGCAAGATCGCCGTATTTGTTCTGCCAGTTTGAAATATTTTCAATAAAGCTATACCTATCCCAGAAAGGTTGATAAGTATATTCTCCATAATTTTTCCAATCATGGACCAGATCTCCTTCTTCATTTTCGATAGTGCCCGGAACGTAAAACATTCCAACAGTAGATTGAAATGAGGGATCTTCCATTGGATAACGGCTTAATCCGTATGGTGGGATAGAGCTTTGTAATTCAGTGTCTATTTTTCTCACTGTTTGATTTATGAAACGTCTTAAATTACGGCCTAATACTTCAGGATCTTGTGTTCGCCCAATTCCCACAATATCCAAATGGTAAGCTAAGTCTCGATCTGATAAGGTTCTTCCCGTTTGTCCATTAGCTGCTGCTGCTAGATAAGCTAACTGTAGAAAATTTGCTCTTAGTGCTACATTATTATAAGCAGTCTCGCCTAAAACTTCTCTTAAACTAAGGTTTTGAGATTCTTCAAAAGCCGCTGTAGCCGCATTTATTTCCTGATTAGTTGCCTCAGGATTACTAATAGTATTCCATAATCTTTCTGCTGCAAATCCTGTGCCTTGTCTTTCAAGGCTACCGCCTGTATCGTTTTGACTAAAACCAGTTCTATTTATTAAGTTAAACGCTTGCGAAAAATTTTCCCTTACGTTGTTAGCAAAATTCATCATATGACTAACAGCTGTCGTTCCTTGTGTTTCTGGAGCTAGAGCCTCAGTTCTTTTTAAATCTTCCATAGTAGCATACGCAATTTCTATTGCCCCGCTCATTGCTACTTCCTTCTCACTATGACTTTGTACGGTTTCGTTTAATTCTGTAAAGTATGGATTGTCAAAAACATCTACCCCTGTGACATCAGCAGTTGCTAACTTAGACGGATCAATCCAATTTTCATCAGCAACTATAAATCCATCTTCGTCAGCATCAGGATGTTCAGGTGCTCGTACTAATACCTCCCCTGTGTTAGGGTTAAATTTAGCTGGACGTATATCTACAATTCCTTGTCTAGCTTTATTAGAATCTTGTACATTTAAATATTGATAGTTAGGGGGGTCTATTTGTTTCTGGATAAAAGAAGCTCTATTACTTTCCGTAGTTCTTCTAGCATCTTCTCGAGCTTTTCTGATAGCAGCATAAGTTCTAGCATAGTCATCTGCTCCTCTACCCATTTGACTAGCAACAACAAGATTTGCGATTTCATCTAAGCCAAAACCATCCGCTTCTTGAGGAGCTCCAAGAAAGGAATAAGCATCAGCTCGTGCTTCCTCTAGTTCAGTGGGCTCTTGTGGATTCACAGCAATACTTTGTAGATACTCCCCTCTAGTCTGCTGCTCAGGTTCATCTTTAAATAGCCCCATAATACCCTCAGTAACTAAAGGCATGAAAGGAGCGATAGTTTCTACAGCGGTAGGTTCAGGCTCTCTTTGTCGAGGGTTAAAGTTAGGTGTAGGAAAGCTTATTCGTGAAGCAGGCATTTGTACAGCAGTAATTCCACCGCTACCTTCCGGACCACCAAAAGTTGGAAAAGGAGTATAAGCCATGCTAATCCTCTAAATCAGAATAATCATAAGCTGCTGGAATTCCAAACCCTCCTCCAGGAGGAGGACTTACAGGACCATAAACGGGTGGGTTAGGTGTGTTGAATTGCGGTTGCGTTACTTGTGGTTGCATCATACCAGGACCAATCGGCCCTTGTGGTGAATAGTTAATGTTTCCTGTAGGGCTGCCGCCTGCATATCCAAAACCCCCTGCCATTGGTCCAAGAGAGGCTGTCAACGCTCCAACATTTTGTAATGTTTGCATAGGTAAGTTGTACTGACCAGTAAAGTTTTGATAGTTTAAGTCCATTAGAGACTGAGCTCTACCTCTACCTAGTCCCCCCATGCCCATTTGTGACTGGATATCAGCTTGCTGTAATTGTTGTAAAGCAGGAGCCATAGTGCCATAGGCGCCTCCTAACCCTGCTAAACCTTGACCGCCTCCTAACCCCATTCCGTAGATGTTTTGTCCTAGTTGTTGCTGTAAACTCGATAACCCTCCAAGTCTTCCCATTCTAGACTCAAAAGCTTGTTGTGCTCTATTAGCTGCGTCTTGATAACCAGCCCCACGGATAGCTCCTATTTGTTCTGCAGCTCCTCGGGCGGTATTTTCTGCTAATTCATCTCGCCTCATTCTTGACCTAGAACCACCGAAAGCGCCTGCACTAACTGCTTCGTCTCTAAGGGCCATATCACCTTTCGATAATCCTTCTCTAACATCTTTTAGTGTTTGTTGAACTACGTCTTCTTCAAAAGGATTATAAAAACTTCCTATACCTCTAGGGTCGAATCCTGCAGTAGAACCGTATCCTGTTGCTTCGGACCTACCTAATAAATTTTGTCCTAATCGCTGTCCAGTTCTAACGCTTCTACCAGCCTCATCTAATAACCGTGCCTGTTGGCCCAGATAAGGTCTATAACTACCAATCGCCCGATCAGCAAGCTGCATAGCGTATTGCTCTCTTGGGTCAAAATCTGCAACTCGTTGGCCTGTGTAAGTGAACGGACTAGAATCTGCTTCCCCGTAGTTTTCAAATTGTTGCCTAAGAAACTGTTGTGCAAAAGGAAATATATCCTTCTGCAAAAACTGTCCTATATAGGGGGCGGGGGCTTGACTGGAATATTCTTGGTCTTCTCTACTAGCCATATCGCTTATTTCCCATTTCGTTAAAAGCGTTTAATCGTGCTATCCCTTGTGCATGGCTTCCGTCGCCTGCTGCATCAACCGCTGCTTTAGATAACATATACTCGCCATTACTAGCCATAACTGGTATTAGATCATCCTTTGAACCTCCTGGACCGTACATAGCGCCCCCAGAAGGCATAAACATTGGTCTTTTTAAGACCGAACCTCCGTCAGCAAAAGAAACGGAAGACCCACCAACAGGTTTTATATCTAACGCTGCTCTTCTTCTGTTTGCATTTCCAGGAAGTGTTTGAGTTTTAACCATGCTTCCCCTCGGTTCTTCATCATCACCAAGAAGTCTATTGAAAATAGAAGTGCCTATACTACCTAAACCACTATAGATTGCATCCTGAACCATAGGGTCTTGCTCACTTATCCAATCTTGCACATTAAATAGTGTGTTTTGTAATGGAGAAGCTTCTAACTCAGGATCATGGAAAAGACTTGGGGTGGGAGTTACTTGAGACTCCTCTTCAAAACGTGCCATTGACTCTTCAAATAAATCAGCAGGGTCGGGTTGTTCCATTTCCGTAAAATCTACATTAAGAACACCTGAAGTTATTTCAGGTCTATCTTTTAGTGATAAAAGCCCACCGGTAGCCCTGTTTAAATACCCCCCTAAATACATCCCTACTATTCCTTGTTCATTTAAGGTGTTAGGATCTATTCCTGCTTCAGCTAACGCTTGTAAAATATACTCTGCTTCTTCTGAAGATTCAGGTTCAATCATGTCCTCTACGCTAAATTCCCCAAAGTCTTGGACTTGACTTCCTTCGACAGGGGTTACTTCCATGACAGGGCCAGCAGTTACTGAAGGCGTGGTTCCTGGAGGAATTACTGGTTTCTGCTCCGGAGGAGGACTAATTTTATCACTTATAGCTTTGCTGGCTACATTAGCAGCAACAGTAGCAAGGATCGTTCCTAGGATTCCCATTTATTAACACCAACCATTGTTTCTCCAGCGTGTTTACACGTATTTGCGAGTTAGAGTTAACTTCGTAACTGCAGCACAATGGCTGATTTATGATTATATATCAAAAAGTGTATACCTTTAAAGGTTTTTCTTTTCCCTTCACATACATTGGCTCAAGTTGCCTTAGCTGATATCCGCACAAACTTTCAGTGCTTTCTCCGATCAATATATCGGTCCCTGCTTCTTTTGTCCCACTTTCTAAGCGAGCTGCTGTGTTGACTGCATCACCAATCGCAGTATAATCAAATCTTGTATCGCTTCCCATATTGCCAATCACCGCTTCTCCTGTATTTACACCAATACCTATGGCAATAGGAGGCAACCCTTTAGCTTGTAGTTCTATGTTTAAATCAACCATGTTTTGCCAAATGTCTTTAGCACAGGTTACTGCTATATTAGGATGATTTACTAGGTCTATTGGTGCATTGAATATTGCCATCATTGCGTCTCCAATATACTTGTCGACCATACCTCCGTGCTTTTGCACAGCTGCCTGTTGTGCAGTAAGAGCTCTATTCATGATATAAGTCACTTGTTCAGGCGGTAAGCTTTCTGACATAGAAGTAAATCCTCTAACATCAGTGAACAAGAAAGTAGCCGTTTTCTTTTCTCCCCCTAGTTTTAATAAATCAGGGTTATCCTGCAAACGTTTTACCTGTCTAGGGTCTAGGTAGTGCTCAAACTGTTTCTTTATCTGCTGCCGTAGTAAGTACTGTTCCCTAAAGTTAAACCAGAACTGTTCCCCGGATAATAACAACAACGACACCCCAGACCACGTTACATCAATTAATTGATTATTACGAATAAAATATAAGCCCAATAGCACCAAACCACTCAACATCCCACCTACAAAAACAGCTGACCAAACTACGCTACACCTACGGAGAACTAAAACAGTAGTAATACAAAGAGATAGTAGAATTAATAGTTCATACAATAACCGGTTCGCAGGAATACTAGGACTATCAGGTAAGAGTAAGCTCTCAGCTAAAGCAGCTTGTATATAGTGGGGGTTTAATAAACCAGCAGGCGTAGCCAACTGTGGCATTATGCCTGCAGCACTTGTTCCTACAAAAACAAACTTACCTTCTACCTGTGGGTCTTGGTACGAAACTGTAGGGGTATCCACCCAAGAGACCCACTTTCGTCCAAACCTATCTGTAGGAATTACCCCAAGTGCCGGTATTCTAAGGCTTTCAATGCCTCCTTCATTAGTCCGTATTTGGTAAGTTCCTTCCCCTGTAAGAGCTTTTAACACTTGAGTAGCAAAAGAAGCAACCCAACCGTCAGGAGCTCGAGAAATAAGAGGAATCTGTCGTATAAGGTTATCTACATCAGTAGGAGCAGAAACAGCCCCCTGTAAAGCGGCCTCAGTTAGTTGCTCTATATTTAAAATAAACCCATTTGCAGGGCTATAGTTAACAGGATCTTCGCCAAGAATAACCGTTCCATGTGGTGGAGGATATTGTTCATTAGAAAACTCAGGCATAGCTAATACATTAATTCCCTGAGTTAGGCTTGTAGCAAAAGCTTCATCCCCACCAAAACGATCTGGTTGAGGGAATAAAACTACCCAACCTACCCCCAGAGCACCTCGAGCCATAAGCTCATTTTGTAATGTAGCTAAGGTTTGGCGGGGGAAAGGCCAACCTCCTTCTCTTGCTATATCTTCTTCAGTTATATCAAGAACTACAAAATGCCCGGATGGAGTAGGTTGAGTAATAAACGCATCAAATGTTTTAAGTCGGAGTACCTCTAATGCAGACCAGTTTAACAACAAAGGCAAAGCTAAGGCTGCACCAGTAAGTAACCCAACTTTTGTACCTAATTTCATTGATCAAATTGATTAATTGTTACAGTTTTGTTACAGCTTGAAGTGCAATCAAACGTTACTGTGTAGTTTTTTACGTCGGTTCCGGTTTGTGTTGCATTTACTGTGTAATTTCCTTGCTTAACAAGGATATTGCCAACGTGTGCACCGTCACCACTTTGCGTTAAGTTGACCGTGGAGTTGTCAGCAGGATTGTTGCGGAACTCAATATCCCCATCTTTCGCGCCACTCCCGCTCTGGGTAATGGTCGCATCATTGTTGTTACAGTTACCACAGCTCTTAATGTAAGCATTATGATTGCCACTACCTGATTGCGTAGCAGTCCATGTGCTGTCATCCCCAAAGGCATAGAATTTGGCATAGTGATTTCCGCTCCCGGTCTGACTGATTGTATACACGTTATCATCCCCAGACATGTATATCTCCCCATGGTTATCACTGCCTGTTTGAGTAACGATCATTTCATTTGAGTCCTGATCTGCATCTATGTAGCCCGTATTGTCATTTCCCGTTTGTGTAATCGTATATTCATTAGACTGATGGTTCGTATATTGAGAATAGGCTTTAGCCAGATTGTCATCACCGTTCTGGTCAATATCAATGGTGGCACTGCTACAGGTATGAGTCGTATAAGTTCCGTTAGAGAGTCCACACCAGACACGCGCCGTATTGCCGGTTCCTATTTGGTCAATATAGATACTGGTATTTGTCCCTTTGGTATCTATCTCCACAGAATTGTTAGCGGCAAAAACAGGAAGACTAATTAGACTGATTAATATATATCGCACTGTCCCCTCCTCCGTTTATTTCTGCTTGTATTTTTACCCCCGCAGTCATAATATCGATTTTATAAGGCGAGGCTTTGTCCAATTCTAGATCAATCGTGTTCTCTACTTCTCGGACAAAGAACAAACTAGCCCCATCGGTAAACGTATAGACTTGTAATTCCTGATCAAACCCTGCAACTACTCCTTCGATTTGCACTCCATCAAGCTCATAAACTTTCGCGTCTTTTCTAGAATCAGATATTTGAACTAAAAGATCTCCTAAAAAATCCGCAGCTAAAAGATCAATATCCAACCTGCCCATATCTTCTTCGAGTGCATCTTCATCAAGTTCATTCTCATCTAGCTCCGTTTCTTCTAAAAGATCAACGTCCAATATATTGCTAGGACTACTTGCTTGTTCCTCTACAGCCTGTTCTATTTCATCTGGGGGATTTACTATAAGTAGGTTATCTATAAAACCCAAAGTCATTCCCTGTAGTAAAACAGGAGGCGTAGGGGGAGTTTCTGACACACTAACCATAGTAGCTTGAAAAGGCTCGTTCATGACCACTACTCCTGCTTGAGTAGTCACGGTTATTTCACCACTAGACGTGCCATCAGCTTGAGGCAATAGAATAACTAAAGACCTTCCTAGCTCATCAACCGTTGTCGTAAAATCCGTTCCACGAATCGCAATCGTAGCACTTGGAGTTCGAATAGAAATGTTTTCTCTGTTTATTCTACCCAACGCTCCCGTAACAAAACGCGCTGTACCACTAACCATTTCAAGAGCCATTCGGCTTTGGCTCGGATCTGGGTCAAAGATATATTCGTCGATAATAACCTTAGAATGTTCAGTAAGCCTAACAATAGAAGAATCAAGAAACTCAATACCGATACGACCGTTACCAGTACGGACATCATCGTAACTAAGGATATCTAAATTAGCTTCTGCTGATATACTGCTGGATTCGCTATCCCGTAAAACTTCTCCATTACCCCTTAGCTCAGTGATTAAACCAACTTGAGCTTGTGTAACAAGGGGTAGAAACGCTAACAACCAGAAGTACATTGATCTATGTCAATCACGCCGCCTGTCGTAATAGCAATAATATCAACGACTCCGCTTACGCTACCTGTTGAATTAGTTTGGTCGATGTCAATATTGTTCGTTGATCCTGTTATATCTGCCGTGATTGAATGCGACTGGTTTCCGGTTTGTGTCGTATCAATATCATTACTCGAGCCATCTACGTCCCAATTATTTACCGCAGAAACTACCTCTGATGTGATGTTTAGGTCATTACTTGTACCGGTAATTACTACATCAGTGTTCCCGCTGGTAGATGAAGCAGCTCCGCCCTGTACGTAGGTAAGCGCGTTGCTATCCCCGGTTGCACCAAAATCGAAATCTGTTCCTTGTACATCACCAGTTCCACCTAGAGTGAGGCTCTGGGTATTGCTATCCCCTGTGCTTCTCAGCGTAAAACTTGTTGAATTTCCTTGCGCTACGCTACCAGTAATAATATTGTTATCACCTACCTGATCAACATCAACAGTCATAGACGTACCAGCTAAAGAGACCCTAGCGTTTGCCGCTGTGCCGACTCTATTTCCTGAACCAATTTGGTCGATATTCATAGTAAGGGCAGATGACCCACCACTTTGCGTTAAATATATTAATTGGTTACTAGCTGTGGCTGAAACTAAATAGGCGAGTGAATACAACAAAACTAAGTAAACGCAACAACTTTTAATCAAGATCCTCATTTTGCACCTCCTGTGGAGTATAGTCCCACATCTCTTGCTCTATACCTTGACGTACTAGCTCTAAAACCGCTGCTTCGATGGCACTTCTAACAGCATAGGTAGCGGTTTCATTCCTAGCTGTTCCTGCCTCGATTTCTACTAATGCCGTACCATCCTCCGTAAACCTAAACGTATCGAATCCTGTTGAAGTTGAATAGACTTGCTTAGTAGTAATTACGTTTAAAAGCACCTGTCCCGTCTGTACTAAGACGGCTCTAAGCCCTACTGTGACCTCATCTACTCGGTATTGAGTACTAGTACCTACCCCTAAGTAACGAGCTCCTATACCTCCGCTAATTAGGTTTGTGTCATACCCAATAATTCCTCCGGTTAATAGTATACCAGAAAAGAGTAAAGGTTCTAATTGATTCGGTCCTTCTCCGTCATAGGTGTTTCTTGTTGATATAATCAACTGTCTTTCACGGGTAAGTGATTCTAAATTTCCACGTTCTGCAACTAAAAACCACGTGCCTCTCCCCGCAGACATTAATGCATCAATTAAAAAAGAATCTGCTCCTTGTGTTACAGCTGTAGAAAACAATGCCATGTTATCGGTGGTAGCTCTTTGTCCCGTAAGGTCAAGAAAGTTATAAACGGATACCACAGCCTTTTGCCGTGGCATAGGTAAATTAACAAGTTCTGTAAGAGTTGGTCGCTCTACTCGCGGTTCCGGTGAACAATAGTTAGAAAGAGTCCCGCACCTATATGGATCAACACTCACACATCCCGAGACTGTGAGTGCTAAAGCGCATAAGGTTAGAGAGCGCACTCGTCTACACTACAGATTCCAAAGGAGCCAACAGGTATGCGGATTTCCGTAATGCCTCCGTCAAGATCCGTCACTAAAAGAACAATTTCTGTACCCGTATTGATAAAACTAATTTGATTTCCCTGAAGATCAAATACTCCACCGGAACCACCACTCTCGCTATTAAAAAGAGAGTTGGCTAAATCCTGTGAAAGTTGAGCAAAGATACGGCTTTCCAGGTTTCGTACAAACTTAGCTAGTGTTGTGTTTTCTTGTTCTCTAATTACGTCCTCTGCCCTAGACTCAAGGTCTTCTAGAATTCCTTGTTTACGACTCCTTTCTTGTTCATCAATAGTGAGGTAGTGGGCAGACTGGCCCATACCACTAAACGAGGGGTTACTAAATTGGAAAGTTAAATCAGTCGCTAGAGCAGTATTTATAACCATGCCTAGAAAAACGATCGCTGCAACTACGATTAATATTTTAGCTATTAGAGTTTTTTCGTCCTCTCTTTTCTTGAGTTTTTGTTCCGCTTTGCTTAGTTTGCTTAGTTTCTTTTGAGTAGTCATTTTGCGTCTCCTGCTCTTTTACTTGCAATACCGTGTTAACCTTTTGCTGTAATCGAATCATATCTTGATCTAAAAGACGTAATTGATCAGTTAAACGTATAATAGTTCCCTTCATTTCTTGTATAGCTGGATCTATTGTGTTCGTTATAGTTTGCCAAACAAAATAAACGAAATAACCTAACCCTACCACCATCACCACAGGAAAGCCAAACTCTGCTATGAGTTGTGCAATGTCCACTAATCTCTCCTAGCATCGATCTTCCCATCTTCTACAAAATTTTCTGCTCTAGCTATTCTGTCTAGATCAGGAGATAAATTTAACACACTCGAAACGCTAGTATCTATTCGTATTATGTCATTATTCATAATAGAGGCTCTTGTGATTAACATCTTGGTTATAGCTTGAACTGTCTTAATTTCACTAACTAGACCATCCATAAGCTGTTTCATCACTAAAAAGATAAAGTAAGCCATGATTAAAGCACCCGCGATAGGAACACCTACTTCAGAAATTAATGCAAAACCCTGTTCCATACGTTGTCCTCAGTAAAGTTAATAAAGCCCTCTAGGACACCTACAACAAGAACATTATAGGCTTCAGCTTCCTTTTCAGCTTCTTCAAAGGTTTCCGCACAAATACACGGCCCCTCATAAACTGTATCACCCATTCTAAATTCGGTAATAAAAACTTTCATTAATCTTCACCCTTAAACTTTTTAGATTGTCCAGAGGTTCCAGCATAAATCCCAAAGACTGCTGCCATGGCTCCTACTATGATGCTTACCAGACCCGCCTGTTCTAGGTTAGGCTCCTCAAGCGTCATAAACCAAATCACCACCTCATAAAGAAGGTAAATGTATACGCCTACGAATGCCCTTGGGAAAATACGCCACGCATCAATAGTTCTAGCCAGATGTATCCACCGCTGGTATGGGTTTATCCCGATATTATTGGGCGTAACTTCAACTTCTAATTCTACTTTTTTCTTAATAGGTTCTTCCATATTAAGCCTCTACTGGAGTAAACTGACCAAGTTCTATTAGCTTTTCTCTGTTAACTAGATGCTCTGCTTCTATATCATCTTTAGATTGACCAAAATAAGCCACCGCTAAATAACTGTTTATCATAGCTTGGTTTATATTTACTCCGTCAACAATCACATTCCCTAAGACCCTACCAAACTTGCCCCTAGAATCCTTTAATTTTGTTTCTATAATAACTTTTTCGCCGTTATCTATCGCTTTCTGTAAAAACGCGGAAGCTAGTTTACCCCTAACTTTTTCATCTTTGTTACGAGTCCTAGACTCAGGGGTGTCAATTCCGTACAAACGAACACGAGAACGATAAAGAATATCAAATCCTAAATCCAGAGTAACATCACAAGTATCGCCATCAACAACTCTGTCTACCGTACAACTATATTCATACATTAGCACTTCCACCTTTTTCTTGCTTGCCGTAGTCTTGACTTAGGATTTTTAGCTGCTTTAGGAAACTTCTTCATTTGCCCTGCTGATCGAGCACAGTAAGACTTTCTCCTTTTTGCTGCCTTGCTTCCTTTTTTAACCTTGCCCGTAACCGCTGTCTTTAACTTAGATCCTGGATTTGCTTTACGATAAGCAGCAACTCCTTTTTTAGTCATTCCCGCCCCTTTCTTAGTGGAACGATAATTTGCTCCCTTCCCCTTAGTGGTGCGTCTTATAGACTTTTCTTTTCTTTTAGCCATTATTTCTTCTTCTTTTTCTTCTTTTTCTTCTTGGCTGTTTTAGCAGAACGTTTAAATGCAGCGGAGGTAGGTGCACCTTTAGCACCTTTTTTACGCATTTTTCTGCCTTCCTTACGTTTTTTATTAATGTTGTAATAAAGACCTTTTTTAACTCTTCTCCCATCTTTGGTAGTGTGATATTTACTACTTTTCTTTTTTGCTGGCATATCACTTACCTACCTTTTTCATCGCAGATTGATGAGATTCTTTAAAGGTCTTTCCTTGTCTCATCATTTTTTTCATTTGGGACATATGTTTTGAGGTGTGGTGCTTTGAATGTCTTTTCAAGGCTTCCTGTTGCCTTTTAGTTAGTTTCTTAACTTTCTTTTTAGACTTCTTCTTAGGCATATTTTTCCCCTATTCGCCTTGCTTTAGAACTCTATCCTTCAACCTAGTAGCCCTTGCTCCTACTTGAGTTGCCCAACGGCTATCCATCATCTCTACAGCCGCTTTATCCCACTCTTTATCCTCCATAGCCGCTAAGAATTTTTTAAACTTCAATAGACGTGTAATGCCTAAGTTAAAACACATATTAGCCATAACTCTTTGTAAGTCCTCTGGTAAGTCCTTCCACCATTCCATGTTTCTATCTAAATCGTCTATGACATTTTGTATATCTTTTTCAAAACACTCTTTTATTCTTTCCTCAGAAACAGGAGTATCAACCTTTTGCTCATGTTCATTATCAGTTTCTAAAACTAAATGCCCTATTCCAAATGTTGGATAACCTAAATGGTCAAGATAGATGTTGTTTACGCATCCTTCATCAAGGGTTAGTTCTTCTCTAAGTTTATCTGTATCCATATTACACCTTCATCAGTCAACCACTATTGTTGTATCTCCCCCTGTTGACACACTAATCTTTCCTAATGCAGAAACTCCTTCAACCCCTTTTTCTGAACCTTTATAAAGATCAACCCAACTAGTTCCCGTCCATAGCTGTAATTGTTTAGTGGTCAGATTCCAAATAAGATCGCCTGTATTAAATTGATTTACATTTTTTTGAGTTTCGTTAGTGTTGATAGTAGAACCAACGTCTACCCTGTTTAGACTAAGCTCTAAAACTCTAACAAGTCTATTAAATACTTCTGGAGAAATATCTCCGATAGCTACAGGAAGTTTCGTTTCTAGTAACTTAGCCACTACCGTTTACCGTCAGGTTTTAAATCTATTCGAGTAGCCCCCGCCCTAAAACTCATTCCTGTAACTGTAGTGTCATCATCATTAGATTGAATTCTAAAAACAGCCTGTCTTCCTCTCATTCGTGTATCTATTTTAGTTGTAACTGAAGTACACGAACTGGTAAGCGCGGTTGTTAAACTTTCTCCAGGGAAATTTCTTCTCTTTAATACTAAGTCTAATGTTTGTCCACTAGCCCCTGTATCCGCGTTCCCTATAAATCGAATATCTGGAATGATTTTACTAATAAATTGATAGTCATCCCCTTCGCCTAAATCAAAATCACTAGATTCTATAAAGACATTAGTCATTGCAGAACCGTCATCATCTACACCGTGTTCTTGGTTATATAAATACCCTACATCATCAGTTGACCCCGTTGCTTTAGGATCAGAAAAAATACCCTCATCTATCCAACACGTCCTGGATAATTCTCCAATCATCCAAAGATTTTCCGTATAATTATAGGTAACATATTTATCAATTACAGTATTGGTTCCTGAACAATAAAACCAACCAACCTCATCAAAGGCTTTATTTACAAAACCAAAAACTTGGTAAGTTTGACCTTGATTTAAATCACTAAAAACATAATCATCCACACTACAGGGAAGTTCCTGAACTTGTCCTGTATACGTATAGAAACCTTTTTTATCCATCCAAAACACACCTTTTGGCGTATTAACCATAGCTTTAGGCCCGATTAACCCGACCCCTTCATTAACTAGGTTTATACTGAATGTGAAAGGTTGCCCTACAAAAGTCATCGAATATAACGACGTATCAGTCCAAACTAAGGTTTCTTGTCTAGACCTAACGGCTCCTATAATGGCAGAGCCTGCAGAAAGTCTAAAAGACCCGGCTGTGTTTGTTGGTAATGGTTGCCATTCTTCTGCTTGTTCTTGATCACTCCAAGCAATAAACATAGGGTCTATTGCTCCTGTTCTAGCTGTGCCTGAGTCATTTAAAGGATCTGCACCAAAACATATAACGTGCCTATCTACGTCTGAAACTAAAACCTGTAGTGCGAGGGTGGGGGTTAGGTTTGCCCCTGATAAAGAAGATAAAGCTACTGCTCTAGTGCTAGTACCGCTACTTTCATCCCAGTAAAAAACACCTCCACCTCGTGGGTTTATAAGCAAGTCTTCACCAAAATTATCATGAGTCCATATTCGTAATTGATTTGTGGCTCCCAAAGCAGAAATACTACCCCAAGTGCCTGCTCCGTAAGTGCCTGATCCCCAACCTGTTGAAGCTACATAAACATCAAGACCTACGTTTAGCTGATAAGAACCATCAACTCCAGAGCCGCCATTACCGGAATCACTACTATTGGCTGTTACCGTATCACCATCAGTGTCTTTTGCCGTAAAAGTGTACGTATTGGTTGTTATTGAAGTTATTTGATATTCTTGGTTTAGAACAGCGGCTGTTACTACTCCCCCTAACGACACTGCACCCGAAATAGTCACAAAATCATCTACAACTGCCCCGTGGCTTGAATCTGTTGCAGTAATGGTAGAAGACCCATTTGTAGCTGCAAACGTTATACCGTTAGTTGTTGTAGCTCTAATAGGAGTAATGTCATTAAAAACGTCACCTTCTAGGACATAATACTTCCAAGTAGCGCCTAACCCAAGATACTTAGTACCGTCTAAATCAACCCAAGCATGAAGTGCTCTACCTGTTGACTTAAAAGAATTGACAGTTGCCTTAGCCCAACCACCTATTTTTTCTGGTAATCCTTTACGAAATCGTACTAAATTACTGTTAAACCAGCCTCCTTCATTAGCGTAGGCTGTTGCTTCTCTATTGATTCCTGGTTTAAATAAAAGCTTTTGTAAGGGCATTTCACCTCCCTATACGAAATATTTGGTTAAAATAATGGATCCTAATATAAAAGGATATACCCCCCAAAGAAGACGCTCTAATTTCTTAAATTTTTCAGAACCTTCATCCAACCTCTTTTCAATATAAAGATAACGCAAAGCACATTCTCTTTCATGTGCATTAATCTCTGCTAATGGGTCTTTTCCGTTAGACATTTTAAGCAGCCTGAGCTATATCCCAACAATTTAAATTAGAGGCAACTGTCCTTCTTTCTCCGTCGCCCTTAAACGGATAGACCATGTGTTGTAACCAAGAAGGAAAAACCAAAAGCTTTCCCACCTGTGGTTGCATAACAAAAGACTGTGGAGGTCTTAGTCTATCCACATCAATTAATGAGTTCATGCCGTAGTTAAAGGCTATGTAGCCATCACAATCACCACTAGACTCGTAAAGACTGTAGTTCGGTGATCCAGCAGTAGGCTGATCCAATATCTGTTGAGGAACCTTAGTCCATCCTGTAGTAGAAATACCCATCAGAGTTTTAGTTCCGTGATCATGTATAGGGTTATAGTCACCTTCATAGCTATGTACTGACCAAGTTTCATCTACATGTACAGACTTAGCTGCTTTAAGTTGTGTACCTGTGTTTTTACAGAAAGCATTTATATAGTCAGCACCAAGATTGCAAACGAACTCTGTGTATTGCTTAACTCTTGAATCATCATTGTCCATAAGAAGCTGTTCGCCCTGTGCGATTTGTCCTACTAACGTATCGGCTAATGATTTTTTATCCTGGTCTTCCTTGTACTCGTCAAGGTAATTATTTAGGTCATTAACCATACTTTCAGGCATTTGTGTCTCCATCACAAAGACACTTGGCATGTTATGTACCGTTACTTCCGGCATTAGCTAGGAATCGAATAGCTGGTATCAGGCACAGGATTCGCTGGTGGATTAGTGATTACACTATCTACCTGACTAGCGAATATCTCATCCCACTTGGCTGTCGGACAAATCCCTTCAATCTCGCTCTTTGTCCAAGAACCTTTAGCCTTCTTAGCAAAGACCGTAGCTCCAGAAACAGGGTCTACGTTTTCTACTGTAGTATTGAAATTGCTAGTGTAATAAGTAGCATCGCCTTCAGAGTCGTTCTCATATTTCATTTCCAAGTCCCACTTTTCAACCTTGCTCGACTTGACGAACGGCACGGCCTTAGTGAGTGTTTTCGTGACTGCCATCTTAATCTCCTTGACATTTACATTTAGGTTGTGATTCTAATTCCTCCACTTTCGCGGAGAGTTCTTGGACTGCTTTTGTGAGCATAGGTATAAGAGCAGCTTCTGCAACTTCCTGTTGCCCACTTTCCATTACACTCCACATTTTGAATCCATCAACAATTTCAGGGTGATTGTCTATAGTTTCTTTTACTTCTTGTGCTATAAAACCATGATTAGTAGTAGCAAACTTATAAGGCTCTGTTGAGTCTTTTTCATACCCTCTAAACTCTTCTGGTAAATCACCTTTGTTCTTATAGTTAAAAGTTCTAGGTCTTAGATCATTTATAAAACTTAATCCTGCTGAAGAATCTTCAATATCTTTTTTAACCCTTCTATCAGAAACAGTTGCCCAAGTTGCTACACCATGTTCTGCCCTAATGTCACTACTACTAATTCCTACGGTTGTATAACCCGTTTCAGATTCAATACCAAAACCAAGCGCATTGGCGTTAGTGGTTGTCGCGCTCGTTATTGTGGTGTCAGCACCAATCATGGTGCTATAACTACCTGTAGATATATTCTCGCCAGCGTTAGCACCTACACAAGTATTATTTATACCTGTTGACATGCCTGAACCTGCGTCAAAACCGATCATAGTATTAAGATTGCCTGTGGTATTGCTATATCCAGCATTTTTACCAACGGCAGTGTTATTGGCTGCTTCGTTTGCTTGCAAAGCCGCATATCCAACAGCAACATTATCATTGGATGTCGCGTTTGCTTGCAAAGCATCTACACCGATAGCAGTATTCCTAGTCCCTGTGGTGTTGCTGTCTAAACAGTCGTTACCAACCGCCGTGTTAGCATCGCCAGTTGTGTTTGCGGTTAAAGAGTATGAGCCAACAGAAGTGTTGTTACTTCCCGTAGTGGTGGCGTCTAACGAATAAGCACCGAGAGAACTATTATTAGCTCCTGTGGTGTTAGCAGCCAGAGCATTCTCACCAATTCCTGTGTTGTAATTGGCGGTAGTATTAGCCCCTAAAGCATTATTGCCCATAGCAGTATTATTAGTACCAGTTGTGTTCGCGTCTAAAGCCAGCCTACCGACTGCTGTGTTCTCAGAGCCTGTGGTGTTGTTCAATAAAGCAAAATATCCAACTGCGGTGTTATTAGATGCCGTATTAGCCCCTAAAGCCGCATAACCAATCGCCGTGTTTGCATCTGTTGTTGTATTTGCATCGAGGGCGGCTTGTCCTATGGCAATATTCTTACTACCAGTAGTATTAGACCCTAGCGCATCCTGACCAAGCGCCACATTTCTCTCGCCCGTTGTGTTCACATCCAGCGCACCAGAACCTACAGCCGTATTCCTGATTCCGGTAGTGTTTGCAGCCAAAGCATTGAATCCTACTGCTGTACCAAAAGTTCCGGTGGTGTTAGCAGTTAATGCATCATGCCCAACTGCGGTCAATCCGCTTACCGTAGTCGTAGTCTCTAAAGCCTTGATTCCTATGGCGGTATTGTTAGCTCCAGTGGTATTAGCGGTTAAAGCCCCCTTTCCCACCGCCGTATTGTCACCGCCAGTGGTCGTTGCTTTTAAGGCATCTGATCCTATTCCCGTATTCTGAGATGATGTTGTAGCCGCAGTCCCTGCGTCATCTCCCACAAAAGTATTATCACTTCCTGTTGTTACGGCATCTCCAGCTTGATAACCAATCGCCACGTTATCAGTTCCAGATGTATTTGAGGTAAGTGCTTTGTAACCAATACCAACATTATCACTCGCCGTTGTCGCTGCTAGTAAAGCACCTGAACCAATCGCAATATTATTGCTTCCGGTTGTTATTGCTCCTCCGGCAGAATCGCCCAGAAAAGTATTGTCAGAACCAGTGGTTACAGCATCTCCCGCCTGAAAACCTACCGCTACATTATCAACTCCCGTGGTAGCGGCTGTTAGAGCTTGATATCCCACCGCCACGTTACCCGCATCAGCACCAGCGTTTAGGGTGGCTAATGCAGCCGATCCAACCGCTACGTTTTGTCCGTTTCCGTCTTCTGTGGCTAATGCGCCTGAACCCACAACCGTATTGTCACCGCCCGTTGTTATGGCTCCACCAGCGTTATCTCCAATCAGCGTATTATCTGATCCGGTAGTCACCGCATCGCCTGCTGAATCTCCAACGGCTACGTTATCCGTTCCAGAAGTATTAGCCCCAAGAGCGTCTGATCCAATTGCTATATTATTACTTGCTGTTGTCACAGCATCCAGCGCACCAGAGCCTATAGCAACATTATCGCCACCCGTTGTTATTGCACCGCCTGCATTATCTCCGACTAAAGTATTTTCATTTCCTGTTGTCAAGGCATTGCCAGCATCTTCACCTATGGCTACATTATCCGTTCCGGTTGTTAAACCAGTGCCTAAGTTGCCAGAACCTAGCCCTACATTACCCGTACCGCCTGTTAAATCGAGTACATCAGTAACGGCGGCCCCTGAACCTGCGCCATCAGTAACAACCATCTTAATTCCACCATTAGGAATTACGACATTAGCGCCTGTGCCTTGTGAAATAGTGACCTGATACCCAGCACTGTTTTGAATAATCCAGGTTTTGCTGACCGTATTAGGAGCAAGAGTTACTGTGTTAGTCGCAGTAGTAGAGCCTGTCAAAGTCAGTGCATAAGCCCTTGCAGCATCGCTTGTTCCGTCTTCCATAGTAATGGTGTGACTTGTGCCAGTGATTGCTTCAGAACCACTGCCCCATGCCTCAGCAATTAACTCAAGATTCGTGTTCGTGCTTGTGCCCCATGTCCCTGATTCATCGCCAGTAGCGATTTCTTTCAGCCTGAGATCATTAACGTATGTTGCCATTTAAGCTACCTCTTTCCATTCAGGAGTCTGGTCAGCATCCACCGAACTCCAGTTAGCTGTTTGTGAATTTGATACGGAAGACCAAGAACCGTCCTGAGTTGTTGATGCACCAGACCAATCAGGTGTCTGAGTAGTGCTGATACCGCTCCAGCTTGCTGTCTGATCTGTGTCAACAAGCCCCCATATATTGATACCGGACGTTGTTGCTTCAACGCTGTTTCCGCTTGGCGTAACCACCGCATCGGAACCAGTGCTGACACTGCCAACGAGCGCCTGAGACTCAGGAGCCGTAACATCAATAACATTAGCGGTTTCAATGCTAACACTACCAACAGATGCAGTAGCACCCGAACCAGTAACGCTGACACCAGCAGCGGCAGAAATACTAACGCTGCCAACATTAGCCGTAGCGGAATTTCCTGATACCGAAACTCCCGCAGAGGCCGAAGGGGTAACGCTCCCAACGGAGGCTGTAGACGCTGGCGCAGTGACTGATACGTTGGCAATGCCTGTAGCCGTAACAGAGCCAACTGAAGACGTTGCCGAATTGCCGCTTGCGCTGACCGAAGCCGCCGCTGTAACCGTGACAGAGGACGTTGATACAGTGGCTTCATTCCCTGAAGCTGATACGCCTGCTTCTGCACTGACTGAAACGGAACCGACTGAGGCTGTTGTGCCTGGCACTGCCTCTTCTGCGTCACCCCATGTGCTTTCGCCCCATGCAATGTTGCTGGAGTTCCATCCCTGCCATGCGACTTTTGCATCTGCCATTCCATTAACCTGTTAGGCAATCCTTATAATTGCGTTTGAAGCGTCTGCTGCTGGGAATGCAATCGTAAAATCACCAGCCGTACTTGTTTTATCGCCACCAAATGCCAGAACAACCACCGCTCTGTTCGCTGAACCTGCCGTGGTGCTTGAGTTGTAAATCAATGCCCCGTTTGCGGTTATCGTGGCTGAACTCCATGTGCTGTCTGCAAAATCTGTCAGTGCTGTCGTTCCAGAGGTTGAAGGATCAACATTCGTTAATGTATTTCCTCCCGCAGTGTAGTTCGTGCCGGACACCTCATTTGTGGTCGTATAGGCCGTAGTTGAGGCAGACATCGTGCTACTACTCGTGTACAGAGCAATCTTAAAGGTATTACCTGTCCCTGTAGTCGTGGTTGTGCCGCCACCCGATCCGTTATGAAAATTATGAATACCCTGAAGTAATTCACTCTTGAAAGACGTTGCTACCGCTTGGGTATGGGCCATCATAGCCTCCTTAAAATATCCGCCATGTCTTTATGGCCTTGTTGTGTCAAAAGATTGGCAAGCGTTGTTCTGTCGCTTTGTATTGCGTCATTACAAGCCTTGACAATCACATGGAAAAGTCTTCGCTTAAACGCCTCTGCCTGCTCTCTTACCTCTGGGTTTGCACCCTCGGCAATAGAAACCACCTTGGGAATTGCCCTTTCAGCAATTTCTTCTGGGGTAAAACCTCTGTTTTTAGTGGTATGCACCACGCAGGTTCCTGGCTCTACTTGTGCGCTTATATTTAGCATCAGACTCTTTCTTTCCTTACAGCACCGCTACGATAACTGTCCGTTGTACTATAACCTTCGCCCAATGACTTCAACTGCATCAGAGCATCTTCATATTGCTTCTGGTACGCAGCGAACACATCAGGCTCTCCTTTCATAAAAGTGTATCCTTCCACAAGACAGCCGTAGAGCAAAGCAGTTTCTGCGTTATTACCCAGCCAGCTTGTACCGTCTGCTGACGTAGTAATAGACGTAGGTTTATAAAAATAATGCAGTTCTACTGTGTAATTGCTGTTAGGTGTCGGCCCTAAGATAAATGAAGCATCATCAAACATGGCGTAATACTTCGGTGTAGCCGTTGTTGTAGAGACCGGATAAGCCTCTCGGATGAAATTAACGTCCTTGAAAATAAGAAACTCATAGCCGCTGTTGTCAAGCGCCAGAGAATATGGAGACATAAAGTCCGTGGGCGTTGAAAGATATGCCGTTCCAGAGGTCATTGTGCCTGTAGAGTTCTTTCTGAAATCAGGCAACTGCACCGACTTTAGTATTCTGTTTTCTGCCTGAACGATCATATTGGCAAGATTATTTTCAAAAGTCGTTTCAGAGTTTTGCAAGTAATCCTTAATCGCGTTTTGAAGCGTTGTATATGTCCAAGCCATTATCCTGTACTCACTGTCACTTTTCCGACCTCAGCCGTAATATCCAAACCTACCGTTCTGCTGCCCAAGGCGCTGTTACCGCCGCCCACAGGGTCAAAGGCAAAAAGTCTTCTGCTTTCTGCTAGTCCCTGATCGGGCCTTGGGTCTCTCAATGCCTGTGGATCTGCTGTTTTAAGACGACCCAACTGCAACTGAGGCTGATCTTCATCAACCACATCACGACCCACGAGCAAACCATTGGGCCTGCCATTTTCTATCTGTGGAACTAAATCCTTCAACGGATACCTGAATCCCGTCCTGTCACAGAACCCGAAAGCCTTTTTACCTGTAGCGTAACTACTCATACTCGGCTATACCCCCCAGGAACCATAAAAAACGATGACTTATCTCTGTCGGCATCTGCCGCCAAATCCCACTGCTCATCGTAAATTTGCTTTAATAATGGTGCTCTGTCAGATGCTTCAGGTCTTTTAACGCTGATGTAATAAGCCAATCCTGCTGCCATGCAAGGCAAAAACCTTGCAGGAATATCAACATTATTGGAAGCAGGACTCCCTGTATCCTCTACACGCTGAATGTAGTAATAATTAACCTTATAGGTCTGTGCATCATCAGGCACAGGCCATACATTCAAAGCAATAGCATCTGGGTCTTTTTCAATCCAATATTGAATCGGACGACCCTGAGTCAACTTATTGGTCAGATGTGAATACTGACTGATTGAAATGCGGCTCATGGTCAAATCGCTCTGCTTATCAGCATCGCCATCATCAGTCCTTAACGAAGCCTCAATCACATCTAACTGATCGCCTGCTAAAGCATAACGACCAGTACCTGCTGTAAGCGTCTGAGAGCCTTCCTGAACCGTCCAGAGGTTTAACCCCTTGTTCTGCCATTCCAGAAACATTAAGTCCAAGCTACGCCTTGCTGTGCGATAGTCATAACCACTACGCAATTCAAGACCAGCCCGTTCATAGGCTTCTTCAAGAATATCGCTCAAGTCCAGATTAAACGAATAAGTGCCACTGGTTGCCATTTATACGCATCTCCCTGATTCACGCATTAAGCGCGTCATCATTCTTGGATTTCTTTTTACCCCTTTGGGAAGCGTTAAAATAGTTCTGTTACCTTTAGTAACAGGCCCATTTTTTACCTGCTTTCCCATTTGCGCCCGACTAATTGCCATCAGCGTTTCTTCTTAGCCGTTTTCTTTTTGGCAGTTGCTTTCTTTTTAGGAGCCGCTTTTTTCTTTGTGGCTACTTTTTTCGGCGCTGCCTTTGGCTCTGGCTCTTTCTTTTCTGGCTCCGGCGCTTTTTTCGGCACGACCTTAACTGGTCGTAACTCTGCAAGTCTTGCCTTAGCTTCCTTTTGGCTCATTGCATCAAATACAACTACGTCATACTCACCATCAGCATTTTTACTGCCAATCTGGTAAACCGGATCACCCATAGTGTCAGGGTGCATGGAAGTACCATTTTGAAAGATTTCTAGCTTTGCCATGATTCTCTCCTACGCATAATTTTTAATCATTTTCAGAGTAACGGTATAAGCATCACCACTGGAATGTCCTACCGTGGTAAATTGTATATCACCCGTTTTCCCTGAACCTGAATTATTCTTTAAGCTGCCAAAATTGCTGTAGTCCAGAGTATCTGCGTAATCCGCAGGCAAATGAAGACATAGAACATCAGTGGATGCGTCCCACAAAAGTTTTACGCTCATCCCAAATGTCGAGAACGTCACCGATTCTATGGAAACCCCATCACAAGCAGCCCCTGTCATTGGATCGGCTTCAAGGGAAGAAACATCCACCTTTGTCACCGCAGACTCGCCAGTGCCATCACTGACGTTGGTAAAGCTCATTACGACATGTCGCGCTCCATCCTGAATGGTTTGACTTGTTACCGTATCAGCCATTTTCTATCTCCTTAAATAGTCAGATGGAGCCGAAGCTCCATCCAACTAACAATTAACTACTCAAACGGTGTAGCCAATGTGCCGTCACCATGCAAGAAAGCCTCGCAATGCCAAACCGCCGCACTGGTTGCTACTAAGCGAATCACGCCACCCACAAGCCAACCCTGCCCTGCCGACCCCAAATCAATGGTGTCATCATCACTGGCATCAGGAATGAAGGTGTTGTTATCGGTAGCCGTTGCCGGATCAAAGATCGTAGCAAAACCAGAGAACAAGTCACTGGCATTGTCCGTATTAATCTGACCCGCACCAGTAAAGGTGGTTCCAACGATGAACGTGTAGTTCAGACCAGCCGCTGCCGTAGGTAACGTAACCACGATACCTGCGGCTCGGTTTAGAGTGTAAACCGTACCTGAATCGGTAGACTCAACGCTCTTGGTCGCAGACGTAATGCTGCTAACGTTGGCATAAGAGGAAACATAGCCCGTTGTGGTGATATTACCGCTGGTGTCAATATCCAGATTGGTGGTAATAGCGCCTGTTCCAGCCGTCTTGCTGATTTGTTCAAATCCGCCTTCAGACCGAACTGGGCCGTTAAAAGTTGTATTAGCCATTTCTTTCTCCTGTCGTGGCTAGTGTCAGACACGCCATGTGTCTGTCAGGAAAAAGGAAAGCGACCTGCTAATTGATTAACAGGCATTTTGTTATGTTAATAAAACAAGTCGCCTTCCCTCATTGCTTACGCTCCTGGCGAACCGTAAATTCCAAGTGGGTCGCTTACCCCGAAAGAGTAACGTTCACGCGCTTTGTAGCGCACGTTGCCCGTATCGAAGTCACCGTCCATTGAAGTTTCCAGTGCGGTACGCTCGAAGTGTCTCAAGCCATTTGGCACATCAGTAATGATGTAGAAAGAATCCGAGTCAGTCAGGTAATGATTGACCGAATATCCTTCTGGAACGATACCCATGCTGCGTACAGCATTGATGTCGTTATCCGCCGTTCCGACTCTTTGATCTGACTCAAGAAGCCGTGTGGCAATAAACATTCCAGCAGGCGGAACCAACAAACGTCTTGGTCTAGCCGCGATCAGAAGTCCACGCTCATCTGTGAGAGCCGCAATCGTTACAATTGCTGCCTCCAGTGAGGTTTCGTTCAAATCAGCCGCTGTCGCAGGACGATTATCGTTCTTACCGCCGTCCACCCGTGGGTGTCCGTCACCGCCAGTTACACCATCACCAGATGCAGTAAAGAGGTTAACCCCATCACCTGTCTGGTAAGAATTAGTGAAACCGTTGTTTAGCGGGTTCGCTGCTTTTACCTGCTTGGTGTAAGCCATTGCACGAGCAAGAGCTTTGGTATAACGAGCCGATAAAGAATCATATAAATTATCTTCCATCGCCTCTTCTGTTATCGCAAAACCCATTGCAATCGTTTCATGGTTATACCTTGCAGTGTACGCTTCCTGTGCAGAATCGTAAGAAATTGCATTTCCTTCGTCCTTAACAGGAGCCGCACCAAAGCCGCTCAGTTTCACCTCTTCCTCGAATGAACGCTCTGACGAGGCCGTGTCATAAATAACGGCATGTTCATCCTCGTACTTTTCATACTCCAAGCCGAATAAGGCATTAAGCCCTGGCAGGAGTTCTTTAAGCATTTGTGCTCTTGAAATAGCCATGCTAGTTCTCCTTTATATGCCTGTAGTATTGATTAGCTGATGACCCGCGTTGAAACGGAAGATACCATCAGTGTAGGAATCGCCAACCGAACTTGAAGGGCCATCGTAAAAATCGACAATCCTAATCGGTAGCGTGTTAGTTGTTGCAACTGTAGACGCATCACAAGCATTTTTGCTTCGACCAATCGTGGTTGAACCCGCTGTTTGAACAACAGCAAAGTTTGCACCAAGACCAGTTTGAGCAATAGCCGCATCACCTTGCATCCTGAACAATACGTCAGGATCAATCAAAACATAAGCCGCTATATCGGAAGCCGCTGTATCGGCTGGAAATGTTTGATTAAAGGTCATTTGACTTGTGCTTGGGTCTGTGTACTTACAGCCCATAAAAATACCTATAGGGGTCAAAGAAGTTGTGCCAGTGTCTTTTTCAACCGTTCCGGCAGTCACCAATTTAACAAAATCCCCATAGAATATAGCGGTGTCATAAGCCGAAGCAATCTTGATATGAACAACTTTTCCTGTAAAGGAACCGCTGCTCGAACAAGTGCCAATAGGCTCTGCACCATTTGGAGTGGCAGATGTAGCCATCTAAGTTTCTCCTAGATTCTATTAAACACAAAAGACTACATCTTAAAAAAAGATGTCAGCCTTTCCCAAAGGTTGTGCGCGTACTTTTCTCCGGTCTCAACAAGGGCATACGCGGATCATTCTCTCTCATGTAGTTGTTGTCCACGGACTCCATCTGTTTTTCTGCCAAATCTTGAAAATGTGCATTTCGGGCATCCATTTTTTCTTTTGGAGCCTTGCATAATAACAAGCCACCGACCTCAAGATTCCCCTTAAACTGGGAATTGATATCAGACTGAATATGAAGTTCTGGATGTTCTTCTGCCTTAACAGGTGTCCATCCATCTCTAAACTTCTGGGATACATTCGGGTTATCCGATTGACCCATTACACTGGTTCTAACCCAGCGAAAAACCCAGCCATCCTGCGGATCAGGTGTTGGCAAAATCGAAGAAGGAACCCAAGAATCATTACTTTCTCGGACATCTTCTGCACGACTATCGTGAGACCTTGGGGTGCGCTCATCAGCCATTTTTCATCTCCTTAACGAGTTGTTTGGCGTACTGCTCATTGGTTAACCCAAGTCGTTTAGCGAGAGCGACTTGAGTGGACGTTAACTGCACTTTGCGTGGTTTAGCTCCATTGTTCCTTGCGGAAGGAGCGACCACGGACGAGGGTTGGCTGTTTGTCGCAGGCGCGGCTTGTCCATTACCGCTCACATCTTCCGATGTGTTGTCCTTCCAGCCATAATCACTAAAACGGCCCCTCATGCCTTGATCTATGTAAGTAAAATACTGATCTGAATTGGGCGATAGCCCATTATCCTTTATGGCTTCTTCATGGAGAGCATAAGCATACGCTGTCATGCCCTTATGTTCTTCATCACCAAACCAAGGATTTTTTTCTCCCCATTCCTTTGCTTTCGGTTCCGGCTCAGGAATTGTCGGGGCAACAGGCTGTTGATAGGTAGATTGTACCTGCCTTTGATAAGCGGCCTGTTGTTCCGGTGTTGGCTGGGGTGGCAGATTATTTTCATAACGCTGCGCTTCATTCAGTTCAGCCTGAGCGCGAATCATCTCTTCCTGAGAAGCGACAAGACTATCGGTATTACCTTCCTCGTAAGCCTTTCGATATTGAGCTTTTGCGCTATCTGCTGCCAACTGTGCTTTTTCTTTAATCTGTGAAACCAATACGTTCTCGCCACGGTTTATCAAATTTTCATATTCTTGATTTTTTGCGGCAAGTTGTTGATTTTGTTGATTAAGTGTTTGAGCGGCTTTAACCGCTTCATTTGCAAGACGTTCCGCTTCCCTTCGTTTGTAAGTGGCTTTGTCCAAACGCTTTCTGACACTGGCGCTGTATTGATCCAGTTCTTCATCGCCTGTTGGTTCTTCTGCCGCTTTCTTGGAAGGTGGCTTATCGTCTATGATTTCCAAATCCAAATCGGACTGCTCAGTAGCGGTTTTCTCCTGATCGGACTTCTTGGCAATTTGCGTCTTAACACCGAAGAACTTGTCCTCGGCTGACGTTGGTGCAGCGATAGACTCTGCCTGGTCTATACTGGTTTCTGTTGCTTCACTCATACCTTTACGATACCCCGTGGGTCTTCGACCACAGCTTCTACGCTGTCGTCATTGATTAAACGGAACTCTTTCCCATGAACCGTGAATCTTGTTCCTGTGTAGGAGCGCATCACAATCCAATCCCCTTTTTTACAAAATGGGCCTGTTGGAAAACGGTCTTTATTAGAATAAGCATCCGGCCCCATGTCCAAGACAAAACCGACAATACTGCCGACTTCTTCATTGTGCATCGTTTCTCTAGCTTTAATAATACCGCCATCCGTTTTCTCATCAGGTTCTGGTAGAGCAATCAGTATCTTATAGCCCTGTGGCTCTGGCATCTGACTGGCTTTGCGAGATTCTGATTCATCAAGCTGAATTTCTTCAACCTTCTCAGTCTCGTTTACTTCTGCTGTTGCTAATGATCTTGCCATTAGTTGTCTTCCTTGCACTGGAAATGGGTGTCCAGAGTCACCTGCGTTGCCTTATACAACGATGTTATGCTTCCTCAATCTTCTTTTTAAGATCAAGCAATTCTCTTTCCGCTGTCGCCAGTCCTTCTATTACTCCGCAACAACGAGTATATTCATCAAAACTCTTACAACCCCCAGTGCTTACATGGTCGCTCATCTCATTCATCATTTCTCTAAACTTGTCTCTTAAAAAGTCCAGTTCGTCCATGTATCTTCACATCACCCTAAGAGGGTTTTCCTTCTGAATTTTTATCATCCATCAGGTCTTTTGCAATTTCTTTGCCTAATTTAGCACCTTCAAGCTGTGATTTACTAGCAATTCTTTTCGATTCAAGTTGCTCCCTGCTATTGTCTTCTGCAATTCTGACTGCCAACTTAGCTTCCTCCAATCGCTGTTGCTGGGACAACTTCTCTCTTTCAAGAGAAGATTTATCCATCGATTTTTGCAAATCAAGTTGAATCTTAGCCATGTCTGACTGCGCTTTAGCCTGAGCCTGCTGTTGTTTAAGCTGCAATTCTTGCTGTTGCATTTGAATGATCGGGTCTTCTGCCTGCTCCATCTGCTCCTGCATCTGTGCTTCCCGCTGGTCTTTGCCAGTGAGTTGCGCGGCTGCTGGCGCGACCAGCCTTGAAAGCCTGAGTTCGATGTCCTCTGGTAAAGGCTCGTTGGGGCCAGGTAACGGAACACCCAACTCTTCTTCGATTTTTTTTCTGTAAGCAAACGCAACGTGTTCTGAGATGTGCGCTGCCATTGCAGCTTCTGCTGCCTTAGCCGTAGGACTCTGAGACATGATTTCCATAATCTTAGGGTCTTGGATGAGAGCCGTATGGGTTTGAATGTGCGCTTCGTGATCCTGATAAATGAACGCTTTAACTGGTTCACCGTTAATGATATTCATATTTTCTGTCACCGGATCAGCAATATCCACTTCGTCTTCAAGTGGTACGATCTTGTCTGAATCACGGATACCGAGAACTTCCAACATCTGACGGTGTAATAACGGCATATCGTACATCTGCGGAGCCTGTGTCGCTAATTGTAACGCTGCCTGATACTGCATAATGCGTTGCGCCATCGTGCCTGCGTTGGGATCACTGACCGGAATAATGTCCACGCGATCATCAAAGTCTTCGGGCAATAATTCACCGCCTGAAACCGCATAAGGATACTCGGTGGGGCCAAAATCTCGCACAATGCCTGAAAGAATCCGTAATTCTTTCTTCATGGACGCATGAAGCCTTGCCTGAACCGCGCTCATCACCTTCATAGAGCGTTCTAAAATGGCTAAAGTTGTGCCAACTGGCGCTTCGGCGTTCATATCAGCCGCTTTGACATCCCCCGCAGAGGCAAATCGCCTTCCTTCGGTGACAATATCGCCTAAAAGCTGGTAAAGGACGTTGGATGGCTCTTTATAGGGCAAAAAGGTGATGTTATCGCGGATTGCGCCACCAGGTACGTCCACATCCCTGAATTCGCCGGGCATAATCGGCGTATCATCGCCCTTGATGCGTAATCCACGGGATTTTAACCCGCCAGGCAAGTTGGAAAGCGTTCCTGCGTCCACCAGTTGCCGTAAAACACTGGTTGCAGACTTCGCCAGACCACCAATCATGTGAATTAAGCCAAACCCGTAGAATCCAATGCCAGGCAAATACTGATAATGAACAAAATGCTCACGTTTCATTCTCATCGGGTCGTTTTCATACCAGTTTCTGCGTATCGACAACACTTTTCGACTGGATTTGTCGATACTCACCACATAAGGGAGCGCAATACCCGTGGGTTCGCCGTTTTCTTTATCCTCAAACCCAACCAAATCCATCTCTGCCTGTACTTCGAGAATGGTGTGACGGTTATCGAACTCATAATTGGCCGAACCGCCTGTTAACTGGTTATATTTACGCTCTATTTCGCCCGTATCAGGGCTAGGATCAGGTAAATCAATATCACTGTAAAATCCTGAGACCTGTAATTTGCGTACCTCATTGCTGGTACGCTTCATGATATGGGTAGCACGTTCACAAGTGACCAGATCGGAGGCTCCGTAGCTCACTACAAAGTCTTCAGCAGGCACAAACATCGAACAAGGCCGACCCATATTCGGGTCGTAGTACACTTTTCTAAAGGCAGAACCCGCTAAAGGCAAAGAAAACAGCATTTTTTCTGTTTCTGAGCGATATTCGGTCATCTTTTCCGTAATGAGATAGTTCAGGTAGTCCCGAACCCGCTCTGACTGCTGTGCTTTTTCGTCAGTAATCTGTCCGACCACTGAAGTCTTTACTGGCCCAGCCGCAGGAAATATCTCCTGAATGGATTGAGCCTGAAAGCGGATTACCGCTTCGGTCAAGACCGGATGAAATACTCCGCAAGCCCCGTCCCAAGGTTGCGTCCGGTCTTCGTTCTTGAGCCCCAGAAGATCAAGTCCGTTGATGTAAGTATCTTCCCAATCAGATCGGGAATCTCTGTCAGCCTCAAACGCCCCTATAAGCTCGGAAGCAATTTGAGTTAAGTCTTCGTCTTCAATCAGATCAGCCAGATTCGCGTTATGCTCCTCACCTCCGATCATATCCCCATCGGGATCGAAGTCTATGAGCACACCGCCATCAGGCGTATCTATTGAAACAGCCTCTGGATTGACAATGCCAATCTCTAAATCAGCCTCATCTTGTTGTTGAAGCAGACCATTAAAAGGGTCTTGCCCCATTGGGCGTTCTATCGCCATTTATCCGTTTTTCCTGAAAGCTTGAGGTCGGGCAGCGCCACTACCACGGGCCACTGTGCCACCGCCTTTCATCTTTTTAACTTTGCCACCGCGATTCATTCCTTGTGACGCCCTAATCAAATCTTGCTCTCTTTCTGTAAAATGAGCGCCTAATCTATCTCGTTCTTTGAGTCCTTGTGACGATTTGATCAAATCTTGCTCTCTTTCTGTAAAATGAGCGCCTAACTGCTTCTTCATTTCACGCATGGCGTTTTTCCTGCGGAGTGCCCGCGCCCCTCCTCCTGCTCTTGCTCCAGCTAATACTCCCTCTGATTTTTTCGCCGCTCTTGACCGAACAGACTCTCTTTTTTCTGGGTCTGATCTTCTAACCTTGCCGCCTTTGTTGTACTGCATATCGGCTTTGCCTGGTTTCTTCTTCTTGCTGTCGTAATAGCTAGGCATTACTTTCTCCCTCTTGATAAAACTTCTTTTCCCATTCTTTATGCCTCTTTACAGGCTCTCTGAAGTAAGGAATAAATCGAGCCGCTTTCAATATCAGCCAGTTTATCCAATTCCACGGTACAGGCAAGGGGCGCATGTAGTCAATAAATAATACCACTCGATTGTTATTGCTTAAATTTACCGCAAAATGCTCATAGGTGTCATCAAAAACTACCGCTTCCCCGTCTTTCCAGCGATATTCTTTCTTGTTACAGACCAAAATAGATTCACCGTCTGTTGGAATCATCATCCCCAAATGAATACGGATAAGGCCACACCACGGGCCTTCATGGGGCATCAGCATCTTATTAGGGCCAATGACCGAAAAATACGCTGAGACAATATTTTTATCGCTATCAAGTATTTCCATTGTCTTTGGAGCCTGTTGACAGTTTCTGTCAAAGCGATAAGTGCCTGCTTTGAGAAAAAACATTTTCCATTTGTCGTCATTGGAAATGTATATCTGGTCAGGGCTGATGTCCTGAAAAGGTGCAAAATCACCCACACGTTCCATCAGGGGTTTAAGCTCAGAAAGAATGACCTCGTAGTTATCCTCCAGAGACTTAGTAACGGGAAAGTCTTTTTTATCAAAAAAATCATTATCCCCTACCAGCGATTTACGCCTGAAGACAGGTCTGAAGATCTTTTCCATAGACCATTCGTTAACAATCACATCAGCCATCAGTAGTACGCCGCTTTTTTCCGATACATGGGTTCGTCTTCCTCATCGGTATCAAGTCGTAAAAACCCACCTTGCCTGAATCGCAGTAACGCCTGTGTACTGCTGTCCACCAGATCGTCATGCTCTCCCACAGGAAAAGAGGCAAATTCCTCAATAACCATTTCTGCAAATCTTGTTTCTGGACACCAAACAACACCCGATGCGAACATATCTGCCACGGCATTAACACGGGCCACCTTGTCATTCCCTCTCGATGGTGTGTACTCAGAAACAGGCATTCCCATAGCCCTTAACTCAAAAACCAGCGGGGTTCCCGCAGCCTTAGCCTCAACAATGCAGGCATCTGGCTCCCAGTTATTATAAAACTCCATCGCTGTTTTCTTCAGTTCAGGGAACTCCAAGCGTTCTTTGTAGGCATCCAGCAGAATAATATTAGGCCGTGTCTGCCCCTCGTCATCGGGCTGGTAGAATACGCCCCAAGTCGTACAGGCAGAGAAGTCAGCCCTGCGGGTTTTAAGAAAAGCGGTATCCCATGACTGAATAATAAACTCACAGGGCGGTGGCCTGTCGCGCTCCCAGCGTTTCCACCATTCCCGTTTGACCAGTGCGCCTTCCTCAGAGGTAGGGCTTTGCTGGTATTGGGCTTCCCACTTAGGGGCAGGCAGTTCGTTTTTAAGCGCCAGTAGCTCGTCCTGACTCCAAAACTCAGGCCAAAGAGAGTTTCCTGAAGGCATCAGGGCTGGAAACTCAATCAGTTCCCAATCATCCACCCCTTCCCTCTGGGTTGAAGATTTAATAATCTTTCCGGTCAGGTCTCGCTTATGCCAGCGTGTCATAACAATAATGATGGCTCCGCCTGGCTGTAATCTCTGCCGTGGGCCGGAGGTATACCATTCATAGGTTTTATCAAACACAGCCGCATCAATGCTTTGTCCGTCCTGTTCAGAATGAGGATCATCAATAATCAGTAAGTCAGCACCTTTACCTGTGACTGCACCGCCTACACCAATAGCGAAGTATTCCCCGCCCTGATTGGTACTCCAGCGTCCGGCTGCTTTGGAATCGGCTCTGAGTGCCAGTTCTGGAAAGATTTCCTTGAAATCATCAGAATCCACCAGATTCCTGACCTTACGCCCGAAACCCACGGACAGTTCTGCTGTGTGCGATGTTTGAATAACTTTCTTTTCAGGGCTTTGACCTAAAAACCAAGCGGGTAAAAGATAAGAAGCAAACTCTGATTTGGTGTGTCTTGGTGGCATATTGATAATCAGGCGCTTGAGATCGCCCTTAATGACACGCTCAAAAGCCTCGGCAATAACCTTGTGATGTCGGCCTTCAATAAAAGCAGGCCAGACATACTTGGTAAATCCAAGAAAGGTTTCTCTGGCAATCTCTTTTTTCTTGGCTGATTCTAGGTCTTCCAGTAATTCCAACACTTCCCGCTGGTCCTCAACGGGTAGATTCTTTACTTGGCTTAGAGCTTTTAGATCAATTCCATCCAGCATTTATTTTTTCCGCTGTTTTTTCTTGTATCCAGAAGCATACGCTGCTCTGCCCTGACGTTCAGCCTGTGTTTTTGTGGGGTAGACCTTGCCCGACTGCCCCCACCGATACCCGCCTTTAACCTTGCGTACAGGCATTAAAACCTCTCAAATATTCCACGGTACTTTACATCCTCTCTTTCATAAAGTTGCCGACCCGATCCACCATTGAGGGGTCAGTCCCTTGAGTTATATCAACAATACCGCCAGCGCCAAAAGATGGAATGCCCTCCTCAAGTATCCGCTCTCTCATCTCTGGGGTGATTCTGATGATGTTAGCGTCAACACTTTCTACGTCGTCAATGAAGGGCTTTATTTCATCAAATGTGTCCTCGAAATCCAATCTGCCTTGCTCGAACTCACCACCGTACCTGTTCGCCAACTTCTTCATAAATGACGGTACTTTTCTGTCGTAGAGCATTTCATAGAAGTTGGAGTATTGTTCTGAGTATCTTTCCTTTATGGGGGCTGAACCGGAAACGGATAAAGCTGGCTTGCCTTCTCTTGCTGCGTCTAAAAGCAGATTCTTTAATACCATCTCATGCCAGTTGTCTTTGAAGGGGTAGTCTGGAACTGGGCCAGCTTCGGTCAATGGTTTTACTAAATCTGCTAATTCATAAATTTTTTCAGCGCCTAAAGATTCCACTAACGAATCTGCTGCTTGACTACCAAATCTCGATGTCCTTCCATCTTCTAGCATTCTGGCAAGTCCCACTACTTGATATAAAGAAAATTCACCAGTTTTTGAGGCCATGCCTGTATCTGAGAGAGCATCAACAAAAACAGGAAGCCCGTCTGCTCGATCTGATATAGTCAGCCCAGTACCCTCTAAAGCCCCTTCTATTTTGTTTACTTGTTCAGTTTTTAGTTTTTCGGGTAATTGATACCCTTCCCGTGAACCTTTCGTGTGCAGGTCTGACTGAAGTTCGTCTATGTGCAAGGATGGAGTGCCATCGTCCAGTATTCTGTCCCTGATAAGAGCATGAGCTATCTGATTCTCGTCATCAAAGTGACCAATGTGATGAGTCTCTGGGGCATTGTCCCAGTTGAACACCACTTCCCTGTAATTCTCACCGCCGGGAAGGCTCTGATCGACCCATCGTTTGAATTCGGCGCCGCCATATCCATAAAATTCAGCATCAGAGTCTTCTATGCCCAATTTATCTTTAAGCTGAATTTCAGCTTCGGTTCGACTGTAGGCGATGTTGTCATTGTCGGTAACTCGTTGGCCATCGACAAATAACGAATAACCAACGTCATCATTTCCAAAGGCGAAAGTGCCAGAACCAAACCGCTCGCCCTGTGGAGCCACCATTTCATAGGGATTTTGATAGTATTCGTCTTCTGCAATAGCTTCTACAATATCGTCAATCTCGGATTGCGGTATTTCATCAAAAGATTTATAGCCAGACATGATGCCTGCCGAAGACTTTAAGCGATCCTGTTCTTGGTGGAAATCCAATATCTGTTCTTTTATGAGTTCATCGCCTTGTTCTAGCTCGTAATACAAATCATCTACACGGTGCTGCCAGAAACTAGAGCCATCCAGCGGGTCGGTTTCTGGGATCGTGCTCTCAAACTCTAAAGTCTTTCCCTCGCCACTTCTGACGTTCTGGCTGACCCTGACTCTATTGCCGCTTATACCTTGAACCGCTTCTCTGGTGGTGGCATTGGGATTGGCAGCGACAAACTCATCCAAACCAAGGAACTCTAATTCTTTCGGCTTCACGCCCTTGTTGGCGTTGGCATTAGCCCACTCAGTAATCTGCTGGCCTTTTAGGTTAGCCGGAGCCTTTTCTATCAGGGCTTGTATGGTCGGGGAAATAAATCCCGAATCATCTCTGGCGAACATATCAACGTCTGTTTTGAGCGCGGCAATACCCTCATCGCTTTTGCTGGCAGCCCTAACCGCTTTACCCACCTTACCCAAATTTGCTATTCCTTTTAGGGAAGTTCCGACAGTAGCCCCCAAAACAGGCCCAACAACCGGAGCCGCATAAAGCGCATCCCCAGCTAACCCCAGACTCTGAAGTACTGCGCTTCCGTAACCACCGAAACCACCACGCTCCAAGTTCTCTGCCAAGCTGGGCGCTCTTTCGCCAGTAAGCATGTGCTGTGGTAGTTGCTCCAGTGTTACGTCACGGGAAGGCATTTCTGCCATTTTCCCTGTTGCGTCAACAGTTGCAGCACCAAATGGCAACTGACCAAAAATATAAGCGGTCTGCGCGGGGGTCAGCAGTGGCTCTTCATCCCCCGTGGGGATATAGACTGGCAACCCGAACTGATCATAAATAACATCAGGTGTGTTATTAAGGCCGCGTATTCCTTGTTCGTTGCCGTTACTCATCTGCCCGATAAGCCTCTTCTTGTTGTGGCAATGGGCCACTATACAGGTTGGTGCGTATGGCCGGATAGATTGTTTTCTGGCTGGGAACGGTTCCCACTAAACTTATATTTTTAGACATTTTGCCATTCAATCGGGAATTAATGGATTTAATGAGCTTTTCCAAATAAACCTCTACTTCCGGCTGTTCTCCGGCGATCATACCCCGAACCGCTGAATGCTTTGATATTTCACAGGATATTTCATATTGCCACCATTTCCCATCCACTGCGTCTTTTGGTGGTTTTGCTCTTCTTAAAAAATCAAGCGAGTAAAGCTGCATCCACCCTTTCCCTGTTGGCGAGATGCTCTTTGGCAATATCCTCTTTAGATTGTCCATGATACGGAACCGCATGACTTTCCTGGCACATCAGATCATTGGCACAAATCCCGTCTTTATTGATGATTTTGCCTAAAATACGCCCGAATTTACCCCTGCCACTGCCCTTGGCGGTCTCCAAAGTGATTTGGTAGTCTTCGGCTTCGATGAAATCCACTAAGAATTTCTTCGCCAGAAGGCCGTATTTCTTCTCAACCTTGTCTCTGGTACGGGATTCAGGGGTATCAATCCCATAAAGCCGAATGCGTTGCTTGGCTAAAATCACCTTAAAGCCAAGGTCTATATCACAATCAACGGTATCGCCATCAATGATTCGGGTGATCTTAGCCTTGTATTGATACATTCAAAACATTCCAGTGAGCACCTGAACAACGACTGCCGCCACGACCAACCACGCAAGCTTCTCCCATCGGGCTGAATGACTGGAAGTGAGTTCCTTTAGGTGTCTTATCTCTGTGATTGCCTCAGACCAACGCTCACCGCATTCTTTTTCATGCGCCTCAATGCGTTTTAAGGATTCTAAGGCTATGTCCATTGCTTTCTTATCCACCACTGATTGCTTTCTGTTTCTAGCCACCAACAAAGAATACCCGCAATTTCCACAAAAAAATAGTGAAGCAGTGGCTCGTTTTCCTGATGTTTTTCATTTCACCCATCAAAGGAAACGAAACATCGATCAGTAGGGGACCAGAAACTATAGAACCACCACTCCACTCTCCCACGATCATCACACTGATATCAGCTGATCTGTAATCAGCTACTCTGTAATCAGCTATTTATAAGCTAAACCCCAAAAAATATTCTGTAATCAGAGTCTCTGGAATCAGAATCTCTATAATCAGATCGCTTCCAGCGGGGATTATAGGACACAGTATAGGAAGACACAGAGTTTTGCAAAAAATTTTTCAGGCATGGGACTCCTAGCCAGTTTTCTCAGAAAAAAAGGGCTGATCACGATGCTACATTATGGCAACAGCATGGAAACTAAGGTTTTTATCAGAAATTAGTAATTATTTGAGCGGATTACTAATACTAACTTCAGCTGAAGTGGCCTGATATATGTGGGGGGATGGGGCCTAACTTATTGATTTATAAGGATATTTTGGTTTTATCAAAAAGGCCACCCTATGTTAGTGAGCACTTACTTATATGCCTGTTTTGAGGTCGAAGTGGGAAATCAGATCATATCGATAATTACCTCTCCAACGAAGAATCAATGACTTACGAGCGATATCTCGATAAAAGACAGGTGGGAAATAGGGGTTGCAATGTATTATCCTTTATAATCAACAACTTATGTTTCTATTTAACATAATATAGATTATGCGCCTAACAAATTATTACCCGTTTTTAAGGTCAAAGTGGGAAATCGTGACTATTCCAACTATTGATAGCCTGGTCGCTGTTAGTGGATTTGATCAGCCTCAGTGCTGTTGTTTGCTACAGGATCAGATAAATCCTCTTCCAGAGGCTCTGTATCGCCCTCTGGGGCTGATTCTAGCTGTACCCCTAACGCCAGTAGCTTGTTTTCTAAGTCATCTCTAATCGCGTCTGCGCTTCTGTTGTCTTCCTGCGTCAAATGGATATCGTTACGCATTAAACCGCTGACTTGAGCTAAAATTTGTATAGCTTTCAATCGGTTAGGGCCGAAATCGTCGTCATCGACGGCCTCTCGAAGCCGTTCCATGACCAAATCTCTCTGAGAGAGCGCCTTTTGTTGCATCCCGCGCTCTCTAGCCGCCACCAGAGCATCAACCCTTGCTCTTACATTGTCTCTAGCCATCAGACGGCTTGCGGCCTCAACCTGCGTCTTCTTGGACGCCTCTGGTCCCACATCATAGGCGATACGATACGCTTCTGCTTGGGACTTCCCGCTTGCAAGCTCTCTGCAGAACCTTGCCTGCTTCGGAGTTAAATCTGATGTTTTAGCCATAGCGACAATGGTAGCCCCTTAATCCCATAATTCAACCATGATTTAGCCTTAATAAATAATCATCTAATAGTGTTGTATTGTAGTGCGTAGTACCTTATAATTACTGTGAGTTAAATAAACACACACGGCAAGAGAGGAGACAAGCATGGGAAACACGATATTACAAAAAATTAAAGCGGAAAAGACAAAAGTATTAGCGGATATGAAAAGAGATTGGAACAAAAAAGAATTTCCGATAATTCGATCTAATGAATGGTGGGTAGCATATGACGCTGGGGACGACGACATCGAGTCTTGTTTTATGGATGGGCCAGTGACCTTGCGCGACCTGATGGAAATTGTGGAGTTTTTGAAATCCATCGGTATCAAAGAAGCCTCTTACGAGACTAGGTACGACTACTTCAGAAGCGTAAGAGATTACATTGATATGGAGGATTACGAGTGCGGCGAGTACGTCACCGTAGACATTACTCCATTGTTTCAATAGATATACCAGTCCATTTTAATTCCAACTGACGAGTGCTGGATGGTAACCAGCCGAAATCCCGAAGGAGGCGGGATATTGGAAAGCCAAACGAGGAGACTGACATGATTGACATTACTTACTATTTTCTAGAAACACGCACAGAGGACGGATGGCGCGCCGAAGAACGGCCTTCATACTGGGTTAGAACCCGCGAAGAAGCCGAGGCTATGAAAGAGCAAGAGGTAAAAAATTGGAAGGATTACCTAGCTAATGAGATAGCCACGCAAAATGATCCTGAGATTAAAGATCATTGGAAACAAGAATTAGCCAAAGCTGATGATCGTTACAAAATAAACCAAAAAGTCATTAAATATACTCATGCCAGCGAATACGGTTACTCAGATGTTCATGCTTACGAGATTGTCAAAGTAATCAGCGACAAAACTATTGAAGTTCGTGAGATGAAAGCAACGCATGACATAGCGCATCTCAAACAACACGTTGGTGGCTTCTCAGGTCACGTTGAAAACCAGCGCGATCAAAAAGTAACTTATGAAAGCGATACTGACGCTCCTGTTTTTCGCATCAGGCGCTCGAAGCATGATCTGGAAAAATGGACTTACAAGGGTAGCAGATTTGGCCTAACCCCTCAGCCATATGCTTTTTATGATTACAACTTTTAATTCCAACTGATGATGGGGCGGGTGGTTCCCGCCCCGAAACCGCAAGGTCTTGGAAAACCAAACGAGGAGACTGACATGATAAGCATAAAATTGAATGGTAGTAACCTAGAGGTTACCGCTCCAGAACAAAGAGCATTGCGTATCCTGAAAAAAAATAATTTTGTCGCAAAAAAGGCTGAATTTGCAGAAGGCAGTGGAAATTATATAAAGTCAATTCTGCCCAAAGATAGGGAAAGGCGCAAAGCACTAGGCATTGCTGAGACAGCAAAAAGCAATCCTTTTGGCCTCCCAAGAAGCAATAAAGAAAAAGCATTTTTCAAAGAAAACCCACGGTGTCAATCTGGCGTTTTCGGAAACCCAAGAAGGATTAATGCAATTCTCCAGTCGATTGATTGTCAGTTATAAGGCGAAGAAAACTGAAGCAAAAGTATAGGGAGTTAACGCTCCCTCTCTTTCTTAACCCCATTTATTTCTCTTGGCAGACATGAATTTACTCATAATCCCAGTGATTTCTCTTAGAACTTTTGTGGAAATGTCCGCATAGCGAGAACCGATCATTTTGATCTGCATCCCCTTTTCGGGGAAAATATCATTCTCGCTAGAGAATATGATGCCACCATCATCTGAATCCAAATACAGTATTTCGATTACTCCATAGTCCTCTTCGTCAATCTCTTCATCAAACTCTTCTTGATAAATCCAATAGCCATATGAACTCATCCCGTATCTGTATTCATAATAAATTTCTTCTGTCAGCCCCTCAAACCTGCTGTACTCATCTTTCCACATTCCAATAACTCCTAATTCTTTCTAATTATGTATTCAAAATTCTGTGTCTCTGAATTAAGAGAAATTAGTTTTGCCCCACATTTAATGTGGAAATGAGTTGCTAGTGGTGTCAAAGGACTCAGCGTCACAACCCTTTGGAAATGCTGTTTTTTTGCGTACTCAACCACTTCTTTCATGATCTCTCTGCCAGCACCTACCCTTTTTTTGTTGCTCCAAACGGTATAGGCAACAGCAATGTCTGCATTTTTTTCGTACTTGCCGACTTTGCTCATCAAATCAAGCTCACGAATCGTGTGAGGAATTTCATTGGTAAAAGCCAAACAAACAACCGCTTGAACTTCATCACCCTGCTTTAGACCATAAATTTGTCTATCGAATGAAGTTCTCCACCTGAGACTTAGCTCTGGCCTTACCGGATCGGTTTTTACATCGATGTTGTACAGTCGTACAAAGTTGTTTTTTTTATGAAACCAGCCGAGTGCTTTTTTGACGATTGGGGTCATCATCTTCTAACTAATTTCATTCCATATTCATCGTAATCTTCATAAACCACATCATCTTTAGGTATTAATTTGTTGTTTTGATAAGGCGAATAATCAACATGATGATGCCATCTATTCCATTTCCAAACCACTCTAGCTACATCTGGGTGCATGTCAGCCAACATCTGGCTTTTATTCTTTGTACCATCTTCATCATAGAACTCAGCACTGTTACCACCTCTCATAGTCTGTGTTGCCCTTTTTCCAGTCAAAAACTGATTGAATTGCACTGTACACCAGCCATCCTTCATCATTCTTAGGCTTAGATCTGTATCTTCGTTGTATCTACCTCTCCATCGATATGGCATGTCGTTTCTTATCAAAAGACAACTGTATATTCTGGTATTCAGCTTAATTGGTGGTCTGGCATCACCTGCTGGGCAAAATATTGCGTAATTTAATCCGGCTTGCGCTATGTTTTCGTATCTCAATACAAAATCTTCGCATACATATAATGGTGTGCCATCTGTGCATCTGACTTTCATGTTGTCATTTAATCTTTCAAATGACTCCAGATTATCATCCATTACCCAGTGCCATTCAGCCCCATTTTCAATGGAATGATCCCAGACAAAGTTTCTGGCAGCCCCCGGTCCTTTTCTGGAATCATCGTCAATCCAAAATGTATCGTAATCATCTAAATACTTTTGTGGGAGTACAAGTATCTGGTCCTCATCTACGATATTCAGATATTTATCTTTCTCGTTTGCTTCTACCACCATGTAAAAAGGTACACCCATTTCTTTCAGTGCTCTGGATGTTGGGTTGCGCTCCCATCTACCTTTGCTCACTATATACACAGGGAATCTGGGGTTCTTTGGATTATCTGACATGTAGTAATAATTACTGGCTTTCTCATTCAATGGAAACCATGTAGTTTTGGCTTCTTTCTTTTGTATGCCATCAAATACTTTTTTACCATCGTATATGTGTTCTTTTATTAATGCATGAAAGGTATCGTAATCATCTTGGCATCTAAATCTAAATGTGGCTGTTATCTCAGGATCAGGTCGCTTGATGTTTTTGTATTCAGGCATGCCAGAATAGTCATAGCTGTGCTCACAATCTAAATTAAGTTGCTCTTGCTTATTCTCCATATGAATTACCAAAAATTTTTGTATCTTTTTTCTTTGATTTTTTGTGGTTTGTAGACTTCTTGAATATTCTATCAAACTCATTGCTAAACCTTTGTTTATTAAGAATTGGCCTCTGCTTGCTTCCCTTCCCCATCTTTTTCTTTACTCCTCAATTCTCAAGTTTCGTTTTTCTAATTCCCAAGGTTGCAAAGCTCTCAATACTTTAGTCCAGTAGTGCTTCATGTCAGCTGGAAGTTTCTTAGCTAGAATTTTTTTGACAGCAACGATACGGCGTTTTTTTAGGGCGTTTGGTGTCATTTTATTCCTTTATGGGAGATTTGTTTTCTAATGAGCATCCACTGGTACAGGTTTCTTTCACTATAATTTTTGATAACCCTGGTAAATTTTCCTGCAATTTAGATTGAATCCAGAGAGCTATATTTTCAGATGTAGGGTTATGTAACCCATCTATTTCATTTAGCAATCTATGATCCAAGATATTTAGCAACGGCTTAAACGCACTTTTAATGTCGGCAAAATCCATGATCCAGCCCTCTTTTTCTTGCATCTCTCCTTGGACATGAATTTCTACCTCAAACGAGTGACCATGCAATCTCCTGCACTTGTGGCCTTCTGGCACAAACGGAAGAAAATGAGCCGACTCGAATCTAAATGTTTTGAATATTTTCATGGAACCCCAATATATTTATGTGTTTGCAGCGACAGTTCCCAAGGTTGGCCTCCTTGATTCAAAGTCTTTATCAAATCAAGAACTCGGCTTTTATTGCACTCCCCTTTACCAGACCATAGGGGTTGGATCGTGTATTTCCAGAACTTGGTGGTGTTGTAGTACGCCCTTAGTTCTTCTTCAAGTTGACCTGTAATTACAACCTTTAACTCATTTCCGTACCTTTGTTTCAAATCAGTAGCAGGACATTTTGGACTGACTGTTAGCCAATCCCATTCACAATCAACTTCTCGTGTTCCGCTTGTTTGAAGGTTAATTTTTCCACCCATCCTTTTGATGGATGCGCACAAAAACGCTAAAGCCTTCGGTTGGTCACATGGCTCGCCACCAGTGATTGAAACCCACTTGTTCGCTCCCGAATTTTCTAGTGCTATTTTTGCAAGATCATCTATTGATTGCTCCCCCTCAATAACATCTTTACAACTCCAATTTGTGTCGCACAGACCATGTCTTGAGGGATGCAAAGGACATTCCTTTACCGTACAACCAGCAAATCGTATGAAATACATCGGCATTCCCGCTAATGGGCCTTCGCCTTGGATGCTATAGAAGGTTTCCGCCAGCTTTAATTTCACAGCAAATCTTCCTGTTCCATCTGATATTCCCAATATGGAGAACACTGCACCCTGTCCCAGCGTTCAGCTTGCGAGGATAAAGATGTATTTCTTTCGTTGTGATTCCTAGCAATATCAGTCGAATCCAAACTGGAAAAGGGATACTGAGAGCCGCTTAACGATAGTCCTCGCAACATATGCAGCCATACGGGAACTTGGTCGTTCACACAGACAGCGTTCATAGTTTTAATCATTTTTGTGTGCCATTTGGCAGTGCCAACCTTACTGTATTGACCTGATGATCCTACGCATATTTTGGTGTAGCCAGAGTCAATCAGCCTTTGCAATCTTTCGATAGATTCATCTAAGTGCCAAACTGGAGCCGCTTGGGTTTTCCCATGCGGCCAGCAATCCAAAAGAGCATCGTTTTCTTCTTCTGAGCCATCAATAACATCTGGAATCACCGCCCAGGTTGTCGGGTACGCCAACCATTTTTCAGCCCATACATAATAGCCATTCCAGTTTGTGGCTTTTCCTTTTGTCCATTTAGAAAATGCACCATTGTCAAGCATGACGCTTTGACCGATTTGATGAGAGATTTCTGCATTTCTGGGGTCGGCATGGGACACGCAAAAGTGCCGACCCGCAAGCGCATGGATTTTTTTAACAGGCGAAAAAATACCGCCGTGGTAGTGAATGGTCATTCTTCTACCTCAATAAGTAAATCTATGTAATGGCGAGCTTTTTTAAGATCATCAACGCCACCCTTGCTTTTGTATCGGCAAATATACTTCACGACATTACCTGCGCCGTAGCCGAGATTATTGAGTTCTATGAACTCAAAAGGCTGAATAGCTAGGTCTTTGTAGTGGTCGCCGCCCACTTGTTCATCTAGTGGATCGCTCATAGATTTAACTCCGCTTGCCTTGATTCTGGTAATAATTCTGTCAGAGAAGAAGAGTTTCCCTTGCGGAAGACAATTACAGGCTCTGCGTTTACGCCAGATTTTTTTCTGCTACTGATTTCATAGCCTATGATTCCGCTCAGATAACAATTAGGTAAATTGTTAACAGCATAATCTATAAGCGGAATGCAAATTTTATTGTAGGTGTGATTGGCGTAACAATCTGAAATGTTCAGCATCATAGTCCCTCCGTGTTGCAAAGACATCCAAGAGTTTTTGACCATAGGCAATAAAAAAGACTTCATCCAGCAATTAAATTTTTTGTACATCAAGTAAGACTGGTTAGCGCCTTGGTATTTTTCAACTTTCCAGTAAGGGGGGCTGGTAAAAACTAGATCAAAGTACCCCTCCTGTGGGCAATCTATTTCACTGCCCTTGTACTCGAAAGCAACCTGTAAATTGCTTTCGTAGTTTTTTTGTTGCAACGCATAACCAGCAAAAACCATTGGGTTTACATCGCGGCAATAATAAAAATCGCTGTTGCTGGCAAGCGCACCACTGAGCCGATCACCCCAGCCACCGCAGGGGTCATAGATTTTTCTTGCGTCAAATAGTTGGTAAACAGCCTTAGCTGCGCTCGGTCTGAACTGACTAGGAATATAGCCTCTCATGGTCAATGCAGAAGCATGACTATCTTTGTAGAAAATAGAGCCTTCTATGTTTTTTCTCAACTTTTCGTCATACCAAGCTCTGATCGGGCTGGGCGCAGTATTGCTATCACAACTGATCCTCGTTTGCCAATGAAAAAAATTACTGCTTTTGCTGCCAACATTATTTTTTTTAATCACATAATCAATAATTGCATCTTCAGGTAAGTCACTGCGGCTTTTCCAAGATTTTTTTTCTATTAACTCTAAACAGTTCATGTTGCTTAGTTCGATGTAATCGAGCATGGCTTCTTTTTCGTTGCAACGTGAAAGTGGAAATTCTGGAATATTGAAAGAAGACATCACGCCGTTCTCCAAACTCTAACGCCTTTCGACCCGTCTTCAACGACTGATCTTGCTGTCAGAACCACGCCCTTGTTGTTTTTTAAATAACTCATTCTGTTTGTCAAAACCTTGTAAGCATTACTGCCTGCAATGACCCCACGAAAATAAACACTATCACCCACCTGCAACTGCCGAATCACGGCAAACGGGTGGCCCTCATCAAATCTTGAAGAGGGCATCGGGATGTGCTTGTCAATTTTTGGGTATTCAGCCATCAAATGTTTCACACTCATAACAAAGCACACGCTCATCTTCGCCTGGTTCTTCTCCATAGTTAGGATAGAAATGCCGATAACATTCCTCGCAAGTCCAATGATCTGGTGGATCAATAATATTTTCGGGTATATCCCACATCAATATTCTCCTAACAATAATCCCGTGGTGTGAGCTCGCCGTGATTACTAGCAGACCACTCCTGACTGGTCTGCCTACGAGTTCTGAAAAAGCCCTCATGCTGCGGATAAACTTTATGAAACCGCCTAGCGTAAAACGCTCGGTAGTTGTTGTTCAGTTTGAAGGTGGATTTGCCATCTCCACCGACCGAATCGACTTCCCATCTAATCCTTTCAAAAATAGCGTTCACACTGTAGTGCTGAAAGCCACGATTGATAAGCTCCATCGTGAAGCGAACAAACAAGTCCCAGACTTGCGGGTTCTCACCGTGAAAGGCTGAGACCTGCTGTCGCATTTGCTCTAATCTGCTATCAGAACGGGAAGTCATCATCTTCAGCTTCTTGTACTGGTGCTGGTGCTGGTTCTGGAGCCGCCACAGCCTCTGTGTTGCCCTCAAACAAATGATCATGCTGTGACGGGTAGTAAACATCGCCTTCTATTTTGAAATACTTGTCACCGTTCTTCGAGGTGTTCAACCATGCAGCAAGGCCCACTCGTGGTCCCTCATCTGGATTTTCACCATCAGATTTAAAAGCTTTGTTTCGATACAAAACCACCAGCGTCTGCAACATCTTTTCGTTCAACACGAGGTGACCACGGTAAGGCGGTTGTTTGTTATTTTCATTTGATCCATCGTTTTTCCATAACCCACCCTGCTTACTGCGCGGGTATTTGTCATAATCAGCCATTCTTTTTCTCCTTTTGCTTTCGCAATAGTTCATAAAGTTGCTCTACCTTCAGAGCGCGAATTTTGTCTAACCGAGCGTTCAGTTCCTGCACTTCTTCCTTGAAACCCGCGTTATACAAAGTGATAAGTGTTTTTTTGTTCTCACCGCTACTTGTAAATTTGTCAATCCAACCAGCCACTGTGTCCGGATCACCAGCCTTTTTCTCAGAGCCTTCAGGTGGTAAAGAAAAACTGGCAATGGTCATGTAAATAAAATCAATAACGCCTTTAATGTTTTCTGAGGTCGCTGAGGCAATAAGCGTATTTTGCTGACTCATTCTTTTCTCCAGAGGGCTGATGTCTTTAGATTTCTTTACGGGAACACTTTTCAGTTTCGGCTCAGGTTTCGGCTCTACCTTTGGCTTTGCAGGCTGTTTGCTTGAGCTTGGCAAATCTTCGCCGCCGTAGATGTAATGGCCAAGCCCTAGTAGGCTCAGGGTTTTTGTTAAGCAGCGCATCTTGTTGTCAGAGATGTCTCTGGCATTTGGTGACTTGATCGCGGCATTCTTGTAATCCATCACGGGTAACCACATAGACCTCTGGCATTCGCCAATGGTGACGGTGCAGTGAACAGTCATGCTCCCATCGTCATGGGTCTCGTTGTCCGCAAATTCAAAAGTCGAGCTGGGGTAATGCTCCATTAAAATACCCCATGCCCATGCCCATGACAGGTAGGTTAGGTTGCCTTTCTTTTCGGTGTATTCATTACAGTCCACACTGCTTAGTGTGTCCCAGATTTTTTGGTACGTTAATTCCTCGCTCACTTTCTTTCTCCTATGTGAATCTTTCCTGTGCTTTTTTAATGATTATTTCTGTCAGTTCTTTGACACTGAGTTGGTCAAAAAAAGTAAAAGGGATTTCGGTTATGAAGTATTCGTTCATCGTTATGACAACTTTTTCGTTCACTAACTTCATGCCAAGATTGGCATTTTTGAACTGCTCTTGTTGCCACAAGCCCAGCATTTTTCGCTCTATTGAATCAGATCCATGAAACTCAACCGTAATCGATTTGTCGAGATCAAATGTCGTCATTAGCCCTCTCCACATATTCTTTGTACTGACTGCAAAACGGTGCAACTTTGCACCAGTCCTCGCATCTCACTCGTTTGCCCTGGCGATGTTCAATAACATGTTTGCTGTCCATGCCATTTGTCGGGTCAGCGGCCCATTCGATGGCTTCTTCCATAGAATTCAACAACCTGCTTGCTCTCTTGTGAGTGGAAGACTTCATGACCGCGAACTTCTCTGGACGCTCCCACATCTCTTCAGATGTGCAAAGGGGAAGCTCCTCACCGATTAGCGAGGAGTAAGAGGCTTCACGATGTAGAGAGATTCTCTCATCAACATATTCAACTGTGTCTTGCCAAGACCAGAGCGGTACAGGAATTTGCATGACAGGAGCAACTGGATAATCAGGCTTACCAACTTCTGAAGCCTTCCAATCTCTAAGCATGGTTAAAATGTAGAGTTCTGAGACTTTAATGTCTTTTGCTCGTTGCAAGAGATATCGATAAGAATTGAGTTGTTTTTCCCACTCTGGTTTAACGCCGCCATTTTTCTTGTTGAGAATTACTCCATAAACTCCTGTTACCTTGTAGTCCACAAGGATTGTAGTGCCATCCTCTTTTTCTATTTGAAGGTCTATTGCTCCTGAGACCCTTAAACCGCTGGGATGATCTAAGAAAACACGCTCTTCCGTGATTGCATTGTCGCCAACAGCATTTTCCATAATATTGTGAAAGCCTGTACCGAGCGCAGAAAATACCCTGTCTGAGACAGATTCTTCAATCTCATCACGGTGAGTCTTCATTAGCTGTGCAATTCGTGGGCTGTCTATCCACGCTGTTGGTGTGATGTCTGCCCCGCCGGATGTATAAGCATCATGCGCCAGAGCCTTATATATTGGCTCCAATAAGCCAAGATCGTTTGTAACCTTAGCTGGCACGAGACACTCGCCAAACTCTAATCTGTTGCGTGTTGTTTGTGCCTTTCTCAAACGCTATCCGAAACTTGTAATGAGGGTGTTTTTTTGAGAACCTCAAACACCTCATGCGTACACTTCTGATTTTTTTATCTAATTCTTTTTTTGTGCTTCCGGTAATCGAGATACTGTCGCCGACCCGTAATTCTTTCAGCGGGATTGGTCCCAAGTCAATTCGATCACTCAACCCTTTCGGCAGAGGCACGTTTTTCTCTATTCGTATCATGCTTGCTCCATTGCGTAGTCAGTTTACTGTTACGAAGTGCCGAGTATAACCGTGAAAGAGTTGCAATGTAAAGCGCGAAGTCTTTCTTTTGAAATCAAGGGCCAGCCCTACAGCAAGGCCAATTCCAGAAAGCTCGTAAGTATTGGCGGTAAGCCGAGATTTATTAAAAGCGCACCTGCAAGGCGCTACGTCACTGACTTTCAGTCACAATGCCCTCAGTTGAATGAATTGCTAGAGGGTGATCTGGAAGTTGAAATAAGCATCTTTTATTCGACCAGAAGACCAGACCTTGACCCCAGCTTAATCCTTGACTGCATGGAAAACCATATTTACAAAAATGATAGACAAGTTAAACGACAAATCTTATATTGGGGGTTGAGCAAAGAAAATCCGAGAGCAGAAATTCGCGTGACTGAGATTGAAATAAAAAATCCCCAGCGACCACCAAAGTGGAAGCTGGGGATTTACCAAGTCAGCGAGGACTGACAGTTAAGCCGCCGACCAAAGCGACTTAGACACGGATTATAAAGAAAATTTTTTAAAAAAACATCAGCGAGGAGACCAACAATGATTGACGACATAGAACTGGCGGTAATGAACTGCTATCAAGATTCAAGAATTTCCTGCCCTGCCTGTTCTGATTCCAGAAAAAAATCAAAAGAAAAAACACTCAGTATCACAATTGATGGGTCAGATAAAATCTATCATTGCTTTCATTGTGAGATTAGCGGAAAGATTAGCGAGAAACCTTACAGCGCACCAGCATCTGATCCATTGGAAGATTTTCTCAAAACGCCGGGCCAAAAAAATGTCATCGAACTCCCCTCAGCAACTCACGATAGAGAGCTTAGAGATTTTATGACGAGTAGGGGTATTTCCGAAAAAACTTATAAAAATTTCAACGTCACCACCGATATCAGGTGGTTCTCGAAAAACGAAGGGGAGCAATTGGCCGTGGGCTTTGTTTACGGACCACCAGCAGAGCCTAGCGCCGTTAAATGGCGATCCCTCAAGGACAAGGCATTCACCCAGAGCGGGGCGGCACAGACATTCTATGGACTCGAAAATCTGCCAGAAGAGATGACAGATAATCCGCTCGTGATATGTGAAGGTGAGCTAGATGCTTTAAGTTTTGCCGAGGCTGGCATTCCTGCGGTGAGCGTCCCCAATGGCGCACCAGCGAAGTTCTCACGACATGATGATGGGATTAAATATAACTACCTGTGGGAAGCAAGAGAGCTTCTGGAGAGGTCTGAGAAGATAATCCTAGCTACTGACCATGACGGGCCTGGCGATATCCTGAAACAAGAACTCGGTCGGCGGATAGGGCTGGGAAAATGCTATGAGGTTAAGTTCACCACTGAACTGAAGGATGCCAACGCAGTGCTGTGCGCCGAGGGCGCAGATCGATTGCGGGAAATTATCGAGGCCGCTACCCCCATGCCATTGTCAGGTGTTTATTCAGCAAATGATTATAATGATCAAGTAGATGAGCTATACGAGGCTGGCGGCACAGGTCAGGGATTGTCAACGGGATTTGAGTCCCTTGACAATCTTATCACTGTAGCGCCTGGCCTTTACACGGTCACTGGAATGCCGGGACACGGCAAGTCAGCCTGGATCGATGCGGTGATGGTTAACACAGCAAAACTTCACGGCATGAGATGGGCTATCGCTTCTATGGAAAATCCCGTGAAAATTCATGTACTGAAGTTGGCCTCAATCTACATCGGTAAACCATTTTTTGAAGGCCCGACACAACGGATGTCTAAGTCTGAATTGCGAGAGGCGATGCAGTGGATCGATGACCATTTTGTTTTTTTGGAAAATCGAGATGGCGAAGTTGCCAGTCTGCAAAGCATTATTGACAGAACCAAGAGCGCCATTCTTAGAAAGAATGTCAGTGGCTTGGTGATTGATCCCTATAATTGCCTTGAGTCAAAGCATGAGAGCGAACATCTCGGAATTTCGGAGATGCTGTCGAGAATCACGAGCTTTAGTGCGGCTCACCAGCTATCCACTTGGTTTGTTGCCCATCCGACCAAACAGCCCTACGATGCAAAATCAAAACCTTTAGATGGAAATGCGATAGCTGGCAGTCATGCATGGAACAGCAAGAGTGATGTAGGCGTTTCTCTATTTTTGGAAGGCAACGACAATCAGCCGATTGTCAATATTTGGAAATCGAGATTTCACTGGATTGCGAAAAGAGGGCAACAGAGATTGCAATACCATGTGGGGTCAGGTCGGTTCAGCGATTTGCCCGAAGAAAATTTTGACTGGGATGTCACATAAAATCTAACACCCAAACAAAAAGGAGCATCCCAAAAAAAATCGGGCAATGCTCCTTCTTCAGAAAACAACAAAAAAGACCTTTACATTTTTTTGAGTGTCTCTCGAAGCTCATTTTCCCACTGCTCTTGTTTTCTTTTAAGCCTCTCAACAGTTTGATGAATCGTCACTGTTAAAAATTCTATACGAGCGTCTGATACATCAAGAATTGCTTTTGCTTTGTTCAACCTCTCGATGATCTCAGTTACGCTCATTGAAGGTTGGTCCTGATTTTCCTCTTCTTCTTGTCTGCGCTGAGATTCCTCAAGTGCAATCTGAGCCGCCCAAGAATCGCTGTCATCTTCGATTGAAATTGTAATGTCCTCAGTCATTTTATTTCCCCCCGTTTTTTGAAATGTACTCTTTGCAAGAGTCTATACCCACATTGTTATAATCTGGCCAAATGGGATTTTTACCATAAACATTATTGCAATATAAGGAAAATTGCTCTAGCTCATCCTGGTAATCTCCTGCGCCGACCCAGCCTAAAATATATATGAAAATTAAACCGAAAAATATTTTTACAATCAGACTCATAGTTTTTCTCCTTTGGAAGAGACAGCCTAAGCTGCCTCTTCCTTTATTGATGATTCAGTTTGTAAAGACTGGAGATAGTTAAATGCTTTTTGAGCGTCAGCAGAAGCCTTGAAGATAAAATCTTTATTATCGTTGAGGGCGCTCAACCAGTTCGCAATATATTGCGCGTGATCTGCGCGAACCGTTATTTCCAATCCTAGCTCCACTGAAGCAAGCGTTGCCCCGACCTCGGCAACTAACTCTTCGTAAGCGTAATCATGATCTCCAAAACTCTGGCCTTTGGTACGATCCAGTCTGGTCTCCGATCCCGTCCAATGAATTAGCTCATGCAACGCCGTTCCATAGTAGGTCTGAGTAGCAGAAGAAAATTCAGTTGCCGAAAAATTTTCCCTATTAGGAAGATGTATCGAATCACTCAGCCGATTGTAGTAGGCCCTGCCCTGTGCGCTGTGCGTGATATTCGCTCCCGTGGCATCGATAAACGAATCGATGTTCGTTAATCTCTCAGTCAGGTCAGGACGATTTTCAATTGCTGGCTCTGCCCATCCATCCACTTGCGCCGATGAAAAAACTGCCGCTGGTTTGAAGTATTTGCCAACAATTTTTTCTTTATCATCTTTATCTTTAATGATGACGGGAACGCTGATATGTGTCGCCTTCGATCCCTTTTTGACTTGAGCGCCTAATGCTTGCCACTGATTATAAGTCGCCCAATAAGTGTGACCCTGTAGTCCCAGCCATAAAGCGTTCAAGCCGTTGTATTTATTTTCTGTCTTTGCGTTTTTTGGCGAACCAGCTAAATCCGCAAATGGTTTTGTCCAATCTTGCCCATGCTCTTTTATCAGAGCAACGATTTGGGCTGTTATTTCTTTTTGAATGTCTCGTCTGGCCATTGGTCTGTCCTCACTCTTGTAAATTTATATTAATATTACACTACTACGAATCTACTGTACAACATTATTGTTAATAATTTTTTTAGCCCTTAGAACCTCTTAAACCCTACAGTATCGACAAGAAAAAATTCACCATCTTTTTCTAAAACATCGCCAACCGAAAGACTGTAAAGTTTTCCTAATTTATTGACCCGATCAGTTTTTTCGCCCACATTCAGAATATGAAAAGTTTCGTCCAAATCATTTGATTCGACAACCGCAACTTTTTCGTACTGGTTAAACCATTTCTCGATTGCGATTTCACCGAATGCTTTATCTGCATATGCTGTTGTTTTTTCAGTCGCATCGTAACCCTCACGTTTTACAATCTCTTTGTCTTCCTCATTGAGATTGAACTGATATACGCTGATCATTTTTTTTCTCCCGTTTCGTTATTCAATATAGTGAGTATACAGTAACGGTACTACTGTTCAACAATTAATTTAGTTTATTTATAAAAATATTAATAAAAGAATGTTGTATCGTTGTACCGTTACTGTATACTCAATTTTTAACTAAGCGAGGAGGCGAGTATATGAAAAGTTTAGGCTACATCAACGACGATGGGGGTCGAAAAGATGCGGGATTCAGAGGTCGAGGGGGTGATTGCGTAACCCGATCAATAGCGATTGCGACAGGCATTCCTTATAAGCGCGTCCGAAAAGATTTGACTGACCTCACCAAGGAGATGACTGGTGGACTAGAGACGTCAGCGGCAAACGGTGTATTAGCTCCCGTTTATCACCGATATCTGACGGACTTAGGGTGGGAAGTCGTGATTACAAAGGGCCAATACCTCAACTCTGATCTCGGAGAGTCTGGACCAGTTATAGCCCGTTTGCCTCGTCACATGGTTGCCATCGTCGATGGTTCTGTTCGGGACAGTTGGGATAGCAGGAAATCTCGAAGAACTAAATCGGGGTTCCCAAAACTCACAGGTTATTATCGGAAGTCCGATGATTGAACCATTCAACTCGGAGCTTCTGGCTCGTAACCCAAACGAGCGGAAGCTATGGCATGAGGTGAAAGGCTGAAAACATTTAGCCTTTCGCTTTTTCCCTTGACCTCGATGGAATCTAGGTACTCCACCATATCAGGAACCTCTTGAGCAGTAGCCTCTCCGATCAATACATCCTGCTCGTATTTTCTAGTGCTGGACTCTAACCTGGCGGCGACATTCACGGAATCACCGATAGCTGAATAATCAAACCGCTTGTCTCCCCCGACATTGCCGATAACGCAAGGGCCACTGTTGACTCCGATACCAATGCCTAGCTTGGGCAAGCCCTCTGCCTCGATCTCCTTGTTCAACCTCTCAAGCGCGACCAGCATCAGGCCAGCACAGGTCACAGCCCGTTCCTCATGGTCATCGCAATCCACTGGTGCGCCCCAGAACGCCATCACACAATCTCCCATATATTTATCTATCGTTCCATCCAGCGATAGCACTACATCTGTCAATGCTGAAAGCAGTCTGTTGATAAGAGTCACTAACCCTTGGGGATCGTTGTTATTCTTGAAATGCTCTGAGATGGGGGTGAAGCCAACGATGTCGCAAAAGAGGAAACTTAATGTCTTGGTATCACCACCTAATCTCATCAGGGAAGGGTCATCGACCAACTGCTGAACTAATTTTGGGGAAACATATGTCCCAAACATCCCCTTGATCTGTAGTTTCTGTCGATATTCAGAGATCATCCTCTGCCCAACACCCACTGAACCGATGGTCAGGCTACACAGGACAGGCCATGCCGCATCTACCAGAATACCAGCCCTTAAATAGCCTAATACCGATCCTGTTGCCGTCAGAGCGCCGACAACGACAATTCCCAGTGGAACACTCATCACAGGCAAACGGCTTGCAGAGAAGGCTGTGAGCAGTCCTATAACTAATATCAGCAAGACTTCTCCACCCAAGGCCCAGTCAGGTCGGACAGGTGAGGTTCCGGCCAGTAAAGTCTCGAACAGTGTCGCTTGAATTTCGTGGGGATACATCAGCCCTCGTGGAGTAGGTACGAGCGGGGTAATACCAGCCGCAGTCACACCGACAAAGATGATAGTTCCATTGATAGGTTGCTGGGAAAAGCTACTTGCCCAATCAATCCAGACCCTCCCTGCGGCATCCGTATTGATGGTGTCGAAGCTAGGCACTCTAACCGCCTCTATGCCTGTTTCAGAGCCTCTGGCCTGATAAGAGGGATCTCCGGCTAGGCCACGCAAAACATCCAGTCCCAAAGCAGGGTACAGGCTCTCACCAACTCTTACCACCATAGGCACACGCCTTACCAATCCATCGACCTCTGGAGCCGTATTGACCACCCCCGTACCGATAGCCGCCTCTTGCAACACAGCGACATTCGGTAAGATGCCCGAATAATTGATCGCGTTATCGTGGACCTCGCCCAATGTGGCTACGCCGATATGCCAGCCGTCTTGCCGATCTGTGTCTGTAGTGGCTACGGCTGAGAGAAATGTTGGTAGTTGCCCCATGCTCTCGGCAAATTCAGCATCACCCCCAAATCGGTCTGTTTCTGGGAATAAAACCGAATACACAACTGCCGCCGCCCCTGAATCTAACAATGAGCGATTGAGTTCTGCAAGCTGTTGTCTAGGCCAAGGCCACTGACCCCCCTCGGCTAATGCATCTTCATCGATGTTATAGAGAGATATGTTCTGACTCTCAACAGGCTCATTGATCGTCAGTAAGGCATCGAAGTATTGAAGCCTCAGAGTCTCTATGGGCCAAGGATCAGCAACCCGAAGAAGTAATAATGCAGCCAGTAAAGTGAGTAGGGTTTTCAATGCACCTCAAACTCGTACCATTCGATAATCGCGTTCCAAGGGATGACCATAGGAGTATTTACGATTCCCGGTGCCTTCTCATACAGATCAGTGGACAGAACAAGACATTCTTCGTTCTCCTTTGAAATGACATATCCGACCGTTGAACGTAAAACAGGCAAAAGATTAACCGCATCTTTCATAGCAACGTCATTGGTATCCACCCAGGCATCTTCCCAGATGACCTGAGCGATTTTATGTCTATTGCTAAAACTGTCTACCATTTGACCTTCGAGGACCACCAAGCCGCACTCATTTTGCCTTTCTTAATATTTTTTCCATGTCTTGCTTTGAAAGATTTACGTCTGGCTTTCTGCTTGGCTGACTCACCAGCTTTAGGCTTACCCGCCGTCTTGACCCCCTGCTGCCCAAACCGAATCGTCTTAATCTTATCGCCCTCTTTTGCCACAACAATGTGAGACTTCTTTGGATGGTTAGGAGTGCGCTTTGGCTTATTAAATCCAGCTACTCCGGCCCTCGCTAATCTTGGATCTTTTTTCTTTGGCATTTTTACCCCTAATCAAACTGATTAATCGTGACAGTTTTATTGCAATTAGATGTGCAATCAAGGGTTACTGTGTAACCTTTTGCACTTACCCCTGTTTGCGTGGCATTAACCGTATAGTTTCCTTGGGCTACAGTAATATTAGAAACATGCGCCCCATCCCCACTCTGGGTCAAATTCACAGTGGAGTTGTCGCTGGGGTTGTTTTTAAACTCGATATCACCGTCTTTGTTCCCACTGCCTGATTGAGTGATCGTGGCATCATTGTTATTGCAGTTACCACAGCTTTTAATATAGGCATTGTGATTACCACTACCTGATTGCGTGGCAGTCCATGTGCTGTCATCCCCAAAGGCATAAAACTTGGCGTAATGCTCGCCTGATCCTGATTGAGAAATGGTGTAAACATTATCATCGCCTGACATATAAACTTCAGCTTCCAAGTCATCGCCCGTTTGGGTGATTGTCATTTCGTTATTGTCTTCATCGGCATCTATATAACCAATATTATCATTGCCATCCTGGTTAATAGTGTATTCATTCCCGGTATGGTTGGTGTACTGACTGAAAGTTTTGGCAAGATTGCCTGTCCCATCCTGATCTATGTCAATCGTGGCACTGGAGCATGTGTGCGTGGCATATGTTCCAGCACTCAATCCACACCACACACGAGCGGTATTCCCAGAGCCGCTCTGCTTAATGTAGATGCTAGTGGAGGTGCCCTTAGTGTCAATATCCACAGAGTTGTTAGCAGCAAAAGCAGAGAAGCTAATTAGACTGATTAATATAAATCGCATTTTCTCCTCCCCCGTTAATAATAATGTCCAGTTTTTTCCCTGCCGTCATAACGGAAATATTGTACGCATTCCCCTTATCAAGCTCTAGATCAAAGGTGTTCTCAACGCTACGATAAATAGTTAGCACCTCACCTTCTACAAAAGTATAGGTCTGATTTTGTTGATCGAAGCCAGGTAGTATGCCTTCAATCGATACGCCTGCTATCTCAGCAGCTTCTTCTGTTCCGGTAGCTGCCACTTCAATCACATCAAGTAAATCCTCAAGAAAATCTATATTAAGAAGGTCAATGTCCAATCGGCTAATTTCTTCTTGTAATTCATCCTCATCCAGTTCGCTTTCATCCAGTTCTGTTTCTTCTAATAAATCCACATCAAGGATATTGGAAGTTGTCCCTGACTGCTCCTCAACTACCTCTACAATTTCATCAGGAGGGCTGACAATAAGCAGGTTGTCGATGAATCCCAGTGTCATATTCGATAACACAACGGGCCGTGTCGGAGCCGCCTCTGAAACGGTCGTCATCGTTGCCTGAAAAGGTTGATTCAAGACCACCACACTGGTAGCTGTTTCTACAGTAATCTCACCACTGGAACTCCCGTCTTCATTGGGCAGCAGGATAACCAGGCTACGGCCTATCTCGTCTACAGTCGTGGTGAAATCGGTGCCCCGGATACTGATAACGCTGGTCGGTGTGCGGATTGCAATATTTTCTTTGTTAATCCTGCCTAATGCACCTGTCAGGAATCTTGCTGTACCACTTGCCATGTTCAATGCTAAACGGCTACGAGCAGGATCAGGATCAAACACAAAGTCATCTATAACAATCTTGCTGTGTTCCGTGAGCCTTAAAACGGAGTCATCCAGAAAAGATATTGCGAGCCTTCCGTTGCCAGTACGCACATCATCGTAACTGGCAATGTCTAAGTCCAGTTCTGCTGTAAGAGAATCTGTGGTGTCTTGTCGAACAACTTCACCGATACCACGAAGCTCGGTTATCTCACCAACCTGAGCATTAACTGCCAGTGGCAAAAAAATTAGCAGCCACTTGTGCATTGGTCGATGTCGATTACGCCGCCTGTCGAAATTGCAATCAAATCTACTATGCCGGAAGTGCTTCCGCCAGAGTTGGTCTGGTCTATGTCGATATTGTTGGTATTGCCCGTTATGTCAACTGTGATTGAATGATTGGCATTTCCGGTTTGGGTCGTGTCTATATCGTTAGAATCTCCGTCAACATCCCAGTTATTGGTGGCGCCCACAACTTCACTGACTATATTAAGATTATTACTGGTTCCAGCAATTACTATGTCGGTATCTCCAGATGTCGCTGTTGCTGCCGCTCCTTGGGTGAATGTGAGGACGTTGGAGTCCCCGGTAGCATCAAAGTCAAAATCACTACCCTGAATGTCACCTGTAGCACCCGCCGCTATAGTCTGGGTATTGGAATCGCCCGTACTTCTCAACGTGAATGAACTGCTATTACCTTGAGCAATCGTAGCTGCAATAATATTTGAGTCACCTACCTGATCCGCGTCTACAACCATGCTCGTTCCTGACAGTGAGACTCTTGCCTGAGATGTTCCAACCACGTTTGAGCCACCAATCTGGTCGATATTCATCGTCAATGCTGACGACCCACCGCTTTGAGTAATGTAAATAGAATTGTTTGCCGCTAGTGCAGAAACAGCAAACGCTAAAAACAACAAATAAAAGGCCCAGACTACACAAAAGTTAATTAAGATTTTCATTTTCGGTCTCCTCTTTTTGTGGCTGGTAATCCCACAAGTTCTGTTCAATCCCCTGGTGTATTATCTCCAGAACCGCCTGCTCAATTGCACTTCTTACAGCGTATGTCGCTGTTTCATTTCTCGCTACTCCGGCTTCCACCTCTATCAATTCAGTTCCGTCTTCCGTAAATCTAAACGTATCAAATCCCGTTGATGTTGAATATACCTGTTTACTGGTGATTACATTTAACAAAACCTGTCCGGTTTGCACCAAAACAACTCTGAGAGCCACCGTAACCTCGTCTACGCGATGTTGTGCGTTAAGCCCTATGCCAAGATACCGAGCGCCTATACCGCCGCTTCTGAGGTTCGTGTCGTAGCCAATGATACCACCTGACATTATCAATCCGCTGAACAACAATGGCTGTAGCTGGTTTGCACCCTCACCGTCATAAGTGCTTCTCGTGGATATAATCAGTTGTCTTTCCCGTGTCAGGGAGTCTAATTCCCCCCGTTCCGCGATTAAAAACCATTTTCCGTTTCCAGCAGCCATGAGTGCGTCAATCAGGAAAGAATCAGCCCCCTGCGTTACAGCAGTAGAAAATAACGCCATGTTATCCGCCGTGGCCCTTTGTCCGGTCATATCCAAAAAAGAATAAACGCTAACTACAGCCTTCTGGCGTGGCATGGGTAAATTAACCAGTTCTGTCAGGGTAGGGCGCTTTACCTCTGGTGGTGGCGAGCAGTAATTACTTAGCGTCCCGCATCGGTACGGATCAACACTAACACAACCAGAAAGTGCTAATACTGCTAAACATAAAGTTAGATACCGCACTCGTCCGTACTACAAATACCGAAAGTTCCCACAGGGATTCTTATTTCGGTAATTGCTCCGTCTGTATCAGTAACTGTCAAAACGATTTCAGTACCTGTATTAACAAAGGCAATGCTGTTGCCTTCCAGATCAATAACGCCGCCTGAACCACCTGTCTCAGAATTAAACAAAGATTCTGCTAAATCTCTGGAAAGCTGGGAAAAAATTCTTGATTCAAGATTTCTTATAAATTTTGCAAGCGTAGTATTTTCCTCAGCCCTTAGTGCTTCTTCTGCCTTGGCCTCAGCTTCCTCCCGAAGAGACTGTTTGCGGCTACGCTCCTGCTCGTCAATGGTCAGATAATGGGCCGATTGTCCTATGCCATTAAAAGAAGGGTTTTTGAATTGAAATACAAGATCGCTGGCTACTACAGGAGTCGCAAATAAACTAATCGTTATCAACCACTTGTTCATCTTTTTGCTCCCTTAACTCAATGACTGTATCCAGTTTCTGTTGTAGTCTAATGATGTCATTATCGAGCATCCTTATTCTGTCAATCAAAGCGATCAAGGTAACATTAGCATCTGCCAGTTTTGCCTTGATATTGTTGGTGATGAAGTTCCAGATGAAATGAATCATATAGAGCAAGCCCACCGTAGCGACTATCGGAAAGCCGTATTCGCTGACCGCTGCCGCTATACCTTCCATCAATCTCGCCTAGCATCTTCTTTCCCATCGGCTCTGGCAATTCTATTCAAATCGGGCCTGATACCAAGAACACTACACATCGTTGCGTCAAGTCTGACAATATCATGGTTCATCGTTTTTACGCGATTATCAAGGGATTGCACAATGCCGTGTATGCCATTCACCTGCCCGATAACGCTTTCAAGGATGTATTTAATAGTCAGAAATATGAAGAACCCTGCAATCAAAGCAATAGCAATGGGAAACCCTACGTCACCGATCAGGGCAAAAGCCTCGTTCATTCTTCCTCACCCTTAAACTTCTTAGACTGACCAGAGGTTCCGGCATAAATGCCAAAGACTGCTGCCATAGCACCGACAACAACAGACACCAATCCTGCCTGCTCTAAATTAGGTTCATCAATGGTCATAAACCACATGACAACCGCATATAATAAATAGATATATACACCAACAAAGACTCTCGGAAAGATACGCCATGCATCAACAGTTCTAGCCAGATGTATCCATTTCTGATACGGGTTTATACCAATATTGTTAGGTGTTACTTCAAGCTCAAGGTTAACTTTCTTTTTGATTACGTCATTTTCAAGAATGACCGTTGGCCCATCTTTTTCAATCATAATTATTCTTCCGTTGTTTCAGCCTCATCTTTTCGAGTCGGGTCATTATCCCTGTAATATTTAATGATATTAAGGACTTGGCGTATATACCTTCTCACATCTGCAAAATTATTGGAAAGGTTTTCATAGCCCTGAGAACTCAATCCGTAGTAGGCCATAGCTGGCGCATCCCCTTCATCATAGTTTTCGATGTATTCCCGCATCACAGAAGGGTTCAGAACTGTCCATTCCACCTCAGAGGGAACCACAGACTCTGGTAGGGGGGGATGATACATAGGTGCAGGCTCGGTAATTGTAACCACCTCAACGGGTCTCACTTCAGGAACAGCAGTGCTTCCCCCGAACAGACCGCCCATTGTCGAACATCCTTGAAGCCATAACAGGCTAATCAGCAGAAACCACTTCATCGAATTGTCTCGGATTTGTTAACGCAGCGAGGGCTTCACCCACCTGCCTTGTGCCTCGATTAACTGCATTTTCAATTAACCCAGGTCGTGCAATCGCCAGAGAGTTTAAATCATGCCTAGCAAATGTATTGCGTAATTGCGTCACTTCCTGACGGGCTTCATCATTAGCCTCAGAAAGCTCTGCGATACGCGCTTGATTAACTCTTTGATTTTCCAGTTGCTCTTGCAACTGCGTATTCTGATTAGCAATCGTGGTTTCCAGAACCGCCTGATTGTTCACCGCAGTCTGTAACTCTACCTGTAACCGCTCTATCTGAGCTTTTTGCATATTGATATAGAAATAAGAGCCTCCGGCAATGATGATTAGGGCTAATCCTAGAAGCAAACTCAGTTTCATTGTCCAGCACTTGCAGGATCTTCTGGCTCGCCCCCAACATCATCTCTGACTCTTTCGCCAGTAATAACGCTTCCTGTAAGACCTGTAGATTGCCCTAATCCTCTGGTCGTTCTTCTTGTGGTTTCAGCGAGTGTTTCAGGGATTTTGTTGCCCCTGAATAAAAAATTCGCAAGTGCATCTAAGGTTTGTGGGGAGGTCTCTCTTCCTGTGATTTCTCTCAGAGTTACCATTCCAATAGTAAGAGGATCAGCAGACCTAAGCGCCTGACCCATTTGAGTTTCAGAAGCTAAGTCTTTTGATCCTGCAAGTCTGGGTGCTGTTGGAGAACCACCAAGCACTCTATTTCTTGTATAAGAAAATCTATTTTCAGCAACCATGTTATTAATAAACCTATTAAACGAGTCTTCATCTGGAAATGCGTATCCTAGTAACTCCCTCGCTCTCCTTGTTTCCACAAGATTACTGGCAAAATTAGACATTTCTTTCGTGGACTCTAACTTATCCACCAAGCCCCTGATAATTCCCTGCCTCAAAAATTGCTTTTCTCCACCACTCATTGCTCCAATAGCCAACTCAACTTCAGCGAGATCGGTCTTGTTGCTCATCAATGAGCGACCATATTCGACTGCGCTTCTCAGTTCTCTCTCTCCTGCATATATTTCTCTCGCTTTTTTGTAATCAGGAGATGCTTGATCCAAGTAGTCTAAAAGACGATTTTTTTGCCCTGTTAAATTTCTTGTTACTTCTGATGTTCCTTTTCTTGTGCTTGCCCCAATACCGTCATCTAAAGCACGTTTCAAATAATCGTAATACCGCAAACTGTTTGTATCGACATCACGGAAGGCTTGTAGCGCATCCCTGCGACCCACTGGAGTATCTGGAAAGCCTTTTTTTATTTGCTCAAGATAGTTAACGTCTTGAAGCATTAAATTCTTTGCTTTTGCTTGGAAATCCTTTGGAATAACTTTAAGAAGATCGGTTAACGATGTCGTTACTGCTTCTCCGTCAAATGAAGACACAAAAGTTCTCGGTGTATCGGGAGCTATAAACGTCTGATAAGCGCGTTGATAATGAGGGCCAGCTTGAGTTTGTCTATTGTTTATGAGTTGATGAACATTCATTCTGAATGTGCCTACTTCATCTGGATTAACCCCGACGCCTTCTAAAATCCTTTGTTGCTGACTTCTTTGCCTGCCATGCAAAACATTTTCAGCGATTGTTCTTGGGCCACCACCCCCTGTAGCTACCACATCAGCAAGACCCTGAATCCCGCCTTGCACATCAGCTAATACAGCCTCTGGCCCTAACTCATTAAGCTCTCTCTGTGCCTGAGCAGGATTGATCTCATCATCAGCAAGTTTCTTTCTAATAATGCGAATTGCCTCTCCTTTGGGAGTCTCAGTAGCAATTCTCGTTACAGGCAAAACAACCTTATCAACTAATCTGCCAGCAACATGACCAACACTAGTTCCTACTGGCCCCAGAGCAGCGCCGAATCCTGCACCTCTCGTAGCTCCTTCTATTGTTCCCCCCTCTTCTGCAACACCTGCGCCATAAATTCCTCCTTCAACAGCGCCGATCCCCATTATTTTTGCTAGTCTAGGTGCATTTTTCAGAGCGATGGCCCCTGCTCGGAACATGCCCAGACCAGTAGGAATACCGCCCGCAATTTCTCCTGTGAGAGACAAAAGAGGATACTTTTCCTGTCCAGCCTTTATTATTGACCTCTCTTCTTCTACCTGGCGATCATAAATCTCATTGAATGTTTCATTGCTGAAAGGGGACGTAAACGTGGCAACAAGGCCAGCGGCAAGTTCATCACTAAAACCAAATGTCAAACCCTGACCCAAAGAATTAAATGTTGCTCCCAGAGGAGTCATCTTTTCTTTGCGAATACGCGCTAATTCCGCCTCTGCATCTGCAATTTGATTTTTTATTGACATTGTCTATTCACCTCTTTATTTCTGCCTTTCTGCATCAAGTTGTTCATTGAGCATCTGCAATCTTTCAAGGTCTTCCGGTGAAGCTTCTTCTGTGGTTGTCTCGGCGCTTTGAAGGTTGGAAATAGCAGCCTGAATATCATCAGGAACGACACCACCAGCACGTTGGTAGTGCCCAAAAAATTCCAAGGCAGTTCTTTTTTGAGTCGCATCTCCTTGTATCAAATCTTCTTTGAATTGATTCAAATCTCCTGCAAATCGGCTTTGAATCTGATACTGATTCTCATAAAGCGGATCAAGCATCATCTCTGAATAACGCTGCAATGCGTCAGACCTGAATTTTTTATATCTGCGAATAACTAAATCTATTTGCCCTCTCAAGTCTTCTGCACTAGCTCCTTGGTCAAGGGCTATAGATGCATCCCTTAAAAGATCCAGCTCCCTTTCTGAAACCTGACCTAATGCCCCCCCTGTTTTGGATGCATTTCTCATGTCCTGTAATTCCCCAAAAGCCAATCTCGCTTGTATTGTGGAAAGCCTTCTTGCTAACCTTCTCGCTTGCGACTCAGGAATAAATCTCATCAATGAACCATATCCAGCAGCCCCCGGATTTTCATCAAGAATTTCCATGACATCCTCCAACGCTCTATCAACCTCATTCGACTTTGTAGTAAACGCTGAATAAGTATCTATAGCGAATGGCGCACCAGTTATTCGCTCCTGGCGTTGTTCTTCTGTAAATTCTGATTGTTCTTTTCTCCTCTCAGCCGCCAATGCCTCCGCATGAGTAGTTAGTGGCACTGTTTGCACTCCTGAAGGTGCAATAACAGCAGATACCTCTGGGACAACAGTAGGAGATACGTCAGTAGGAGATACGTCAGTAGGAGATACGTCAGTAGGAGATACGTCAGTAGAAGGAAGTTCACGAACTACAGTGCCTGCATCGGGAGTAACAGGATTATTGTTCAAGTCAAAGTAAGTGTTTCCAACCAACGACACTATTGTCGGCACACCGTTAATATCTGCAATCTTTTGAGTTTGTCGCTTCAAATTCAAATATCTTGCCTGTTCACTTGGCGACAAACCGATAAAGAATTGATATTCCCTTACGCTTGATGGCAAATCTGTGTACGAACCTGCTCCTCCAGGCATTTCCTTCATCAGTTGTAACTGAACTGCTTGTTCCCGATCACGTTGCGCTTTTCGAGTCGCAGCCACCGAAGCTCCAGCCTTCTCAAGACCTGCACCGATATTACCAGAGGCGATGCCAGCACCGATATTAATTAACGCATCAGACATCATCGATTTTCTTTGTCGTTCCTCGTCCTTTCTTAAAGTCTCTGTCATATATTCTTTTAACGAATCGTATTTGTCCTGTTGTGCATCAATAAATGCCTGGTAAGGGTTAGTAGATATTCCATCAGCGCCATTATTAGGATCTATCTCATCCCCTTGAGTAGTCAGACCACCATCCTGAAACCGCTTAATGAACTGCACCCCACCACTCTTGTGTCTTGGGTTATACCGCAATGCCATTTCACTGTTTTTTCCGAAAATACCTGGCCTGCTCAAGTTTAAGGTTCCTCGTTTGCTATGCACGTCCCTCAGTATCGGGATACCCGATCTTCTTACTAGCTCATTAATGAGCTTATCCTCCGGAGTGTATTTTCCAGTCAGAACCTCCATTATTGCTCTTTGCAATCCCTCGCTGCGAGGAACCTGCCTGCCCTCTTGCATTTCTACTATCCCGCCACCAGCCATTGCCGGATAGGGCATCATGCCTCCTCCTGCCGCCATGAGCATCTGAGGGTCTATAGGAGCCTCTGTAGCAACCATCATCTCTTGAGGAATCGTTTGCTGTGGCATAGGCATAGAAGGAGCCTGAGAAGGCATTTCAGAGGCTAATCCTGCTATTCCCTGTGGGGCAGAGGCTTCGGCAACAATCTGTTCTGAGACCGTTTGCTCTGGTTGCGTTTCTTGAGCCGCAAACCGATTACGCATTTCTTTTCTGCGTTGAATTTCTGATACGACAAGAAACTGAGGAAGCTGGCCCGAAGGTGCTTGCGCTTCCTGCAACAACACCTCATCGGGTGCGCCTTTAATAATATTTTCCTGCTCAAGAATGTTCATAAATATCCTCTATTGTGTCAGGCCACGGTACAAGCCGACACCAGCAATACCACTTCCTAGTAGCCGCTCTAATGAGCCTGGCCCACCGTAGGTAGCCGTAGTCGATCCAGCTTGTATAGGCAACCCTCTAAGCATGTTGTTCAGCATAGCAAGCTGCTCTCTCGGATAGGCTTGTTGACGCAAAAAGTCCTCATAACCCATCGTGAGACCTTGTTGGCCGAGCATTCTTTGCATCTCACCAGCCGCCTGCATGTTCTGCAATCGCTCATAAGCCTGACGCTGTGATTGATCTCCCAAACCACCCAGCAACTGCGAGGCTTGCAATCTTTGCGCCTCAGTAGCACGATCTTCTCCAAGACCCGCCAAGCCAAGCCTTGCTTGAGCTTGTCTTGCCCTGTCTTCAATTTCTTGGGCGCTCATTCCCATTCTGGCAGCTTGTAATCTTGCGGCTCTGTCAGCCTCAAATGCTTGTTGTGCCTGACCAAATGCCCTCTGTGAACCTCTGGCCTGTATGTCCCCTAACTGTTGGCCAAGATTGCGCTCACGCTCGGCCTGCATAATGGCTTCTCTGTAGCCACCCATACCGCCAGTCTGTGCCGCCTGCTGACCAATCTGGCTTCCCATAATGTCTGATTGTCTTGCTGCTTCACGCTTTTCAATGTCCGTTACCATCTGCTGGTACGGGTCCATGTAACGCTGGAGCGTTTCTGGATCAGCGACAGTGCCTGGTGCAAATCCAGTCTCTATATCTGGAGCCATGTACTGAGAAGCGACATCGTACCCTCTCCCCATTGGCTGATAACCAACTCCTGCGGCAATATCACTGGCCTGCCGAAACTGGAGAGGCGCACCGGATTGAGCCATCTGAGACATGCCCTGCATGGCCGCCTGTTCTTCACCTGTAAAATCCATTAAACGCGAACCAGCATAGGTTTCATAAGGGCGCATGGTCTCGTAGATAGTACGCTCCATCGCCTGACGAAAATAAGGTTCAGCATACTCAGGAAGGTTGCTGGTCGTTGTTGTCATTTCTGTGGCTGGCATACGGCCACTTCCACCTTTGCTCATTTTTCAACCTCTACATTTTTCTCATAAGTGGTATATGACCGGACAAATCCATCCTGCTCCAGCCATTTCCAAAATCCATGTCTTGCCGTTCCTTCGATTCCATCACATTGGTTGTCTTTAGCCCATGAATTAAAACGATCAAGCATGTCCCACACCCAGCTATTAAAATTAGCGCCGCCAAGATACTGCATTGCCAGCATTTTCTTTCTGGGATAGAACACAAACTCCGTAGTCCCTACCCCTTCAATAACCCCAGCTTCATTAAATGCAACCCATAAATGTTGCTCTAAATTTCTGATTGACTCATACAAAGACTGCATATCCCACCTTCCGCGAGACCTCGCAATCGCAGGAGCCAGCAATTCTTCCACATCGTCCCAAAGGGTCTGAATATAGTTTGGCGGTATCAGTGCGATTGTGTGAGTCACCTCTCTTGGAGCATTCTGAGATTTGACCCTCGGCTCACGCGAAATATCCTTTATCACAGGCTCTTCAATAGTAATTTCACTCATGCTGGCATTGCTCCTCTTGGGTCAATGGCAGGTGGTTGCTCTGTCATCCCTGTTCTGGCTTGCCTGATATCAGCTAACATTCTGTCAAGCTCTCCGGCTCCCGCATCACTGCTACCGTTGCCTATTCCAGAAACCACATCGGCTGGGACAATGTACTCGCCGGGCGAAACAGCTACCTGCTGTTGATCTCCGATCATCCCCATGATTTCATCGCTCATTCCATCGCCCTGACCCTCGACCATACCCTCTGTCTGAGCATTCGGTACAACTGCGGTTAAAACCTGATCCCTGAATTGTTGGAATACCTCTGGGCCAAACCGCTCAATGAAGGCTTGAATAATCGCATCAGCCTCTTCTGGTGAAACCTGACCTAAAATAGCCATCGCTGCTTGTTCCAGAAGTTGTTGTGTTTCTGGATCAATATTAGCCATAGGGTCTGCCATTGCAGGGTCTACAGCCGCTATACCTTCCTGCATTGGATCAGCCTGCATCATTGCAGGGTCTTCTAATGCAGGGTCTATAGGCATTTCAGGAACCTGTCCCATATCCTGCATTTTGACTAAACCGCCTTTGTTAAAAGGATTGATGCCCCTGAACTCTCTTAAATCAGTCATGAAATCGTAAGGGCTGTCATAATCGCCTCGTCTTGGCCTGTCTGCCAATATGCGTTGTAATTTTTCATTACTAACTGGTGGCTGTTCTACTGGAGGTGGTGGCAGAGGCACAGGTGGTCGCATTACTGGTGGTGGCTCAGTTGGCCTGCCGACAACTGGCGGAGGCATCAGTGGAGAAGCCTGCCCCATTGCATCAAGTTCAGCTTGCAATTGATCCGCTCTGGCTTGTTCTTCTGCGTTTGGGCCTCTAGTTCCTTTCGTCAACATATCTATTTGATATTGTAGTTGCTCCGCCCTTGATGTTGGGCTTGCAGGTGGCGGAATAGGAACAACAGGAGAGGTTGCTTCAGAAGGCATAACAGGCTGGTCTGTCCTTGCGGATGGCATTCTATCTCTAAACCATTCCTGTTGTGCCTGCTGATATTCTATATGCCCCCCTTCATCAGAAGGCCCGAAATCACTACGCTTGGGATAATCTGAATAATCCAAGCCCTGAAGTGCGGCAATGCCTTGATTAGTATCATAATTCTGGCCCATAGTCGGGACACCCTCTATCCCTGATCCAATAGTGCCACCAAGAAATCGGGAATACGTTCCGTCTGGCGAAGCATAGCCTGGCATACCATATAATGTAGTAGAGTCAGCAGTCCCTGCTCCTGCACCAGAAGCCTCTGCTTCGGCTAATTCTTGAGCTAATTGCGCGTCTGTCGGGAGCACAGGTGCGTTAGGATTTCGAGGATCAAACACTTCAGGGAAAGGATCATTGCCAAATCTATCTGGAGTTCTGAAATATTGAAGCTCAGGATCAAATCCAGCCCTATATCCTGAAGCAGTCAATGCCTGCATCTGTGGAGCCGATATAGCTTGCGTTCCTCTTAATCCGCTTTGCGCCTCCGATGCACTCGGCTGAAGACTATATCCCTGATAACCTGCTAGGTCGCGCAGTGTAGGAATAGACCCTCCAACTTGCATCCTGACAGGTTCTCCCATTAAACGAGCAAGCCCATTTTTCTTATCCGCATATTGAGCAGGGTTTAGGGAAACCAATCCCCCACCCGCTGCCATCATTTGGTTAGGAGCAAATCTTGGGTCTCTGGGGGCGATCCCCTGTGCAGGAAATCCGTAATCATAAATTCGTTGTCGCATGGCATTGTCAATTCCTTGCTCTGCCAGCATCAAGTCGTCATCTGATTCTTCATCGATAAGACTTGAATCCAAGTCCTTTCTGACATACTCACTAGCACCTATGGCGAAAGGTAAAGCGGTTCTCGGATTCATAAATTCTGCGCCAGCCGCAGCAAACGGATTTGTTGTGCCTGCCGCTACCTCTGGGAGAGTCGATGACTGTTGAAAAAGACCAGTAAGATTTTCTACGCCTGCGTCCCCTCCTAACGCATCAATTTGTTGTGCAGTAAGCTGTTGTGCTACTGTTTTGCCAGTCTCGTCTTCTACAAACTGTTTTAAGACTTGTTCCCCTCCTACATTTTGTAACTGAAGGTTTGCTGCCTCAATTCCTGAATCACCAAGACTCGCTTGAATCTGTTCCTGAACACCAGCCTGCTGACCAGCGCCTAAAATCTTGCTTCCGGCAAAGCTCATTAACCCCGCTGCCAATCCTTTGCCTAAATCCTTTTCAACGGCCGCTGTCAGCACACCAGAACCAAGCGCACTCGCCAAGGCCGCGTTTCCAAGAGTGTTTGCAAGTAGGGCTTTACCCAAAAAACCACCAAGCAACGGGGCAAGAAAAGCAAACGCCTCTGGTTGTCCGGTAACTGGATTGAGGGGTAACTGACCGTTAGGCATTAACGAAGCAATACCCTGAACCTCAATCGGATTCATGTGTACCAGCATGGAATCGCCATAACGACCATGTTGCGCTAAGTTTTCAGCCATTCCCTGTAAAGGAGCTACATTATTCATAATCTCATCCTACTTGGTTTCTACTCCAAATAAAGTAAATGTCATATCTACTGCACTGGCATAGGTTTTAACAACGTCTTTCTGTCCCAAACAAATGCCAATAACCGCAGTAAATGTCGTGTTTGCTGCAACAGAGGTGTCATAGTAAAGAAACTGCTTATCATCATCACCCGCTCCTGCAACATTGATGCGTAACCTGAAGGTGATGGCAGAACCTGTTCTATTGCAAGCCGCAAATGAACTAACAGTGGTCTGCGTAAGGTCTGGGACGGTATAGAGCGTTTCTTGCGTTGTAGCCGCACAATCCAACTGACCAAGTACCTTGATGATGTCACTCACGATCCCCCCGCACCCATTAACAGGAACTGAAATCTACGCATTGCCAAAGAACCATCCTTGTCTCCTTGGGTCTTTGCTAACACAACGTCATTCTTCACCTCTTGAAGCGATTGTTCAATAGTTAATCGCGTTGTTGCTTCATTGTTTTCCTCGTATTCTTGAGGGGCTGTTGGCAATGGAATAACTCTGCTTTGTGCCATTACCTTCTCCCATCCGGTCTCATGTCGAAACGCAAATCACCTAACCGCCAGCCATAACCACTCTCACTGCTCTCAATACGGAAAGCCGAGGAACGTGTTCTTGCCCTTAAAAATGCTTGTTTTGTTGAGGAAGTTACTGTTGATGTCGATAAAGTGGCGGAATCTTCCAGAGGGAAATCCTTTCCTTTGACAATGACGCTCATAGAGGCGTTTCCTGTATCTCCCTTAAATGTAAAGTCAGGAATCAACTTACTCAAAAGCATATAGCGTTCCCCATCGCCCATTTCTACATCCCCTGATTCAATATAGGCGGTCATTGCTGACCCGTCATCGTCATGTCCACGCTCTTGGATGTAGAGATAGTTGTTGTCGGAACTGGTAATTATAGAGGTCGCAACCGGATAATTTTTGCTGTTTGCCTCAATCCATGCGCCTCTCGTCATTGTACCAATAGTCCAAAGCTGTTCCAGATAGTTATAAGTCACATAATTAGTATTATCTGTTTCGCCAGAGCCTATGGGGTAAAACCATGTAACCTCATTATGGTCGGCATTAGTTGTAGCGAAAACCTTGTATGACTGATCTATGTTGATATTAGACATTACATGGTCAAGTACAGAGCAGGGGATTCTTTGCACTCCACCGTTATAAATATAAAAGCCACCACGATCCATGAAGTAAACGGCCCCGCCTGCGTTTACCGCAGCTTTGGGAGAAATCATAGAAAGCCCTTCGTTAACAACACTGAACTGAAAAATAAACGGAGAACCGATAAATCGCATGGAATGAACGCCTGCATCAGTCCAGATTAGTATTTCTTGTCTTGTTTTTAGCGCCCCAATAATGACAGAACCTGTACTGAGATTGACACCACCAGCCGTATTAATAGCTGTTGGAGTCCAATCAGCTGCTGATTCTGAATCGCTCCACCTGACATGAAGCGGATCAATTGTTGAAGAACCAATCGGGTTAGCCCCAAAACAAATAACGTGCTTGTCCACATCGGACATCATTACCTGCAAAGCAATAGTAGGGGCATTAGAAGCACCTGAAACCGCAGATAGCGCAGTGGCTCTGGTCGAGGTTCCAGAACTTTCATCCCAATAATAAACACCGCCAGCGCGTACATTGAAAACCAGATCATCGCCAAAAACATCCTGACTGTACAATCGTAACTGGCCTGCGGCAGATAAACTGCTGGCACTACCAAAGGTACTCGCGCCCCATGTATCAGAACCCCACCCGACACCCTGAACATAATTGGTCAGACCAATATTGATCTGATACGCTCCTACAGTGCTGCTCCCACCATTACCGCTATCGGAGCTATTAGCGGTTACAGCATCCCCAGAAGTGTCCTTTGCTGTAATTGTATAAGAGTTAGTATTTACTACACTTGCAATCTGATATTCCTGATTCAAAACAGCAGCCGTAACATTTCCACCTAAACTGGCTGCATCTGAAAAGGTAACAAAATCATTAACTACCGCGCCATGAGATGAGTCTGTTACTGTAATTGTCGATGAGCCATTGGTTGCTGCAAAGGTGACATCACCAGCACTGGTAGTGGCCCTTATAGGAGTTATGTCATGAAAAGAAGAACCTTCATTGACATAAAATTTAAGATGAGTTCCAACGCCAATGTAAGCAATGCCGTCTACAACTACCCAATCCTCTAAAGATCGGCATACTCCCAGAAAGGAACTAGTGCTGTATTTTTCCCAGCCACCTATCTTTTCAGGTCTGCCCTTTCTGAATCGAACCTTGTCAGCGTCATACCAGCCAGCGTCAGCACTGTACTCTGTACCTTCTTTGTTAATGCCTGGCTGAAACTGTAACTTCGTTAAGGGCATTTTTACCTCATAAAACGTGATCTACTAAAAGGAAGACTCGCTAAACCACCGGACATCAATGGATTAAATCGTTGGGATTGCATTTCCATCATTGCACGCTGAGGTTGCATAGCCATTAACTGTGGTTGCACCTGTTGTACTGGCATTAATTCTGCTGGCATTAATTCTGCTGGCCTTGGATCTGCTGGACCCATCATTGACGGAAAATTATTTGGCTGTGCTGGCGTTAGCAATGTTTCCCGTTGCGGATTTGCCATCATCTCATTAAATACTGCCCCTATATCTGCATAGGATTGTTGTTGTGGAGCCTGTTCAAAACCAGGAGAGGCATAATTACCAGTCAATATATCCATGTTAGGGCGACCAACTGCATAATCATTTTGCTGAGGAAACTTTGCCTGCGCTAGTGGTGACGGTCCTCCAAAACCTCCTGGTGCTTGCATGTCTGCTAATGACATTCTGCTTCCGCCTTTGTTTGGATTCATTTGTGGCGATCCCATCGGCATACTAGGCATAGGGCCACCAAATCCGTTAAGAGGGCTATTTCGATATTGACCTGGCCCCTGTCCACCTAATCTTCCACCTCTACTCATGTCAATATTCTCCTGTTCTTATCATCTCTGTTAATGTTTTAGCTCTGTTTCCAACTTGTCCAGACCATCTGGAGTCCATAAACTGATCGGCTGCTTCGTTCCAATCCCCAGAAGCCATCCCTGCAAGGGCGTTCTTAAAGGCTCTTAGCCGTGTTTGCCCTAGATTAAAGCTAATATCAATCATTGCATCCTGCCGAACTCTATCAAGACCAGCAAACCAGTCATATTCAGAATCCAATTCTGCATAAACACGATCAATATCATTCTGCAAAAGATAGTCTATCTCGTCCTCAGACAAGCCAATACCACCTTCAGGGTCTATATTTCGTCCAACCCCTACAGTGATTTTGGATGCACTGCATTCATAAGCATGGCTTTCCACGCCCTCATGCAACTTCAGCATTTCAATCAACTTTTCTCGCATTACTTTTCCTTTTCCACCCAAGCCTCATTTTCTTCTGTAGTAGGGTCATCAGCAACATAATGGCCTTTGCTGTTTCTAGCCCTAACGCGGTCTTCTTTGAGAAGACTTTTAATCTCCTCTACAACCTCTTTATTGGCCTCATGAGGAGAAAAAAAACTAATGATTTTTTTGAAAAAATTCATTTTTGCTTTGCCTTACCAATATTCAATGCCAGTAAATCAATCAGCTTATACAGCTTGCCAATCCAGACATCATCTTTGGGTGTAGGTGTTGAGGCTGCAATAAGACTTGCAACCGTAACAATCAGTGTAACTACAGTTATTATTTGAAAAATTATTTCCATATTTCCTCCTAATTGACAATCTGTCGTGTGACTGTATTTTCGTTAAAACGATCCATGTCCCATACATTCAAGTTAGCTGCAACTGTTCTTCTTTCGCCTGGCCCTTCAAAGGGATAGACCATGTGCTGAAGCCAACTTGGAAACATATAAAGTTTTCCTACCTGCGGTTGCAGAGAAGTAGATTGAGGTGGACATAAACGCTCCACATCCATCAAAGAATTTTTTCCATATTGAAAACATAGGTATCCATCGCAAGCTCCACTGGCATTGTAAAGGTTATAATTCGGTGTACCTGCTGTTGGTTGATCCAGTATTTGCTGTGGAACCTTTGTCCACGTTGTTACCGAAATTCCCATTATCGTTTTGGTTCCATGATCGTGAATAGGGTTATAGTCCTTTTCAAAAGAATGAACCGACCAAAGCTCATCAACCTCAACTTTTCTGGTTCCAGACAGCATATTTCCAGTCTGTTGACCAAAATGTTTAAGATACTCAATGCCAAGACCACAGATCAAATCAGAAAATTCCTTTAACTCAGGAACTTCGTGATTCATCGTCAACTGTTGCCCATGCTTAATCTGTCCTACCAGAGTGCCTGCATGGGAACGACGCTCCTCGCTCTCAAGCAATTCATCAAGATACTGATTTAGATTAACCACCATCTCTCCTGGCAAGTCTGTCTCCAGCATAAATGCTGCTGGCAATGTCCAAATATTGACGTTGATATCCGACATTAACTAGGAATCGAATAGCTGGTATCAGGCACAGGATTGGATGGTGGATTAGTGATTACACTATCTACCTGACTAGCGAATATCGCATCCCACTTGGCTGTCGGACAAATCCCTTCAATCTCGCTCTTAGTCCAAGAGCCTTTAGCTTTCTTAGAAAACACTGTAGCACCAGAAACAGGGTCTACGTTTTCTACTGTAGTATTGAAATTGCTAGTGTAATAAGTAGCATCGCCTTCAGAGTCGTTCTCATATTTCATTTCCAAGTCCCACTTTTCAACCTTGCTCGACTTGACAAACGGCACGGCCTTAGTGAGTGTTTTCGTGACTGCCATCTCTACTCTCCTTTACATTTACATTTAGGCTGCGCT
>VTLG01003943.1_pt1 | contig 114197 bp, 99 predicted proteins | sample 4694571 | NCBI WGS metagenome assembly VTLG01 (sample SAMN12604809, study PRJNA352737) | marine metagenome | biome: ENVO:00000447; feature: ENVO:00000209|ENVO:00000569|ENVO:01000036; material: ENVO:00002151; isolation source: viral sequences binned using virsorter ... | reverse complement strand
TGTCATATCCATCACCAGACAAGATACCATATGATTCGTGGTTTGACGATAAACCACATCCTCATGATTCAATGCCTATAGCAACAAATGGCAAATCCTTTGATTGGGAAGATACTGCACCTAGCGAGTATGAACCCCCAGATCCAGAAGAAGAAGATATAACGTTACACGAGAAAATGTATAGAATAGCGATGTCGAGGTATAACCCATTTTCAGTGGGTGGATCGGAAAACTGCCATTCCGACCTTGAATGTAATATTGGTGGATCCGAGGAAATTAGCAAAAAACCACCAGAACCTGAAATAAGGGCAACAGATTTTTTACCATAAGTTTTGTATCACATGTTACAGAACTGGTTGACTATATAGTATGGGTATGTTATCATATCCTCACGTTCAACCTCACTAGAGGTCGCAAGTAAGCCGACTCGGAACGGAATCGTTCATCCCATGTTTCATCTAGCAGTCATTGCCTCTACTCTTTCTTGCATCGAAGCTCAATCACTTGTTGACAAGATGATGGAGTTTAAGGTGGAAGAAGAGACACGAGCTGAGATGATCAGCATCGTGTTAGAAGAAACACCTCATTGCGAGTGGGACGCACAAGTTGACTGAAGGAACGGGTCTTATCCACCCTACCTTTGGAGAAACCCAATGGCAAAAGTCACATACCGTGGTGTTACCTACGACACCGAGAACCGTCCTAATAAGACAGTACGCCCTGCTGAAGCACAGGAGATTTACCGTGGTGTAAAATTCCTTGTTGATGCTGAAGGACACAAACGTGTTTTAGCGACTGCATAGATCGTTCTCTTACTTGAAGACTAAGGAGGGTTGCTAACCCTCCTTTTTTATGCTATAATTTATTTGTTGAGTTGACGGATTCAACAAGGGAGTGACTGAATAAACTTGCTGGCATAAGGCTAGTTAAGGTGATGAGACACAGGTGGTGCTGCACGTTGAAAACGTGAATCGACTTACCAGTCGGGTCTCAGACAGAAAGGTAAAAATCTACTCATGTAGCAATGCCCCTTTCTTGTTGGTACACATAAATCCAACCTCCCACCCCAAACATCGATTTTTTACAATGCAGGAATTTACCTTTGCAGCTGCTCGTAAACATTTAAAGAGAGCTTTGAAAGATGCTGATAAGAGACCTTGGGCATATACTGAAGAAGAGCTTCATCGTCTAAAGGTTGAACTTCGTGATGTCAATCAAAGAATTACTCAATCTCAAAGAGAAGATAAAAATGGGTTTGGTTATAAATTTGATTATGACGAACACCTAGAAACTTTATACGAACCACAACAGTTCGATCCAGAAAAAACAGAATTTACATCGACCTATGACCCAGAAATCAGTGACTTTGATCTCAGTGACCCCGAAAGCAGAGGAGACGATGGGGTACATAGCGAGAGTGTCGAACCCGAAGAATCAGGAGAATCCGAAAGTAGCAGGGCTCCTAAAGTATTGTTGTGATCATAACCATTGGTCTGTTTTCGAACAGGCTCATATGACCCTTCAAATAGAAACAACTAGAGGACTTGCTGCTCAAATCTTGAGGCACAGGTCTTTTACGTATCAAGAGTTCTCTCAAAGATATGCAGATGTTTCTTATATTAGAGAAGATATTCCTTTACCTGAGTTACGTAGTCAGGATCTAAAGAACAGACAGAACAGTGTTGATGATGTGGATCCTGCTACAGTTGAGAGATTCAATAAGGATATGCGAAAGCATTTTGATGCAGGGATAGATCTCTATAAGAGTATGCTTCATGCAGGTATTGCTAAGGAGTGTGCTAGATTTGTACTACCTCTTGCTACACCTACTAGACTGTATATGACTGGTTCATGTCGTTCTTGGATACATTATATTGATCTAAGATCTGCTCATGGTACTCAGAAAGAGCATATGGAAATTGCTGAACAATGTCGTGAAGTGTTTACCGAACAGTTTCCGATAGTTTCAGAAGCCCTTGGATGGGTTGGTAAATAAATACTTTTGTAAACTAACTTATTATGGCAACTTATCCTGTTATCAATAAAGAGACTGGTGAACAAAAAGAAGTAGTTCTTAGTGTTCATAAGTGGAACGAATGGTGTAAAGATAATCCCGATTGGACTAGAGATTGGAGTGATCCATCTACTGCTCCTATGGCAACAGAAGTCGGAGATTGGAAAGATAAACTTAGAAGAACTAAACCTGGATGGAATGACGTTCTTCATAAAGCACAACAAGCACCAGGCGCACCTAAACTAACACTCTGATAATGCCTACCACACGTAAAAAGAAAAACGGAAACGGAAACGGTACTTCATCAAGAACGATGAAAAGAAAGAAACCTATTAATACTGAATTGATGGTTGATATTCAGCCGTTGACAGATAATCAGAAACTGCTTTTTGAATCATATAAAGCAGGGAAGAATGTTTTTGCATATGGATGTGCAGGTACAGGTAAAACCTTTATCACGCTCTATAACGCACTCAAAGATGTCCTGGATCCGACCACGCCTTACGAAAAAGTATATATTGTTAGGAGTCTTGTTGCTACTCGTGAAATTGGGTTTCTTCCTGGTGATCATGAAGACAAATCCTACCTTTATCAAATCCCTTATCAAAATATGGTAAAGTATATGTTCAAGTTGCCAACTAATGAGCAATTTGATATGCTTTATGGTAACTTGAAGGCACAAGCAAGTCTTGACTTTTTGAGTACATCCTTTATAAGAGGTACAACCTTTGATAGTTCCATTCTCTTAGTTGATGAATGTCAGAACCTAAATTTCCACGAACTAGATTCTATTGTCACTCGTGTTGGTGATAATACTAAGATTATGTTCTGTGGTGATCATGTTCAGACAGATTTGACCAAAGTTCATGAAAAGAATGGTATAATAGATTTCATGAAGATCATTGAAGCCATGCCTGATGACTTTTCTATGATTGGATTTGAAATCGGAGATATTGTACGATCTGGTTTAGTTCGTAACTATATTATTGCAAAAATGAATCTCGCCTTATGACCTTTACCCACATTGAAACTCCTACATTTGAACTAAATAGGTTACATGAAGGACAAACACGTTATTATGTTACTCCAGAAAATAATAAGTATCCATCGATAACTACGATTACAAGTCATAGAAATCGTGAGATATTTGCTAATTGGAGAAAAAAGGTTGGTCTTGAAGCAGCAAATGCTAAGACCAAAAGGGCAACAAATAGAGGAACAGCAACACATACGTTGATCGAGCATTACCTAAAAAATGAAGAAGTTCCTAAATCTGATCCATTACCTAATTACCTGTTCCAACAGGCAAAACCAACATTAGATAAAATAAACAATATACACTGTTTAGAAGGAACACTATACAGTGACCAATTACACTTAGCAGGACAAGTAGATTGTATTGCTGAATACGAAGGCGAACTTGCCGTAATAGATTTCAAAACATCAGAGAAAGTCAAACCAGAGAAATGGATTGAGCATTACTATGTTCAGTGTATGGCATATGGTATGATGTACTTTGAACGGACACAGGAAACCATCAAAAAATTAGTCATAATTATGACATGTGAAGATGGTGATGTGAAAGTTTATGAAAAACGTGATAAACTTACATATATGAAACTTTTGAAAGATTATGTAGAAGATTATGTTAACTATACTAATGGCTGATGATAAAAAAGTTGAAAAACTAATTGAAGAAAAATTCATGACACAAGAAAAGTTTAGTAAAGATATTGAACTACTTGTGCAAAATGAAAGAGACTTCAACTATATCGAAGCAGTATGTCATTACTGTGAAGAGAATGATATTGAGATTGAAAAAGTCAATAAATTAATATCTAAACCGTTGAAGGAAAAGATTCGTTGTGAAGCTCTTACTTTGAATTTCATGAAGAAAACTTCACGTGCAAAATTACCTGTATGAAGATATCTGGTTTCGAGTGTTATAGAACCTATCTTGCACTAAAGAACCATTTCGGAACAGGTAATTACGATTATTTTCTCTATAATGGTAAGACATCTGCACGTGAGAGTACTTTCCTACAAAGAAAGGATAGGTACTTCTTTGAAGCAATGGCTAGAAAAAGAAATGAGCAACAAATAAAGGAATTCTTCCTATCAAATTTTGTTGTATCTGATAACCCATCTAAGTTATGGATAAGATCTATATTGAAAGATGGAGAACAAAATTATAATTCTTGGAAAAAAATACAAGCAAATCTATCATATAGATTTTCTAATGATATTGATGAGATATTAGAAACTGATTTAGAATCAGCATTGACTTGTAAGAAGGGTAGTCATCCTCTGATCTTGAAAAGATATCTTTCTGGAAAGATCTGTATTGAGACAATGATTATTTTGAATAGGTTCTTACACTTTCAAAAAGATTACGATAAAGTACTTAATGATCCCATATGGGATTCTGTTTCTACTAAGATGAATAAGTATGCTCCTTTTGTGGAAGTAGATACAGACAAATTTATAAAAATAGTAAAAGGAAAGGTCTAATGAGTTTTTTCAATTCTGAACTTGTACAGAATGAGATAAAGGAAATACAAGACATGCAACAATTAATCTATAAGGATTCTATTGGTTATGTTGCAATGAATAGTGAACAACGTCTAAAGCATATAGATGCAATGGAAGTTTTACTTGAAAAGCAAAGAATTTTGCATACTAGGATGGAGTTAGATCCTGATCCTCAAGCAAAAGAAATGCTCAATAAGATGAGAATGACTGCAAATGCTTTAGGTATTCCTGATGGTATTTCGTTCAATGAACTGTTCAAAAATATGGAAGATATTATAAGAGGGATGCGTATGAGTATACAAACACCCTCTTGACAATATAAATAGTAAGTGCTACGATTACATAGTAGCAAATAAGCCAAATCTACTAATACGGAGAATACAAAAATGTCATTTTCAGATCTAAAACGCAGTAACAAATCTGTTTTTGCAAAGTTATCTGATGAACTAGAAAAGTCCAAACAGGGCGGTCAGACTAATGGAAAGGATGAACGACTCTGGAAACCAGAATTAGATCCTTCTGGTAATGGATATGCGATAATTAGATTCCTACCAGCACCAGAAGGTGAAGATCTTCCTTGGGCAAAGATATGGAGTCATGCATTCCAAGGACCAGGTGGATGGTATATAGAGAATAGTCTAACTACTCTAAACCAAAAAGATCCAGTATCTGATCATAACCGAGATTTATGGAATAGCGGTTCAGATAAGGATAAAGAGACTGTACGTAAGCAGAAGCGTAAGCTTTCTTACTATAGTAATATTCTTGTTATTCAAGATCCTAAGAATCCTGATAATGAAGGTAAAGTTTTCTTATTCAAATATGGTAAGAAGATATTTGATAAGATCCAAGAGGCAATGCAACCTGCATTCCAAGATGAGACACCAGTAAATCCATTTGATTTCTGGGAAGGTGCTGATTTCAAACTAAAGATCCGTAAGGTCGATGGTTATTGGAATTATGATAAGTCCGAGTTTGCTACACCAACACCTGTTCTAGGTGGAGATGATACTAAACTTGAAGCACTTTGGAAGACTGAATATCCACTCGCTGAAATTACAGCAGCAGATAAGTTCAAGTCTTATGAGCAACTTCAGAATCGTTTAGCATTGGTTCTAGGTGGAAGAAAGAATAAGGTAACAGCAGTTATTGATGAAGAGGTTGAGACAGAGGAATCTAATACAGTAGTAGAAGAACCAAAGTCTGCATTCCGAGAAAGTTTCGCACCAGCATCAGCTACTACTAAGTCAGCAGATGTCGATGATGACGAATCATTATCGTACTTCCAGCGACTTGCTGAAGCATAAAGAAAAGGGGTCTTACGACCCCTTTTTTATTGTCCTCATATCAGGTCTGGATGCTTTTCCAGGTTTATGAATCCATTTTACAGGTTTTGCTTGTTTAGGTGGTTTTGGCATTAGTAATACTTACGTACAAGATCAATTTCAGTTTTCTTAGTTCGTCTATCTTCAAGATCAGAGTTCTGATCGTAAGAAGTAATTGCTTCGAAGTCTTGAATAAAGAACTGTAAGAATTCTGGTTTGATAAGATCTATTTCTCTTTTCTTTGTATTCTTTTGTTCTTCATGTTCAAAGTTTGTAACTGGTGTAGTATCAGAAGCCAGTGTAAGAGTTTTCTTTACAAGAGGATTGGTTGAATGTATATATTCTTGAGTCCATCCAGTTTCTACTTGTAATCCTGCTGGTATAACAATATTACCATCAGCATCTTTTCTTTCTAAGGTTTCGTAGTGATGAGTAGCATCTGCATTACCATATAACTCTGTTGTATATTTGTACAGAATTTCATAATCCATTGGCCACTGTTCATATATGTCAGTAACTTCATTGATCATTAGGATAACCCAATGTAAATTAGGACTATCATAAATTTCCAGTGCTACATCTTCAGGTTTTGCACCTTCAGGAATAGTATACTTATAAAATTGTATTGCGTGACGTTTTGCATTGTCACTCATTTTATACATACGGAACAGATTTTTTACCTTAGTATAGTCTCCAAAACCAGATTTTGTAATCTTGGAAACGTATAATAAATCTGGTAGTTTTTTGAAAAATGACATTAGTATCCTGCTCCGCCTTTTCTGACAGTATCGATAATATCGTCTGCGTAGATGATCTTGAGTTCTTGGAATCCAAGACTGATACTTGCTGCTACCATAGATCCATCTGGATGAGTAGCATATACAGCATCAGGTGTATAGTTAACACCGAAAGTTTTTAGAATCATAGGTTTCCATTTATTCAAATGGGGATTCTCACTTGATCCAGACATATATTTTATTTGAAATGATAGTGGATATTGAACAAACCTTCCACCAACACTAGAACCACCACTCATATTTGCATCATTTTTTGATGCATGCATAGCAACTTTGAAGGTGTTTATTATTTTGGTAACTGTATCAGCTTCATCACGATCTTTTGGTTGCAGAAGGATGTTGAAGTTAGCAACTCTTTGACCACCATGACCTTTCCAAAATAGTTCAGGAACACTGTTTATTCCCATACCTTGTTGCAATCCTATTGCACTGTTAGCAGATAGACCTGCATCTGTCATTGCGTTTACACCTTTTGCAAACATATTTGCTGCAACAGTCAATTCAGTACCACTTAATGCACTATTCAAATATTTCGAAACATCCCCTGCTGTACCACCCTTCATTGCCATATCAGTTGCATTCATAATCATTCTGGCATTAGGAGATAAATCAGCTGCAGACCATTGTTGACTATAATTAGCTCCAAGATTACTTGGCATATAGAATATCATTGATCCTAGTTTTGCACCTGCACCACCAGCACCACTACCTAAACCAGCTTCCATAGCAGGTTGGAATTCATGCACATCAATCATCATATAATCTGTAGTATTTGTAAGTACATCGTTTGGATACTTCAGAGTTCCAGATGTTTGACTTTTTATAAATCCTTTTGCTTTATTACTTTGTTGGATTCTCCATGAAGGAGCACCACCTGGTCCAGTACCACGTGCAGATTCTTTATTTACTCTTGAAACAGTTTTTACTTGATCATTTTCACTTTTTACAACTGTTTGAGGACTTTCACCTTTACCATATTCAGCACGTTCTTTAGCCGCTTCGAGTTTAGCTTCACGAGCTGCTTCTTTTTCAAGTCTAACCCTTCTATGATGGGCAGCTCTTCTTCTGGAGTGGGTTTGTCTTGACATCTATTTTATGCCTAGTTCTTTTTCTGTGAGTATTTTGAATTGCAGTTGCCGATTAGCACAGTAACTTTCAGCAGCTTTCCACTTAGCTTTATTTATGGCAAAAGTCCTTTGTTCTTCAAGATATCTTTTGGTTCGTCTTATTTTGTCTTTCTTAGGACCTACTACTTGATACCTAGGTTTTATTTCTATAATATATCTGGTAATAGCACCTTGATTATTCTTCAGTTTCATATAGAAGTCTGGAAAATAACGATGAATTCTACCATCTTTAGGAGAACGGTAAGGAATATATAGTTCTTCTGAACCCCATTCAAGCACTAAAGGATTTTTATCACACCATACCATAAACTTTCGTTCCCATAATGAACGATATGTTACATTGGTGGGATCACCTTTGTATTTTTTATAATGAATGGGTTGATACTTTCCTTTGTATGCCAATGCTAAATAATATTGATACCCTAGTTATTATTTAGATGGGCGTACACGAATCTGTAAGGAGGTTGATGTCATCAGGACCAGCTTCCGCAAATAGATATGAAGCAATCTTTTCTGGTGGAGGAATAGGTGGTGCTCCAGGTTGGGCTGGTCTTTTTGGTATAAATCGAGTCAGAGAATTGAATGATCATTCTAAACTGTTGATAACTAATATCATTTTTCCAGGAAGAGCTTATACTACTGGTAACATTCGTGGAGATCGTGCAGTTGGTGTTACTAGAAAATACATTACAAGTGTAATGTTTAATGAGTTTCAAATGACTTATACATTGACTGCTGATATGGCAGTTCATGATCTTTATAATCAATGGATAGATGAATGCACTCCTAGATCAGGTTGGGGTCATACAGCAAAAAAAGATATAAGAGTAAATTATTATAATAACTATATTGATCCTAAAATAATTCTCAAGAAACTTGAAAGGGATGGAGAAGTTTCATTAATAACTAATGTATATAATGCATTCCCAGTTAATGTATCGGATTTATCCATGTCTTCTGGTGCAAATAATAGTACGTTAGAATTTACAGTCAATTTTACCTATGAGACATATCAGAATACATATGGTGGTTTCTCTGATGAGCAAGTAGCTGGATCAGTTGTTCCTGTAGGTAGAGGAGTTAGAGATAAAGATCGTGAAGATGGTCAAGGGGTAACAGGAGCTTCTACATTCCCTACAGGAGAGAATTTTTCACATGTTGCTACGAATTGGGGTAAAGCATTAGGAGGTAAAGCTGCTAAAGCTATGGCTTCTGCTCAAGATGGTGGTAGTGGTGGTGATGGTGGCAGTGGTAGTAGTGGTACATCCGTCACAGATGGTGATGGAGATGGTGGTGACTTTGAAATCTTCTAAATAAACCCTAATAAATAACATTACATATAATATTAAATTATGCCTTTACCAAAACTTGCAGCTCCGAACTATGAGTTGACTCTTCCTTCGAATGGAAAAAACGTTCGTTATAGACCATTTCTTGTAAAAGAAGAAAAGGTTTTGATGCTTGCATCGGAGTCAGAAAATGAAAAGGACATTGCTAATGCAATCAAAGATATCATTAAAAATTGTATTGTAACTAGATCAATCAAAATTGATCAATTACCATCTTTCGATATTGAATACTTATTCCTCAATATTAGAGGTAAGTCTGTAGGAGAAGTTATTGATTTAACTATTCCTGCTCCAGATGATGAGAAAGTACAAATCAATACATCCGTAAACGTAGAAAATGTAGAAGTATTCTTTCCTGAAGGTCATACTAATGAAGTTGATCTTGGAAATGATGTTACACTTTATATGAAGTATCCTAGTATGGACGCATTCATTGAGTCTAATTTCCAAGGGAAGGAGCAAGACCCATTTGATATTGTTATTAGATGTATAGATAAAATTGTTAGTGGAGAAGAGGTACATGAATCAAAAGAATGTACTAAGAAAGAACTAAAAGATTTCTTAGACTCTATGACTTCTGATCAATTCAAGAAGATACAAGCATTCTTTGAGACTATGCCTAAACTACAACATAAATTGATGGTAACTAATCCTGAATCTGGCAAAGAAAGTGAGATTACATTACAGGGATTGGGTGATTTTTTCGCCTAATTATGGGTTACATATCTCTTGAGTCATATTATGAGACTACTTTTTCAATGATACAGCATCATAAATGGTCCCTGACTGAGATTGAAAATATGCTTCCTTGGGAAAGAGATGTGTATGTGACAATGTTAGCAGATTTTCTGAAAGAACAGAATAAAAAGATCCAAGAACAAAAGGCACTAAATGGCTAAGACTATAGACCTTACCTCCGCAGTCATCAATATCCATCCCACTGGTAAAGTGAACATGGGTAGTGCGATGGGTGGTGGTGGAAATAAAAAAATTGGTGCTGATTTCAAAGTCACCAGTGGATTGTTTGAAGGTAAGAATGGTAAGCAATTTAGTATGGCATTGGTGAGTATCAAGAATATTGATAACGGTATTAAACAGATCAATAATACCTTGAAAGATAGGATGAAGGCAGATACTGCCTATCGTAAAGCAGAGCAAAGGAGACTAAAAGAAGAAAGAATAGAACGTGCTAGAAATATTGCTGGAAAGGCTGTTGGTGGTATAGGTAAAGTTGGTAAGGAAGCAGCTGGGGGATTGAAGTCTTTATTGAGTTCTCTTGGTATTCTTGGTGGTATTGCTAATATTGCTGGTGCTTTTCTTTCATTTGCTGCTCTAAGGAAACTAACTCAGTCCAATTTTGTTGGAACTGTTATGAAAGGATTCATGACTGGTATCAAAGCCATCATGGATGCTGTTAGTGCTATACCTACAAGAGTTCTCAATGGAATGGGTAGGATTATAGGTACAACTTTCAAGGTACTTGGAACCATAACAGCATGGGGAATCAAATTCTTTAGTAGTGCATTAGGTAAGATATTTAATGACCAAGGTAAGTTAAATCTAAATCTAAAAGGTCTATCTGGTGTACTTCAGCTTATTGCTGGTGTTGGTGCAATAAAAATTGGTTCACGTCTACTAAGAAATCCAAGAGGATTTGCTTCTGATATTAGAAATATATTTGATACACTTGGTAATGTAAGGAGACATGGAATAAAAGGTCTCTTTATGGGAGGCAGAGGTGGAAGAGCAGGTAGAGATTTAGGAACACGTGCAAACCCAATGCATGTATATGTTGTCAACCAAGGTGGTGGATTGGGTGACATGCTTGGTGGTGGTAGAGGTCGTGGACTTAGTATTGGTAGAAGATTTGCTTCTCAGACTGGTAGAGGTGGTGGATTAGCAAGATCCTCTGGTCTGTTTAGAGCACCAGGAGCATCATCTGGTGTAAACAGAATGGGTAGTGTTATCAAACCTGGTTCTGTAACTGCTAGAAATCCTGCTGGTCAAGCAGTTAGAATGCTTGGTGCAGATAGAGCATCTAATGTTATGGGTAACATGAGAGCATCAGGTGTTTCTAGAATGAATAGAGCTGCTGTATTGACTGGTTCATTATCAGAAGGTCAAGCAGTAAAGATTGCTCAAGAAGGTGGTGGTGGTCTTGTACAAGGTGCAAAAGGATTGGCTGCTAGAGGTGGTAATCTTACTAGAGGTGTTGGAAGTAATATTGCAGGTAAAGCAAAAGGTGTTGGAGGATTCTTAGGTAATATATGGGGTGGTCTTAAAGGTGCTTTTGGTAATCTTGGAAAAATGTTGCAAGGATTGAATCCAATGGCATTATTTGGAAAGATCAAAGAAGGTGTTCTAGGTAAAGCAGATGATTTGATGAAGAAAGCTCCTGAACTCAAGAAGCTAAAGGGTTTGAAGAATATGAAGAATCCTGGCAAATTGATAAAAAGTTTAGTTGTAGGTGCTGGTAAGAAAGCAAAACCAGCATTGAAGATGATAAAAAATGCTAGGAAGACATTTAGAGTACCTGGACTTGATGCACTGATAGGTGCATTGACAGCAGCAATAGAAATTGGTTTAGGAGCATCTCCAGGAAACGCAATACTTGGTGCATTAGGTGGTGTTTTAGGAACTGCTGCTGGTACAGCAATAGGTAGTGCAGCACTACCTGGACCAGGATCCTTTATTGGAGCAATGGCAGGTGGTATTGGTGGTGAGATTCTTGGTCGTCAATTAGCACGAGGTATTGGTGGAATGTTACCAGTCAATATTCGTGATATGGATGTATTTGGAACTGGTGCTCCATTATTTGCTACTGAAGGTAATGGATATGGTAGAGCTGAAGAAGGTGCAGCAGGAATGCAACGAGGTGGTCAAGTATATGGTGGTAGACCACATGGTGATAGTATTCCTGCATATTTGGAACGTGGTGAATATGTTCTGAATAGAAAGGCAGTAAAAGAAATTGGACCAAGAAATCTAAATGCAATAAATTTCCAACAGATACCAAGATTCGCTGAAGGTGGTGGTGTTGGAAGTACAGCTAAGTCAGGATTTATTGGTACTGATCACGAAAGCAATAGATTCAAGACAGCAGGAACAGGAAAAGAAGCATATTTCTTACAGGTTGATAAAGGTGATCCTGGAAGAATTGAAATATGGAATGAAGAATGGGGTTCTGACAAATATGTTGGAGCACTCAAGTCAGGTGCTTTAGAGTGGAATAATGCTTGGTGGGGTGGAGCAAGAAAGGATGAGAAGTCATCATTTGCTAAACCTGATGTCAAGAAAATGGTTGAAGGTAAAGCAATTGATCTAGTTAGAAAAGCAGGTCAAGATGGAGATGTTTCGCCATCCGAAGCTAATAAGATTCTAAAGGCTATTCCTGGTGGTGCTAGTCAATTACTTGTAGATACATCTGCTTCTTCTTCTGTTGGTGGTAGTACAATGGAAAATGTATTAGCTCAGGCAGGTGTTAGTAAGGAAGCAAAAGTGAAAGCTTTGACTGATATGATTATGAATAATGTTTCTGGAGGTACTTCTCCTCAAACAGTATCTAATAGTGGATCAACTAATGTTCCTTCTGCTGAAGTAGATAGTAGTAATATGTCTCAGTCTGGAGAAGCTAATACTACTGCATCTGCTGTATCCAATAATATAGTCAATCAGGTATCGACCATTAATCAGGGGTTAGTTTACAGATGAGCGTAGGAGGAACTACAGGTGACTATACCCTTGAACTAAAGATCAAGGTAAAAGATGGTGACAATGAAAAGGAACATGTCATTGCTGGTAATAAAATAGCAGCATTGTCCTATACTGAGGGATTAGCTTGCCCTACTGTAGAATGTAATTTTGCATTAGTTGATACAAGTTCTGATAGTCTAATGAGTAAGCTACCTATCAAAGGTGGTGAAGATATAGAAATGACAGTAAAAACTGCTGATGATGAGGAGTTTTCAATCAATCTAACTGTATATGGTATTGTTGCTAATTTGGGTCAAGGTAGCCAAGAACAAGATAAACAAGTTAATATTCTAAAATGTATGAGTAGAGAAGGTATGAGAAACCTTGCTACTAGAGTTGAGAAATTATATAAAGAAACTAATCCTGTAGATATTGTCAAAGATATTCTGACTGAGAAATTGAATAGTGGGCAGGATATCAATACTGGTTTAGATGGAGAAGTTCTCACTGTTGCTGCAATGAGAGATAGACCATTTGATTTTATATCAAGAATTGTTTGTAGAAAGTCTATACCAACAGTAGTTAGTGCAAAAGGTGCTGGTGTAGGAACTGCTGGATATCTGTTTTGGCAGACATCTAAAGGATATCATTTCTATGCAATGGATGAATTGATGGGTGCAGGAAGTGCTGGTGGTGAAGCTGCTCCTACGAATTCTGCTATTGAAGGAGAAGGATCTGTAGATACATATTATTTCAACGTTGTATCTGCTGCTGATGATACCTCAGCAAAAGATGAAAGAAGAATAGTTCAGAAGTTGAATATATTATCAAACAATGATGTTGAAGAACAATTATATAGAGGTACTAGATCTAATTTGATTGGTTTCTTTGATATTTCTTCTATGAGGTATAAGGAGGAAGTTTATACCTTATCTGATGGAAACTTTGAAACAATGGGTCATTTAGCAGATTCTGATGGAGAAAATAAGGGATTGGAGGATATTTGGAATAATCCAACTAGGGTTATGACTCGTATCATTAGTAATGAGATGTACGAATCCTCATCTGATAAGGCACAAGAGGATAAGTATGATAAAATAAGACAGTCACTGGCTCAACAAATAGTTAGAGCAGATCTATTCGGGAATCAAAGACTGGAGATAAATATTCCAGGTAACGCTAAACTACATGCTGGAGATAAAATTATTCTCCAAATTTATAAATCAGTAAGCGATCCATCAACCGCAGAAGAAGATCGAATTGACAAAAAACAAAGTGGATATTATCTCATTGGTAGAGTAGCTCATACTCTTCAGGGTAATACTGCAACAACACATCTTCTATTAATGAGAGACCAACACAACGAGGTTACTGATGACTGAAAAGAAACACGATTTGGACCACGAAGTCTATCTTGATCCAAAGGATCATAAAGAACATATCAACCACGGTATGCTTGAGTATACTGAGGATGATCTAAAGACTTCTCATGCTTTCTATGATGAATATCATAAGAATGAGGAAGTAAATAAGAATGATGGTCAAATAAATGATTATCATCAAAGACATCAAGATAAGCAATTAGATCAATATTGCGATAATCATCCTGATGCTTTCGAATGTAGGGTATATGACGAATAATGGACGCAGCAACTAGCTTTGTTACCCCTAATTTTATTGGTAGAGATAAATTCTATTGGTGGATTGGTCAGGTAGAAAAATCAGTAGACACGGCTAAAAACTCTAATAGGGTAAAGTGTCGTATCATAGGACATCATTCTAATAGAGAAGATGTTCCTGCTGATGAATTGCCTTGGGCTCAAATATTATTACCACCAACTATATCTCATATGAGTGGTCAGGGAACAAAGTCAATGTTGATTCCTGGTCAATGGGTTATGGGTTTCTTCCTTGATGGTGAAGAAGCACAGATACCTATTGTTTGGGGATGTTTAGGTGGTATTTCTAAAACTGATGATTTAGATGCTATTCCTGCTGAGTCATTTCAAACTCCAGCAAATTTATGGGCTAAACCTAATCATGTAACTCCAGGAACTATTGCTAATGCACCAACTGAGCAAACAGCAGATCCTACAAATGATATGCCACACCATGCTCCTGCTGCAACAGGAGAATTTGAAGATGTTCAGGATGGTAGTGTACAACCTGTAGTTGTAGCAGGATCAGCACTTGCTAGTAAAGGACAAACTGCAAGATCAAAAGAAGAAAATTATAAAGTAGCAGTAGCAGATGGTCTATGCTCAACAGAAGCAACAAAAGATCATATGCTTGTTGCTATTGCTGAATTTACAGCAGATTTAGAGAATGCACAAAAGATAGGAGAAAGATGGATTGATACTCAGACAGGTGCTGTTATCAATATGACTAATAAGATTCAAGATTATTCTAATCTTATGGGTAGTATGATGCAGAGTCCTATGGCTTCTATCATGCAGTATATGGAGTCAGAAGTATCTAAGAAATTCCCTGATGTATATAAAGCAGCAGCTACTGCAAATCCATTTGAATTGAAAGCACTGAAAGATAGTCAAGATGGCATTCTAGGTGTCATGAAGTGTGCTTTTGAATCAGGATTGTTAGATAAGTTGACTGATATGTTCAAGGACATGTTGAATGACATGTTTGGTAACTTGAATAAGGTTGTCAATGCTGCTGATTGTCTTTTCCAATCTATTACTGATAAGATATTTGGTCAGGTATTAGATAAGATCAGTGGTATCATGGACACTGTAAAAGGTCTAATGGGTGCAATAGGTGGTGCTATTGGTCAAATTACAGGAGTTATGAATAAGGTTATGGGATTTGCAAAGAAAGTCCTTGGTGTTCTTTCTTGTGTTGACCCTGCATTGAAGAAGTGTGTAAGAAGTCGTTTGTTTGATACTAAAGCAGGTGCAGTAAGACCTAAGCCAATTATTCCTGATATTGGATTGAATCCTGATTTAGATAATAGACTTAGAAAGTTAGCAGGTGGACCAACACCTATTTGTGAAGATGCAGAAACACCTAAAGTCAATACTATGGATGTTATTGCATCTGCATTTGGTATTGGTCTCTCAGATATGGATGGGTTGGAACAAGTAGGAGAAAAATTATGTGGATTCCTTCCTGTTGAAGTTATAACTGCATATAATGATGGTACATTAGATATAGAATTAGCATATAAGAATACAGGTGTAACAGATCAAGCAGAAGTAAATGCTTTTGTTCAGACATTAGCAACTAATATGTTGAATCTGAATGATAGTCAGAAAGCAGTTTATGATGCAACTAAAGCATTAGGTGATATTGGTTTACTAACACAATTTACTACCGTTGTTGGTGCTGGACCTGAATATGGTATTAGTGGAATATTGAAGTCATACTTCCCATTAGATAAGAAGCATAAAGTATATGGTTTAGATAATCCGTTTGTAACAGGATCATGGGTAAGGACTTGTGGTAATCCTAATTACTATTTCCAAGTAGCAGGAACAAGTGCATATAAACCTAAATCAACTGGTGAAGGAAGTGGTGCATGGATTCAATTACCAATTGATAAGGATGGTTATCCAGATAAGGATGCTATAGTATATGATGGTGGAAGTGGATATGGTAATGGTGCTAATGGTAACTGTGCTCCTGATGCATTTATAGTTACACAGATGTATGATCCAGAGACAAAAGCACCAATAGAAGATTACTATCTAAAAGGTACTGCTTTTATTGATGCTAATGGTACTATTACTGCTGTAACATTCAATAATGAGAATGGATATGTATTCAAGGAAGTTCCAGCAGTTAGTGTGACTCCTTGTGGTGGAGATCTTGGAGACCCAAGTAGTAATGATGCAGTCAAAGATCCTAATACTTTGACTAATCAGACTGATTCAACACTTGTTGTTTCATCTTCTAACAAGAGTATTGTTGGAATTGTCCAAAGATTTGAAGTTGTAAATGTTGGAAGTGGTTATGTAAATCCATTGATAACTATAACAGGTGGTGGTGGATCAGGAGCTACTGCTGAATGTGTTGTTCTTTATGGTAGAATAACTGATATCAAGATTACTAACTCTGGTCTTGGGTATACTGGTATTCCAAACATAATGATAAAAGATACTCCCATAGCAGGAGAAGATCCTAACAGGTTCAAAGGAACATCTGCAAGAGTATATCCTATTATAAGGTATATGAATGCTAATGATCCAGATCTTGTCAAGAAGATCGAATCTGAGCAAACAGTTCAAGTGGTGGATTGCCCATGAGCGTACCAATAGTAGAAGAAAAGGCACAAGCCTCCCACGTATATGGTGTAACATATTTCGATGGGTCACAACTAACAGTCAATGGAACTCCAGGTTTTGAAACAACTACTTGGAGACATACCAGTGGTAGTAGTGTAAAGTTCTGCCCTGATGGTACTATATCCATTATTGCTGCTAAAGAAATTCATGTACTTGCTAAAGGTACAGAAACTAACACTATCAGATTAGATGGTGCATTGAATGCAGTAGTAAATAAGGAACATCATTTCAAATGTCATTCTACTGGTGATATTGATTACTCTGGTCATGTCAGACGTAGTTGTAAGACATTGAAAGAAACAGTTCAAAAAGAATGTGTCGTTGTTGCTGAGTCACTTTCGTTTCAGATATCTCATAGATGGTTTTGCCAAGCTAATGCTTTAGATACTGAAACATATGCTAGAACTGATAAGATCGGTGGACCTTGGATGATGGAAAGTGACAGTGGAATAGGATTGAAGAACACCAACCCTAATGGTGGTCTTTACCTAGAATCTGCTGGTTATATGACATGTAATGTTGTCAAGAATTATAATACTACAGTGACACAAGGTAAAATAAACGTAACTGCAAGTGCTAACAAAATCAATGTTACTGCTGCAAAAGAGATAACTGTTCAAGGCAAGAAGATTTATCTCAATTGACAAACTAGAAATTCTGTGCTACCCTAACTGAAACGAGATCTCCTATGGAAGAAGAATATTTGACAAGAGTAGTGGTCAACACTATGGCAAGGGAATTCCATCTTTATTCCAATGAAGGAGAAACCAAGCATGTCAAGTGTGAGACATTAGAAGAATTCATGAGTGTATTGGATGTCTGTAAAGACTTATGTGATGAGGAAACGCTCAAGTTTGTTGACCCAATGCAACCCATAATAGGTAGAGAAAACCTATAACATGATAGTGGGAATGTATAAATATCATTATAGGATTGGTATGCCCACTGGAAATAAAAGATGTCATTAACTCGCTTATCAAATCTCATTAGTTCAACTGAAGGACGTTTCTTGTATGTTGACCCTAATGAGTTCAATGCTTCGGATCTAATTACGAATAGAGGTAATTCACCTACAAGACCTTTCAAGACTATTCAAAGGGCTTTATTAGAGGTTGCACGTTTTTCATACGTTGCTGGACCTGCTAGAGGAAATGATAAGTATGACCAGTTTACTGTATTACTGAGTCCAGGAGATCACTGGATTGATAATAGACCAGGATATTTTGTAAATTGGGATGTAACAAATAATTATTGGGATACCGATCAACAAGTAAATGGCGTAGATGTAATACCACAACTAACAGACCAATCCAACTTTGACATCTTTAATGATAACAACGACCTATTCAAGTTCAACTCTTATGAAGGTGGTGTTATCATTCCTAGGGGTACATCTCTTGTAGGTTCTGATCTAAGGAAAACTAGAATCAGACCAAGGTATGTTCCTGATCCAATGTATGCTGATTACTTGGATGGAGATAATAATAATCAAGCAACTACAGATTATAAAGTTCCTGGAGTATACCTAGAGGAAGCACCATCTAGTACATTACCTAGAGCAGCATTCTTTAGGGTAACTGGTGGATGTTATTTCTGGCAGTTCTCTATATTTGATGCTGTTCCTACTAATGCTGGTGGTATCTATAGGTATGCAAGTAATGATCCTTCTGATGCTACTAAACAAACAAAGTATAGTGCAAACTATGAAGTTGATAACTCTATAAAAGTTCTAACTGCTAATGGAACAACTGGTTTAGGTTCTCACCATAAGCTAACTGGATTTGCATTTGCTAATGGAATGACAGTTTCTGATATTAATATTTTAAATGCTGTTGCTCCACGTGCTAATCCAAGTCAAGAGACACATACACAGATTACTCTAAACAAGATCAATAGTGGTTCTCAGGCTAGAATCCACATGGGTGATTACCTGTTGATAAACAACCCTAATGATGCAAATAAGGAAATTGTTAGGGTAAGAAAGGTATATCCTCATTTGGGTAAAGTAGATGTATATAGAGGTCAGTTAGGAACAGTTGAATCTAATCATGCAGCAACTACTACAATAACTAAACTGAATGATTTAGGATTGTATTATGCTAAGGTTGCAAGAGGATTCTCTTCTACTGCTATTGAAGATTATATAACTGATGCTGAAGGTGAAGTTGAAGCAAGACAACAGGAAAATAGAATTGTTGGTCCTCTAAACGTAGACAATAAGATAGCAACTCTTGCTATTAGTCAGATTCAGAGTACCAAGTATAAGTTTACTATTGAAACAAGAGGTTCTCACGGTCTATTCAAAGGGCAGATTGTATCTCTTATCAATCTAAAAGTTACTGAAACTTCAGAAGGTAGTGGTTTTGGTAATGGTGTAAATGGTACTGTATTTGTAACAAGTGTACTAAATGCAACTACGATTGAATGTGAAAAGACCCTAACTGCTGCAACAACATCACAGACATATACTTTTGATGATACTGCATCTGCTACATTGATTGCAGATATTGATACTGTTGACTCAGCATCACCATACGTCTTCAACTGTTCTATTAGATCAGTGTTTGGTATTTGTGGTATGTTATGTGACGGATCCAAGTCAACTGGATTCAAGTCAATGGTTGTGGCACAGTACACTGGTGTGTCTCTACAGAAAGATGATAGAGCATTCATCAAGTACATGTATCAGGATCAATCAAGAACTGATGCTCAAGACGGTAGTAAATTATATGATCCTGCATTCCTAAAAGAAACAGAAACAGGTAAGAATCTCCCATCTGATGCTGACACAAGCCCTGCATCAACATTACATAGTGATGGTGGAGCATTCTATCAAGACAACTGGAGAACATTCCATATTCATATTAGATATGAAGGATTGATTCAGGCGGTGTCTGTGTTCGCTGTTGGATTCTGTGATCACCATTTGATTGAGGATGGTGGTGATATTTCTATTACCAACTCTAACTCCAACTTTGGTAACACTGCATTGAGAGCAGTTGGTTTCAGAGAGAAAGCATTCCCACAAGATAAGGTGGGTAAGATTACACACATTATTCCACCTAAGAAGATAGATCCTCTTGATACTCAGAACTTTAGTTGGTATCCATTTGATGTCAAGAAGACACAAGAGGCAAATACAACAGCTAAGAAGAATAAATTATATCTTTGGCAAGCAACTGATCCAAGAGAAGCACCAGCTTATCTCTTCAAGAATAAGTATCTCTTTGGTGGAAGGAGTGATGAGGAAGTCATTGTAGATTTTGTTATCAATGGTTCATCAACACCACAGAAAGCTTCCATAGCAACTAATACTGCTGCTCAAGGTACATTTGAATCAGTTCAATCAGTTACTTTTACAGTCAATCCTAATACTGATCTTTGTACTCTTGCAGCAGGAAGTACCCATAAATGGAGAACTGGTACTCCAGTAAGAATATTAGCAGAGGCACCAGGTGGTACAGGATATTTACCTGATGGTATTTTACCTAATACTATCTACTACATCATCACTGAGAACGGTGGTAGATGGAAAGATAATGATATGGGTGTAACTGGTAATATTGATCAACCTGCTAACCAATTCAAATTAGCAAAAACAGTTGAAGAAGCAAGAGCTGGTACTTCTATTGATATTAGAAGTTCCAACCCACCAAAGAACCTAAACTCTTCTACTGGTGCTATTATTGATATGGCAGAGTTGAAAGTATATCAGTATACTTCAGATATAACACCATTACCTATTCAACATGACTTTGTAACTAATGCAGCAAGTAATGAGTTTATTACTGTCAATGATGCTACTGCGTCAGGTGGAAACTGGACAGAAATTCCTCATGGATTTGATAAAGGTCAACCAGTATTCTTCTCTAAAGGAACTTCTACTGATACATTACCTAGTTTCTCTAGTGGTTCATTAGATACAGGTGTATTCTATTATGTTTACCCAACATCTATAACTAGATTTAAAATTGCTGCTGCTCAATCGGATGTTACTGGTACATCACCAACTAACTTGATTGCACTTGGCACAACTTCTGCATCTGGTAATACACAAGTTTATTCTAATAAAGGTCATTGGTCTACTGATAATGCTTCTGATCCTTGGGAAACACGTCAACCACTTCAGTGGGATCCTACTAGGAGAAATAATCAAAGTGTTGATCCAATTACAGGATGTACAGGTAACTGGATATGCTTGACACAGAATAATAATAATGAAATTATAACTCAGATAGAAACTAATACTGATTATACTGCAGCTAAACCACCTAAGACTACACCACTTTCTAAGATAGAAAGACTGAAGGACTTTAGACCTAATTATGATAGGACATATAGATTCCGTTATGTTCTACCAAAAGATAATAGGGATGCAAGACCACCATTCTTAGGATACATTATCAAACTAAGAACTGATAATGATGGATATGTAATGGATACATGGGCTGGTGGAGCAACAACAGACTATACCCAGTATGAAAGAACATATTATATCTACAATATAACTGAGATTCAGGATTTCATTCCACAAGTTCAGGATGGTGTTTACTATCTAACTGTTCTACTTGCTGATATTGGAATAGATCATGATAAGATGGTTCGTGGATCTTCTGGATCTATTACACAGAACTGGTTCAAGAAGCATAAGTTTAGTCAGAATATTGCTGAGTTATATCCTGCTTTGAATGCAGATAACCCAGTATCTAACCCTCCTGCTGCATTATCTGTTGCAGATCATAAGATTCATGGTTGGGTATATGCAGACGGAAGAACTAAGAGTATTACCAGAGAGGCTGCTACAGCATTCCTTGGTGAGAATGCATACACTACTGGAGATTTGACTAATATAATGGTAGAGCGAGAAGGTTTTGCCAGAAGAGGTAGAGAAGATCAATCCAGATTATTGGCTGTTGGATATAAGAGAGGTAATTCTACTGCAAGAACTGATGATGTTGGTATTCAAGTTGAACTTAGACGACCATCACTTGTAAGATCTGGAAACCATACATTTGAATATGTTGGTTATGGACCAGGTAACTATTCAACTGCATTCCCATCGAAACAACAAAGAGATCTAACAGATAGAGAAGTTGTTGTATCACAGGCTAAGAAAGAGAATGGTGGTGTTGTATTCTATTCTGGTTTGAACTCACAAGGTGACTTGTATGTTGGTAATCAGAAGATCAATGCTGTTACTGGTGAGATCGAGATTATTGATGAAGCTTTATTAGAGATTGCTTCTATACCAGAAGAAGAAAGAAAGGCTATTGAAGCTGAATCTGGTGAAGAGACAGATAGAGATGTTAAATTCTTCAACCTAACAGTTGAAGGGCAATTGGTTGTTGAGAACTGGGAGAAAGATCAAGCAGGATCATTGAAGGGAACTACAGGTCCTAACGTATTCCTAGGTGGTGTTCAGTTCAATACACCAAACACAGGTCAGGAAACCATGTCTCAAAAAGCATCATTCTATGGTGCTGCTAATGGTTATGATCCTACTTCTGGTGGTGACTATAGAGGATTCCATGATCTATGTTCAGCTAATAACTTCAGTCTCAGGTCAGTTCAATTGTTGGCTGATCCAGGAACAGGAGAAGTAAGTGCTAAGACTATTCCTAGTGATGATGCATATAGAAAGAATGTATATCTGTGGAATGAGACCGCAAGACCTACTTCTTACATAGCAGGAGAAGGTACAACAATTGTCAATGGTAAAGATCAACAAGGAGGTTTGGTTACTACTGGTCTAAAATGGTCATTAGGTGCAACTTATGGTGATCTAGCATATAAACCTTCTATTGCATTGACTAAAACAAGTCAGTTTAGGAATAACCAAGCATGGGTATTCAAAGCTGCAGCAGTTGGTAGTCAGACTGGATGGTGGTATCAAACTGGTCTAACTGAGACTGGTGGTATATATTGTCTGGAGGATGAGGAAACAACTGGTACTGGTTCACTAGGTATCAATGATTGGTATAGAGGATCTAAAACTGCTGGTCATGATAATATTTCAATCCTTAGAAGATCAGAGTTTTATATAAAGGGACATCCTACTAATATTACAGGAGATACAAAACGTGATTGGTTCGTAGGTATCGATGATGCTGCTGGTCAACCAGTTATGTGGATTGATAAGACTCCTAGGAGTGTAGTATTCTTTATGGATACTCCTTCATCACAACCTAATCAAATGACTGGTACTGGTAACTTCGGTTTTGAAGTTGCTGCTGGTACTAATAATGAATATGCAGCAAAATTTGGTGATGAAGTTTATTTTGATAAAAACATCTTTGTGGATGATGAGTTAGAGTTCATTTCTAACAACTCTGGTATACGCATACCTCAACAGCATTTATCTATCAATAACAATGGTGTTTCCAGTAGTGAAGATTTCTTCCTCAAAGTTCATGATGGAACTTCTGACAATAATGTTTATAAGAATTTCTCTGCTACTGGATTCGGTGCAATAGGATCAAATACTAAAGCACCAAACTTATTTGATGAGTATGTTAGTAAGAACATTGAGAACATAGCACTACCTATTGGATCTATTATTATATGGTCTGGTGCAGGAACAAATATTCCACCAGGATATGCATTATGTAATGGTAATTCTTATGCCAATAGAGAGGGTGGAACAACTAACTCACCAGATTTACGAGATAAATTTGTAAGAGGTGGTTCATCCAGCAGTAATGGTCAATCAAATGGTGGTTATGATACTCATAACATCAAGAGAGACTTCACAACTTGGGGTCATGAAATAACAAGACCTGAAATTCCTGCTCACTCACACGGAATAAATCACAACTACTTCATACACACTCATGACATTGATGTTCAGGTTGGTTTGAATGACTTGATTGGTGCTGCATCTGGTACTGATAACCCTGATGCTGCATTTGGTACTCAATGGGCATCTAAAGACCATACATTAGTAACATGGAATGGTGGTCCTGTATATGATGGTGCGAATAATGTTCCTTCTGATCATCCAGCATCAAACACTAATGCGTTCAAAGATTTAGCAGGTAATGGTAACATGAGAACTGGTCCTGCTACTGGTGGTACTGTTGGTACATTGGATGGATGGCATGACTTCTCTGCTGTAGCAGCAGTTTCATCAGGAACTAATGACCCCAGAAGAGCAGAACCAAATCAAGGTGGTAAGACTAATAAGGATGCTGGTAACACTTGTGGTAGAGCACCAGGTGATTTCAGAGCATACCACCACGTTCATGGTTTAGGTATTTCTAATGCATCATCAAGTGGTGGTGTAACTGGTACTGATAATGATTCTGCTGGTACTAATACAACACAACATTATCCTAGTGGTACAAGTGAGACAGCAGAATTGAGGATAGATCTGGATAACAGACCTGCTTATCATGAACTCTGCTATATCATAAAACTCTAGGACACATTACAAACTGTCACACACCCCCTATACAGGGGGTTTTTTTATGGTATTGTATAAATGTTGAGGGATATGTGGTTCTCTAGCCCCAAACCTTCCGACTACTCTGACAAATGCAAGGATCTATGGTTGTCTCTGTTCAGCAGAGAAATTACGTCCTGTAAGTCTAATAGAAGCAGAGACATGATTGTTGGAAGAAACCTATCACAGCACACAGATGACTGATGGTTGAAAGTGGTGGGGGTACAGGTGTAAGCGATTCCCTAGAGTTAAATTTGGGCATATAGGTGAAACCTATGTTGATGCCCCACTTCCTCAACAACCTATCCTTTGCATTTCTAACATGGAACGTGAGTACAACTACTTCAGAGATGAAGATGATTACGGCAATTTAGATCTTGTGGAGGTATTCAGTGAAGAGGAAGGTTTCCAAGACAACTTGGATGCTGATACTCTCAAACTACTAAAAAGTTTCAAATGAGTAAAGAAATGACTGGTAAGGAGAAACTCCTCTTTATAGTATCATTCATATGGATGATGCATTGGGGAGTTAGACTCACTACACTTGCACTAACAGCACTTCAACTTCGTTATTTCTAATGTACACCATTTCTATTCGAAGCAACTACGGATTCAAGAAGGACATCAGAGAAACTATTGAGTGGTTTGTTGACTACCATAAACTCAATAGATTCAAAATTGACTTTGATGTTGTTGTTCGTGGTCTGCTAAGAGAAGGAATGTTTGGTGGATGCACTGTAATGGATGCATACCATAGACCAAGGCATTTCCTTATCGAACTACATTCTGGTCTTGACAGATATGAGTTCATCAGTACCTTGATGCATGAGTTAGTTCATGTGAAGCAATTTGTCCTCAAACATAAGGTTACGAAGTCGTATTGTTTCAGGAATAGTGGGTATGACAAACAGTTGTGGCATGGTAAAGTAATTGATCCATCCACACCATACCAAGATGAACCTTGGGAAGTGGAAGCATACACTACTGAAGGTGACTTGACTAAACAGTTTATCCAATCAAAGAACTGTCACATAAGAACCCCATAAGGGGTTCTTTTGCTTTATTATTAGTACATGATAAAACTTCGACCACATCAAGAACGTGCTCTGCAAGCAATGTCAGAGCATAAAAAGGGTCAGATCATCGTGCCTACTGGTGGTGGTAAGACCATGATTATGATACAACATGCTATGAGAGTATCAGGTAAGACTCTTCTTATAGTTGCACCTCGTATTCTATTAGCAAAACAACTACGCTCTGAGTTCTTAGAGCATTTTGACTGTGACTATCTTCATGTACATAGTGGAGAGAAGAATGGTACTACCAATCCTGAAGAAATATTGAGATGGGAGCAGTATAATTATCACAGACCTAAACTTATTTTCACAACCTATCATTCATTGAATCGTGTTATCACTTCTGGTATTGATATTGATTGTGCTTACCTTGACGAAGCGCATAACTCCGTTGCAAAGTCTTTCTTTAGGAGTGTTAGTGCTTGTTCTAAGCTTTCAACCAATTTCTACTCTTTTACTGCTACTCCTCGTATTGCTCGCCGCCATGATCGTGGCATGAACAATGTTGAGGTATATGGTGAGGTCATTGAGAACACACCTGCACCTGAACTAATGGATAATGGCAGTATTATCCCACCAAGTTTAGTTCCTTTTACAACTGATGGTACTGATGATCAGGATCTATTGAATACTATAGATGCATTACAAGGTGATAAGATCCTTGTATCAGCACCTAGAATCAAGAGATTCATTGCCATGTTATATAAGACTGATCTAGTAAATCAACTCAAGCAAAGAGGTTATCGTGTCCTACACATTACATCCAAATATGGTGCGTATATTGGAGAAAAGAGGGTTGATAGAGAAACCTTCTTCCAAGCACTCAAGGACTGGGGTGAAGACAAAACTAAAAAGTTTATTGTCTTCCATTACGCCATCCTCTCAGAAGGTATTGATGTACGTGGACTCACGCATAGCATACTTATGCGGAACCTCGGTATCGTGGAAATGGCACAGACTATTGGACGTGTTATCAGGATGGACAGACAAGATACCAAAGATATTGCGAATGGTACTTTGTGCGCTGGCAATTATGCTATGTATAAAAAACCTTGTGGGTACGTTAGCGTTCCTGTTCCTTCTAACAGCAATTCAAAGATCGTAGCACGTTTACAAAAAGTTACCAATTCCATATTCATGGAAGGTATACCACCTGTATCATATGTTTCATAAAATAAATATCTATGCTATAATATAAACCAAATGGAGGCAACATGAGAGAACAACTAATCAAAGCATTACTCGCTCATGCTCAGGGTGATATCGCTAAACACAGAGCAAATGTTGAAGTGTACCTTACTTCACCAGTGGGTATAGGTGAGCATTCTAATATTGTGGAAGCAATAGAAGAAGAACTCAACATGATCGCTAAATATCAAGATCAAATAGATGTTATTCAGAAGTATTTCAAATGACTAAAGAATTTTTACAAGAAACCAATTGGGAAGCAGAGTATTTAGAATCTAATCGATCTAAACTCAACAAGAGACAAGTTGAAATACTTGACGGTGCAGAAATCAAATCTCATGAGGGGATGACTTTTGGTCAGATGTATGCTGACTATAAGAAACAAAAGGGTCTTGATTGACACATCACCGAGTAGCATACGATTGTTTGCTATCATAGTGTTGGGTCTTATATGGATATACCTTCTAAATCACAAATGACATTATCAATAGAAATAAAGGAAGGGACTAAGCAGTCTCATTCAGCAGCAGAGAACACTAAGTTTGTTAGTTCATTCTTACGTGGTGTAGTAGACAAAGAGAAGTACAGGCAATTGATCGCCAACTTCTACTTTGTCTATCGTGCTATGGAAGAAGAAATAGAAAAACTCAAGGGTGATAGTACCCTAGGGAAGCTATTTTTTGAGGAACTAAATCGTGTTCCTGCATTAGAACAGGATCTAAGATACTTTTATGGTCCTATTTGGAGATCACATATCACACCAACGGATCAAGCACAGAGATATGTGAACCGTATTCGTGAGGTAGCAGAGAATGAACCTGAATTGTTGATAGCACATCATTATACAAGATACATTGGTGATCTATCTGGTGGTCAAATACTCAAGAAGATAGCAGAGAAGGCATTAGGTAGTGAAGGACTCAACTTTTATGATTTTCCTAATATCACTGATAAGAAGGGATTCAAGACCTCATATAAAACTATGCTTGATACACTTGACCTTGACCAGCACCAAATTAATGCTATAATAGTAGAAGCGAACTGGGCATTTCGATTGAACATGTTCATGTTCGAGGAACTTGAAGGAAGTTCATTCCTAGGGTTCTTGAAATTTATTATGGGTTCATTATGGCAGCGATGAAACGCTATCTTGAACAACTTCAAGATGATGTTGATTCATTCAAAGATGCTGAAGAGGCAGCAGAATGGGTCAAAGCGAATGGAGGGTATGAATACACTCCAACCTCACCACCCACATTTATAGACAAAATCAAAATGGGAATGGAAAACTTGTACCCTCGTTGGTTATTCAGAAACTACGGTACTATGGTAACTAAGGAGTATAAGGCAACTGCAAATCCTAATGCAACCAACTCTGAGTTGGATGCTAAGAAGATAGTATACCCACCATACCATATTGATCGATTAGAGAATGATGGTTATGTATATAATGATATTCTTGATTGGTATGAGCGTACATGGTCAACTAATGAAGGTAAGGAGACTATAAAGGAAGTATACAAAGAAAAGGAAGACGGTTGGTACAATATTATGATTGGTTATGGAGATCGTGTATTTTATGAGGAGAAAATCCAATGACAATTTATTCATCAAAGATCCCTGCTGCACCTAAACCAGCGTGGGGTATTGCTAAAAAAGATAAGTTACGTGCTCAAGTGAAGAGTAGATTTTATTATCTCTTCTGGGGTGCTGCTACTGTATCAGTATTTGCTGGTCAATTATATGTTGGCAGTGGATACAGGCAGATGTCAAGATCATTCAATCGTATCATGGATGCTATTGTAGTTGAAGTGCATAAGGAAGGTATTAGACCACTTCATGATGACCTTTGGGATCATCCAATGGTAATCAAATGACACCAATAGAATGGACTGCCTTTGTAGCATTTTCTGGTGAGTTGGCATGGAAGTTGGTAGCATTCTGTAGTGGGATCTACCTCGGTTATGCTATTGGATGGAATGATGGTAATAATTCACCACGTAATAAATAGTATGTTACACATATGTACATAATACGTGAAGGATAAGAAAGCAGCAAAACTAATAATAAAAAGAGCAAAAGAACATCCAGACTGGTATACTAAACAAGAAATATACTACGCTAAACAAATCAAAAAAGCACTCAAGAAGGAGAAAGCACAAAAAAAAGATCCCAGTACATAACTTGGGATCTTATTATAGCAGAAACATGTTGGGTTACATGCTATCTAAACACATCGGCACACATTCGTCTACAAGTGCTTTGATCATCTGAACATTCGATCAGACATTCAAAATAGTCGTCCATTTGTGTGGGTTCCTCAGTGATAGGATGTGACCATGAGGTTAGTTGATTATAGGATATGATGTTATGTTGAGTCATGTTTCTACGTGGATTAGTTTGATTGAGATTATTCTATTGTATCATAACGAATAGATTAGGGTTCAACTTGACCTCCTCTAATTCTAATACTATTTATACAAATAAGTCAGCATTCGGTAACAAAAATTTATGCCTAGTCAACAAGAGTGGAGAGCAGAGTATATAGACCTATGCAGTCATAGACTCAGTGAGTTTCAAATCAAACTACTGGAACATGGACCACAATCCTTATCACAGTCATGGTTATTACAAGCAATGCACCAAGACTGGAAGAGGATCAAGGGTATTCCACCTGATCCTGAACCACCTGACTGTAGTTCATCATTGAAGGAGTGGGAGCAGAGTATAAAGAAATATGAGGACTTACCTCCAAGACCAGAAGAGGAGATATACGATACTATCAATGATCCATACGGAGGTTACTAATGTACGATACCATAAGATCTTGTTATGAGTACCCATTACCACGCAAACTCCGCACTGAAGGGTTGATGGGTATCATGGCAGACCTATGGTTAGATCCTGCTGGTCAGTTGTGGGAGATAGATTATGCGGATACGCATAGTTTTGTGGATGCTACGTGCGCTGACTTGATTCCTAACGGAAGTCATGGTAAAGTTAGAGGGTATCACATCACCAAAAGTATTGATGCATGGTGTGGACAGTCTCCAAAGCGCACACTTTTCCGCTTGCATTTTCAGGATGGTGTGCTACAATACTATCAAGCGCAACCAACAAGCGCACAATCTGAGAAAACCAATGACAACAACACCATTGACTCCAGATCAAGCAAACCTAACTGACTTGGTAGAGTCCCTTCCTATATTCCAGAAGTGGGAAGCAGCAAAACAAAGCATCTGGGCAGACTCTAAGTTTGAGTCTTTCCGCAACATCCCTTCACCTAAGAGTAAGGGAGCGCAAGGTGAGAAACTTGTATCACAAATCTTTGAGCAATTAGGATATGAGATAGAGAAACCACTCAACTCTGACCATGATAGAATCATCGGTGGTTACAAGACAGAGATCAAGTTGAGCACTACATGGAATGAAACACTCTTCAACTGGACTTGGCAGCAGATCAGAGACCAAGACTATGAGCGTATCATATTTGTAGGCATCAATCCAAATGAGTGCTATGTATACTGGGCAACTAAGGAGGATCTACGTAAGCACATCCTAGGTCAGGATCAGCACAGACAACATGCTGGTAAGGACGGAGGACAAGAATTGTACTGGATTCAAGGATCTGGTAGACAGGACTGGTTCAGGGATATTAGCACATTCTAACCCTGTGCCACCCCTGTAACCGTCTACAGGGGGTTGACAAATCACTCTAAGGGTGATATATTATATTTGTGGCATTCATCTCGCAAGCATTCAGTTGCTAAAAGCCAATTGATGTAAGTCCATTTGTAAACCCTATGACTTTATTATCATGTCATTTGCTTCTGAGTCCAACGTTTCACGTAACTTCGCTGAGTTCCTACTCGATAGCGCAGTAGACGGAAATGAGATACTAGCAGTCCTTGAGGACATCGTAGAGGTTAGTGATACTGCACTTTGATTAGTGGTGGGGAGCGCAAGCTCCCCTTTTCACTATAAATACATTTTGTATTGAACAATCAAGACAAACTAAGACTATGGCAAGAGCAAAAAAGACAACGACAGCAAAGGCTAAAGCACCTGCTAAACCTGCTGCTAAACCAGTAGCAAAAGTACCAGATGGTGCTGCACAATTAGTTGATGCATTGAACGCTGACTATGCTGCTGTTTGCAAGAGAGTACATGAGTTAGGTGTTGCTGATCCTGATGGTCGTAAAGATCAGAATGATATAGCAATACATCAAAACTCATTAGATGAGATCAAGAGTGGAAAGTATGAGTATGGGCGTGTATTCAAAACTGCTAAGGCAGGGCAGAAGCACACCAAACTACAATATGAAGATGGTCAAGGCACTACTGTAGTGGGATTTATTGATAACAAGACTGGAGAACTGCTGAAAGCAGCAGATGAAAAAACACCTGGTGATCCAGCAGGTTACAATCTAAATGACACCAATTCACTAAAAGCATGCCTAGGACAAGCAGACTGGGGAGCGAACTTCATCCACACTCCTCAATCCTAATGGAATTGACGGATGAAAAACTGAAATTGAGACAGAACAGTCTAAGACTGTTGATGTCAATCAGTGACAACCAACGTGCCATTTATGAATGTGCAGACGATTGGTGTAGTAAACAATCCACAACCAACGGATTAGCATCCTACTTCAAAGCATATTATGACACATTCTCCAAGAGCAATTTACAATGACAACTCTATCCTAATCAACTTGAATGAGTTGGTGGCATGTAGGGGTGAGTTTCTCTTCAAAGATGATGATGTATCCATGACGGATAATCAAATCGATCACATTGCAGAGAGACTACGCACAACTCTAACATGGGATACACTCTATCACATGGTTGATAGTAGTATATTAGAGTTTTATGATTGTCATGAGCACCCTGAAATATGGGATCCGCATTATGGTGAGACTGCTGGTAATGAACCAGCGAAGTCATTTGAAGAAGAACGAAAGCGTAAAAAGAAAGAGTTTGATAAAAACTTTGAAATGATTACACTATCATCTCCCTCATGGGAAATCCAAGTCCCTCGCCGTAAAACCAATGTCAGTCCCTAAGTCCTATGAACTCAAGGTCAATCTCAATGATGCTATTGAGGATTTCAATCCTGAACTAACAACAGAGCAGATTGAAATGATCGCAAGAGATATATGTATGAAATGGTCATACACACAGTTGTATGATGAGATAGAGCATAAAGCATTAGAATTCATGAAATTGGCAGATTTTGGGTATGAGACTGAGCATGAGGACGTTGACCATGAGATGTATCGATGAGTTATCCATATACTAATTGGGCATTGCCAACAGAAGAGCAACGACTGATTGATAAACTGGTAGAGGTAATACCAAAGGATCATCATTTGAGGTCATGTGTAATAAAGGACTATGTTGGTAGACTGACTACAGTAGAGAAGGATATATTAGTTGATGTGTTATATCCAAAAGAGAGTGACAGTACACAAGGTGGCACAGTCGGGGTCGTATGACCCCTTTTTGATGGTATTATATAAGAGTAGAAAACAAAGCATTCAATGACAACAGCAACAAGACCCATCCCAACAATCGCAGTGTTCCCAGAAGAGCAACTCACTCTGGATCAAAAGATTGAGAAATGGGTGTATTTCTACATGGTAGCATTAGAGGACAACTACACATCACGTTATCCTAATTCATCATCACCAGTGACCTTTAGACTTGAAGTAGGTCGTAAGTATTTGAAAGTGATGCAGAATGACGGTGGTGTCCATACATTCATCGATAGAAATACTGGTGAGGTATACAAACCAGCATCATGGAGAGGACCAGCAAAAGGAGTAAGATATGATCTACGCATCATCAATCATCGTGAACTCCTTCACAATCCAAAGCATGTGGACTGGGCAGGTGGTCATCTCTACAAGAGGTGATCATGGTATTACTTCCAGTTATCATCCATGAGGATGAACCAAATCTTTATTCTTCGCATCGTAAACCAATGTCAACAATCAACACAGAAGGAAGACTGACATCAAGCGAGTGGGAAGTAATCCACAAATGCATTGATGCAGAGCAAATACTTGTGGTCAATGATGAAGAGAATGAACTCTTCAATACGATCAGACGTAAGGTCAAGGCATTAGAAGCAGAAGAGAGTGCTCTTACTGCATTACAGGAGTTAGATGATTTGGATCAAAATCCACCATTGGAGGTAGTATGATAACTACTACTATAGCATTCAAACCTGTTACTGCAAGATCAAGAACAGGATCAAAGGGTAAGCATATCCTCTGCCCGAATTGCAGAAAGATCAGCAAAGTGTATCATCTTAGTTGGTCAGCACTCACTTGTGACTGTTGTTGCAAGTCCATAGACAAACTTCACTGGAGCATCGAACAATGAGTTTCCCATTTGACAATCGAAAAGTACCACACACAGTCACCCTCACTGAAGGTCAGATCTCTACCATTCTGTTTCATTTAGAAGGAGCAGTTGCTAAGAATGCCAAGAATCTTGATGAGGTTCATGGTATCTTTGAGGTATTAGAAGGAGCAATTGATCGATGGTATGATGATCATCATGGTATACAAGGTAAGAAACTACAGTCTACTCAAATTGCATCACCTATACCACCACATCCATATAAGAGGGATGACAGTCCAACTGATATTATGGATAATGATAATTATGCTGAGAAGGTAGATGCATTAGTAGAGAGTATGAAGAGCGCACCTGTACTCAATCCACCACCAGTGAGAAGAAACAATCCTGCAATGTATGGTTGACAACACCCATGATATCATGTATAATTAGTATTGCAAAGGAGAGGTGAGTATTACACTTATCTCTCCTTCCACGCAACAGTCACTCCCAAGTGTTCTGGTAAGGGGAAGAGTATACTATATCCCTTCGGGGATCCACTTCATATAATGAGCAAAGGATGCAACCAGATGAGTTCAAAGAAGGATTGCCAGTTATACTTGATGATGGAAGGCGTGAACACCGAATAGAAGGTAACATTGCCTTTATATGTGAAGACTATATAACTATTATGCTAGGTGCAGGATGTAGGGTTCTGTGCTATCCACATGAATACAAACATCTTTCAATAAATAAAAATGGAGAGTTCATACAAAATTGTGGTCAGCGAATATCAACTCGCTACCCTGATTCAAGCACTGAGACTGCTGAATGATACAGTGAAAGAGATGAGTCACGCAGATGAGAAAACAGCAAACGCATTATCTGAATGTTACTTCAAACTCACCAACGCCCCCAAAGTGGAGGATGTCTATGACACAAGCAACACCACCAAACCAACCTTCTCAAGCAAAGTCGAGTAAGTATGATGCCATACTATCTGCTTATGCCAATGGAGGTCTAAAAGATCTCACTGCCTTTGTTGATTTATTTCAATATCTGTTAGATACAGATAAGATACATCATATGAGTGATCAGATGAGACGCACCGCAGATTATCTAGTAACGGAGGGTTTTTGTTATTATGTCCCATCACAAGATATGGGAGAACAGTCGCCACCCATATAAAAGAAATGACCGCAGTAAGAAAGCAACTGCAAGAATCAGGCAACTGAAAAAGAGAACCAAACAAACAGTTAAGCGGTTGAGGGGCATAAATCCCAATCAACCGCTTATTTTTATTCTTATGAAGAACCATGTACCAAGCACTACCATCAAGAATACATGTAAGAGATAGTCCAGTAGCAGGGCAGGGATTATTTGCTAGGGAGTATGTACCCAGTGGTCTAATACTTGGATTGTCCCATATTATTATAGGGGATGAGATATACAGGACACCATTAGGAGGATTTATCAACCACAGTAATGATCCAAACTGTGAGAAATGGTGTGAGGATGATAAGCATGGATTCAAGAGATATTATATAAAAACAATTCGACCAATAGAAGAAGGAGAAGAGTTATATCTCAAGTATACATTCTATTCAATTCACTAAGTATCACAAGTATAATCAATATCTCTATGCTTACGAAGAGTTTGACAGTATTTGATAATGTCTTCTCTTATATCCATTAGTTCATTATAACAGTTTTGATTATATGCACAACCACGTAATGCACTATCAGGTTTTTGTACTGACTCAATGAATAGGTCAAGTCCACGATTATACTTCTCCCACTTGTTTTCTTTCACATCAGCATCAAGTGTGCGTTGGTCTTTACTTGCCATTGAGCTTGTCTCCTGCATGTGCATTTGCTTCATCATTTCTTCTACCTTGATTGAGTTTCAACCAGTCCTCAGCAGTCTCATATGAATCGAAGTATTTCATCTTACCTTGATAGAATAAGGTGAACTTCTCAAGTAGAGCGTTGAATTCTATAAATTCCCCAGGTTCCTGTTCCCATACGATATCATTGTCATAACAGTCCTTTACAAACTCTTGAATGTCATTCAGTTCATCAGTCAAATAAGGCATGTCTTTGGGGTTTATGGAGGGTAATTTGTTGGGAATCTTCATTATGCGGAAATCTTATAAATGTTCTAAAAAATATATATGTGTGTTTGATACTATTGGATAGTATCCTTAGAATGGTTCTCAATAAGGGATAATACCTCAGAGATTCGTTGTCTTAGCGAGCGCATTATAGCACGAACGCCCAAGAATTGCAAGGATTCGTCATAATTTTATATAATCTAGTCGAGAATCCTCATAAAAACTCGACTAGATTATTCTATAGACTAGCTTGACATCTAGTCGAGATTATTCTATAATATCTCTACTAGCTTCTATACTAGACTAGATTATCTCGACTAGCTCATAACACATACATACGTACTAGCTCATGTATGCGTGTATATAATCTCGACTAGCTCATACATATGTACTAGCTCATGTATATACGTACATGTGTACTAGCTCGCATATAATCTCGTCTAGCTCATGTACATGTATATGTGTACATTCGTGTATAATCCGCACTAGCTCACGCATATGTGATATAATATAGTACACGTATCATATTTTACATGTCATGCCTGATGTCAATGAAGAGTTAGATTTCACAGAAAGACCTGAACCCTTGATCAGCAGGAAGCAATATTATGAAGATTTCAAGGTTCGTCTCCAAATACATAACGCAGAATTTAGTGAATTTGTTGTTGAGGTGGGCAACTTTATCAACTGGACCAAACCACATCTAGAGCGAGTTCGTACCGCAGTGGTTGCACAGTATGACAAACTTGCACCTAGTACTGATCAGCAACCAGTTGAGAAAGTGTCACAAGGTCAGCCTGATTCGTCAGGATCTGATGTAGAATAATCATATGATTTACGTTGATGGTATGAATGTACTACCCAATGATGACCACGAGGTTCGGCTGACCTCGAACCACTGGGAGGATCTCAAGGACCGATGGGCAGAAATCCGCATGGATTCTATGGATCCCAAGGACATGGAGCAATTCGTGTATGAAGTCCTTCGTACCAGTCTGGATGATCTTAGTCCAACGGAATGCATTCGTCAGTTCACTGATGAGTTTGACCGTGAGACCGTGGATCAGGTGATTCGGGACGTGACCAGTCCTGGGTGTCAACGCATAGGCAGCATAGTATAAAAAATCCAGCTGCCCAACCAATTTATAAACTGGCACATCATTTCGTGTGATGGGGTGAATTTCGTGTATTATAAGAATATGAAATTCACAGATCAATTTTCTCTCGTTCTTGATTCGCAAGAACACGCCATGCTCGAAGAGATGGCATCCTTCTGTGCTCAATTCGATTTTACAGAGCACAACGATTCAGAAATCTTCAATCGTGTCTGGGACAAAATCCTAGATGCTCATCTTGAAATCGTTGACCTTGACGACAAATCAAAATTATGAAGGTTGATGTTTACTCCCTGCTTGACGGTTGGATCATTGACCGCATGGCAGACGACATTGCCGAAGCATTGGCAAAAAATGGTTATGATGTGTCCTGTGTTTCGTGGGACATTGATTGCACAGTACATGATCTAAATCAGGATCTGTAATTACGTGGGCAAATCTCAAAAGGTGGCAGTAAGAGCAATGCTCAACCGTCTGACGTAATTCCTTTTGTAACTGTAAGTCCCATTCCAATTACAGGGCGTTGCACAAGTCCCGTTTCGGTTCACTGCATGTAAGTCCCATTCCTATGAAACACCTGACAGCACCGATTCAAAAAAACGGCTGCAGCAATTGTTTCATTTCATTACAAAATACAGGGTTGGCAGAAATGTCAACCCTTTTTCTTTTATAATTGAGGAGTAAACACGCAACAAGCGAATTTATGCCAACTGCTACTCCTTCCAAGACCGCTACCAAAGCACCTGCAAAACGTAGAACTCGGAAAGCAGCAACGAAACCAACGGTTTCAAAGGTCACAGTCACAACCTTCAAAGGTGGCAAAGCAGTCGCTAAGGTGACTACCCTCAAGCGTCCATCCACAGCAAGACTAATTTCTGCTGATCGTTATGTCAAGGACATTCAAACCAGATGGGCAATCCACAATTACGAAATTCAAGAACTCTTCGCTGGATTTCCTAAGTACTTCAACTTCGTGAAAACACAATACGCAAAGTTGAATCTTTCGTAAAGAATTGTTACTAAACCCCGAAAGGGGTTTTTTCATGCCCTATAATACACACATGGCAACAAACAACCCTTTTCAAATCCCAAACAACCAGTATGACGCAATTGCTTTCCTCTGCGATGTCTACTCAGACTACTGCAACAAGCACAATCTCCCAAAGGTCTCTGCTGATGAGCAAGACTTTGGAGAACTTACACAGCGTCAAGTCCTGTGGATCGAGCACTTCATCGATGTCTGGGACGCAGTTCAGGATTGGTAGACGCAGAACTTCCATCCTAAACGATTTCTAATTATGGATCTTATGATCAATTCTGAAGCATTCGGCATGACATTCTGGATCAATGATGAACAGGATGTCATGTACTGCCCAACTTTCAAGACTGGGCAACCCGACTTCGACAACTCAGGATATGTTGAAGAGTGGGATGATTGGTCGGAAGTTGATGTGAGTGAACTCATTCGTATCATCCAACGACTTTACCAAAAGTTGTAACGAATTACAACAAAACCCCGAAAGGGGTTTTTTTATTGGTATTATTAAAGAGTCCAAAACAAAGCATTTTATGAGTTTTTTCAACCACGTTCAACTTCACAAGTACGACATCACCGACAAAGGTATCAGTCAGGCATGTTATGATGAACTGGTCATGAGTGGCAACAATAGCACAGAAGAGCAACTTCGTGTCCTTGCCGATGATATGCGTGAGCAATTCAAAGACTACATGCGTCCTTTATTTGCTTAATCATTATGAACAGTTTCAACGATTTTATCAACTACTGCCTTGACTTCTACGGTCAAGGCGGTTTATACGATCAAGGTAGAACCAAAGAGCAAATTGCCTTTTGCACCACAATGTACCTTGATGCTATCGCTCACTACGATAACGATGCTTACACGTGGGGTGATGGTGATTCATTAGATCGTGAAAGGGTTCGTGATATAATGAATGAGTACTACGGCAGAGGCAGATGACAAACTGTCACACAAAACCCCCAAAAGGGGTTTTTTCATGTGTATAATAAAGGTATGAAACAAAACACCCACTTAGAGCATCCCGAAGACCTCATCCTTGGAGGTTTCGTATCGGTGCTCTTTTTGCTTTACAATGAATTTGACGTTTCTCTAAAAATTGATGGAAGTCCTGCTATTGTCTGGGGTACGGATCCTGCTACTGGCGAGTTTTTCGTTGGTACGAAATCGGTATTCAACAAGCGTAAAATCAAAATCCCTCACTCTCACGAAGAGATCGATCAGCATTACAAAATGCCCTTGAGCGACATTTTGCATGCTTGTTTTGATTATCTCCCACGGACTGAGGGTGTTTATCAGGGTGATTTCATCGGGTTCGGTGGCACTGACACTTTCACCCCAAACACGTTGACCTACAAGTTTCCAGAGGTCATCAATCAAAACATAATCGTTGCTCCTCATACAGAATACACAGGTGAGGATGACCTAAGAAATTTCGTTGCCAAACCACTCCAGGAACATTTCGTGGATACTGATCAAATCAAGTGGGTTCAACCTTGCGTTGATTTGGTTCGTGAAAATGACGTATCACCACCAATCCCATTTGAACAGGACTGGTTTTCTGGCACTGAATACGCTAAGATCAAAAAAGACATCAACACACTCATCAAAAATGACATTCCTCTTACTGATGGTATTCTTACTGATCTTTTCGGGAATAATCATCTCACGAATCTTTTCCAACTTGTTACCGAAGTCAAAGAAGATCTCATGAGTTCGTTTATTGTTCATGATGCCCCACAGGTGTTTTTGAACGGTGAACCGACTGAGCATGAAGGTTTCGTGATTTGGTCTGAGTACGGTCAATGCAAATTGGTAAACAGAACCCAATTTAGCAGAGCGAACTTCGCCAAAAACGAAGTATGGGACAGTTAGAGAACTGTCCACTTTTTCCCCATTCGTGGTCTTAATGACCTATATTTAAAGAGTCAACAAACCAAGCAATTTTATGAGAAAGATCGAATCCCAAATGTGTCATGCAGTTCGTCAGCGTTATGAGTTCGCTAAGGACAACACAGCAGTGAGCATTGATCGATCAGGTGAAAGACCAGTTGCTGAAGTTCGTCTTCATGGCAACCTCATTGCTCGTATCGGTGATGGGTTCATGCAACTTTCGTCTGCTGGTTGGGAGACAGTCACCACCAAGTCACGCCTAAACGCTTTACTTCGTGAGGGTGTATGGGGTGGCACAGGTCACGGCATCTTTCAGAAGGATTTCTACTGGTATTTGAATACACCAGACCAAGGACCAGTAGATTTCTATGATGACATGCTAATTCCAGCATAACAGAATAACAAAGGGGCGCAATGCCCCTTTTTTTTATAGGAATGGATTTTATTCGTCAAAGGACAGTGATTTGATGTATTAGTATATGTGTACTATCGCCCGTATATAAAAACAATAGAGACCCTAACCTACAAAACTTTGATAACGAGCTGTATATAAAAATCGAGTTTCGTATAAAAATACCCCCAGAATTTTTTTTGTGGTATAATTAGAGTATAAGGTCAAATAGAATTATGGATTTATCGCCCGATAGATATAACATCTATGTTGGTAAAGAAAGAACACATGAGAATGTCTCTGAAGATGAGATGATGGATATCATGATGGATTTCGCCGAAGACCACCACACCGATTCAGTAAAAAATGATGGACCAATCAACATCGAAGTCATCCGAAAAAATGGAGAACGAGAATTCCTCACAGGAGGAACGGACCCAGTTGATGTATCGGAAGCCAGGTGATACTGAGCATAGTGATCTCACCCATGTTTTAGATGAACTAATAGTACGGTTAGACATGATGGAGTTTCAGATGAAACGATGTGAGAGAAAAATAAATAGTATCTATGATAATCTAAGAAATGACGGACCGCTAATTGACTAATGACACAATATTCTCTAATAAACAAAGAAAAACTAACAAAGATTAGATGTCTTGATTCTTTCTCAGAGTCACTAACAGTAAGTTTGGATAGTAATGAAGTACAACCTAATGATTATATTGTAGGTTGGAGAGTACAAACTGCTGATGACTATAGTGGTTTAGGTGGATCAGACCCTACTGCTAATTTTTGGGTAACAAGAGAACCTGGTGCTGGTTATCCTGCTGACTGTAATGGATGGAAACAGATATATTTGAAAGTTTTGAATACACCGCAAGAAACATATGATCAACCTGCTGCTGATAGTACTGTTTTAGGTAAGCAAACTGTTGGTGGTGTATCATATCCTTCTCCTACTGGGGGACCAACTATCACCACTCTCTCTGGTACATTTTCTGGTGCATATACTAGAATATGTTTTCCATGTGATAGAATCAAGTTTTTGAATGATGGTAGTGAAATACCAGAGGTTTTGACTGTAGGTGTTAGTGGTAAACCTGAAGATCTTACTAATCTTACTGCAGGATTACCTGAGAAGTTTGATCATGTATTAGAATACCGCCCAGATCCTTCAGAACATGTTGTATTGACTTATAAGATAATGGTCAATATGATGATCAATAACCAAGCAGTAACTGAATTTCATGATTTGACTCATCAAGTTGATGGTAATAATGATGGTCAGGTAGAAATTACTAGAACTTTAGTTGGAATGCAACGTACATCTGAAGAAATGGCATCTAAATATAACTTAGGGACATCTTATCCTGGATTTGATCCTCTTTCAATGGACTAATGGCACAACCAGCAACTAGAATTGGAGACGCAGATGTATCTCATTGCTCTGGAATGGTTAGAGCAAAAGGTGCTTCTACTGTGTTTGTCAATAATATACCTTGGAGTAGACAAGGAGACGTAAATACTACTCACAAGTTACCAGGTGTACCTTGCCCATCTCATGCTGCAGCAATTGCAACAGGATCAGGTACAGTTATTGTAGAAGGTAAAGGTGCTGGAAGAATAGGTGATGCTATATCAGGATGTACATCAGTCGCTGCTGGATCTCCTAATGTATTTGCAGGAGGTGGACCTCGTGGATTACCACCAGTTGTCGAGTTTGTATTATCTTATCTTGAAAAACTAATATAATGGCAGTAAAGACAGAATATACCTTTGATACGGTTGGAAAATTCGCACCATATGGGTTTATAGACCAAACTTTGACTCATGTTGCGACTACTTGGGAAGTTTCTGAAGAAAGTCCGAAATTTGACCCTTTAGATATAAAATTTAGTAGTATTGTAGATCCTACCGCTTTAACGCAACTCTCTTTTCTTGCTGAGGACTATTTACTTGGATTTAAAGAGTATTGGATGCGTTGTAAGTACCATAGCGATACTCCAGTCGAAGAAAACCCACTAAAAATCAAAGTTACGCTCCAGTGTGAAAAAGGGTCAACCGAGGCGACTCTCTTGGGTGTACAAGGCGAAGATACTAAAATAAACGAAACTCCTGACTTAGAATACGAAATTGACGCTGGAATGCGTATCGATATCATCGATAATGTCGATTTGAAGTACTTTGGGCGTAATTTCAAGGAAGGTACGGTTGTCCGATCAGTAAATATGACTACTAGAGTCATAAATTTTACGACTCCTGCCTATACTTCGGGTCGATATAACTTTTATTTGACGCAATGTGTCGATTCTGACTGGAGTACACCTTGGAAATTTCGTTCTGATGTCGGTTCATGGGCAACAATTAGCATTGGAACGCAACCAACGAGTCAAACTGGTACTGTTGGGCAGTGTGTAACCTTCACTGCTGGCAATGTTAGCATTACTGACAACACAAATCTTACTCATAAGTGGCAAAAAGAGGAAATTGACGGTAGTTTTGTCGATATTGACGATACTGTGTCCACTTCAGCCCCTTCTTACTCAGGAACAGACACTACTTCCTTAACAGTTTGTAACTTACGCTACCCAGAAGACACTGGAAAGTGCTTTAGACTCAAAGTTAGTGCTGAAACTGCTGCAGATATCTATTCTGACAAGGTTTGCATCACTGTAACCCCTGTTGTTATCACTATTCAGACGCAACCACAGAACCAAACAGTCGCACAGGAACCTTTTGTAACAAATGAAACAGTTCCATGTATCTCACTAATTGACGAAACTTCACCTTCTCAGTCTACAATCAACTCAGATTGGGCTAATTTTAGGACTGCCTGGCCAAATAGACCATTTTGGGCTATGAATGTTGCTCGTTCTGGTGGTAGTTCAGGTCAAACAGTCAGTTTTAATGTACAACAGAACGCTGGATGCTCAAATAATATCAATCATAACGGTCTTTTCAATGCTACAAGTAGTAGTACAGGCAGTAAATCTCATTATGTGAACGCTGGAACGCAATATTCACTCTCAGCAGGTGGTTCTTGCCCTCAAGTATGGCTAAGAGTCCTCTCTGGCAACATGATTGGGTGTGATGATAGCAATCCAGGTGGTGATGGAGACTATAATGACCTTACTGTAACCTGTAGTGCTGGTTCATATTATCAAAGTGGTGGTAGTTTTTACTATAGATTGAACTCAGGTGGGTCTCATTATGGGTTTAAGACCCCTACTAACATGGGTTCATACCCAAATCCTATGACTGTTACTCAAGTAGCAAGGTCTGGAGGTGATTGGTTTAGTATTGCAGGTCTTTCTACCTATCCTCAAGGGTCAACTGTAGCACTTTTTATTGATAATTCAGGTTCAATGACGGTTTCTACCGTTCAAGGTGCTTTAACTACCTTTGAAAATAAGTGTGCAGCAGCAGGAATACAGATAATTCGAGTATATAACCCCTCTGAAAGGTATATTGAACCATTTATTACCAGTTTGATTGGACCAGGATCAACTACAAGTTCTACACTTATTACTACAGGTGCTACTTTTGAAGTTGTAGCAACTACTAATACAGGTACACAGGTATATTATCAGTGGCAAATCAGTGAAGATCAAGGAAATACTTGGTATAATGTCCAGGGTGCTACAACTTCAACCTATGAAACACAACCTGCTATCTATCCTTATGATAATGGAGATAGATTTAGGTGTAAATTGAGTGCTGATGGTGCTATTGATACCTATACTAACGTGGTAATTATGACAATTACCAATACTACTGGATATAATACTATTATTAAGTATAAAACACCCTCTGATACTAATTGGACAGAGCATGATTTAGATACTGATGGTGTTTTAGACCTTACATCTCCTGGATTATATAATTTAATTGCTGAAAATGGTAGTGTTCCTGTTGGTGTTCATATGTGGGGTGCTGCTGGAGGAGGTGGAACTACTGCTGTTGGTGCTGACGGAGGTTATTGTGAAGCAGTATTTACTCTTAGAAACACACAACCTTATCTAATGACTGTAGGTGTTGGTGGTGATAGTTCTGTTAATGGTGGAAATGCTTGGCAATTATCAGGTGGTGGTGATGGAGGAACATTTGGAGGAGGTGGAGGAGGATATAGTGGATTTATTGAAGAGATTAGTCCTGACAATAAAATTGTATGTGTTGCCTCTGGTGGTGGAGGATCAACTGAGAAACCCTCTGTAGGGGGTAAAGGAGGCGGTATAACAGGTGTTGATGCATCTGATGTAGGTCAAGGTGGTTCTGGTGCTATATGGGGTGGACCTGGTTTAGGATCCGCTACAGGTGGTTTAGGAGGTACTGAAGGCGGTGGTGGCGGTGGAGGAGTACTCACTGGAGGTGTTGGTGTAGGTGGTGCTGCTGGTGGAGGTGCAGGCTACCGAGGAGGTGGTGGTGGAGGTAATATAGGAAATAGTGCAGCAGATGCTGGTGCTGGTGGAGGAGGATGTGGATTTTTCAATAATTCATTAGTTTCTCAAGGATTTGTTGATGTAAGAGGACAAAGTAATGCATATTTACAGTCTCCATATGGTTTAGGTGTAGCAGGACCAAATAATGGTAATGGTGGAAGAATAAGAATAATGCAAGTTGGAACTCCAGCAGCAGTAAATTCATATCAAACTCTTGTTGGATTCAATAATAATCAAACCACCTATAGAAATTATTATGGAACTAATACGTCAATAATGTATTATAAGACTTGGGGTGTTGATGAGCAAGGTTCTTTCAATATGCCATATCAAAACTCTGAAGATAGAACATTAGTTACATCTGTACCTTCAGGATGTATTGGTATGGATTTTATTATTATTCCAAGAGGAGAAATGGGTCTTGAAGGTGCTAGTGGAGCTACAGGAGTAGATCAACTTGGTGGTAATGGTGGTTCGGGGTCTAAATTATACTATTTCTCTGTTAGAGGTTCTAATATGAGTCTTAGTAACGTAAATATAAAGGCAAATGGAGATATAGACCTAAGTGGGTCATTTACAGATGGTGGTGGATCAAATAGAACTATAAGTAATACTTTTTCTTCTGGAGGAGGTGCTGCTGGTGGTGTTGCTAATGTTGCTTGGGTTTCTAGCGAATATGGTGAGGCAGCAGATATGTCTAGTCATGTTGTTGAGTATAATCAATCAGGAAAGACCAGTTCTCCTTCTGTAACAGCATTATTTTCAGAATTGAACATTACTGCTGGAGGTGGTGGTATATCTGTTTTATCTCAAGATGTTACTGATTCAACAGGTAATCCTGCAACTCCTTCAGGTGCTGGTGGAGGTGGAGGATGGGTAATAGAACAAATTGATCCCACTATAGTAACTGTACCTGCATATCCTCTAAGTATGAATTCAGATCATAGTGAATTCATAAAAATTGGATCAAATGAAGATGGTAGTGATGGAATTGCTTGGGGTATTGGTGGATATAATGGTGCTGGATTTGGTGCTGGTGGAGGAGGAGGTTGGGGTAAGATATGGACTTCAAGTTCATCTTATGTAAACCAAGGTTATGGTTTCTTGGGTAATGCGGGTTTTGTACTTGTCAGATACCTAGTACCGTAGTATAATAGAAATTATTCGTCTAATAAACAATGGCAGTCAAAACTAAAAGTGGAGCCTGGGGTTCAACTGATTATGTAGAGGCAACACCTAAGAAAACAAGGCAAGGAAACGGTAAACACACTAAATATGCTGCAACTTCACGCAACCATAAGAAAAAGAAAAGTAGAGGACAGGGATAAATAACTATTACTTTTGCTTGTATGAACTATGGGAATGACTACAGCTGCGTTGAATGGTGGTGAGAATGTAATCGATCCACTAACAGGACAAGGAACAGAGGTAAATCCATCAGATTATTCTCCTTCAGATTACGAAGTTTCTCCATTGGAACAGGATATGCAAATGGTAATACAATTATTACAGGAAATATCCGCCAAATTGGATAAAGGAACTACTTGGGAAGGGGATTACGGCGGTACTGACTAAAAAACACGAGAAAGAAGCGGTCTAAATAATATATAATCCGACTTGTATCGTCTAATATGGCGAAGACCGAACTTCTTTCTCGATCATTCAAAGATATATCGTTTAGTTTTGATAAGCATCCCAAAACTAACGATTTTTTAGTGAAAAGAAATGAGGCGGCGATAAAATCGGCTCTGAGACATTTAATAATGACCAATGTGGGTGAAAGACCATTTCAACCCGATCTTGGTACATCAATTCCTAGACTTTTGTTCGATAATGTAGATTTCGGCACTGCAGCCCAAATCGCTGATGAAATTACTAGAGTTATTGAAAAATATGAACAAAGGGTGATATTGACTGAAGTTGATGTTACACCTGTTCCCGATGACAATACTTTTGAAGTGACTATACACTTTGAAATTATCGGTATTCCATATACTCAGGAAATCGAATTCTACTTAGAAAGCACTAGGTAATAATGGCAAATACAAAACTTACTAGCTTAGATTTTAACAATATCAAAGCAGAACTGAAAGATTATCTCAAAAATAATACAGATTTCAGTGATTATGACTTTGAGGGGTCTGCTTTATCGAATATTGTTGATCTTCTTTCATATAATACACATTATCAAGCATTTGTTTCCAATATGGTTGCGAATGAGTCCTTTTTGGATTCTTCGATCCTAAGAGACAATGTTGTTCTTCATGCCAAAAGTCTTGGATATTTACCTAGATCTGCTAAGTCTTCTAGTTCGTTATTTGATTTCAACGTCTTTTCAACGTTTTCTGGACTAAGTGGTAGTGCTCCTATATCAATTACTATCAAAGCAGGTACAGTTTTTAACGCAATCAAGGATAAAGTATCATATTCATTCTCATCTCCAGTCGATGTTGTCTCTCCTTTAGAGTATGTTTCTCCAGGTACTCCTGGATTAGGTGCTACTGCTAAGTTTAATAGTGTTAGATTATATGAAGGAACTTTCCTTTCTAACACTTGGACTGTTGATCAGAATGATTTAGATCAAAGATTTATTATTCCTAATAGTGGATTAGACCTTGATACACTAATAGTCAAAGTTCAACCTTCTGCAGGATCCTCTACATCAGATCTTTATACTAGAGGTGTGAATATTACTGCTATTACCTCAGAAACTAAATGCTTCTTTGTTCAGGAAATTGAAGATGAAAAGTATGAACTTGTCTTTGGTGATGGTGTAATAGGTAATAAACTCCCTAATGGAGCAAAAATCACTACAACTTATATCATTTCTAGTGGTGCTGATGCAAATGGTATACAAGGAGTTCCTAATTTCATATTTTCTGGAAATGTAACCAATAATCAGTCTGTTACTCCAGGAAATCAAACTGTTACCATTTCTAATTCACCTGTAAGTGAAGGTGGTGCGAAATCAGAGACTATTGACTCAATAAAATTCCAAGCACCAAGATTTTATTCTGCTCAGAACAGAGCAGTTACTGCTGATGACTATGAAACTATCGTTCGTTTGGTTTATCCAAATGTTGACGATATTTTTGCGTATGGAGGTGAAGAATCAAGTCCTCCTGAGTATGGTAAGGTAAAAATTGTTATAAAACCAAAATCGGGTCAGACATTATCAGTAAGTACGAAAGAATTTATCAAATCGAAGCTTAGAACTTATAAAGTTGCTTCTTTGATAACTGATATCGTTGATCCACATGTACTTTATCCAACAGTTGACTCTATTGTCTATTTTAATGCAGATACTACAACAAAATCTGCTTCTCAAATAAAGACTTTAGTAGAAAGTGCTATAGATCTCTATGAAACTTCTACTGCACTAAGCAGATTTGGTGGAAAATTGAAATATAGTAAATTTATCTCTATTATTGATGATGCTGATCCTTCTATTAGTAGAAACTCTACATCAATAAGGATGAGGAGAGATATTCAAGCTATTTTGAATACAAAAGCGTCTTATGAACTCTGTTATGTGAACGAGTTTGCAGTTGATACAGATCTTCCTGTTTTGACTTCAACTGGGTTCAAATTGGAAGGTTATACACAGACTTTCTACCTTGAAGATGACTATCAGGGATCTTATATAGATACCTCTAGAACAACTAAAAATATCAGGGCATATTACTTGAATAACTCGATTAAGACATATTTGGGGGATCCTATTGGGTCTATAAACTATGCTCACGGTGAAATTTTACTTGGTCAAAAATCTTCTATTATTATCACTGAAACAGTTGAAACTGGTTCAATTATAAAGGTCACGGTAAGACCAGCACAAAACGATATTTTCGCAAAAAGAGAAGTTTATCTTTCTCTTACAAAAGGAAATATTCAGGTACAAGCGGAGTCGTAAGGAATGATAAAGGTCTCGCAGTTAGTAGATAGCCAGCTATCTGATTTTTTCAGGCAGGAATATCCTACTTTTGTAAAGTTTTTCGAAGAGTACTATAAAGCTACCGAAATTGACGGTGCTTCTGTTGGTCTTGTCAGAAATATTCAGAAGTATCAGGATGCTGATTTCTACAAGGATGGTATTGTCCTTGAGACAAGTCTTTATGATTCAATTACTGCAACAGACACATCAATTCAGTTATCTAGTAAGACTGATAATGATGGTAGAGAAATATGGAAGAGATTTCCATCTGAAGGTATTTTATTACTAGATGACGGCACAAATCAAGAAATTATACAGTATAAGTCAATAAATGCTGGTTTATTGACTAAAGTTCAAAGAGGAGCTTCTGGTACTACTAAACTTGGAGATTTATTGGTTGATAGTACCTTTATTTCTACTACTGGTACTGCTTTTGATTGGACTGATACAACTGTTACTAATATCAGTCATCTTTTCCTTGCAAAATTATTTAAAAGTCTAAAAGAACAGTATTTCTCTGGAATTCCTATTGAAAGACTGAATGAAGAGATTTCTGTACCAACAATACTTAAGTATATCAAGGATTTTTATGCTTCTAAGGGTACAAGTCCTGCTATTGAATTTTTATTCAGAAGTGCATTCAATGACGAGAAAATACTTGTTCGTTATCCAAATGAGCAACTTCTAAAGGCTTCTGAATCTACATGGTCTATTGATACTATTGTACAAGGATCATTAGTTAAATTTACAGATGGAGTTACTATAGATGATCTTCCAGGTCTTGTATTGAAGCAGATTACTTATGGTTATGATAAGAATATCAAGGCAGCAACTGCAAAAATTGAGAAAGCAGTTGCAATTAGGTCTGGAAATGAGACATTATATAGAATTTTTCTAAATGCAGAAAGTGTTGTTGGCGAATTTGCTCCAACTAATAAAACTTTATCTTTGAGTACTTTTGGTACAGGTAATATAAAAGCTCTTACTCCAGGAGGTCAATCTTCACTAGTAGTTGATTCTACTGTAGGTTTTCCAGAAGTAAACGGAGAATTTTATGTAGAAGGACTAAATGATGCTCTTGGAGTTCCAATACCTTTTGCTTATGTGGAAAAGACAGGTACAGAATTTTATGATATATCTACAAACGCTGTAACCTTCCCAGGACTAGGTACTGGTGTAGAAATCTATGGATCCAATATTTTATATGTTGTTACAGATGAACTAACAGATCCATTATTAGAAGGTTATCACGCTTCCTTTAGACCTGGAGGATTGGTTTCTACTACTCCCATAACAGGTAAAGGTTCTTTTGTAAAGGAAGGTGATGTTCTAGAATTTGGTTTATCAGGTAAAAGACAGGATGCTCCCATTAATAATACTTGGAGACAGAATGTAACTGGTAGACCAGTTTATGCTGGTGATCCATTAAGTAAAATATATATTGGTGAGACACGTCAAGTAACAAGAGGTGTAAACCAAGTTTTTGAAGACAATGATTTTGTTTATGTTTCTTCAAACGGTTTTCCTGATACTGCTGAATATATTGGTAATGGAATGTCAGCAAGTGGTCCTTATAGCTTGCTTAATGTAGCATCTCAAAGACATTTAAAGAAAATACCAAAAGTTCCTACTTTTCCAAAAACAAAGGTAGATGTTGTCCATGATTCTACAGTAGGTATCACTATTGATGGTGTTCCTATTGCATCTACAACTGGTACTTCAGTTTCTGCTTCTAATGAGCAGATGAAGGTTACTGGTCAATTACAGTCAATTACAGTAACTAATGGTGGTTCTGGATATACTGTTTCTCCAAAAGTTGAGATATCTGGAGGTGGTGGTGCTATTGCTACAGCAGATATTGATAATGCTGGTACAGTAACTAGAGTCAATATAGTCAATAATGGTACATATGCTGCACCTCCACTTGTTACGATCAGTGCTGGTGATTCTGCTGAACTACTTGCTGTATTCAATGTACCAAATCGCATTGGAGATATTAAAGATGTAACAATTCTGAATGGAGGTCAAAACTATACACAGATCCCACAAATCGTTGTTATAGACGAATCTGGAAGGGGTAGAGGAGCACAATTCGTTGTTGATAGTATTGATCTGTCCACTGGTGCAATTTTATCAATAAAGAGGATTGCTAGTGGATATGACTATGACAAGGACAAAACTAAAATTCTTGTAGTTCCTACTGGAAGTGGAGCAACTGCAGAAGCAAAAGTATCAGAATGGCATCGTGATATGATTGCCAAATATCATGAGTTTGCAGATGAAGTAGGAGGTATGCCTTTCCCTGGGTTATTGCCTGAATATCATTCTACTTATCAGATGCTAGGAAACCCTGTATCTATTAGAAAACAGACTCCTTTGATATCTGCTCCATTGGTTAATTGTGTAACAGGAGAAGAAACCAGTACTAATATTTTATATGATAAAGAATCGAATGATGCTCGTTTCCCTGATAATATTGATGTTACTGGTGTAGAATTTGATAATGATGCATTAGCAAAACACTCACCTATTGTTGCATGGGCGTATGATGGTGTTCCAATTTATGGTCCATATGGATTAGCAGACCCACTTGGAGATCCAACTACTCTAAAAAATCCTGATGCAAAACCAGGATGTGATGATGATTACTTAGTATTAGAAGCTTCAGTAAGACGTATGCGTTCGTCTTATTTCATAAGAGATTTTCCTCTTCCTGGAAGACCTTCTATTAATGAAGAGGTAATGGGGGTATTCGTAGAAGATTATGAATATCTGCCAGAAGGTCATGAATTGCATGGAGATTTGGATGAATATAATGGAAGATTCTGTAAGACTCCAGAATTTCCTGAAGGTAGATATTGCTATTTCTTGACTATTAGTAAGCATAATGATTTGCTTAGAACTAATAAGCAATCAGCACAGAATCTACCATATTCAAAATCTCATAGTGAGATTCATCCTAGATATCCTTATGTTGTTGGTCCAAAGTACAAATATAATCCAATACTTTCTAATACTACAGCAGATGCTAGATTAGAGAATTTGCCTGAAGGTGTTATTAGGATAAGAGATAGAGAGAATAAATTACCTCAGTTTGGAGCAGCAGTCAATGCAACAGTAACCAATGTTTCATCTGGATCTGTTGAATCTGTTATTATTGAGAATGGTGGTAGAAACTATGTTTCTGGAAATGAAACTATCAAGCCTAAGTGGGGTGTTGGAGATGAGTTCTATATTGATAATGCTGGAACTCAAGGTGCTGGTTTCTCAGCACAAGTTGCTTCAATCCTTCCCAAGGATAATTCTGGTACAGTAGTAAATGTATCTTCAATTGTTGCTAATAATATTACTGGAACTGTTGATTCTAGAGATCAGACTCTAACTATTCCTGGTCCTGTCTATAATACTGCAAATAATACCTTTACCTATAATAGGATTTCTGAAGGTGATATTATTGAAAATAACTCTGCAAATTTATATACTTTCAGAACTGCCATAGACATTACTGAAGGTATGAGTTATCTTCTTCTTCGTGAGCAAAGTTCCGCAAATTTATCTATAGGAATGAGTCTTGAAGTTGGTAATGAGGTTTGTTTAATAAATGGTGTAACATCAAATAATACTAGATATGCATATTTGACAATGGGTACTGTTGAGGGTGCTCAAAGTCCAACTGTTCCTAGGTCTGATAGAGGATTCTATTATGCTTATTATAATGGGTCAGTTGTTTATGATGATCTTTATATTGATATAATAAATGGTCCAGATACAGTAAGTAAGAAGGTTGGTAAGATTATAGGTAGGGATGCAACTACTAAGTTATTGAAAGTTGAAATGCATATTGATCCTGATACAGGAACTTATCATACAATCAATAATTCAGTAGCTGATGGATCAGCTGATGTTCAAGTAACAACTCAACTTTATAATAGACCATATGATCAACTTCCTAGATATGGGTCTCTTGTTTCTGCTGTAGAACATGTAAAACAGGTTCCTATTATTCGTGGATATGATGGGACAACTGCTATTTCACATACACAAGATAAATCCATAACAAATCAAGCAGCAAAAGCTGTTGTTAAAGAATATACTCAAAGACTTTCTGTTTCTAAAACAACTCCTGGTACTTTAACTTTACAGGATTATTTTACTCCAGGAGTATGGATAAAGGGACAAGCTTCAGATTGTGTTGCTGAAGTTACTCAGGTTACTCCTGATTATATTTGGGTCAAAAATATTACACAAGGTCCAGATGCTAGTGATATACCCAGATTTGGACAGATCAATACTGGTACTGGAGTATTTGGTGCAGAAACTATTAGTGAGATTTCAAGTGGAAATAATACTAATCTTATTGAAGCTATTACAAATACATCAGATAGCCATGATATAAAAGTTCTTAGTACAGAATATATCGTAGTAAATCGTTATTATCAAATCAATAATGAGATTATCAAAGTTGTTGCTAAAGTTGATGATCAGACTTTAACAGTTCTAAGACACCAGCAAGGTACATCAATACCTAATAGTGGTGTTCATTTGAATAGTAGTTCAGTAACTGTTGTAAATGGTACTGCTACTTTCAATGCTGATGAATATTATGTGACTGTAAATAACCTCAATTATCAAGAATGGAATACAAGTAGCACATTCTTAGATGGATTGGAGCAAACTATATCAATAACTTCTACAGTAACTAACACAATTTCAGCAACATCAAATGCTATTATTGTAAATCCAACTAATTTCAGTTTCTTTAAACTTGGCAATATTATTAAAGTTGGAACTGAAAAGATGTTATTGAATAGCGTAAATCAGAATATGTTCTACGTTACAAGAGGATTTGAGAATACTACTCCTGCTGCTCATTCTGATAATACAACAATAACAAATATAAGTGAACTTCAAGCAACTGTCAATACAGATATAACTCACAATATAATTGAAGGTGATCTTATAGAAATTACTGGAGATCCATCAAGTGATACTGCTGTAACTAATGTTATAGTAAAATTTGATGATTCTAATAATAGATTCTTATTCTCTAGTGTACATACAAGTAATACATTTGAGAGCAACCCAAATTTAGAATTTGTTTATGGACATAATTATGTCTTTGATGTTTCTCATGATACATGTCAAAATAAGATCCTAGCTTTCTGGTTAGACGATACATATACAAACTCATATGCTGTAGATCGTAATGGTGTTCCTGGAAATGCTAACTCTACAGTTACTTTGAAGGTTACTGATAAGAGTATAGTTAATACATTCTATAATAATGCTAATAGTCTTATCACTAATAGTAATCCTAGAATAAGATTTATAGAGGATCCTTATAATATTTCTGGTACAGATGCTTATAATATCACTGCGACTAGCTTTGATTATCTAATCAAGCATACAGTTGAAGGTAATGCTAGAGGAACTAAGAGTGTTGGACTTCGTACACAAAATGTCTTTGGTGAAATAGCAAGAGTTCAAGTTACAAACCAAGGATTTGGATATGAGGAACTTCCACAGATAAAAGGTCTATTTCTAAGAGAATCTGACAGAATACGCTATACAATAACTGCAGATGATGTAACTGGAGAAATTACTAATATTACAGTTCTATATGGTGGTAGTCGTTATATAAATCCAAAAATCTATATTACTGGATCTGGTACTGGTGCAAAACTAACTGCAGATACAAATGGTGGAACAGTTCGTACTATTACAGTAAATTCGGGTGGTACTGGATATACATCCTCTGGTACAAAACTTAGATTAGTTGAAGAGGATGACGATGATATAAGAGTTCTTCCTTCATCTTCTACTATTGGTCAGGTACTTGGAATTGATATTACCAATCCAGGTTCACAATTCTCCAATAACTATACAATGGTTCCTGAGACTACTATTCCAGTCTCAATGCAGTTGATAGATCTTACTGATCCTAAGAAATTTGAGTATGGAGAACAAATTTATCAAGGTAATGTAAATAATCCTTCAGTTGTAGGTTATGTTGTTGATTATAATGAGATAAACCAAACACTTAGAGTTAGAAGTGTTGTTGGTCAGTATCTTGTAGGAACAACAATAACTGGATATCTGTCAGGAACTACTGCTACTCCAAAAACAGTCAATGATCCATCTATATCATCGACTATTAGTGCTATTACAACTATTAGTGGATTCTTCTCAGATGACTTAGGTAAATTAAGTACGTCATCTCAGAACATTCAGGATTCTTATTTCTATCAGGATTTCTCTTATGTTATTCGTTCTCAGATACCTGTATCTGATTGGAGAGAAATTATCAAGGATTCTACTCACCCTGCAGGTTTCTTAGTATTTGGTGAAGTTATTCTTGATTCTTCAGCAAGTGTAGCTACTCTTCCTATGGGTGGAGCTACAACTTGTCCACCAGATTATCATAGATTTACATTCAGTACTCTTAATGATATTCAAGGAGATGGATCTATTCATCTTACAAAAGGAAATAATGTCAAGGTAGGAGATGCTTTCAGATATTATCAAGATCCTTCTGATGGATATCCAGGAAATGTAACTGCTCTAGATTATGTTGGTAGTGCTTTATCTAGTTTGTGGAAGAAAAATAATGGTGTAAGTCCATATAAAGTAAAATGGACTGGTCAAACTTCTTTAGGAGTAAACACTACTGTTACAGGTTGGCTAAATTCTGGTCAGATGTATTATGTTGTAAAGACTGAAGTAGATAATACTGGTGAAGGTCAATATATTTGGATTTCTGATCGTCATCCAAGTGATGCTTTTGCTGATTCTGAGCATAATAGAGAACGTCTAATATTCATACTAAGACCAACTAGTCAAGCAAATCAAAATATTATTAGTACTGCACCAAATGGTACTACAGGTTTATTAGATGAGACTTATGGGGATGGTGATTATTACGCAGAATTTATGTGTGATAAGGAGAATCCTCAGAATCAAATTACAGTAAACATATTCAAGGAATTTATTGATTTAGATCCAACCATTCCGATGAAAGTTACGGATGGTGGAAGAATTACAGAAATTCGTATCAATAAGTTCTTCAGAATGGTTGAAAGACCAGGAATGGGTTCTCTTATATCTGCTGAAGGAACAGTTGCCATTAATCTTGCTTATATTGATGATGTTACAGCAAATATTGATGGAATATCGAAAATATATGATATTAGGGAGCAAGGATCTCTTATATCACCATATAGCGATGAATCATTGATTGTTACTCTTGATGGTGTCACTCAAGAACCTGGAGTAGCATATACAATCATTAATGATAAGTTGACTGATAATTTAGAAGTTCCAACTACAGGTGCTGGACCATTAGAATTTGATTCTTGGAAAATTACTACAGGTACAACTAATATCAATAATGGATCTACAACTGTAAGTAATACTGCTGATATTTCTAATGTATACTTATCATATAAGTTTGGACTCAAGCAAAATGATAAGGAGAAGGATTTTGTTTATGTGAAGTCTAAAGGTATTCCTTCATATACAGCAACTTTAGGTCCTTATAGTGGATTGACACCTTCTTTCCAAGATATGATCAAAAGAGTACCAACAACAGTTTTTGCTCCTGTAGATAAAGAAACTACTCCATTAGGAATAATTGGTATTCTTTGTAATGGTGTACTTCTTCAGAATCCTAGATTGGATAAGACTTATAATGACAAAGGTAAGTGGACTACAAATGAAACTGGATCACAACCACCAACTGATATATACGGTGGTAAATCTAATTTAGTTGGTAATTATTATCATACAGCCAATCCAATTGGACTAAGAAGACAACTAAAAGATAATATAACACTAACTGGAAATTATGCAGAAGATTTTTCATCTCCAATTCACTCACCTATTTTAGGATGGTGTTTTGATGGAACTCCGATTTATGGTCCTTATGGATATACTGATCCTACATCTGCTACATCTGCTATCAAAAAGATAGATAGTGGATATTCTAAGAGAGCTATAAGTGTTAGAAATGTATTAGCTGACGGAACAATTCTAAGTACTGATGATATTGGTCCACCAGTCAATTCTGTTGAATTTAAAGTATTGAACTTTATTCATTTTACTGGAACTACATATAATTTCAGTATTTCTCAACAGTGTAATCAAGTAACTAGTGGTACTGATGATACTATTGTTACTGGTGTAAGCGGAACTGTTCATTCTTGGGATCCTATTGAAGGAAAACTTTTACTTACATCTACGCTTGGTGCATTCACTAAAGATATGTGGATTAAGACTCCTACTGCTTGGGCTCAAATAAGTTCAGTTCCATTCACATATCAGCGTGGATATTTTGTTGAAGATTATGAATATTCATCAGCAACTGGAGATCTTGATGAATATAATGGAAGATTTACTGTAACTCCTGAATTCCCTGAAGGTAGGTATTGCTATTTCATGACCATTGATGGTAGTAATTATGATTACAGTGCTTCAGGAAATAGTGCTGAAGGAAACTCAGCATATCCATATGCAGCTGGTCCAAAACTTTTCCATAAGTTCTATCCAGAAAATCAACTTTCTAAAGCTGAATTATCATCTAAGATCATATTTGCTGAACCTCCTAAAGAGTTTAGTGATTCTGATACTGGGCATGAGCAGACTGCTAAATTTACTGCCAGATCATTTGGATTCTCTGATGCCAACAATAACCAGAATTATGTCAAGAAGTATAAGAATATTTCTTATCAATTCGACAATTATAAGAGTACATTTGCATTAGATGATTTTGCAGAGCAACCTGCTAATGCTCCTGCAGATGCATTAGAAGCTTCTGAACAAGCATTAGTATTCCTTGATGGTATTATTCAAATACCTGGAAAGTCATATACAATTAATGATGTCTCTAATACAATAACTTTCACTAAGCCTCCTGCTAGGACTGGTAAGATTATCAATATGAGTGAAATTGTAGATGTTTTGAATTTCCGTGATAATGAAACTATTACAGGTGCAACTAGTGGTGCTGTAGGAAGAATTGTTTCTAGAACTCCTTTAGGATATGAAGGAAAGGGTGTACTAAAAGTTGAAGTATTGAAGAGTGACTTTATTGATGGTGAGAATATTACTGCACCAGCAATTGCTGCATCAGTTGTACAATCAGATCCTAATCTCAATAAGGCAGTTACTAATGCAACTTATGATAAAGATACTGGAGATTTAACACTTAGTCTTGGTGGAACTCATACATTCAACGTTGGTAGTTTAGTTCACATTAACTATGAATCTTTGACATTCAAATGTCTAAAAGATAACTATCAGACTGAACACAAATATCCAAGAATAACTGATCCTGCATTCAACCAGAATTTGAATATTACTGCAGTAGATCAAACTGCTGGAACAATAACATGTAATGTTGGTATTGATACTGGTGGTGACAAGTATGAGCACTTATTTGTAAGAGCAGCAAACCCTGCCATCAAGATAGATGGATCAAGTGCTGCTAGAAGTGCAATTAGTACTCCTTGTAAATTAGTTGGTACTGTTGTTGCTAAAGATAGATTCCTTGATGCAGCAAACCTTTTAGAAGCAAATAAAGATCTAATTGCTGAGGAAGCCGTCTTAGCAATGAAGGATTATCCTGCATATAAAGTACCTAATTTATTTGAGATCAATTCAGGTATAGGTGGATTTACGAATCAAGATTGTATTGATGATGTGAAGGATGTTATCTCTGCTATTGTTGATAATATTAGATATGGTGGAAATGATAAAGTTTGGGAAGCAGCAGACCTTTATGTCAACGGAGGTGCATTACAGCACCTTGTAGGTGAGGAAGAACCATCTAAATTAGCAATGAGGTGGGCTAAGGATCTTTGTGTTCTTGCCATGCAAAATAAGTTGAATGATTATAATACAATCGGTTCAAGTACTGGTTATTCAACTTATGATAATGCTGCCACCAATAAGATGATTGATGGAGCAAATCTTTTAGAATTGAACAAGGATCTTATTGCTAATGAAGCAGTAGAAAGGATGTTAGGTTATCCTGGTAATGAAGGATTCTCTGTTCCTTATCATAAGTCAAATTGTGTAGATGATATCAAGGATGCTCTTGATTGCATGATCTTCAACATGACTTATGGTGGAAATAATAAGACATGGGATGCTGCAAACTTCTTTGCTACAGGTCGTCACGTAGTAGACGGTATGACTGGACCTAGCAATAAGTTTACTCCTACAGGTGCTACATATGATTCTACTAATGGTAACTTAGTATTGACTATTGGAGATCATGATTTAGTAGTAGGTTCAAAAGTTAAAATTGCTGATGCTGGATTGACATTCAGTTGTACAATGGATGGCAATACTGCTAATAAGACTTATCCAAGACAAGTAGATCCATATTATAGAAGAGCAATTGATGTTACTGCTGTAGGATCAACGGATCACACAATTGAGTCAGGTACAACTTATAACCCATCGACAGGTGTTCTAACTGCCAAAGTAACAGGACATAACTTCAAGGGACGTACAAGTCACACAGCTGCTACAGGAACTGCATATAATCCTACAACTGGTATTCTTACAGTAACAACTACTGCCAACCATAACTTAGTGAATGGAGATAAAGTTGTTATCGCAGATAACTCTCTAACATTCACATGTACTCATGGAACTGGTAATCACACATATCCAAGACAAAGTGATCCAGTTAGCGGTAAGTGGTTGACTGTTTCTAATGTAACAGCAGATACATTCCAAGTACAAGTATTATTCACTCTTCCATCTACAAATATAACTACACATACATTTGTTTCAGCAACAACTGATGGTATTACTAAGATTGGTGATAGAGTTCTAATTTCTGATAATTCACTAACATTTACATGTGGTAAAGATGCACATCAGACAAATCATACTTATCCTAGGACAACTGATCCTTGGAGTGGAAAATGGTTAGAAATTTATAATCAGACTACTGATACATTTGATGTTCAAGTTGGAATATCTTCAAATACATCTTCACATACATTTGTTTCAGCGACTGCTAATGGTCTCAAGAAACAAGATGGAACAATTACTCTAAATGTTGGTTCTTCACCTACAGTCAATTATACACCTACTGGAGGTTCATATGAACCAACTTCAGGTGTTCTTTCTCTTACTATTGGACAACATGGGATAAGAGTAGGAGATAGCATCAAACTAGCAACAGATTCCATATCATTTGATTGTGGTGCTGGATCTGGTACTAAGACATATCCTAGAGCAAATGGAACAGGTGGTGCTACTGCAGATGACCCTGCATATAACACTGCTGTCACAATTACAGGAGTTGGATCTACAGATCATACTGTAGAATCTGGTACAACCTATAATGCCGAAACTGGAGTTCTAACCGTTAAAATAACAGGTCATAACTTCAACAATGGTGATAGAGTCAAATTTACAAATGATTCACTTACATTCACTTGTCTCAAGGATAACCATGCAACTCAGCACACTTATCCAAGAGCAACAGATCCTAAGAGTAATCAATGGTTAGCAATATCAAATAAGACTACTGATACATTTGATGTTCAAGTAGGAGTTGGTTCTTATACAAAAGCACATACATTTGTATCTGCAACTACAAACGGACTTCAAAAGCAAGATGGAACCATCACAATGAATGTTGGTACATCTTCAAATACAACTGCTCATACTTACGTAACGGCTGCTGCTGATGCTGTTATTGCTGGTGGTAACTACACACATACATTTGTTACTGCATCTACTGACTCATTGATCACTGGTGGTGAAACCAAGCAAGTAGTTCAGGCATATAATGCTGCAAAAGATATTTCTTCAGAAGTATGTCGTAATATCCTTGTTGATATCAAAGGATCTCATGGATTTACTCAGCATACCAATGCTACAATTACAGATTCTTCAATTGGTACATTTACACCAACTGGTGCTACCTATGATCCAACTTCAGGTGAAATGATTCTTACTGTAGATAATCATGGATTGACTACAGCAAATAGTATTGAAATAGATACTGATTCATTAGAATTTACATGTTCTATGGATAGTAATGCTACTAAGCATACTTATCCAAGAGCAAGTGATCCTGCTAATAGTAAGGGATTGAAGATTGTTGATCATACGACCAATACCATTACTGTAAATGTCGGAACAACTTCATTGAAGACTTATGATATAACTGATGCTGATTATAATAAATCCACTGGTGATATGGAAATCACTATTGGTAATCATGATTTACTAGACGGATCTGGAATCAAACTTGCACCAAACTCTATAACATTTACATGTACTAAAGATTTCAATGTAACTCAGCATTCTTATCCTAGAACAACTGATCCTTATTATGATAAGTCTATAAAAATCAAATCTATTGGAAAGACAAATTATAATGTAACTGATGCAGAATATGATCCAGAGACAGGAATAGCATCTCTAACAACTTCTGCTGCTTCAAATTACTTTACTGGACCAAGTTTACATACAGCAGATAGTGCTACCTATAATCCATTGACAGGTGATCTAACGATTTCTATGTTAGGTCATAACTTGAAGAGTTCTGACATGATTAAGATTGCTCCTCATTCATTCTTCTTTACATGTACTATGGATGCTGGTGCTACACAACACAGTTATCCAAGAGCAACAGATCCTTCTGCTAACAAATGGCTTCCAGTTTATAATGTAACAACTACTGCATTTACAGTAAATGTAGGTGCATCACCTGTGAAGGGATATAATGTTACTGGATCTACCTATGATCCTGCAACAGGTAATTTGGTTATGACTGTTGGAAATCATAACTTACAGATAGGAACATCAATAAGATTTGGTAAGGATGCTCTTACATTTACATGTGGAATGGATAGTAATGGTTCCAATCATACCTATCCAAGATCTACAGATCCTTACTATAATAAGTCAGTTAATATAATTTCAAAAACATCTGATTCAATAACAGTCAATGTTGGTACTACTCCCCTTGTAAATCATAATGTAACTGGTGCTACATATAATCCAACTACAGGTCAATTGGTTCTAACAATTGGAACACACACTCTAACTGTAGGAGAAAGTATTAGGATAGCAACAGATTCATTGAAGTTTAGTTGTGGACATGGTGGTGCAACAGGTGCTGCTGCTGAGAAGACATATCCTAGAGCATCTGGTTCTAGTGCTCCTGGCGGTGCTGACTATGCATACAATACTGCACTTCAAATTACTCATGTTGATAATAACAGCATTACTGTAGATGCAAATGGTGGTGTAGGAACTATTAGCAACTTAGAAGTTCATACCTTTGTCTCAGCAGATCCTGGTGCTGTAATTTCAGGTGGAAATTATCCTCATACATTTGTAACTACATCAAATACATTTACACCAACTGCGATTGCTTATAATCCAACCACAGGTTATATGACAGTCAATATTGGTAATCATAAGTTTGGTAATGGGGATCATATCAGAATTGCAGACAATTCCTTATCATTTACATGTACTCAAGGTTCAGGTCTTCATACTTATCCAAGAGCAACAGATCCTGCTAGTGGAAGATGGTTGCCTATTGAAAATGTAACTGCAACTACATTTGATGTAAAAGTTTTAGATGTCGTTCCTTCTACTAATACTACAACACATACATTTGTTTCTGCTACTGCTAATTGTATTGAAAGAGCAGTAGTAAGTACAGGTGGAAATTATCCTCATACATTTGTTGGAACTCTTGCTAATGCAATTGAGAAAGCAACTCAGTTTGTTCAGTTAGCAGATAATTCATTGACATTTACATGTGCTATGGATAATCATGCAACTAATCATACTTATCCTCGTTCTTCTGATCCTTATAGTGGAAGATGGTTGCCTGTTTCTAAAGCTGTTGGAAGTACTGTTGATGTTCAAATTGGTGCTTCTCCAAATAAATCCAAGCATACTTTTGTATCAGGAGCTTCTAATGGAATAAGTGTACAAAATGGAAAGATTACAATAAATGTTGGTACAGCGTCTCTATCTACAGATCATTATGATCATACATTTGTAAGTGCTACTACAGGTGCATTGATAACAGGTGGAAATTATGCACATACATTCTCTAGTGCTAAGACTAATTGCATAACTTCTAGAATTCCTTTACCAAAACTTGCTCCAACTGATGCAGTATATAATCCTGCTACAGGAGATATGCAGATAACTGTCAAGAATCATGGATTGACAACTAATGATCGTATTACGATTGCTCCAGATTCTATGATATTTACTTGTGATATGGATGATAATTCTACAGAGCATGCTTATCCACGTAAGAGTGATCCAGCAAGTAAAGCAGTATTACCTGTAAAAACAATTAATACATCAGATGTATTTACAGTCAGTGTTGGTACAACTCCAAATGTATCACATAATGTTTCTAATGCTGATTACGATCATCAAACAGGAGATTTAGTATTGACTCTTGGGGATCATAGTTTGAATACAGGACAATCAATCAAGATTGCTGATAATGCATTGACCTTCACTTGTACTAAGGCTGCTGGAAATCATACTTATCCAAGAACAACTATTATTAATAAGGATATTACTGGTGCTGACTATAATGCAGTAACTGGTATTATGACTATTACCAGTGTAGATCATGGATTCGAGAATGGAGAAACGGTAAAGATTGCTGATAATTCCATCACAATGACATGTGGAATGGATGGTGATACTTCTCAGAAGACATATCCAAGATCCACAGATCCTATTAGTGGTAAGTGGATGACAGTATCCAATAAAACAAATGATACTTTCGATATCAATGTTGGTAAGTCTCCTTTGAAATCATTTACTCCAGGACCAGGAACATCATATGATCCAAATACAGGTCTTGTAGTTCTTCATATTGGACCACATAGTCTAAAGGTTGGTGATTCTGTTAGATTAGCTTCAATGTCTTTAGACTTTACATGTGCTAAGGATAATCATGCAACTATTCACTCTTACCCAAGAGTAAGTGATCCTGAATATCAAACTGCTACTTCTATCACAGCAATTACTGATCACACTATTACCATACAAGCTTTAGCATCAATACCTTCTACTAACACTGATGTGCATATCTTCAAGAAGGCAACTGCTGGTGCTGTAACTTCAGGTGGAAATTATTCACATACATTTGTTTCAGCAAGTGCTAATGCTATCAGTCATAAGCAAGATAGAGCATATGATGCAGCATTACCTATTATTGCTGATGGAGTTGGATATACAGTATCTGGTGCTGACTATAATCCTATAACTGGTTGGATGACAATTAGTGTTACTAACCATTTATTCAATAATGGAGATAGAGTCAAATTCCTCAGAAATTCTCTAACATTCAAGTGTACTAAGGATGCAACTCAGATTCCAGGTCAAGAACTTGGAGTTTCTTTACATACTTATCCTAGAGCAACTGATCCTGCTGATAGTAAGTGGTTGACAATATCTAATAAGACAATTGATACATTTGATGTCTTTGTTGGAAAGTCAAGTGATACTTCTAAGCATACTTGGGTATCTTCAACTACAAATGGTCTTATCAAGCATAATGGTCAAATAACAATCAATGTTGGTGTTGCTGAAGCTTCAGAACAATATCCACATACATTCATAAGTGCTACTGCTGGTGCTGTAATTTCAGGTGGAAATTATTCACATACATTCGTTAGTGCCTATAGTAATGCAATTTCTGTTCTTGGATATGATACTAATGATTGTGCTGATGTAGTTTCTGCTATAGCAACACTCAATGGCATTATTACAAATGCTGTTACAGATCCTAAGTCAATCAAGAGTGTTGTAAGAACTACTCCAAATGCATATCCAATAAGATATAGTACTAGGTCTCTTGTAACAGATAACTCTATTGCAATAGACCCTGCTTCAAGAAATTATACTTCATCTTGTGCTGATGTTGCATCTTCTATTAGTACGTTGCTAGGAATTGTTGTCAATACTATTGATGATCCAACGTCTCTAGCAAAAGTAACTAAGACAGATAGAAGATCTTATATTGAGAAAGAAGGAATATTCCAGAGTTTCTTTGCTTATTCTAATGGTAAGTATAGTGTTCTTGATCAACCAGATACTTCTGCTCCTACAACAACCTTTGTTATGAGGTTGGGTGGAAAACTAACAATTCCTAATATTTCTCAACAGGTTATTGTTGTTGTCAATGGAGTAGTTCAAGAATATGGATCTTCATATGTAATAAACGAATCTTTGGTTGAATTCTATAAACCAATTCTTGCTGGTAGTGATTTACAAATATTCTACTGGTATGGTAGAGATTTACAGAAGATCCTTAAGGGTTATAACGTACCTCTATATGAACCAAGTTACATCAAGAGAAATAGTCTCACTGGTCAAGAAATTCTTCACACCACTGAAAATGGATCAGCAACTAATAAGAGAATAAGATCTCTACCATTAGGTGCTTATCCTCTTGTTGAATTCTTTAGATTGGGTGATAAGATTCAAATTGATGGTGAATTGGATGAAAGAGAAATTGTTGATCTTACTAATAGAGATATAGTTGAATGGGAAAAATTAGAAGGAACTAATACATTCTCAATCAATGCTGCTACTGATATTGTAGGATCACCTACGAAGAAAATATACTTTGAAAATTATCAAGGTCAAACAACTTCTGGATTTATAAATGGAACCAAGGTTGTATATGATAATAATGGAAATAGTGATATTTCTGGATTGACCAATGGAACAACCTATTACCTTGGATATACTTACACTGATAAGAGTGTATCACTTTATGATAGTTATTTGAAGGCAATTGGTGGTGGAACAGATAATATTACTATAAATGTTGGGTCAGGAATCCATAAGTTTGCAATTGCAACTGATCTCTCAGGATTGAAGCAGACTCAATTCAAGACCTCAGATTATACTGGTATAACAAGAGGACGTGAAGCATCATTCACGGCAAGAGTTAGATTCACAATGGTTCTATCTAATTCAGCCAACTACACAACTCCTGGTACAGTTATATTCAGTGGTGGTCAATCTGTAGCAACTGTAATTCAAGATCTTGGTAGCAATAAGATTGAAGTTCAGGTTCAACCTGATAGAGATCTTGCTGATGGAGTAACAGTAAGTACCGATATTCAAGGTACTAATGCTGTAACCATGACTTCTAAAGAAAATGGTTACATATATGCAATTGAATCTCTAAGTGGATCATTCCCAACAGGGTTGGATTATGATACTGCTCCTGTTATTGTAATCAAACCAGCATTTACAGATACTGGTGGATTTGCAAAAGCACATGCTGAGATTGATCAAAATTCTCAGATTGCAAGAGTTATTGTTGATGAACCTGGTGCTAATTATTTCCAAGTACCAGAAATCTTAGTTACAAGAGCATATAAGCATATTACTCAGACTTATCCTCTTGCATTAGTAAGAAACCAGTATAATTTCTGGTCATCATTTGATACCAAACTCAATACTATATGTACTCTTGATGCTAAGGAACTTACTGTTAGTTTTGACAATACAATAACTACAACTCCAGTCAAGAGAGCAGATTTAGGTCAACAAATCACCATTTATCGTGGTGATGAGATGACTGATGGTATAGATCAGTCTGATGTATCTAAGACATATGATTATCTAAATCCAACGGATAATGTATATCCAAATGAAACTGCAGCTGATATGCCAAATGTAACTTCTGTCGGTAGATTGAGATTGCAACCAACATTCCAAGCACTTGAAGAAAATAAATTTAATGTAGATACCACATTGACCATTGGTTCTATTGACGCAAGATTTGGTGGATTGAGAATTAGTGACGTATCTGATAGATTCTATTCATCTGTTTATGATGACAAGAATGTGGCAGGAGTTCAATCAATAAGATTTGATGCTACTCCTCATACGATGATTAGAGAATTTGCTGGTAAGATTGCTGCCAACGTTTCTGTTGGTGATACATACATTCCTCTCGAAGGTATCTTTGGATTCAACTATATGAGAGTTGAAGGTAATACTTTCTGGTTGACTGAGGATATGGCAATCTATGAAGAAAGAACTTTTGTGATTATTGGTTATGTTGATAAAGTTATTGACTCTAATACATTCATCATAAGGATGAACGTTGGTCAGAATCTTTTATCTGGAACTAATATAAGTAATGTAGCGAATACTGTTATGGTTTCTATTGCTTCTCAGGTTTACGGAGAGCTAGAAACTGGTAAGGAACGTCTTGCCTATGACCAAATAGATTGGACAAGTAAGTGGTTGATGCTTACACAACCATGTACTAAAGCGTATACTGCTGGTGAGTTTGTCAGAACTGCACAGCCTATCCGCTTAGGATCTACTTAGATCCACGGTATAAATATAAATAACGTAAGAAAGCCCGTATTTCAACTTTTTAGCGATGTCTAGTAGCCTAATTACTGAGCAGTTTAGAATCCATAATGCCGATAAGTTTTTAAAAGCATTCGATACTACGAACTCTGGTACAAATTACAACAATATTTACTTCTTTATAGGAAGGCATGAGTCGTGGTATTCCGCATATGCTGCGAACAGCAACTATGGAACTACCTCATCTTCCACAGCAAGTGAAGGTAACGTTCCTGTTCCATACGATAATACCTCATTCTATAATGAGATCCACGATGATGTTCTTTCTCTAAAGAAAATCGGGTTTTCAAATGTAAGAAAGGTCGTTAGACGTTACAATTGGGTCACAGGTACTAAGTACACAATGTACCGTCCTAATTATAATACAGGTAATCAGACTGCTCAGGGTACTTCTCAATTACTAGATTCTCAGTTTTATGTAATGAACCCCACTACCTATGAGGTATTCAAGGTTCTAAACAACGGTGTAACACCTACAAACCCTACAGGTGGAAGTACAGGTACAACTGCTCCTACTGCAGCTTCTGCTAACTCTGATAATATTGTAGATAATACTGCTACTGACGGATACATTTATCAATATCTCTATAAGTTAGAGACTAATGATGTGTTGTATTTCACTTCTACGGACTTTATTCCTGTAAAAGCAACTAGTTATGCTTCTTCTGTTGTAAATGGAGCATTAGATATTGCACTTCTAAAATCTGCTGGTTCTGGTCTTCCTGTCAGCACTGATCTTTATTTCAGGGTCAAGGGTGATGGTGACGATGCTACCAACGGATATGCAGTTCTAAAACTAACAACTAATGCTAGTGGTCAGGTTACTGCTTCTCAAATCACTACTAGAGGACGTAATTACACATATGCAACTGTTGATCTTAGTGCAAGTGCAACTTATTATACTTCTGTTGCAAACCTAAGAGCTGGTACTCCATCTTCTACTTTACCTGCATCTGGTTATACCGCACCTAACATCGAAATCGTTATTCCACCTCAGTATGGACACGGTGCTGATGTAGAAAAAGAACTTGGTGCAAAGAGAATCATGCTCAACACCAGATTGATTTATGGTAACAGATCAACTGCTGCTGATAAGACAACTGACTTCTACGTTGATCAAGATTTCAGAAGGATTGGTGTTATCAAAGATCCAAAGAATCCTTCAGGAACTGCACTAACATCTGATACTGCTAGTGGAACATTCGCCGCAATTATTGATACTAGTTTAGGATCAGGAATTTTTGCTAAGGATGAAGTAATCACACAACTTTATAATGTAACAAGGGGTACTGAAAGCATTTCAGTAACAGCTAAAGGACGTGTTGTTGATTACTATGAGTATGATACTGCAAACAAACTTGCTATTTTGAGGTATACACAATCACCAAATGATCCTGAACTAAGGCATAGTGATGGTTCTACATATCCATTCTTTACTGCAGCAGTTGGTGGTGGTACTGTAAACCAGATTCAAGGTGTTGATTCTAGTGCAGATAGACCAATTAATAGAGCAAGTCAGTCTACTATTGAACAGCAAGGACTATTCTCAAACGGACTTTGTGCTCCTGAATACGATAAGTACTCTGGAGATGTGATCTACGTTGAAAATAGAAGGGTTATTACTAGAGCTGCTGACCAAATTGAGGACGTAAAACTCGTAATCGAGTTCTGATTGATCATATAATCCCCGTTAATCTGGATAATAGAAGATGCCACAGAGTACCAATTTAAACGTAACTCCTTATTATGACGACTTTCAGTCGGATAAGGACTTTTACCGAGTTCTTTTTAGACCTGGTTATTCGATCCAATCAAGAGAACTAACTACATTACAATCAATATTACAGAATCAAGTTGAGAGTGTAGGTAAGTTTCTCATAAAAGAGGGATCGATGGTGGTTCCTGGTGAAATTTCTTTTAATAATAAGTATAGTTATGTAAAAATTTCTAGTTATTCTCAAGGATTTACACTTTCACAGTTTCTTGGTTCTACATTAACAGGTCAAACAACGGGGGTTGTTGCTAAAGTTCTCAATGCTACAGATGAAACTTCATCAGATGCAGTAACATTTTTTGTTAGGTATGAAAGTAGTGGTACTTCAACAACAAGTAGACAATTCCAAGAAGGTGAAATTCTAAGTACTGACATTGTTGGTTCTCCAACTGCTGTTGTTGGTATTACTGGATCTACAAGACCAACAGTATATAAGTCATATGGTTCAGCTCTTACTACAAGTTTGACACAAAATCCTGCAACTGGATATGGATCTGCAGTATTTGTACAAGAAGGTATTTACTATATCAATGGACACTTTGTAAGAAATTCAGCTCAGACATTAATTGTTGATAAGTATTCTACTACACCAACTGGTAGAGTAGGTTTTATTGTTCAAGAAGAGTTAGTAACTCCTAGTGAAGATCTATCTCTAAATGATAATGCAGCTGGATTTAGTAACTACGCTGCTCCTGGTGCTCATAGACTAAAGATTACACTCACTTTAGCAGTAAGAAATATTGATGTAGCAGTAGAAAATAATTTTATTGAATTACTTCGTATTAGAAATGGTAATATTGAAAGGAAGGTTGATAAAAGAGATTGGTCAGATATAGAGGAAATTCTTGCTCGTAGGACTTATGATGAGTCTGGAGATTATATCGTCAAGAATTATAGTATAGAAATAAAGAATCATAAAGATAGTGGATCTAACAATGGTGTATATCCTTTAGGTGAAGATGGTCTTTATAATGGGTTGAGTTCAACGCAATCAGATGATAAATTGGTTGCAGCACTCTCTCCAGGTAAAGCATATGTTCGTGGATATGAAATTGAAAGTGTAGGAACTAAGTATAAGACATTTGATAGAGCTAGAACTACTTTAACGAGAGAAGGTGCGTCTGTTAGTATTCCTACAGGAAGTTCTCTAAATTTAGAAAACGTTTTTGGATGTCTGGATATAAAAGCTGTTACTGGTACTACAGCTCATGAACAACTTCTATTCTTTGATAGATTTACTGATAGTTATCTAGGAGATGGAAAATTCAATAGAGGTGCTGCTCCTCAGTGCTTGTATGTACTTGAACTTGAGAATTTAGATTCTGGTCCTACATTTGACTGGACTCAAGGTTCTGTTAATCAACTTGAAGGTACTAACCAATCTGCTGGTAATCCTCCTGTAGGAAATATTATTCCAGGAACTGTCAAGAAATTGGCTTCTGGTGCTGCTGTTGGATCGCTTCAGAACGGTACTGCATCAACCAATATTTGTGATAGGTATCAACTTATTGTTTCTTTGGCAAATTCTGCTGAGAGATTCAGTGCTGGTGTTACAGTTCAAGATGGATCTTCTGGTTCTGGTGCTAATAGATCTATTCTTAGAGGTATTTGGGAATTAAATACAAAACCTATAGGATGTGCTAGTCCAAAATATCTAACAAATATATCTTCTTCTACTGATGCTTTAGGAAGAATTTCTGCTGCACAGAATAGAGATTCATTATTTAGAGCAGGTCTTTTCGATACTTCAATGTTTACAGCATTGAAAGTTCATAGTAATAGAACTATTGGTGCATACAATTTAGGTGTAAGAACAGTTGGTGCTCATATTCATGGTTCTTCTAGTGGTGCAGAAGGTGTTGTTGAAGCAGCATATGAAGGAGAGGGTTGGGATGAAGTTATTTTATCTAATGTAAAAGGAACATTCTCTCCAGGAGAAGTTATCTATACTGCTCCTGATTATGCTCAAAGTGGAAAAAGAGCACAGGCAACTATTATTAAGAATGGGACAATCAAGAAGATTCATGTCGTTGATGGTGGTGATGGATATACTTCAGGTCTTGTATCAAACCCAACAGTTGTAACAGATTTGGAAGTTGATGGTGTATCTTTAAGATATAATCTTGATGGAAGTACATCAAGTACTCCTTCTAATGTATTCTATTATAAGTTAGGAGCATCTGCTGGAGGAACTATTGCCAATAGACTTATTGATATTACAATTGATGATGGATCTCAGACTGCTGATATATTCCCCAATGAATATTCATTCAATAGTCCAAACGCAAAAGTATTCACTAATGTTCCAACTGCGACAATTACGAATACAACAAGTAATAAACCAGCAACTCTAAAAGTTGAATTGTGGTACGATACAGTAAAAACATATACACTAAAAGATATAAAATCAGTTTCTGATAGCGGTGGATCTGCTAGTAATTGGGCATCAGGTTCTTTCCAAAATGCAACTGGTAAATTCAGTGCTGATGTTGTTACTAATAATGCATCTTTCTATGATTCTATACAAATCGGAACAATTAGTGGTACGACTGGAAATGAATATTTTGAAATGGGAGCTGTTAATCTAGATCCCACAGATATTCTAAAAGAAAATGATTTAATAAAAGTTATTTCTGATACTGGAGTTGAACGTAGATATATTGTAAAATATCTTCATGGGTCACAAGCAAATGTTGCTGCAAGAATTTATGTATATGGTGTTATTCTTGATGATGTAAGTGGAAATGAAGCAGTAAAAATTATAAGTAAGACGGAAGGAGCTGGTAAAAACACATTAGTATTCAAATGCCCTGATGCAGTTATAAAGACAGTTGCTAAGGATTCAACTAAGACTGGATTTACTGTAAGATGTTTGAAGCAATATACTGCTACTGTTAGTAGTTCAAGAACAGTTACATATTCTCTTAGTGGAGAAAATCAAGACTTTGCTGGATTCTCATCATCTAATTATATTGCATCAGTAAAAGCTGTTCCTGGTGGTCATAATTTAGAACCAGGAGATATTTTGAATTTGAGTTCATATGAATTTACAAGAACTCTTGCTTCAACTTCAAACAACTCTCAGATAACATGGAGTGGTCTTCCTACAGAATGGGTAGATGCAGAGATAAAACTCTTAGTTCCTATAACTGTAAAGAATGCTAAACCAAGAACTAAGATTTTAAAGAATGGTCAACTAGCAGTATCAACTTACAATAGGTCAAAAATTATCAACCTTTTGAAGATTGATGGTTTTAGGTTGAATGCAATTTATATGTCTGGAGATCCAGATGCTGCTGCTCTTGTTACTGATATCAATATTAAGGATAGATTCCTCTTTGATACTGGTCAGAGAGATAATGTCTATGACATGGCAAGAATTATTCGTAAGGAAGGTGCTGAGGAACCAAGTGGACAGCTTCTTGTAGATTTTGATTACTTTGAACATCAAAATGATGGTCAATACTTCTCTGTAGATTCTTATTTGAATCCATCCAACCTATCTTTGGATTATGCAGATATTCCTGTATACTACTCTGAAAAGAGTGGAGTACTAAGATTAAGAGATTGTGTTGACTTTAGACCATCTGCTGACGTACAAGGTGTCAATGCAGGTAAAGTAGCTGGATCAGAAACTGTAGCTACTAATGAAATAAGACCAGCTATAACATTCTCAGAAATTGAGTCATTTATTCCTATTCCAAATGGTTCTATTGATTTCAATTATGATTTCTATCTACCAAGAAAAGACAGTATATATTTGACTAAGAAAGGTTCTTGTGAAATTATTCAGGGTGTTCCTGCATTGATTCCACAATATCCAACTCAAATTGAAGATTCTATTAGATTATTTGATTTAGATATTCCTGCTTATACATTCGATCCAAAAGATGTAAGGGTCAAAACATATAATCATAGACGCTACACGATGAAAGATCTTCGTGAACTTGATAAGCGTATTGAGACTATGGAGTACTATACTACTCTAAGTCTTTTAGAACAGGATACTTTAAATGTTTCTATCAAAGATGCTGTTACTGGACTTGACAGATTCAAGTCAGGTATTGTAGTTGATAATTTTGCAGGTCATAATGTAGGAGATACTACTAATAGTGAGTATAAGTGTTCTATTGATATGCAGACTCAGCAGTTGAGACCGCAACATCATACAGGTGAAATAGAACTCAAAGAGTCAATAACAGACGATGCTTCTAGATCTGCTAAAGGATATAAGAAGTCAGGTTCTATTGCAACTCTTGAGTATACAGATGAAGAGATGATCAAGAACCCATATGCTACTGAGGTCATCAACTTAAACCCATTCTTGGTATTCCAGTATAAGGGAACCCTTCAAATGAATCCTGATATGGATGAATGGAAGGATACACAATCAAGACCAGATCTTGTAGTAAGGGATAATAATTTATTTGATACCATCAGCAATATGGCTGATGAAAGAGGTGTTCTTGGAACAGTTTGGAATGAGTGGCAGACTTCATGGAGTGGTCAAGAAGTACTTGCTCAAGATTCATCTACATCAAGAGATACCAGTATGTCTGGTCAGATGACTGGATGGGGTGGAGATATGATTGTGGGTACTGATGTTACTGTATCTACATCTATTATGGGTAGAACTAGAACCAGAACAAGAACTGGTACTAGAAATACTCTTTCAGGATTTGATACTGTTCGTCAGAGTTTTGGTAATCGTGTTATTGGAATTGCTTTCCAACCTTTCATGAGAACAAGACCAGTTGCATTCTCTATGCAAGGAATGAAACCTAACACAAGGGTTTACGCATTCTTCGAAGGTATAGATGTCAATGCATGGATTTGTCCTGATTCAGTATATACTGGATGGGCATTAAACTCTCCTAAAGGATTTGGTCAACCAATTATTACTGATGCTAATGGATCTATAAGTGGTATCTTTATTGTACCTAATGGACATGCACCATTGAAAACTTTCACTACTGAGGATGTTACTAATTTAGGTGCTAGAGGAATTTCTGGTGATGATTTAGATAGAAGAAGAGTATCACAAAGTTCTTCAGATGCTTCGTATACATTCCAGACATTTACAGAAAATCCAGAAGATATAATTTATGATACTAGTAGTCCTACAAGACAGTTTAGAGTAGGTGAGAAAACTCTAAGATTCTCATCTAGTTCTACTAATAGTTCTCTAGAAGATCAAGTCGATACTTTCTGTGAGCATGAGTATTTTGCAATGGGTCTTCTTGAAACAACAGAAAGAACAGTTGTTTCTACAAGAGTTCCCACTATTGCACAAAGACAAGTTGGTGATTCCGATCAAGTACAATTTGTTGATGGAGTTAGACAGAACGTCAATATCAATACAGTAACTGAGCAATGGGATTGGGGTGATCCAGTCGCACAAAGTATTTTGGTTGAAGGATTTGAAGATGGTGTATTTGTTTCAAGTCTTGAAGTATTCTTCAAAACTAAGAGTTCAACTGTACCAACTCAAGCTTGGATGACCGAAACTAATTTAGGAACTCCTGGTAAGAAAATAATTCCATTTAGTCTTACTACAGTACATCCAGATACTGTACTTCGTATTACAAGTGATATTGCTGTAAACTTTGTTGCAGGAGAAACAATACTTGGAATGACTTCTGGTGCAACTGGTACAGTCAAGGAAAACTTATCTATTGATGATACAACTTCTACTGTCAATTATGGAAATACTGTTTATGATTTAGTATTAGATAATTACAACGGAAAACATTTCTTAGAAGATGAAGTTATAACCATTCAAAGATTCCCAGAACCAACTGCAATAACAAAAGTTGCTAAGTCAACTTTCCAACTTTCTGCTGTTGATATGACTTCTGGTGGTACTGGTTATACAACTGGAACTGTTACTGTATCTGCTCCTCAACAAGTAGGCGGTATTCAAGCAACTGCATATGGAGTTATTGATGCTACAAGAGGTAAGGTAATTGAAGTTGTTGTTACTAATCCTGGATCTGGATATACTTCAGAACCTTCAATTTCTATCAGTGGTGATGGAGCAGGAGCAACTGCTGTTACTAGAATAAGAAAGGAGAAAGATTCTGTAAGTATGGGTGTTGCTACATCTGAAGATGCTAGTGCAGGAACTCTATTCAAATTCCCTGGACCAGTTTACTTAGAGAATGGTAAGGAATATGCATTCATTTGTTTCTCAAATAGTATTGATTACAACATGTATATTTCTAGATTGGGTGAGAATGAAATAGGAACTACTCAAAGAGTTTCATCCCAGCCTTACCTAGGATCTCTATTCAAGTCTCAGAACTCTACTCTTTGGACTGCTGATCAGTTTGAGGATGTGAAGTTTACACTCAATAGAGCTAAGTTTAAAACTAATACGACAGCAACAATTGACTTTGTAAATCATAAACTAACACTTGATGATTTGATATCTCAACCAGTAGAAACTAATAAGCTTTCATATAGAGGTGGTGGAACAGTTGGTGAAGCAATTTATACAAGTGCAGCTGCACCAGAAAAATATGCTGAAACATTATTTGGAGGTAATCCAAGAATTGTCATGATTCACCATAGAGATCATGGTATGACAGAAGGTGATTATGTCAATCTAAAAGGAGTAACTGGTATTGGAACAACTACACCAATATCTAATGGTATTTCTATTGATAAACTCAATACAGCTCATCAGATTATGAATGTTGGTTTAGATCATTATTGTATTGAAATTCCTAGAGATGCTACAGATGGAAATGATCAAGCAACTGAAAGTGGAAGAGTTGGAGGACAATTTGTTCAAGCATCTAAGAATCAACAATTCCAAGTTATTCAACCACAGATAGGTATATTACAATTTGCTAGTACAAACGTATCACATACTGTTACTACAGTAAAATCTTCTTCTGTTGATTACATAAACTCTAATGACCTCAAGACACAAACAATGTCTGTCATTCCTGGACAAAATTTATATCTGACTGATAACTATCAAGTTCTTTCTGAGATAAATGAAGTCTATCAGAATGATGGTGTGAAGTCATTCAAGTATAGTGTAAATATGAGTACCACTAATGATGCGGTATCTCCAGTATTAGATCTTGATAGAATAAATTGCTATGCAGTAGATAATAGAATTGATAGACCAGAACCTAACGCACCTAGATTTGGATATACTGTTTATAGAATATATCCATTTGATAAAGAAGTAATGGATGGTGGTACTAGTACTTTAGGTCCAATTGCTGCTAGTGGTACTAGTGCTTTGGCTCTTGGTGATAGGATAATAAACGTTTATAAGACTGATGCTAATGGAGTTAGAGACTTCAACACTGGAACATCACAATCTCATGCTCAAGGATTGATTGAAGCAGAAATCGTAGCAATCAATCAGGAAGAAAAATATATTGATATTAGATATATTAAGGTTCCAGGTGCAAATACTATGTCTGCACCAGCGAATAGTACAACAGTTGTATTGAATAAGGGTGATAAGTTTGGACCTCCAGATCCTGTCAATTATCAACTAACACCTTATGCATTCCAGCCAACTACAGGTTCTGATGTATATTTCATACATACCGAACCAATAAATCTTGGAGGATATCTCTATAGTAGTGAAGAGAATGGTGGTATGGGAGCTCATCATGCTAAATACCAAACTAAAGTTGTAACTCTTGAAAATCCTGCTACTAATATTGAAGCTCGTTTGACAGCGAATTTATTTGATAATAAGGATATTCAGGTGATGTATAAGATGAAGCCAGTTGGTTCTGATAAAAATATGAATCAGTTACCTTGGAAGTATTTCAATCCCAAGTATACTGCTACTTCCATGATCAAATCAATTGAGGTAATTAGTAAGGGAGTTGGTTATACTACTGCCCCAACAGTTACAATAAATCCTGATAATGGTGTAACAGCTACTCCATTTATTGATACAGCTAATCAAGAATTGAAATCAATTCTTGTTACTAATAGAGGAAGTGGATTTACTGAAGCACCAACTATAACACTTGCAGGTGGTGGAACTGGAAATGCGGTTTCTAGTGTTACTATAGCAAATGCTGGTACTGGTTATGCTGCTGGTACATATTCAAACGTTCAAGTAGCTTATGATACAGCTGCTTCTGCATTATTCCCGATGACTGGTACTGTTGGATCAGGTGCAAATGATCTAAAAGCAGATATTGTAATTAGTGCTGGTGGAACAGTAACAGGTGTTACTATCACTACTCCTGGTCAAGGATTTGCTGTTGGAGAAGTTCTAACTGTTTCTAATACTAACTTAGGAAATCAAGGTGGTGGATTACAATTTACTGTCGCTTCAGTTACGGCTGCTGGTTTACCAACAACAGCAGCAGTTGCAAGAGCAACTATATTCCCAGTAGACTTTGATGAAAATAATAGTGGTCTTGCAGATGATTGGGAAAAAATAGAAACTGATCAGTCTGATATATTGGATCCATTATTTGAAGATCCAGGTGCCTATAAAGAATATAAGTTTAGTGTAGAAGATTTACCAGAATTTGATAAGTTTGCAGTGAAAATTATTATGAGACAAAACAAAGTGAAGGGACCTGCGTTTGTTCCTAAGATCGAAGACTTTAGATGTATTGCTAGTGTCTAATGAGTATCAATAAAGTAGAGGGTCATAGTGACCTTGTGAAAGATACAGTTACTGGTGGTATTATTAATACTGATAAGACTGCATATCAAAGATATCTGCAGTCTAAGAATCAGCAATTGAAGTTTCAGGATGCAGTAAGCGATATAAATAATCTCAAAGAAGAGATCTTTGAAATAAAAACGTTACTAACGGAATTCCTGAAGAAGAATGGCAACTAAAAAAGTACTTTTAACCAAAGCGAAGACTAATACACAGACCTTACAACAAGTTGCCGATGACGTTGTTGCAAAGGTTTCAGGAGCTTCAATATCTAAGATATTGACAAGTCAAGCTTGTATTATTATCGATGCTGATAATACTAAAAATCAGGAAGAATTATATACAGAAGTTGTAGCATTGGATCATGGTCGTGTTCAAAAAGACCATTCTAATTTTGAATTCCATGCTACTAGGGGTACATATGAGCCAGGAAGTACTACAGATAGGTACTGGCACTTAGATGCTCTTACAAGATTTGATTATACTCATAATGCAACATCTGGTTTAGGTACTTATTCATCAACTAATAATGGTGATGAAGTAGATATCTATATTATGGATAGTGGTATTAGAGGAGCAAGTAGACCAACAGGAGTTGGTGCTAATCTACATCCAGAACTTTTCGATCCAGATAATAAAGCAAATTTAAACGGAACATCTGAGCAAGGTGATTATAGGGTATATGAACTTCCAACAAGTTTATATGCTTCAGGTGCTACTGGTAATTCAAATGAACCACAAGATACAGGTAATGTAGGTAAGGATGGTCATGGAACTTCTTGTGCTATATGTGCTGCAGGAATCAACGCAGGTGTAGCAAATAAGGCAAAAATTTATTCACTAAGAATTAGTGATGATAGTGGAACGATTTATTTGTCTAAGATGCGTGAAGCATATGACGCAATCTATAGGCATAATGATCCAGAAGATTCTGCATTCAAAGGAAAGACTTTAGATGGTAATACAAGAGCAAGATCTGCTGTAGTCAATGTAAGTATTGGTCAGACCAATCCTAACCCTAAGTCCCCATATGTTGATAGAAATGAAAGATATACAGGACAAAACTACTCTTTCACTGTTACTGCAGCAGATAACTCAAACTATACTATTACTGGAACTGATGCTAATGGAGCAGTATCGGGATCAGACCCAACAATAACATGTAAGAAAGGAGATACCCTAACATTCACAATGAATGCTGCTGGACATCCTTTCCATATTCAGTCTGATTATAATAATACAACTTCTTATGATGTATCAAAAGCAGTAAGTGGTTCAAGTGGTGCTGGTACAGAAACTGGTGGAGATGTTTTTTGGGATACAAATACAGGTCTTCTAGGTAAGAGTAACGGTTTATACAGATATATTTGTCAGAACCATTCTGCAATGACTGGGCAGATTGTTGTTGGTGATGCACAACCATTATCATCAAGTGGAGAAAATGGTTTAGATGAAGGTGAATTCAAAGTTGCAACTCTAAATGGAGTTACTCTTTGTAGATCTGCTGGTAATGGATTAGATTTCTTTGATCCAGATCTAAATGCTGATGTTGATTATGGTCCTTTGAATACTAAGGTTGATTATGGTTCTAGATCTGCTGGTCAGGATTCAAAGTTAGATCCAGAAATTACCTTTACAGATGGTTATGCAAGAAGAGGTGATGAGTATGGCAATGGAGAAGCAGATAGTGCAGATGTTTTGACTGTAGGTGCTCTAAGAGTAGGTACAAATAATAAACTAACATTTGCATCATTTACCAACTATGGTGAAGCTGTCACTATATACGCTCCAGGTCAAGCTTTAAATATTCCTAGATATGACTGGAATTCAAATACTGTAACAGCAACAGATTATAGTAATGGTACACATGATAGTATAAGTGGAACTTCGTTCTCATCTCCAATTGTAGCTGGAATGGCTGCTATATGGAGACAGGTTCATGATAGAGCAGGTGAACCTGCTATGAATTGTGCTAAGTGGGTAGAAAGAAGATGGGAATTTGGAGATACATCTTCCGATAGTCAGGCTGGTATAGATTATACAGGAATTGGAGGTTGGTTAAACAATACTAATACTTCTGAAGGTGCTGCTACTACAAGGATAATGACTACCAATTCGGTAGATACGCATTATCGTTTTAGTACTTCTAGTGGTAGTAATAATATTCTATTTAAATTAACACCTACAGAGTATACTGAACTAAGTCCTCAAGTAAATGACATTTATGAATTTGAATTTCCTAGAGTAGAAGAAGCTCCTAATGCTCCAGACGCAACAACATTACTAAGAAATCAAAGAGAGAATTATACATTCAACCTTGGAGAAAGAAGAGATTATAAGGTTACAGTTACTAATCCAGGTTCAGGTCATGTATTTACATTTGATAGAATTATCAATGGCAGTCCTGCCAATAACCCAATTGCAGGTCAAGGATTAGAATTAGATAACGGTGTTGTATGGCGTTTTGACCAGACTGATGTAACTAACCAAACACATCCATTAGGATTCTCTAATACTGCAGATGGTACTCATTCTGGAGGAAAAGATTTTACTAATTTAGTTGATCAGGATATTGGTAATGGTACACATGGTTATAGGATGAACCTTAAGTACTATGCTGATCAAGGTTCTGGTGTAGAAGAAGTAACAAAAGCACAGTATGATGGAATAGTAGGTTCAGGTGTTACTTGTTATATTGAATGGATCAACCCAATGGGTGAAACTCATCCATCAGTAAGTTCAGGTGCTTTACCAGCATATCCAACAGCATGGTTTTACTATTGTGTAAACCATCCTAGTATGGGTAATAGTATTGTTCAAACTTCTACTGGTGCTGGTTTTGGTAGTACAACCAAAGCTATGGTTGGTGGAATTGATCTTGAAGTATTTTCTTCTACTTGGAGAAAAGTAACAGCAGTAGATTCTGTAAATAAGACAATAACATTCCAAGCTGATAGTAATGCTACTGGTTCTGAATCTGGTGGTGGAGGTGGATTCAATAACGGTATTGGCGGTGCAGAATATGGAACTGGTGATAAACCACGTTGGCCAATGCGTTTCACTAAGATTACTGGAACATTTTATGCTAATGATGCTTTCTGGAATTGGACTCAAAACTTTAGTAATGTAGTTTCTAATACTGCAAAATATGCAGGTGGAGCACATATTGCTGGAGAATTCTGGGCTCAGTTAGAAGCAGAAGAAGGAAACTCTGACGGTAAACCTGTTAAGTACTTCCCAATACCTAAGTCAAGATTTACAAAGGAATCTATAAACAACCAGTTCAATAACGTTGCAGATAATATATACCCAGTATCAACCATTTATAATAGTGGTCCTCGTTGGGGTCGTGGTTTCCACGATAATATGCAACACATCTTTGTTCCTATTGAAGGTGGAGAGAAGCAAACTTATGATGCTCAAGTAGCATTCCAACCATTTATCGATCTACAAGTTTCATGGACAACTGCTGGTGGTAATATTGGAACTTGGGGTAACACAGATAGTGTCAATAAAGATTTAAGTGTTTCAGCTGTTACTACGTTTGCTAATGAGACTGTATCTTCAGGTATTACAAAAATATATGAATTAGTTTCTGGAGGTAGTAGATCTGCCTTTACTGAGAGTGGTGGTAACTATACAATCACTGGATCAGGTGTAACTCTGAATGGAACAACTGGTGTTCTTTCTGGTACTGCAAGTTCTGATGCTGCTGATACAACTTATACCTTACGTGTAAGAGAGAAGGTATCAGATCAGTATGCTGATTATGAATTTACTCTTATTGGAACTGGATCTAGTAGTTCTACAATTACTATAACTGGACAACCATCTGCAGGAGCAGGTGATGGTTCATATCCTGTAGATAATGGAACAGTTGTTTATAACATTACAGCAACAGATAGTGCTTCAACAGCATTGACCTATCAGTGGCAGTACGCAACTTCTTCAGTACAAGCTAACTTAGGAAACTGGATCAATATTACTGCAACTGGAGGATTCACAGGATCCACAGGAATGCAAACAGCCACATTGAATGTTGCTGATAATCTATTATTAGATGATTATTATTTCTCTTGTGTTGTCAACTCTGCAACTGCTGCTGCTTCTGTAAGAAGTAATGCAGTGCTATTAGATATTAGCGTTAGTATAAGTTCTACCGTTGCATGGAATAATCAGGCTTGGGATGAAGAGACTACTGTTTGGGCAGGTTCTAACTGTGCTGCTGCAGCAGCAAATTGTACTCAATCAAACGTAGAGGCAACATGGGCATCTACTGATGGAGCAACTCTTACTGCTGAACCAATATATTCTGCAACTCTAACAGGTAACGAATCTAATATTGTATCCAAAGTAGTTGATAGTAATAACTATTGTTTACAAGAAATTTCAGCATCTGGTGGAGCTGGTAATAAGGTATATCGTCTAAGGGTTGGTAAAGGTACTGACGGACAAGGTAATACATGTGATGACTCAAATCAGAAGATAAAACTCAAGTTTACCCACCCAACTATTAGTGGATTTTCAGCTACAACAAATACTGAGGTTGGTCCTTTCACAGTCCAAACATCTTATGGATTTGCTACAAATTTAGGAGGAACAGGTTCTGTTCAATCTGGTACAAACCATACATTTACTGTAGTTGCAAATAAACTTACAGGAACAGATGTAGTTCCTGACGCAACTACTATTTGGTTATATCAATTATCTGGTACTACTACTTGGACAAAAGTTGATGGTACAGAATCTTGGTTTGCTTCAAGAGATGATGCAACTACCAATACATCAGGACTTACAGTTACATCTACTACTGCTTTAGATCAATCTAAATGGAAAGCAGTTGTTTATGCTGATAACGCAAGTAGTGGAGTTACAGATACTAAAGGTATTGCTTTATACAGTGGTGTTGAAAGTGCAGTTCAAGTTCTAACAGTAACTGCTGCTCCAACCATTGTGATGGAGAGACCTAGTGGTGTTACTGCTGATAATAGTATTTCAATTACTCAAGGTACTCTTTCTACTTCAGAGCATTTACTAACAATTGATTCTGATGGATTACCTGATCCTGCTGTACATGGTGCAGATTTCACAGGTACTGATGCTATTCAAGTTATAACTCGTCAGCATAAGATTATTTGGAGAGGTGGTACTAATACTCCATCTTTGACTCCTTGGACTGCTGGACCATTGGGTGTATTTGCTAATGGTGTTAGTCTTCGTTATCCTTCAGCAGGAACTGATACAGTTCCTAATGCTAACCAGAGTCCTCCTGCAGGATGGGAATTCAACGAAGTCCACTTTGCAGACTTATGGAATGCAGACGCAGCAAGTGGTTTCACAGAAGGTAATGGTGAATACCATTATCAAACAAGTGCATTCTTATCGGCATGGGCAGGTGCGTCTTGGCAAGGAATAGCTGATTCAAACGGATATTATAAGAATACTAATTTCAATGGAAATAATTTCCAACACACTGATGGTCACTCCAAGATTGTAGGTATCGCCTATGATGGATATCCAATTTATGGTCCTTGGGGTTATACAACATATAACGATAACACATCTGCAGTAAAGAGAGTAACAACATCTTTCGCAAAAGCAACTGTTGATACTGCTAGACCAGCTGGATTCAAGTTTACTGATCAATTAACATTCTCTGATAGTACACCTAATCAGACATTGGTTTCTGGATCATTTATTCAAGACTATTCATACGCTCCTGGTTCTGGTGACTTAGACCAATCTAATGGTAGATATTGCGTAACTCCTGATTTCCCGAATGGAACTTATGCATACTTCATGTGTCAAGATAACTCTGGCAATCCAGTGTTCCCATATGTTGTTGGTACAGCACTAAGACAGGCATATTACTTACCTGGAACTAATGCTTCTGATCCAGGTGGAACAAACTCTCAGGGACCTGGGCAAGGTGGATTTGATATCACTAAGATATTTGCCAAGGGTATGACAATGGTTGCCGAGACAGGTGGCAACAATACTCGTGAGATTACTGGTGATTCTGCTGGAATGACATTCGGTACTGCACCATATACTTACAATTGGCAGAAGAGTACTGATGGTGGTTCAACTTGGACAAACATTGTTTCAGCAAATGATCCTGGATTCTTCAATGAGAATAATGCTACTCTAAGTGTTTATGATACCCATATAGGAATTGATAACTTAGTTGTTAGACTTAAGGTAACTGATAATACTAATGTATTCAAAGTTTCTGAAGCACTTCCAATTCAATTTATTGGATCTACACTTTCTATATCATCACAACCAGCAGATGTAAGTATCTTATCTGGTCAGGCAGCAACATTTAGTGTTACTGCTGCATCAACAGATGATGTAACTCTTCTATATCAATGGCAAGAATCTCAAGATAATGGTACTACTTGGACTGATATTGCAGGAGATACTACTGCATCATGTACTAGAAGTGGAGATTCTACAGCAGTATCTGCGAATCAATATGAATACAGATGTAAGATAACTTCAACCTCTGCAACTAACTCTCCTCTTTATAGTAGTGCTGCTGTTCTGACAGTATCTCAGGGTACTATAACTATTTCAAATCAACCCAATGCAACAGCAGTCAATGAAGGGGTTGATGCACAGTTTGGTGTTACTGTAACTACTAACAGTGGTTTACCAATACTTTATAAGTGGCAGGATTCTCCTGATGGATCTACTTGGACAGACATTGCTTCTGGTGGAACTTCAGCTACATTGACACGTACTGCTGTTGATTATGCAACTTATAACGGTAAACAATATAGAGTTATTGCAAGTATTGCAGGACTAGGATCTGTAACCAGTGATCCTGCAGCATTGACTGTTTACAGGACAATCAATATTGGAACACATCCTGCAGATGTTTCAATCTATGCTACTCAAAATGCTACGTTCACTGTAGCCGCAACAGTTTCTAGTGGAACTGCAACATATCAGTGGCAAGAATCTACTGATGGTACTACCTATACGGATATTGGTAGTGCAACAACCAATACTTATACAATCACTTCAGCAACAACAGCACAGGATGGATATAAGTATAGAGTTATTGTTGATGTAACTGGATCAAATGGTGCTATAACATCTAACGTAGCAACTTTATCTGTTGCAGTACAACCAACATTATCAATAACAAATCATCCAGGAAGCGCATCCATTTATCAACCAGATACTCATTCATTCAATGTATCTGCTTCTGCATCAGATTCTTCAACCATTACATATCAATGGCAGAAGTCTGATGACAATGGAACGAGTTGGCAAGATGTTGCTGCTGCAACAAATAATGGATATACAACTCCAGCAACTGTTACTGCAACAGACAATGGAGATCAGTATAGGGTTGTAATTAGTCACCCTGCTGCAACAAATAGTCCTCTGACTTCTAATGCTGCGGTTCTAACAGTAGTAACTCCAGTTATTCAAATTAGTTCTCAACCAGTTAGTGTACAAACAACTGCTGGTGTTCCTACAACATTCGCAGTTAGTGCTACTGTAACCAGTGGTAAGAATATCACATACCAATGGCAAGTAAGTAGTGATAATGGAACATCATGGGCTGATATTGCTAATGCTATTGCAGACAATTATTCTGTTACTGGTAGTGCAACAAACAGTGGATATAAATTTAGATGTAATCTTGATTCGTTAGGTGCTTCTCAAGTTGCATCTCAAGCTGCTACTCTAACACTTACATTTATTGCACAACCAACAATACAAACATCCCATATTGATACAGGTACTAACAAAACTTTTGTGAGACAACCTAAGATTCAAGCAAGTCTATTTGTAAGTTATCTTGGAAATGGTCATGATGCTTCCTTCTGGAAGATCATCAAGCTTAGTGATAATTCAACTGTATATGATACAGCAGTTGATGTTGGTGCTGGTGGTGATACAACTAATAAGGTTGAACTAACAACTCCTGTATTAGATTGGAATGAGCAGTATCAAATAACTGTCAAGTATAAGGATGGTGCAGGATTCATAAGTGCTGAAAGTCCAGCCGTTTCATTTACAACTCCAGTTGCTGATCAACCAGTATTCAGTCTACCAATCCCAACAAGTTTGAGACCTACTATTACACTAAATACTGTTAGTTATGATACTGTAAATTATAACCATACATCGACTGACTGGCAGATAGCTGATGATGCACAATTTAGTAATGTGATTTATGAATCCTTGAATGATACAACAAATAAGACGGAATTAGAAGTTCCATCTACTGTTGTTCTACAATCATCAACCAATTATTATGTACGCTCTCGAATAAACGTAACTTAACATGGCACAATCGTCCTGGGGATCGGCGATATTTTCGACCCCTACATCACCACACTTATCTACGAAACCAGTAGTTCTTACTACTGATACCTTCGAAGCTCAAAGAAGAAAGATCAATCAAATCTCAACTAACTTGGGTGATGTTGGACAACTTTCTGGTACTTTCTCAGATGTTGTGTCTGCTGTTAATGCTTTCCAGGCTGGTGTTTCAGAAGATGATGTCATTGCACTTACAATAGCTCTCGGATAATAAAAAATGGCAAGTAAATTTAGATCAGCATCGAAAACAGCAATAGGTCTTGGATTGACTGATGTATATACCCTTCAATTGGGAACTGGACAGACTGATAAGCAAACTGTTCTTGTTGGTGTTACTTTATGTAATATCACATCTGCTGCTATCAATGCTTCGGTGAAAATTGATAGACCTGCTGTTAGTTTGACAGTTGCAGGTCAAAGTCCAGTTACAACTGAAGATGTTTGGTTATGTAAAAATATCCCTATTCCTGCAGGATCATCGTTAGAGATTATGGCAGGAAATAAAGTGGTGTTAGCATATAATGTTGCGTCTGGTGCTGGAGATAAAGTACAGGCACAATCTTCAACTGCTGCATCATTAGATGTCATTCTAAGTTACATGGAGATTGCGTAATGCCATATGTAGGTTATGGTGTAGAAAATAGCACCGTTGATTTAGCAGAACAAACTATTACTGCATCTGGTAATGTAACAGAGACTTTATCTAGGTCTGTAAACGAAGATACAGAACTCTTAGTATTCGTCAACAATATTCTAAAAGATACTGCATCCTATTCTATAGGTGGTACTCTAAAGAATGAGTTGACATTTTCTGTAGCTCCTACTGCAGGAGAAGCAATCGTTGTTAGATACCTTCAGAAGAGTGTTGATATTGTAGCAGTAGCTCCTGCTGGTGTTAATACTTTCAATGGTAGAACTGGAACGGTCAATCTAACAAGTCAAGATTTAACCGATTTAGTTGATAAAGCAGCAATATCAAGTAATGCTGTTGGACTTGACGAATTGGGTTCCAGTGGAACTATAGATTCTGATAGAGCAGTTACAAATAATCATATCAGAGATAATGCAGTAACTGGTGCAAAAGTTCAAAGTGATGCTAATGTAGATGGTAACAGAGCCATTAGTACAGATCATATAAAAGACTCAGCTGTTGCAACAGCAAAGATTGCTGATGATGGAGTCACTCCTAAGAAGTTAGCACTGAAGTTTGCTGATGAAAATGCTGCAAATGCTGCAGGTCTTACAGAAGGTGATATGTATTATGATGAAGCTCAAGATGAATTGAGATATCATAATGGAACAGCATGGCAAGATATTCAAATTGGTGGAACCACAACAGACGTTGGTGACTTACCAATTAGTACAACATATACAGGAATTAGATATGCTCCTGATATCACAACCACAAGTCATTTAGATATAAATCCTTCTACTGAATACGCTTATACATTCTGCGATAAACTGACTGTCGATACTGGTCATGTTTTAAATATTTCAAATGGAAAGAATTTGAAGGTTGGTGTATTTGCGAACCTTGGTGGATTTACTGGAGGAACAATCGGTGGTGGTGGTGCTGGTCAAGCAACAGATTTAGATGGACTTACAGATGTTATTATCAGTGGTCCAGCAAATAAACAAGTTTTACGTTATAACGGAACTAGTTGGGTAAATACACAACTAACATATAATGATATTAGTGGTCAACCATTTACTCAAATACAATCAGATTGGAACCAAGCAGATACATCTAATCTTGCTTACATTGTCAATAAACCAAATGTAGTTCTTCCAAACTCTTCTCCTACTTTCAATGATCTTACTGTTAGTGGAGATCTAAATGTTATTGGTACAACCACAACTAATAATGTTGACACTCTGAATGTCAATAATAATGAGATAGTTCTCAATAATAACGTTGGTCATTATGTAGGTAATGCAACTAACGGATCAGCAGTTGTTTCTGGTATTCCATCTACAAGTGGAATTACACAAGGAGCAGCAGTTACTATTGTTAGTGGTGCAGCATCTCTAACACTTTCTGGATCTGCAACTGTTGCAACTATTGATAGTGGTACACAGATCACCTTGAACGTAAACTTTGGTGGTACTGGTAGTGCAACTGGAATCAAATTAGCAATACCTACTACAGCAACTCAAAATGCTTCTATTGTAGTAGAACGTTCTGCTCAAACTGATGTAAGAGTCAGATGGAATGAGACTAATAATAGATGGGAATTTTCTAATGATGGTAATGCTTACCATAATATTCCTATTCCTTCAGAGTATGGTGATTACAATAATTTACAGAATCTTCCAAACCTTGCTTCTTCACAGCAACAAACAGATTGGAATTCTACTAGTGGTGTTACTTCAATTGCAAACAAACCAAATATACCAGATTATCTTGGAGAGTTAGCAAACGTATCTTCAACTGCTGGTATTGATAATTCTCCAACTATTACTACTGGACATGTATTGAAGTGGAATGGAACCATGTGGGCTCCTGGTCTTGCCACTGCTGCAGGTCAAGTTGGATTAGGTGGTAGAGGAGATTTAGCAATAGCATCTGCTTCATTAGCAGATAATGCTACGGATTCAAATGTTAACATTACTGGTTATAAGTCTTATGTTTTATTAGCCATCACAACCTCTGATGATTCTTGGGTTCGAGTATATTCAACTACTGCAGCTAGGACTGCAGATCTAAATAGATCTGAAGGTACTGATCCAGCTCCAGGAACAGGTGTAATTGCTGAAGTTCGAGTCAATGGTACTCAAATGATTACCCCAGGAACTATAGGATTCAATTATGAATCTACACCTACTACTGACATATATCTGTCTGTTACTAACAGAAGTGGAACTACCCAACAACTAACAACAACGCTCAAGGCTGTACAACTAGAGGCATAAGAATGGCTGTCATTACTAATACATTTAATGTCAACGGTGGAAACACTGGATGGACAAATCAACACGTTCTAGATGCATTAGAACAAGCATTGGGTGCTTCTGGTGCTGCACATCATAGTGGAAATGCTACAAGTGGTGCAGTAAGAAAATTAGTTGCTCCATCTGACGGATGGGATCAAGTTGGTGGTGTTGTCCCTATTGGAACGCAAAGTACTCCAAGCAGGACTAAGGATGAGAATTATACTTCAACAGGAACTAGATGGAATGAATGGGATTATACAGATCCATCTCCTCCTGCAGGAGGTTCTGCAATGCAGGTTACTGTTATTAGATATGGATCTGATTGGAGCTCAAGTTCGCAAGGAAAAGTAAAAGCTATTATTATAAAAAATGCAGGTGCTGGATATGCTAATGCTGCCTCATTTACAATTCCAGCAGCTAATTGTGGTGGAACAGGTGCTTCAGATATTGTATTCGGAACTCTAAGTGCAACAGTTCCAGAAATAAGAGTTTGGGCTACTAAAGGTGGTACTATAAATTGGTGGTGGAGTGATACAGATCCACAAATTAATACTAGTGATAGTTTTGGTAATAAATGTAAAACTGGTATTTGTAGAGTTACAAATGATGCTAGTAAGGCATTAGGAACCACATATTATCAATTTACCATTAAGACTCCTAGGACTGGAGAAGCTGGTGGAATTTATATGAAGTCTGGTCCTAAATGGAATGATCTTGAAATTCTTGCTGATGATGGTCATGGACTATTTGGATATCAAGGTGGATATTATGGTGATCCAGGAATGGATAATCATGGAGTTCATCCTGTAGAAGCAGGATCTTATCCTGCATCAGGTACTTCTCTTGGTGTTATAAATGTAAGTAGTACTTGGAACGAAACAAGATTTGCAGTTTATCATTCCAGTAGCAGCGATTCTAGTATAAGTACGGATCCGCAAGGATACAGTTATTATAATGCCTATTGTAGAGGACAATCTCCAACAGATTATCCACTAAGGATTGTTACATACAAATCAAGTAACGCACAAGATGCAGCTTATTGTATTATTCAATTCCAACAAGTAGTTTCTGGAAATGTTGAACCTTATTTTTGTTTCTCGATAAACAAAGGAACTCAATGGGGTCAAAATATTTGGGATTTGGATCATGTATTCCAAGGAGGAATAACTGAGTATAAGGGTATGAATAAAAATACTCCACATGCAACTCATATGCCTGAACCTTCAGCTACATATTTACCTTCTATTGCAATTTCAACACATGATGTCATAACTATGCATAGTGATTATACATCTAAACCTAATCATTATAGAAGTCAATATAGCAATTATCTGACCAGAATGAGAGAATCTTTATATGGATATGATGCTGCTGGAAATTCTTATTATAAAAGTACGTCTGAAAAATGGGATCAGTATATATTCAATATAGATGGTCATCAAAGCGCAGAAGGTGAAGGTAGTGATGATGATAGTGCTAAGATAACTTGTTATTACAGGAATAGTAATTATGATAAGGTTCTAGTTGGATCAACTACTTATGGAGTACATGCAAGTGTTGATTGGCATAAACCAATAAAGGGATTGCCTATATCCTCCAGTTACTTCCCTTGCCCATATTATATTCCAGATGATTTTGTAATAATTCAATTGGTAGCAACTCCTGGAGTAACCTATGTTAGACCTGGAGATACAATTACTGTAAGTGGTACTGAGGTTTATACTGTTATTGAGTCGAATGGAGAGACGAACTATTCACTATTCCAGAATAATGGAAGTATTGTTAGTAAGTGGATTACTTTCTGTGCTAGGACAACATAATGGCAGTAATTACGCAATTCGGAACATCTATTTTATCTGCTGCTGAAGATGCAACTCCAGCAGGTGCTTCTGGTGCTGCGACTGCTTTACTAACTACTTGGGATAAAAACAAACTTACTTCTGCTGCAAGAGTCTATCAAGCAGAATCAAATAGTGATATTACATGGACTAAGATTCTAACTATTCTTAGATCTCCTCCTGCAGTTTCTTTTGAAGAAAAGAAAGTTCTTGGTACTTATATAACTAGGAGAGGAAGAAGAGGTTCTTATGGAATACTCTATCCAAGAGGAGGTTATATTCCATACAGAAGAAGAGGTGCTACATAATGGCTATAATTACTCAATTCGGAACATCTATTTTATCTACTGCTGGAGATGCAACTCCAGCAGGTGCTTCACCTGGGACAGTTTCAATTCCAGCGATTCCATTAGATAAAACGGTTATTAGTTCTGCTGATGGTACGCAAACAAGTACAACAGTATATGAGAATTTTTCAATTGCTTCTTTGACTAAAAACAAACAAACTGCAAGAGGATTTACTAACTCTACTAGGTATGGTCAAATCTTCCCAAGAACCGTTTACGGTAACTAAATAAACATAAAGGTATTCTTATAAAATGTCAACACTTAGAGTAAACACTATTACTGACCTTGCTGGTACTGGAGCTCCAACAGCAACCTATGGTATTTCTGGTGCAATTGCGGCTTCTACAGTCTTGGCATTAACCAGTCAAGGAAATAAGGTACGGTACAATTTTGCAAACACAGCAGCATTTCCAGTTGCAGCAGATTATGGTGGTATGTTCGCCATGGCTGAAGATACGGATAAAGCATATTATTCTACAGGAGCTGCTTGGAAAGAACTGATAAGTGATGTAGGTGGTCAGACAATTGGTGGTAATTTAACTGTAACTGGTAATCTCACAGTCAGTGGAACTACTACTACAATTAATAGTACAGATCTTGATGTACAAGATTCTATTATAAGACTAAGAACTGGTCAAAACGTTGTCGCTGGAATAGGCGGCATTTCTGTTGTTCAGACAACTGATGCTTCTAGTGCAGTTACTTCAGAAAGAACAATACGTTATAACAATACTACTTCTAAGTGGGAAATAACAAACGATGGTACTAACTTCCTTGAAGTTACTACTGGTACTAACTACGCTTCTACTGATACATCAAATACATTTGCTGGTAATAATAGCTTTACAGGTCGTGTTGACTTCCAAGATATTAGGGAGACAGTTACAGACATAACTCTAAGTACGAATGCAGGAACTGCTAATTATACAACTGGAGAAGTATTTTATATTGATGCATCTGGAGCAAATGGAGATTTAGAAATAGATACAACTAATATACCAACTGATGATGGTAAGATAATGAACATTACATTCATTGTTTCTCAGGGTGGTACTGGAAGAAAGATTGGAACATTCAAGATTGACGGAACTACAATAACAGTAAAGAATATAGGAGCCACAGCACCTACTCCAACAAATAGTGCTATAGATATATTTTCATATAGTTTGCTGAGAAGGGGTGGTTCATGGACAGTCCTTGCAGGTAATGCAGTAAACTTTGCTTGATAAGGAGGAATAAATTATGCCACTTTTAGCTAGAACAGGATCAGTATATGGAAGTGTGTTGCCTATTGGTAGGGCAGCAGGTGGTGGTCTTGATTGTACTTCGAATTTTTCAGGCACTAATGGATCTGGTGATTTTGCTAGTGACTACCTGACAGTTAGTAATGGTACTGATTGGGACTTTGGTACAGGAGATTATACTGCAGAGTGTTGGTTTAATTTGGATTCTACTGGTGATGCGTATCTTATACAGTCAGTGACAGATAATGGTGGAGCTGCTCCTTGGTGGGGTATAAACATTAATGGAAATAATACAATTCGTGCTGGACGTACTAATTCCAGTGGTGATGCTGTACATATTCTTACAGGGCAATCGATTAGTACTGGTACTTGGTATCATGTTGCTGTATCAAGAGAATCTAATTCATCAAAATTATTTTTGAATGGAGTTCTTAAGCAGACTGTAACTGATAATGATGATATCGATAGTAGCTCAGATATTAGAATTGGTGGTGATGCGTCTGGATGGGGAACATCTGTAGATGGACATATTAGTAATTTAAGAGTAATGAAGGGATTTGCTGTTTATACAGGATCTTTTACTGTTCCTACATCACCTCTTTGTGCTACGGCAGAGACAACCTTATGTTGTCTTCAAGATAGTTCTAATGCGACTGCTACATTAGCTGGAACTGTTTCTAATAGTGGTGTGACAGCTACTACAGATAATCCATTCAGTTAACTAAATAAAAGGAAAAAGCTATGGCTTATATTGGTAATATACCAAAGACAGGTAATCAAAGAAAAATTGATGCCCCATTAGATAGAGTAGGAGGCGGTGCTGGATTCAACGGTGGTGCTTCAACTTTCTATTTAAGAGTTGGCGGTGATCCAGTATATCCAGGTGCTTTTCAGGTATTAGTTATTTTGAATGGTGTAGTTCAGGAACCTGGAACTGCATATAATATCAATAACGATACTATAATTTTCACTACTCCTCCTGCTCAGAGTGCTACATTCTTTGCAGTAGTTCTTGGTGATCGTCTTGACGTTGGAACCGTTTCAGATGGAAGCATAATAAGCTCTAAGTTGGTTGATGGAACGATCACAACTCAGAAAATTGGTAATCTACAAATCGATGCCAATAAGTTAGCTAATGATTCCGTTCAAACGGTAAAAATTAAAGACGGAAATGTAACCGCACCTAAGCTTGATACAACATCAGGAGCAGTTACACCCCCTGCATTGAATCTTGGAGGGTATGCTCCTGGATCATTACCCAATGCACAAAGAGTTGGTCAATTCGCTGCAGATACAAATGGCGATTATTGGCTCACAAAGGATGTAAGTGGCACAGTTACGTGGACACCATTAGTAAATCAACAGACTATTTTATCTTATGTTGGTTATGGCTCCGCAGTAAATACTGCTGGTTTTACTATTGACGGAACTACTAATAAACTAAATACAAATTATATGCTTGACAGCACATCTGGTGCGTATAACATTAGTATTTCGGCTACTCCTGCTACTGGAAATTTCCTCAGATTGGTGGATGTTACAAATAAATGGAGTATAAATAATATTACTGTGGATGCTAGTGCGTCTAGCAAAGAATTCAAAGATTATTTGGACTCAGTTGATTCACAACTTCTTCTTGACACTAATGGTTGGGAAGTTCTCTTAGTATATAACGGTGTGAACTGGAAAGTAGTTACATAGGAATATGGCAATTAAGTTATCAGATATAGCAGCAAGAGGCGGTGGAGGCGGTGGTTCCGTATCATGGGACTTCCATGCCATGAATCGTGATGCTGATGGAATGCTTACTTATACAAAAGTAACCAGTTCTGATAATGATGTCGTGGATCTTATGGGACAACCTACATTAGATGCTAATGGCGATATGATTTTCCGTAACATGGATGACTATACAGTCGAAGAGTACGGAGCTAATGCTGGAGATCCTGTAACCAAACATGCAAATGATAATTACTATCAGCATAAGTGGGATTCAAGAAGTTTATCATATTTCATCGATGACGATGGATTTCTCGTAGCCCGAATGGGATCAGCTTACGATTATAACACAAACGGACCTAAGTAACCAAAATGGCAGATTTTAGACTTGGCAGATTAAAATTCAAGTGGAAGGGTGATTGGGTAGCCAGCACAGCTTATGTCATTGATGACATCGTAAAGTTCGGTGCTAACAGCTACGTATGCACCACTAACCATACATCATCTGCAAGTGCAGATGTATTTTATGCTGACGCAAACGGCATTTCCAAATGGGGATTACACCTCGAAGGAACAAAGAATGTAGGAGACTGGACAGCAAGTACTTTTTATAGACTCAATGATGTTGTCAAGTATGGTAACACTCTATATCTAGTTACCACTGGTCATACATCAACCTCTACATTCGACTCAACAAAGTTTTCTGAATATGTTGGGGGATTTCAATTTGAAGATAGTTGGAGTAACCTAACAGCGTATCAGCCAGGAGATGTCGTCTCCTATGGTGGATACACTTATATTGCAAAGGAATCTAATAATAACAAACAGCCTAATCAGTATCTAAATGCTCCAAATGATATTTGGGATATTTTGACTACTGGTTTTTCTGTCATTGGTACATACGATAATCTGGTCACTTATGCTCCAGGTAACGTTGTTCAGTTTGGTGGTTATGCGTATTCCGCAAAAACAACAACTGTTGGCGTAAAACCAAACCAAGCAGGACAGACATCATGGGATCTTGTTATTAAAGGATTTGAATGGAAAGGTGTGTGGTCAACAGTGACAACATACTATCCAGGTGACGTGGTGTTCAAAGCACCTAGCACTTATATAAATATACAAGAATCTACAAATAATGACCCTGCATCCGCAGCGACAAAGTGGACAATGTTTACTGAAGGTACAAACTCAAGTTCTTTGGTAACGCAGAACCAATTGAAAGCTGTCGAGACTAAAGCTCTCGGATACGCAATCACATTTGGTATTTAAACCCTACCCCCTCGTTACATAAAGACCTAGGAAAACAAAATGGCAAAGAAACTACTTTACGATTATACGTTTGATGCATCAGCCAAGACCGTGGCGATATCTGGTCACGTTGATGTAAGAAAGCTCCTGTTTATTAACAATGCAACTAGGGGTGCAACGATATATGCTTTAGGAGACGCAGACCTAAAGGTTACAAACACAGCGTATAACGCAACTACTAATAAGACAACTTATACTTTAACGTTTGATACGAACAGTGCAGCACATGCTGATACTGATAAGTTGCAGATCTTTATTGATGAGGAAGGTGCTGAGTTTAAACCAACTGAGACATTCATTGATCCTGTCAGTAAGCTAAGGGTATCTAACCCAAACACTCTAATTGACACCGACTTTGAATATAGTCTTCAGTCAACTAAGTGGGAAACATTAGAAAGGATTCACCAAATTCCTTCATTCTATTCATCTACAGGAGATGTTCCTCTTGAAGATGTTGCATCAATTTCATCAGTCAACGGAAGTAAGGATATCACTGTCAAGACTAGTGGGGTACATGGTCTTGTAAATGGTATTCCTCTTGATATTAGGGGTCTTACATCATTGTCTGCTGAAGGTACATTTATAATCAAATCAGTTCCTGATGATAAGTCTTTTGTATATGAAGCAACTAGTGCTCAAACATATACTGGAGACATCAAGACTGTTTATGCTAACGTTATTATTGGTAGATTCTATGTTGGTTCTAAGTTAAATCTTGGAGAATATTCTGCTGTTACTACAGACGCAGCATCACAGAGTACTCTAACAATTACTACTCCTGTAAAATCTAACTATAATATTGGTACACAATTCTACATTACAAACTCTATTGCTGTAAGACGTAAAGAGTTTGATGGTAGATCATATCCTACTGGTTCTGTTGACTGGCAGTCAACAATCTCCCAGATGGAGACTACACAGATGACATTGTGGAAGCCAGAAGGTAATGATACTGTACAGTATCTTGTTGCTTCTGCTGCATACATGAACTCAACAACTAATGTAATTACTCATTATGTTAGTGGTTCTGCAACCAATCACGGTCTAAAGACTGGTGATTTGATGTTCATGATATACGTGAACGGTAACGTTACTGGATTCACTGCTGCAGGTCAAACAGGTACAAACGCATCATCTACTAATGGTGGTAACGGTATATACTATGTTATCAAAGTAGACGATCAATCTTACAAGCTTGCATCTAGCCCAACAAATTGTGCTGCTGGTACTGCAGTAAGTTTCACTCTAAGTGATACTGCTCAAACAGCAACGCAGTTAGAGATGAAATTATTTGGTAGAGGATATTCTTCTACTGTTATGAACCCATTTGAGTTCGATATTATTGAGTGTGGAGATACAAATGATTCTGCTTATGGAAGAAAGCAAAGATACTTCTTCCCTGAAGCGATCAATACTTCACAAGATACTATTACAATTCCTGGACACGAGTTCAAGGATGGTCAGCCTGTTATCTTTACAAGGGGTCCATCGCCTAACAGTACTCCAGGCAACTTGAATAATAACTATTGTTATTATATTAAGTATGTTGATGCTGATACTATCAAACTAACATCAAGTTTCTCTTCTAGAGACCCACTGCACGATGGTCCTTACTATGGTGCTGGTGTTGGAGGTGTATACAACATCACTGGACAAGGAACCCTTTATACATGGGGTGCTCCTTTCTCACTTTGGCCAGCAATCAAACTAGCAAGAGATGTTACTAATAACGCATCTTCAAGTGCTCAGAATAATGATTCATGGCAAAGAAGAAACAGAATTATATGTGAACACTCTATAGTTAACTTCCAAGAAGGAGATAAAGTTTGCTTTAGATCTCAAAGTAGTACTCCAGGTAACATAACCCATTGTACTAATAACTATGATAATGATCCATTTGAGAACAGGGTATACTATGTAAGATATCCTGCAATCAACCAATCAGTAACTACTAAGAACTTTGAGTTCTCAGTATCTCGTACACCTAACGGTCCTTTACACGATATTACTAGTTGGTCTGATACAGAAAACTCTTTCGTATTCAAGATTCAAGAGCTATCAACTGCTAACACATGGTTCTCTCCTGGACATGGATTTACTGTGAACCAAGATGGAGACCCAGATTACTGGCTCAAGTATCGTTTTGACTCTCAGAACTCTACTGGTAGTGCTATTGGTGGACTAACATCTAACTACTGGTACTGGATGTATCCTATCACTACAAACCATTTCAGGTGTGCTTATGCATCTAGTGATACATCAAACAACCAGCCATCAAACCCTAATGCTTACTATCAGTGGCAGGCTCGTTCATATCTAAGGAACTTCACTTCCTTTAGTGGTGATGGAACTAACTTCCGTCATAAGTTCCGTGGAGATAACATTGATAACCCATATCTAGATCAGTTTAGAATTAATAGTCATGGTTTCTCTGAAGGTAATGCTGTTAAGTATAACTCTAATGGAAACCCAGTCATCGGTGGTTTAGTCAATGGAACTACTTACTATTGTAGAAATGTAACCGAAGATAGGTTTGAACTTTCATCATCTTATGGAGGTCCAAGACTGAATATTTCTGGTGGTTCTGCTACATCATCTCCAAGTCATTATTTTGAAGATGTATCTGCTAAAGGTGCTATTGACGGTTCATTTGAAATTAGTGCAAAGGATGCTAATGGACTTGATTATTCCATGGCTACCACTACACAGATTTATGGTAAGACTTTAACATTCTATCCACCACAAGTTTGTGACCTCAAGAGAGGAAGATTCTATATGATGGATCACGGTCTAAAGACTGGTGTATCTGTTCTATATACTGTTCCTGCAGGTGGTACAGCGATTGGTTCTAACCCAGTTCCTTCTGCTACTCAGCAGACTGCTGGTTACACATACCTAACACATAACACTACGTATTATGTAATTAGGGTTTCTAAGAACTGGTTCTCACTTGCAACAACTCTCGATAATGCAAAAAATGGAGTTGCCATAACAGAATACTTCAATATTGGTGATCCACATACTTATCAGCATACACTCTATGCAAGTTCAGTATTTGGTGAAACAACAGGTTCTGGTCGTATGACCTACACCACGAGGGATAAGACTTGGGATGGTTCTAATACCAGTAATGTAAACACATATTCAAACTATATAACTATTGGTTCTCACCAATTCTATAGTGGTGACTACATTGAATATGATGGTTACTCAGGTGCTACACCAATTGTAGGTTTACAGTTCAAAGAACGATACTACATTCACAGATGGGGTAGTTCTACTGTATCATTCCACAAGAAGAGAAATGATGCATACAGACGAAGAAATGCTATCAAGATATTTGGTCCAGGTACAGGATCATTACACATTATTAGAAACGCTACTAACATAATGAAAGGATCAGTAGATAGGGGTCGTTGGAACTCTACTACAGAATACTTTGTTGGAGATATTGTCAAGTACACCTACAGTAGTGTTGATTACTATTACATAGCAACTGAAGACTCTCAGGATAACTGGGATGATCTAAGGTATGACTATTCTAATGGTTCTAACAAATCTCAGACTCCACAAAACCAAATCTATGACAGATGGTGGAGACGACTAAATGATTATACACAAACAGTAACTGTTGGTTCTGGTTTAGAAACCAATATGATCAACCAGTTCACATCTGGAGAAGAAGTTCTTCTTGATGATGAGCGTTATTGTGGATATGGTTATGGATATGGATATTGGGGATATTCACAGGTATCTAACAATGGTACTACTGTAACGGTTCCTAGTTCTAACTACCATAACTTCAACATGGCAGATGCTGTTCACTACAGAAACGAAGGTAAGTGGAGAGCACTTGAGAATAATCAGAACACAATGCCTACTGATTACGGCGGTTTGACAGATGGTAATATTTACTATATCAACCCTATAAACTACTATCAGTGGACTATGCATATGAGTCCTGATGATGCTAGACAGGGTATCAACCCCATTACACTAACATATAGTTCTGGTAACAGTTCTTACTATAGCTATCATAGATTCTACAGAATGGAATCTGATATTGTTCCTACTAGGATTATCTCAATATCTGACCAGAATGAGATGACGGTGGAAGAACCTTCAACACCAAGGGTTATCAACTTTGACCCACAGGAGACATCTCCTATCACGGTTTGTGACTATCCACAGGATATTTTCTACTTCAAGACATTTGATTCTACTTCCCCTACTTATGGATGGGATAAGTATCTAATGACTGGTACAAGGGTTATCTACTCTTATGCTGATGGAGATAGTAATATTAGTGGACTAAGTAAGGATAACACTTACTTCATCATTAACCTAGGAGAAGGTTACTATAAGGTCGCTGGTGGCGGTTCAAACAGTTCAGGTAACAGAAGGAATGCATACTCTGGATCAAGAGTTGACCTTTCCAATACTGGACAGGGTAACAACCATTCATTCACGATTGCTTCTGAGAACTATAATAACGTATCTTATCTGATTCCTACAGCAGTATACGTCAAACCAAGTTCCTATGCATTGCATAGACCATTTGACGGTGGTGTTGAGATCAACCCAGGTAAGTCTGCTGACTCCTCAATTGTTAGACAGACACGTAGATACTTCCGTTACCAGTCAGGTAAAGGTTTACAGTACTCAACTGCTACAAACTTCAATCCACCTCTAGAAGTTAGATCACTTACTGGTGGTACTGATGGAAGCAGCAATCCAATTGCTATAGTCAAGACAAGGAGACAGCATCACCTTGAAGTTGGTGATTACATCTCTATGGAAGATGTAACAGTCTCTGGTGGTACTAACCATTATCTTGTTTCTAATGCCCAAGTTGCTACTGTAACTGGAGACTTTGAATTCACATATGGTCTTGCTGGATCACCTTCAGACTCGACTCCTGCAGGATTCCCAACACTTCATAAGAATAGTTGGAACAATGCTGTAGTTCGTACTGGTATGTTTGACGACCAAAATGGATTCTTCTTTGAATACGATGGTCAGAATCTAAATGCTGTTAGAAGATCTTCTACCATGCAAACTGCTGGTGAAGTAACTGTAACTAAGGATTCACAAACAGTCAATGGTGTTGGAACAAACTTCCAGAAACAACTTGCTGCTGATGATTACGTAGTTATTCGTGGTCAGTCATATAGAGTTGCACACATTGTTAGTGATTCTCAGTTATATCTAACCACAGGTTATAGAGGTATCTCTGCTAATCAGGTCATCATGACCAAGACAGTTGATACTAAGACAACAACTGCTAACTTCAACCTTGATAAGTGCGATGGTACAGGTCAAAGTGGATTTGAACTGAATCTGAAGAAACTTCAGATGGCATACATCGACTACTCATGGTACGGTGGTGGTAAGATCCGCTATGGATTCAAGGATCAGCATGGTAGAGTATTCTACGCTCACCAGTATGTTCACAGTAACTACTTCAGCGAAGCGTACTTCCGTTCTGGTAACTTACCTGCACGTTATGAAGTAAGTAACTTAGGTGATAGAACAACAGGTAATAAGTTCTCACCATCTCTATTCCACTGGGGTGCTTCAGTTATCATGGACGGTCAGTTCGAAGATGACAAAGCATACATGTTCTCGGCATCTTCCGACACAATATGGTTACGTGACCAGAAGGAAGACGGTGACGAGTGGCAGGCTAACAGAGAGTATCCACTACTAAGTATCCGACTTGCACCATCTGTTGATGCAGGTGTGAAGGGTGCGATGGGAGCGAGAGATCTAATCAACCGAATGCAACTTCAGTTGAAAGCGGTTTCAGTCTCACTCGCTGACGGTGGTACATCTGACGGTGCTGACGTTTGGTACTCAAGTGTTGACCCTAAGAAGTCATGTACTATGAGACTTGTTCTGAATGGAGACTTATCAAGTCCTTCTTGGATTGATGAGAAGTCACCTTCACTATCACAGGTTGTATACCATACACACCAGACTGCTTCAGAATTCGCTAAGGTTCAAGACCGTGTATCAAACGGTATCAACCTACTAGAATTCCGTGCTGCTGCAAATGAAACAACAGAACAGAACCTAACAGAAGTTGCTACTCTAGGTAACTCAATTATGGGTGGAGATTACACCTATCCAAATGGACCTGATACGCTGACGATTGTTGCTATACCCGACCACGGTTATACATCTACAAGTTATCAGTTTACTGCTTGCTCGGCAAGAATTACTTGGACTGAATCCCAAGCATAAGAAACCAAGAAAAACCCTCACACCACGTGAGGGTTTTTTCATAAATACTCTTATAAAGGATTCTGTAGAATAAATGTCAGCGACTAAACCTGCAACTAGAACAGAGTTGAAAGAATATTGTCTAAGACGATTAGGTAAGCCTGTTCTTCAAATTAATGTTGATGATACTCAAGTAGAGGATCTCATTGACGAAAGTATTCAGTATTTCAATGAGCGTCATTTTGACGGTGTTGAAAGAATGTTCTTGAAGCATACCTTTACTGCTACAGAGGTAACTCGTTTCCAAGAAGGAAATACAACAACTACATCTGCAGATAGTACTGCATGGGTGGAAAGAAATAATTATATAGAAGTTCCTGCACATATCCTTGGTGTAAATAAAGTTTTTGGAATGTCCTCCCAGTCAATTCGGGGGAACATGTTCGGTATTGAATATCAAATTTTCTTGAATGATTTGTATCAGTTTGGTGCAATCGATATACTCAACTATTATATGACTAAATCCTATCTTGAAGATTTGGATTATGTTCTAAATAGTGGGTCTATTGTTGCGTTTAGATTTAATAAAAGAGTTGACAGACTCTATATTGATGTTGATGCAAAAGACATAGTAGAAGGTAATACAATTATTATTGATTGTCATAGAGCATTAGATCCAACATCTATGACTCAAGTATTTGATGATAGTTTTATGAAGCAATACCTAACTGCCAAAATCAAAAAACAGTGGGGTCAGAATTTGATCAAGTTCAGAGGAGTAAAATTCCCTGGCGGTGTTGAGTTAGATGGTAGACAAGTCTACGAAGATGCTCAATCAGATTTGAAAGACATTGAAGAGAAAATGCTTTCAACTTACGAACTTCCACCACTTGACATGATAGGATAATGGCATCTCAAAAAAGTACTCACTTTCCAGCATACGGTGGTTCTACCACAGAACAGGCTCTTGTACAGGATCTGGTAGATGAACATATCAAGATTCATGGTAGTACAGTTTTTTACTTACCAAGAACTTTGAATGATGTTGATCAGTTATGGGGTGAAGCATCTAATTCTGAATTCAAAGAATCAGTTCAGATAGAGATGTTTTTGAAAAGTACTGATGAATTTGATAATGGTATGTCAGATACTGTTACTGAATTTGGACTACAGAATAATGATGCTCTTACCTTCATGGTATCTAAGAGAAGGTGGACAGAAGAATTTGATGGAAACTTCGCAGGTAAACTAGCAGATGACAGACCTGCAGAAGGAGATCTAATCTATTTTCCATTGACTAAAGGTTTATTTGAAATCAAGTATGTAGAACATCAAGTACCGTTCTATCAACTTGGTGATCTTTATTGTTATGAATTACGTACTGAACTCTTCCGCTACTCTGGGGAAGATTTGGATACTGGTGTTGCTGAGATTGATGCAATTGAAGTTGAGCACTCATTCAAGACAAGTCTTGTTATTGATGAGACTCTTACTAATAATGCAACTGCATTTACTGTTGATGAAGTTGTTGCAGGATCAGTTAGCAATGCTAATGCTAAGGTTGTTTCTTGGGATACAACAAACTATATTCTTGTTGTTTATGACAAGACTAATTCGTTTACAGAAGGAGAGACTCTTACAGGTCAAACCTCTGGTGCTTCATGGTACTTGAAGAGATCATCTGTTTCTGGTTCTACAAGAACTGAAACAGTTTATATAGATAATAGTACTGGTGAAAATATAAGCAATCAAGTAATTGAAGTTGATGCAGACAGTATCATTGACTTCAGCGAAAAAAATCCATTTGGTGAATTCTAATGTTTGGAAATTTCTTTTATAACGAAGTACTTAGAAAGACTGTTGTTTCATTTGGAACACTCTTTAATAACTTTGAAATCAAGCGTTATAATAACGCAGGTACGGTTGTTGAATCTATCAACGTTCCGTTATCATATGGTCCTACACAAAAATTTATTTCAAGGATTCAGCAACAGGCTGTTCTAAAGAAAGAAACTCAGATTACTCTGCCAAGAATGTCTTTTGAAATGCAGGGTATGAATTATGATCCTACTAGGAAGTTAGCTCCATTGAAGGTAGCAGTTACTAAGAAGGATAATGATTCAATGTACAAGCAGTACATGCCTGTACCATATAATATAAATTTTGAATTAGCAATTTATACAGTAAATCAGGATGATGGATTACAAATTGTAGAACAGATACTTCCATTCTTCCAACCACAATTTACAATAACATTGAAACTCATTGCAGAAACTGATGAGAAAAGAGATGTTCCTATTGTATTGAATAATATAAATTATCAAGATGAGTATAGAGGAAATTATGAGCAAAGAGAAGTAATTATTTGGAGACTTCAATTTACTGCTAAGACATATCTATTCGGTCCTGTTGCAGATACTGGAGTTATCAAGAAGACTATTGCAAGCTTCTACTCAGATTCCAATGCTGCTGTTGCAAGGAGAGAAAGAACTTATACTACTGTTCCTAAAGCAACCACAGACCAAGATGGTGATGGTGATGTAGATGCAGATGATACAGCTCTACTTACAGAGATAGATAATGAGGACTTCGGCTTCAGCACAACCATTACTGATAATCCATTCTAATCATGAAAAATTTTGATGCTATTGATGATGCTTTCAATGTTACACCAGAAGTGACTGACACTCCTGAAGGTGGATGTAGTACGAGAAAGAGTCAACTTACCAATGTTACAGAAAGTGATCCCAATCAAGATTATGAGTATACTAGAGGAAATTTATATTCCTTGATAGAGAAGGGTCAGGAGGCAATGAATGGTATACTAGAAGTTGCACAGGAAACTGATTCTCCTAGAGCATATGAAGTAGCAGGTCAATTGATAAAGTCAGTTGGTGATACTACAGATAAGTTACTTGATCTTCAGAAGAAGATGAAAGACTTAGGTGAGGATAAAGCAGGACCAACTCATGTTACAAACAATGCAGTATTTGTTGGTAGCACTGCAGAACTACAGAAGGTATTGAAGCAATCTTTGAAAGATAAATAATAGTATGAACAAACGACTCCATACAATTGGATACATCTATAGCATAGATTTTACTTGGAGAGGTAATAGAATGTTTTCCGACTTCTATTATGCACAAGGAACTTTTATAAAAAAGGATCGTATTGAAAAAGATTTACAGAAAATCTATCCTAATGCAATATTGCTTAGTTATAGAAGAACAAATCAACAACCTCAAGGTCCACTTATTATCATGCAAGAGCATGCTCCTTATAAGGATTTTGTGAATAAATATTCAAACCGTACTAAAGAAAAATGATCATTACACCAAAGTCTGCTGCTGTAGATATCGATGCAGGAGCAAATAATGTCAGCAGTGCAAAGTTAGTATCACTAGTTAATACTAATAGTGGTGCATGTCTTATTGTAAACAGCAATGGTAACGGATTTTATGTTGCTGGTGGAGAAAGAGTAGTTGTAGAAAAGAAAGCAGCAGAGACATTGAATGCTACTACAGGGTCATCTGCATCCGTCTGGGCAACCTCAGTGGGGTATCTGGGACCATAATAAATAGATATAGTTGAATTGATTTTATAATGTCATTGAAAGATTTGCCATCAAATGATGGTCAAGTGCAAGAGAAGAAAGATCCATTTGAAGTTCATCATTTATTTACAACACCAGTCTTTTATGTAGATAAGATACTGAACCATGATAAGGTTCAGAAAGAGTTAGATGACTGCATAGATGATATTGATTGGAATTTGATGGAGGCATGGGGTACAACCCATTACTTATCAACACAAGATTTTAAAGAAGATATATTCAAAAAGCATAATCTCAAAGCTCTTACTATAGAGATGCAGAGAAATATGCAGCAATTTTTAAAGATACTTGAATTTAGACCAAGACCATTTCATATGGAAAATTGGTTTGCTAAATTTGAGAGAGGCAACTATGGGCATATCCATAATCATGGAGCTGCTGATATTTCTGGTGTCTATTATTATAAAACAAGTGGTAAGGATGGTAGTATATTTTTCGAATCTCCAAATCCAGCAGTTGAATGTAATAAAGTTTTTGCTCAGAAGTGTGGAGGAGCAAGAAGATATGATCCCCAGGAAGGTACTATGATACTATTCCCAGGGTACTTACGTCATGGTATCCAAACCAATGACACCGATAATACAAGGATAAGTCTCTCTTTCAACATATATTTCAATAAATGAGACATAAGTATTATAGCTAGTAATGTACTATGCACGGCTTATATCGTGTCTCATTACACAGTTCAGTACTTAGACAGTACGCAGCATCATCAGAGCATTTGTGAATATGCGGAGGATGCTTTTCAAGCAAGAAATCAAGCGGTTCAGGATGTACCGTATCTACATGAACATCCTAATAAGATAGATTCTATCTTGAGTGAAGGAAATCTTTTTAGTTCAGTATTATGAAATCATTTATACAAACTCTCTGGGTATTCCTAATTGCTATGGCAATTATGTTTATGCCTAGGATGGCTTATGCTGCAGAAATTCAGATGGGTTCTGAAGGAATGCTTGTCTTTGAACCATGTGAACTAACTATCAATGTTGGAGATACAGTTACATTTGTCAATAATGAACTGCCTCCACATAATGTAATGTTCGCAGATTATCAGGAATTATCACATGGTGATCTAATGTTCTCTGCTGGTGAAAGTTTTGATGTTACCTTTGAAAAGGCAGGTGACTATGCTTTCCAATGTGATCCTCATGCTGGTGCTGGTATGAAGGGTGTAATCCATGTACAGTAGTATCGTTTGGTCAATAAATATAATGTGTGCTATACTATTAGTATTAGTAGGCATTTCAATTTATTGGATCTTTATGTATGATACTTGGTATCCTAACACCGTTACTGATATCCATGTCCCCGAATCAGATGATTCAGGATTTGAGGACGTGGGAATCGGAACAAACTAGAACTCCTGCAGATGAGTCTATAAATAGCTCACTACAAGAATTGGAGTGGGAAGAAGATGGGAGCAATGAAACCCCCAAGCAGGAAGAGTTGTTACAACTTCCGAGTGACGGAGATAAACCGAGTACTGGACGGAGACACGATAGATGTCACCATAGATCTTGGATTCGATTTATTCAAGAAAGAACGGGTAAGAATTGCGGGAGTAGACACCCCAGAGAAACGTACCAGAGACCTAGAAGAGAAAGCATTGGGTCTTGATGCTACTGAGTGGATGAAAAAACATTTAGAGGATACTATTTCAGGTGATGAAGAACTCATTATTAGAACAGAACTTGTGGGTGGCATGGGGAAGTACGGTAGGCTTCTTGGTTGGCTCTACGTTGGCGATGATACTGTTTCATTAAATGAACAGATGATTGAAGAAGGATATGCTTGGGAATACGATGGTGGTACTAAGCAAAAGAACTTCGAAGAACTCCGTGAAATTCGTAGGGGGAGAGGTACATTAAACGAAGGCTAAATTATGACTGAAGAAATGATAAAGAAGATCTCCTATACTAAAGAGGAGGTCGATAAGATGATTGCAGATGCCTTAGAAGAAGCACGTGCTATCGATGAAGCATCTATGCGTGAACATAACTTCAAAGCAACGATCATTAGTATGATTCTTGGTTTTATATGCCTGGCATTATTTGTAGATGGTCTACTTCGTATCTTAGGTATTATACCACCTTTTATGGATCTTGATGTAAACGTAATAGATAATATTGTAGAAGAAGTTAGTCAAAGAGTGGAGAGTGATGTTATGCCTTTAGTGAAGCAAGGAACTAAGTATATACCAGGATATCGATAATGGCAACTGATCAAATATATCTTGGCAATCCTAATTTAAAAAAAGCAAACGTAAATATTGAATGGACTCAAGAGGACGTTCAAGAATTTTTGAAGTGTAAAGATGATCCTATTTACTTTGCTAGAAAGTATATAAAAATTGTTTCTCTGGATGAAGGTCTTGTACCATTCGATATGTACAAGTTCCAAGAGAAACTAATCGATAGGTTCCATAATCATCGATTCAATATTTGTAAGATGCCTCGTCAGACTGGTAAGTCTACTACGTGTGTATCTTATTTGTTACATTATGCAGTTTTCAATGACAACGTTAATATTGCAATTCTTGCGAACAAAGCATCTACTGCTAGAGATCTACTTGGCAGACTCCAACTCGCATATGAGAATTTACCTAAATGGATGCAACAGGGAATCATTTCCTGGAATAAAGGTTCGTTGGAGTTAGAGAATGGTTCTAAAATTATCGCCGCAAGTACGTCTGCATCTGCTGTCCGAGGCGGCTCCTATAATATCATCTTTCTCGATGAGTTCGCCTTCATCCCAAATCACATTGCTGATCAATTCTTTGCCTCTGTTTATCCTACTATTAGCTCTGGTAAAAGCACAAAAGTCATAATGGTTTCTACCCCTCATGGTATGAATCATTTCTATAGGTATTGGCATGAAGCACAGAGGGGTAATAATGAATACGTAGCAACAGAAGTTCACTGGTCTGAAGTACCAGGAAGGGATGCTGATTGGAAAGCACAGACTATTTCTAACACTTCTGAACAACAGTTTAGAGTTGAGTTTGAATGTGAGTTCTTAGGATCTGTTGATACTCTAATTACACCAGCCAAACTTCGTGCTTTAGTATATGATAATCCAATAGAATCTAATAAGGGAATGGATATCTATACCAGACCAGTTGAGAAGCATGATTATATTGTTACAGTGGACGTTGCTAGAGGTGTGGGGATAGATTACTCAGCCTTTGTAATCTTTGATACTACTAAGTTTCCACATGAAATAGTAGCAAAGTATAGGAACAATGAAATCAAACCTATGTTGTTCCCATCTATTATACATGATATGGCAAAGGCATATAACAATGCTTATATACTTTGTGAAGTAAATGATATTGGAGATCAAGTTGCAAGTATTCTAAACTTTGATCTTGAATATGAAAATGTATTGATGTGTTCTATGAGAGGTAGATCAGGTCAAGTAGTCGGTCAAGGATTCTCTGGTAAGAAGACTCAGTTAGGAGTCAAGATGTCCAAGACTGTCAAGAAGGTTGGATGTTCTAACCTGAAAACCATTATAGAAGATGACAAACTTCTATTCAAAGATTACGAAATAATAAGTGAACTAACAACATTCATTCAAAAGCACAATTCATTTGAAGCAGAAGAAGGATGTAACGATGACTTAGCCATGTGCTTAGTTATATTTGCATGGTTGATATGTCAAGATTATTTCAAAGAAATGACAGATCAGGATATTCGTCAGAGAATATATGATGATCAGAAGAATCAAATAGAACAAGACATGGCTCCATTTGGATTCATTGTTGATGGTAGGGAAGAAGAAACATTTGTTGATGCTGATGGAGATTTGTGGACAACCGATAAAGAGACAACTGCTGAGTATGGTGATATCAGTTACATGTGGGAGTTTCGTTAGACCGACCCAAAAATATAAATACTAACAGATTCATTCATACATGACACTCTTATCGAGGAGATAAAAAAATGGTTAGTAAATTAGCATCTCCTGGAGTATTTGTCCAGGAGAGAGACTTCACAAGGGGTGGCATTGATCCTTCATTCTTGAACTTTGGTGCTTTTGCAGGAGTATTTGAGAAAGGTCCCATTGGGATTCCTACTCTAGTCACTACAGAAGCTCAACTAATTGACATCTTCGGTACGCCCAACGATAATAATGCAGAGTATTGGTTTACAGTTTCAAACTTCTTAGAGTACGGTGGCGTTTGCTACGTAGTACGTGCAGAAGACTCATCACAGAAGAACGCTGTAGATTCAGGTACTGCTGAAATAATCAAATCATTCGAGCATTGGGAGAACACTGTCTCCTCTGGTGCTGGTTCATACAAATTCGCTGCAAGGACTGCAGGTACATGGGGTAATAGCCTCGCCGTTTCTGTAGTTGATTATGGTGCAGACCAGCAACTTACTCTCGATGCAGGAACATACACCTTCGCAAAAGGTGATACAGTTGCAGAGATAGCAGAACTAGTAGTTAGTGCAACAACAGAATTCGCTGCTGGCGAAACTGTATATGAAGCAACAACTGCAAATGTAAAAGGTACTGTTACTGCAGTTGATTCAGTAAACGGAACTATAAGAGTGTCACTTGCCGCAGGGCAATCAATTGCTGTTGGTGATGGTATTGCCGAAACAGCAAGTGCAGCAGCAGACGCAACAGTCACTGCTGTAACTGTACAAACACTTTACGTGTACAACTGGGATTCAGCAAATAAGAAATTAGATGTTATATCTGATGCATATCCTGGAAGTAAGGTCAACGTAGGTGATAAATTCCTCGATAGTGCTGGTTCTGCAGCAACAGTAACCGTAGATGGTGTTGCTGATTGGTGGGATCTTCAAACAGTATACGCAGGTAAGTACTGGTACACAGTAGCAGGTAAGCCTGGTACTTCTCAGTACGGTCTCGATAAGTATTCCAAGTATGATGAAATGCACGTTGTTGTCTATGACAGTGACGGTGGTGTTACAGGAACACCTGGAACAATTCTTGAAACATTCGCAAATGTCTCTAAGATATCTGGTGCTAAACTACCTTCTGGAGAGAACAACTACTTTGTAGATGTAATCAAGGCAAATTCATCTTACGTTTACGCTAAGTCAACATCATATACAGTAACTGATATTTCTGGATTGATCGCAACTCCAGGAACAGGTACTGATACAAATGGTCAGATTGGTTCTACAGATGCTGGTACATCTGGTTCAACTCTAAGATATGACTTAGTAGGTTCACAAAATTTTGCACTTGCAAACGGTGCAGATGATAACTCACCATCAGTAGGTGATATTTCAACTGGATATGATGCATTCGATGATGTAGAAAGCATTGACATCGATTTTGTCATCCAAGGTCCAGGGTTTGCTAACTCTATAGATTCTGTCACTAAAGCACAGAAGATTATCTCCATCTGTGAAAACAGAAAGGACTGCATGGGATTCATTTCACCATATAAGTCTTCTCAAGTTGGAGTATCAAGTTCAGCTACTCAGCTAACTAACGTGGTAAACTTCTACCAGCAATTGAATTCAAGTTCATACGTTGTATTCGATAGTGGTTGGAAGTATATGTATGACCGTTTCAACGACAAGTATCGTTACATTCCTTTGAATGGAGATGTTGGAGGACTAATGGTCAACACTGCAACTGTTGCAGACCCTTGGTATTCACCAGCAGGTCTAAATAGAGGCGGTATTCGCAATGCTGTAAAACTTGCTTTCAATCCTAAGAAAGCACAAAGAGACACCCTCTACACAAATAGAATCAACCCAGTTGGATCTTTCCCTGGTGAAGGTACTGTTCTCTTCGGTGATAAAACTGGACTTTCAGTCAAGAGTGCATTCGATAGAATAAACGTTCGTAAGTTATTCTTGGTGGTTGAGAAAGCAATTGCTAGAGCAGCAAGAGCACAGTTATTTGAATTCAACGATGTTGTTACAAGAACTCTATTCACTCAAATCGTTGATCCATATCTTCGTGATGTACAATCAAGGAGAGGTATTACAGATTACCTAGTTGTTTGTGATGAATCAAACAACACTCCAAGTGTCATTGACTCTAATGAGTTCAGAGCAGACATCTACATCAAGCCCGCTAGGTCGATCAACTTCATTACTTTGACATTCGTTGCTACACGCACTGGTGTCAGCTTCTCCGAAGTTGTTGCAGCTAACAGAGGCTAATCAACTTATAGACCTATCACCAAAATAATCGGAGTAAAGAAATGGCAGAAGTAACAAAAGGTGCAGCAAACGTCAACATCTCAGCCTTTAGAGAAAGGTTGAGAGGTGGTGGTGCTAGACCTAATCTATATGAGGTTGTACTAAACCTACCAAACGGTCTTGATTTCGCTGATGCTTCAGGAGTTCAGGACAAGTCCAGATTCTTAGTAAAGGCTGCAGCACTTCCTGCATCTAACCTAGGAGTTGTAGAAGTTCCTTATCGTGGTCGTCAGCTCAAGGTTGCTGGAGACAGAACATTTGATACTTGGACAGTTACCGTTCTCAACGACACTGACTTCAAGATCCGTTCAGCGATGGAAGCATGGACAAACCAGATCAATAATAGCTACACTAATATTGGTGTTCAAAACCCAGATACATATCAGCAAGATGCTTTTGTTTATCAATTAGATAGAGAAGAGAGAATGCTGAGAGGATATAAGTTCTTTGGGGTATTCCCAACTAACGTTTCTCAGATTGATTTAGGATTTGACACAAACGATACAATTGAAGAATTCACAGTTGAATTCCAAGTTCAATGGTGGCAAGCACAGGCAGGTGAACTCGGTGGAGAGAACATCGCTGGAGCTAATTTCTAAACCTATCTAAATAGATATAGAAAGAACTCAAAGTTTTTGAGATGCCTGAATTATTTGGATACTCTATAAAAAGAGCAACTGAGGAGAAACCTTCTAAGAAGTCAATTTCTCCTGTTCCACCAAACGAAGACGATGGAGTAGTATCCATAGCGGCTGGCGGTCACTATGGATACTTTGTCGATCTTGATGGAGGTGGAAAGAATGAGCATGAATTACTCAGGAGATATCGTGAGATGTCACTTCATCCAGAAGTGGATGGTGCAATTGAAGATATTATAAATGAAGCAATTGTAAGTGACTTATATGATTCACCTGTTCAGATAGAATTATCTAATCTGGATTCAAGTAATAAAGTAAAGAAGCTAATAAGAGAAGAGTTTGATTACGTCAAGAAATTATTAGACTTCGACAAAAAAGCCCATGAGATATTCCGTAGATGGTATGTCGATGGGCGTTTGCATTATCATAAGCTAATTGATTTTGATGATCCTTCCAAGGGAATTACAGAACTAAGGTATATTGATCCTCAGAAAATCAAGTTAGTAAAAGAGATTGTCAAAGGAAGTACGAACGATAGAAAGGATAGTCTTGCAGACAAGTATGATTACGGTGCTGTATTAGAATATTTCATATACAATCCAAAAGGAATCAAACAGAATCCTAGCCCTATGGGTATGGGTGCTCAAGGTCCTATTGGATCTGGAATCAAGATTGCTAAGGATTCAGTTTGTTATATTCAGTCAGGTTTACTGGATGCAAACAAAGGTATGTGTCTTTCATATCTACACAAAGGTATAAAAGCACTCAATCAGTTGAGAATGATTGAAGACTCACTGGTCATCTATCGTATGTCTCGTGCTCCAGAACGTAGAATATTCTATATTGATGTAGGTAACTTACCCAAGGTAAAAGCAGAGCAATACCTTAGAGAAGTAATGTCTCGCTACAGAAATAAATTAGTTTATGATGCAACTACTGGTGAGATAAGAGACGATAAAAAGCATATGTCCATGTTGGAAGATTTCTGGCTTCCAAGACGTGAAGGTGGAAGAGGCACAGAAATCTCCACACTTCCTGGTGGACAAAACCTTGGAGAATTATCTGACGTTGAATACTTCAAGAAGAAACTATACAGATCCCTCAATGTTCCCATCTCACGTATGGAAGCAGAAGGTGGTTTCAACCTTGGACGTTCATCAGAAATTCTTCGTGATGAATTGAAGTTTACTAAATTTGTTGGAAGACTCCGCAAGAAGTTTAGTGATCTTTTCATGGATCTACTCAAGACTCAACTTGTTCTAAAGGGTATTACTAGCCCTGAAGAATGGGATGATATGAAAGAGTACATTCAATTCGATTATATCTACGATAACCATTTCTCAGAACTCAAAGAATCTGAACTACTACAGGAAAGAATCAATCTTGCATCTGCAGCAGATCCTTATGTTGGTAAGTACTTCTCTGTCGAATATGTCCGTGCAGAAATTCTCAAGCAGACAGATAGCGAAAGAGATGAGATGGATAAGCGTATAGAATATGAAAAGGATGAGGGTATCATTCCTCCATCTGAAGAGGAATTGATGGCTATGCAAGGAATGGGTGGTGGAGATCCTGCTATAGGTGGAGCACCTATGGATCCAGAGATCAATGCTTCCGCAGCAGAACCACCTAAAGACAAAGGAGTCATATAAATAAATAATATATAATTGATATTACTATGGAATTAGATACTATTGACGCTATACAAGGTGGTAATAGAGCAAAAGCAATAGACGCAATGAAAGCAATCCTTGGGGATAAAGCTCTTGATGTTGTCGATGCCCAAAGGCAAGCTATTGCTCAACAGATGTTTGGAGATGCTATTGGTGCTGATCCAGCAGAAGAACCAACAGATGAGGTTGAAACTGATGAAGTTGAAACTACTGCTGATGCAGAGACACCCGAAGCACCAGAACCTGTAGTTGAACCTAGTAGTTTTGAACCTAGTCCAGAAGTAGAAGATACAGTAGCGAAAGCTGCTGCAGCGATATCTGGTCAACAACAAGATGAAGTAACACCAGAGGAACCAACAGATGAAACTGATCAAGGAACTGACTGAAGAAGTAGAATACATTACCGAGGAAAACGAAGGTAAAAAGAACCACTATATACAGGGGGTCTTTCTTCAATCCGAGATAACAAATCGAAACGGAAGGATGTATCCTAAGTCCGTACTGGACAGGGAGGTCAAAAATTACAATGAGAAGTACATCAAGACTAATAGAGCTCTTGGTGAACTTGGTCATCCTGAAGGTCCTACTGTAAACTTAGATCGTGTATCACACAAGATCACAGAACTAAAAGAAGATGGTAATAACTTCGTTGGAAAAGCAAAACTGCTTGACACTCCAATGGGGAACATTGCAAAGAATCTTTTAGGTGAAGGAGTAAAGCTTGGAGTATCCTCAAGAGGAATGGGAACTCTAAAGCGTGAGAACGGTGCTAGTGTAGTTGGCGAAGACTTTATGCTTGCCACTGCTGCGGATATCGTATCAGACCCATCCGCACCTGATGCTTTCGTGGAAGGAATCATGGAAGGAAAAGAGTGGGTTTGGGAAAACGGAAGACTTCAAGAAAAGGATGTTGCGGCTATCAAGCAAGAACTTGATCACGCTACTCTGATTAACATCCAAGAGAAGAAGATTTCCGCATTTGAGACCTTCCTCAAAGGTTTATAATTTTATAAATAATATCAGAAATAATTGTTTTTTGCCTATCATACGGAGAAACTAAAAATGTCGGAACAGGTTATTGAAAAAGAACTACAGGAAATGGAACTACCTAGTCAGTCCAAGACAAAGGCTAAT
>VTLG01002151.1_pt1 | contig 114380 bp, 128 predicted proteins | sample 4694571 | NCBI WGS metagenome assembly VTLG01 (sample SAMN12604809, study PRJNA352737) | marine metagenome | biome: ENVO:00000447; feature: ENVO:00000209|ENVO:00000569|ENVO:01000036; material: ENVO:00002151; isolation source: viral sequences binned using virsorter ... | reverse complement strand
GTGAAGTTCTCGATATATGAGTGTGGGGGTTCGTGTTCTCTCTCTTTTCAGCATTAAGGCGAACTATATATGGGGCTCAAGCCGCAATCTATAAATGCAATAAGGTGTCTAAGCTTTATTTTTTTTCGGTGGGGCTTTAAGTTAGTGGAAAGTTGATGCAATTATTACCTGCCTATTATACGACTACGAATAATCGTAAACGTAAGGCAAAAAGAAAAACGAAGTCACAGTTAGAAGCAGAACGAATTCATGAGAAGTTTCTAGCTAAGTATTGTGGAAAGTCTGGTGGAGTGAATGATACGGTTCCGACGAAGTATCAGAGGCCGTCGGAGGTCTTAACGGAAGGTTCAATTCCTTCCCTTTCCAACACTATTCCCGTTGGTGTAGCTCCTAAAAAGGAAATACACGAACATAATTTCACGATTGCCCCTGCATATAACAAAGGGGCATATCAGGTTATATCTAAAAAGGATATTAAGGATATAGGACGATGAAAGATAATTGGTACGATTTTGAGAGACTTAGCGGTAATGAATATACATACAGCAAGTTTCCTTACAGAAATCCGAAGAACGCTTATATGTGGGGTGCAATACACGGCATGCTCTTTACCACCATAATATTATCCATTGTAGTTATGGTGATGCTGTGATAGTAAAAGTGGTGCCGGGTGTAGGATTAGCTAAAGCTGTAGATTTTCCTACTCTGAATGTTTTTAGTGAGGAATTATCCGCAGGCATATATCGGGTTATGACAGAATGGGGCCCTGCAAGTTTATTTGTTCTGGATGATGATGGTTTCGGCGAATGTCATATCACAGGTCGTACAGATATACCCGAAGGTCTTACGGAGTTATCTATAGAGAATATAGAAGATATGCCTATTCCGCCGTCAGGATTATTAGAGATTATATCCCTTGGTATAGAGGTCTATAATAATAGGCGCAATAGTCGGTTAGATTATTACAAATAAATAGTTGACAAATTTTGCGTAGTATGGTATAGCTAAGAACAACTTGTAATATAGGAGAGAATCATGAACAAGTTTTTGAGAACAGTGAGTGTTCTCGCAGTCGCAGTCGGATTGTCTGCATGTAACGCCCATACGAGTGGGTTTAATAATCAGACTGGCGGCACTATTGTCGGTGGTATTACTGGTGCGGTTGTGGGAAATCAATTCGGAAAGGGTACTGGTAAGACTGCTGCCACAGCACTTGGTGCGGTAATCGGTGCGGTTACGGGTTCCAGTGTGGGCAGGTCAATGGATCGTCCAGCCGGTCAAACGGTGATTATTCGGGAACCTCGTCAGCACGGTCGTCATTATCACGGTAGGGTGAGGAGCGGTAGTTGTTCACAGTATTATGATCGTGGAGAAAGAGCTGCTTGTTTGCGGGGAGTACAGCGTAGAATAGAAGCAGAACAAAGAAAACGTGAACGAGAAGCCTTTGATAGAGCAAGGGGTTGTCCTTCGAATTGGAATAGAGATGAGTGTTTTTATTGGGATAACCACCCCCATGCACAGAATATTCGTCCGCCTAGGAGATAAATAGTAATGTATAATATTGGTGATGTAGTTAGGTATAAGACGTATTCCGACAATCTTATTACGTCTTTTAAAACGGGAACAATAACTGAAGTTTCTTCTGATCTAGATTCATATGTAAATTTGAGAGTTGAAAATGATGTGGTTCAATACTGGTCAAAAAAGTTAAAGAAGTATGTTCCTGTAAAACCCAAGAACATAAATTCTATATACTTCACTATTCCACAAAGGATGATTGATGATTTTGTTTTAATAGAAGATATACTTGGGAGTGCCTTGTATGAAGGGAAAAAAACGAATGGAGAAACGACAGCCAGGTGAGGATGAATTACGGGTGCAGAAATTTCTGCATACGGTAACTGATTTCGACAATCCGCTTTCCATAATGCATACTTCAGCTATGCTTATGAATATAGCGATGCACATGTATTCTATGGTTCTTAATAAGGAAGACCTACAAGAACTTCTTATTCACACACATAATTCCCTAGAGGAAAATCAAGAGGACACTGTATATCATTGAGTTTATTAAAGAAAATGGCGAATACTGTTTCGTCTAAACGTGGAACATTTACCAACAGTTACACCGTTACAGTAGAACATTCTAATTTCGATAATAAAGCACTAGAGGAAATCATTCGTTCTGTAGGAGATCAGGATGAACAACGTACTCGAGCAAAGTGCTATCGTACACGCTGGGACTTACATGAAGTCCATCCCGAAGTTCGTAAGATAGGAAGAGCTGCTATGAGTATGGCACGCAAGAATCCTCTTGCTGGTAAAACTTCACCTGATGGTACTCCCGAAGAGATTGAATATGGTATACGAGAGTGCTGGGGATTGATATATTCTAAAGGACAAGAGACTCGTTCTCATTCACATTGGCCGTCTACATGGGCGTTTGTGTATAACGTCAAGGCCTGTCCACGATGTTCGCCTCTTATATTACCGTCAAATGGAATACACCCTAACACAGATATTTCTCCCGTAGAGGGACAATTAGTTTTATTTCCAGCATGGTTGAACCACGAAGTTCCTTTTCAACCTTGTGACCATGAGAGAATTATTGTCGCAGGCAATCTAGATATTGTGTGGCGACAGAATTGGGACACAAGAACAATCGAAACTAATTTAGTAGAGGATATTTAAAATTACTAAATAAACCCACCATGATAAGATACAGAATTATCCAAAAGGATATAGTATGCGATGGTATGATGAAAAATGATGCACTGGAAGCTTTACAACAATTCCAATCCGCACATCCTGACCTAAAATATGATATTGAAGAATATACTTACGTTCCACCCGAAGGTAGAGGATTGGGGCGTGATCCTGAGCTACATTAATGTCTCGTAAACTTTTAATCACTTCTGGTTGTAGTTGGACTGCTGGTTCCTCAAGAATGAATCAAAAATATGTGTGGCCTATTATTCTTGCCAAAAAACTTGACATGGATTGTGTCAATGTAGGAAAGGGTGGAGTTGGAAATGAATATATCTACAATAGAATCATTGATAAATTATGTACAACTAAACGAATAGGATTAGCAATTTGTCTATGGACTGATTTTGATAGATGGGATTTTTATAGTTCTACTTTTCAACTTCAGCCTAAATTTCGTCATGGTGAATTATTTAATTTAGAAAAAAGTATTCGATGGATTCATGCATTTCAAAATCATTGTCAATTAAAAGATATTCCATTTTTACAAATGCAATCATTGCCTCCCACTGAAGATGTCGCCCCATCTGCTGGCGCTAGTGTCTACATGAAAGGACTACTTAAAACTGCACAGTTTGATTTGATTGATCGTAAAAAATTCGTGGGATGGCCGATGTATAGAGAACTTGGCGGTAGTACCATATGGGATAAACTTGATGAAGTTGATCCAGATTGGATTAAACTAAGAGTGAGTAAAGAAGACTTACATCCCAATGACAAAGGACACGAATATATAGCGGAGATATTGTATGATGCATATAAAAAGATTTACCTATGATACTTGATTGACAACATTTCATAATTCCTTATAAATACTTCCATATAACTATGGGAGTTTTTTTATGGCTGAATATGCTGCTAAATTTATGGGAACTGACGGGTTCTGTTGGTTTATAGGTGTGGTTGAGGATCGTGAAGATCCAGAACACATGGGAAGAGTTCGTGTTAGAGCTTTAGGCCATCACACAGAAGACTTAACTAAATTAAAGAAGGAAAACTTACCGTGGGCTACGGTAATGTCGACCACTTCTGATCCTAGTATGAATGGATTAGGAGAGAGTCCACCTTTTATGGTGGAGGGAAGTTGGGTTATTGGTTTCTTTCAAGATCCAGAAGATAAACAATTTCCAATTATATTAGGAACGATTCCTGGCTTTAATCTAGAGAAACCAGATTTTGCAAAAGGGTTTGCTGACCCTAAAGGTAAATACCCTAGAGACCCCGTAGGTGAACCAGACACTAATAGACTTGCTCGAAGTACAACATGGGCTGAAAAACATCCATCATTAATTAAAAGACGTAAAATGCGATTGGGGCCAACAGAAAATGGAGATACTTCTGTACCTATTGCCACAAAACCTTTTATGGATAAAACAGAAGATGGTGCTACACAAGAAGAAAGAAAAAAGTGGGAAGAAATACATCCTAAATCTGAAGCACCAACACAATATCCATACAATCATGTACATGAATCCGAAGTAGGCCACGTTCATGAAGTTGATGACACACCCGGCGGTGAACGACTACACTCTTATCACAACTCTGGTTCTTTTGAGGAAATTCATCCAAGAGGTGAAAAAATGGTCAAAGTGGTAAGGGATAATTATGAAGTTATTATGGGTGGTTCTAATGTTTATATTGATTGTGAACCAGAAGGAGAAATTGGAGCTGAAAAACCACAAGTTAATATTACTGTGAATGGTGATGTTCGATATTTAATTAAAGGAGATTATGTTCTGGAAGTTGAAGGTGAATACACAGAAAAAATTCATAAAAATAAAAAAACAAAAATTAAATTAAATAGGTATGAAGAAATTTTAGGTAACTATACTTACAATATTAATAAATCAAAAACAGGACATGTTGCTGAAAATTTTAAAACAAGAATAGGTGGTGAGGAACTTAGAGAAATTCAAGGTAATTTTAAAGAAACATGTGAATCAAAACATTTTACAAGATCTAAAGACCACCTTACTCTTTTATCAGTCAGTACTATGGCAATACAAACGCAAAGTGGTATTATGTCAATAAAGTCTGGTTCTAATCTTAATAGCAGTGATGTATCGGGTTGGACACATAAATCTGGAGCACAAATAGATATTGATGGAACAAGGATTGATCTAAACTAATGGCTGTATTTCAATTTATTATAAACGGAGAACAGGTGACTTACAATGATTGGAATGATTGTAAAGACCTTGAAGAATTTGATAATGTTATTATTTTTGAACCAGATATACCAGAACCCGCTGGAGAGGATGGTAATCATACAGAAGAACAGCATGAAGAAATGTTGGTCTGGAATGTTAGATTACAAGAACTTATGAAAAAGGAATTAAGATGACTATTTCTGTAAATGTAAATCCTCCTGGCTCTGGATTAGCAGTAACAGAAACTACTAGAGTGGGTACAATAAATGCTACTTTTACATCATCGTCTAGTGGTGAGACCATTACAAGTACAACTTCTACGAACCCTAATACTGGAATTACTGTAACTTCTACTTCTGCAACTACAGTAACAGCGGTAGGAACATATAGAGATGTTTTTCAAGATGTATTTACATCAGTACCCACAGGTACGAGTGATTTAGAAGGATCTGGAGTCAGTAGCGGTAATTGCCCAGATGTACATGGACAAATAGGAGATATACACATATACGATGTAGCTCAAGATACTGCTGCATCTCATACTGTAACTTATGTAGTTACAGTAAGTTGGGTTGATACTAGAGAAGGTGCTGATCCAACATCTGGATCAGAAAGCTTTAATGTTACACATCAAATTAATCAAAATTATCAGTTCCTTAAAGAATGTATAGCAGATTTTTATGCTGCAGATCGAACTGCGGCTTGTGGATAGGAGAATATAATGCCTGCAGCAACTAGAGTAGGAGATGCTGACGTAGTTCATTGTTCTGCAATGGTTCGAGCACAAGGGTCAGCAAATGTATTTGTTAACAATATTTCATGGAGTTGTCAAGGACATGTTAATACTATACATAAACTTCCCGGCAACCCTTGTCCAGTTCATGCTGCTCCTATTGCATCTGGTTCTGGTTCGGTTTTTGTTAATGGCAGAGGTGCTGGTAGAGTAGGAGATAGTATTAGTTCTTGTACTTCAGTTGCAGCAGGGAGTTGTGATGTATTTGCTGGAGGGTAAAAATGGCTCTTAATTTAAATTTATGTGGTATTGATGCTATACAAAATAGTGTTGAAACACAATTAGAATCTATAGAAAGAATTATAGAAGCGAAACTCGAGCAGGAAGCTTCAAATATAATAAGCGAATTAAGTGGTGGATTATTAAAACTTAATATTGATATAGGCGGATTATTTTCTGGTAAACCAACAATAAATGATATTAGTCTTCAAGCAGAAATTAAAGACTTAGGAACTTTTACGGTAGGGAGTAATGGATATAACGTAAAACTTAATTCCATACAAGCAAGGTTTGAAAAAGCATTAAAAGCTGAAGGTCTAGATGTCTTAGTTCTTGTTGCTGCAGCACTTGCCTTAATTGCACAAGGAAAAGATATTTGTGATCTTGTTCCTAATCTTACTATAGATGAAAATGGTAATATTACTTTAAGTCCTAATAATGTTCTTTTTTCGAAAGTACTTTCTAGCGATTCAGATTTTATTAGTGCAACAATAAATTCAAATGGTGCTGAAATAAACCTTGCTAATGCTGGTATTAATGCTAGATTTAAATGTGCAATAGAAGGTGTTAAATTAGTTCTTCCTAAGTTTTGTGTTGTAATTGGAGAAAGTTCAAGAACAGATGAAGAAACAAGATTTCTTATAAGAGAGGCTGACATACAGATTGAAAATGCAAGATTGAAATGTGGTGTTAGTATTAATCCCTCAGATCATAGAGCTGGTGATATTAAAAATTCAGATAAAAATTTACCTGACGGCGGAATAAAAATAGGTAAACAACTATTGTGTGTTACGGGTTCACTTGGTTCCGCAAAAGTTACTTTAGAAAATGTATATAACCAAAAAATAGACGAAACTCTAGTACCATTAAGACAAGAAACAAGTAGATATGGAGAGTTGTTATCGAAATCCCAAAGGCCTTATCCAGATAATTTAGATTCATCAGGACAAAGGGTTTTCTTTAGTCAAAACACTTCTGCTTTTGAAAAACACACTAAGTCACATAGAAGTATAGTTAGAATTCAAAATGAGTATGTCAAAGTTTTGTCTCAAAATAGAAAATCTCTTAATAACGATGTTAATAGTAAACAATTTATAACCTTTTCTCAAGATGTAACAACATTAACTAATAAAGTTAAACAAAATATAATTGATTTTGAAAATTCTTTTAGTCGAGATATAACAACAACGGATATTGTAAGAGATGAGACTACAAGGGAAGTAAGAAATACAGATACATTATTACGTTTGCCCGATATAAGTATCGAAACTGATGTGGCATAGTTGACAATTTCGTTATAAATAATACGACTCTTTAATTGGAGAAATAATGCCAACAACTGCTGATAGTTTTAATAAGTTAGGGTTTGTAGATGCTCAATCTAGCAATGAAAGTGACAAGTCTGTTCGTCAATATTCAGATTTAGATTTGTTTTTTACTAAAAAAACATCTACGTCTGATGTTAATATATTAAAAGATATTCAAGCAGTTAAAAGAGCTGTAAGAAATTTAGTTCTTTTAAACTTTTATGAAAAACCATTTAACCCCGAAATTGGCAGTAATGTACGAAATATGTTATTTGAACCAGTTTCTTTTTCTACAGCTATCGTTTTAGAAAGTTATGTAACTGATGTAATTGAAAATTTTGAACCAAGAGTTGATTTAGATCAAGTATTGGTAAATCCTTATGATGATGAACAAGGATATAATATAAGAATTGAATTTACTGTTAACAATATCGAAGAAAGTACACAGACTGTAGAAATTCTATTAGAGAGATTACGATAATGGCAGAAAAAAGATTAAATGTAGCAGAACTAGATTTTGAAGATATTAAGGACAATCTTAAAATTTTTCTGAAAGGTCAAGATACCTTTACTGATTATAATTTTGAAGGTTCTGGTATGAATATTTTGTTAGATACTCTTGCCTATAATACTCATTATTTGGCCTATAATCTGAATATGGCTGCTAATGAGATGTTTTTAGATAGTTCTTCTTCAAGAGAGAATGTCGTTTCTCATGCAAAGACTTTAGGATATGAAACATCATCTTCTTCTGCTTCTGTAGCATTTATCAATGTTATTTTAAATAATGTTTCTAGTGATACAGTTACAATGCCTTCTGGTACTTCTTTTACAGCAACTGTTAATAATGAGAGTTTTAATTTTGTTACTATTAATAGTTTAACAGGAACTAGGGACGGCACAACTATAACTTTTAATAATGTTCCAGTATACGAAGGAGATTATATAACTACAAGATACACGGTAAATACAGCTGATGTAGAACAAAGGTTTGTATTGGATAATCCAAATGTAGATACGAGAACATTAACAGTAAGAGTTCAAAATTCATCTTCCGATAATACAAGATTTACATATACAAAAGCAACAGATATTACACAATTAACTGGATCAAGTAGAGTATATTTTTTACAAGAAATAGAAGATTCAAAATATGAGGTCTATTTTGGTGACGGTGTTGTAAGTAGATCATTATCGGATGGTAATATAGTTCTTATAGATTCGGTTGTTTGTAATCTTGATGAACCAAATGGTGCTACAGGATTTTCTTCTACAGGTGCTATTGGCGGAGTTTCAAGTGTTACCGTTACTACGGTATCTACTGCTGATGGTGGAGGAAGTAGAGAAAGTATAGATTCTATTAAACTTCTTGCTCCATTGGATTATGCGTCACAAGGACGATGCGTAACACCAAATGATTATAAAGTATATACGAAAAAGTTTTTCCCCCAAGCATTAGCTATACAAGTATTTGGTGGAGAAGATGGTTCTTATAATTCTAGTACAGGAGTCGTATCAACACCAGAATATGGTAAAGTGTTTATTTCAATTAAATCTAACACAGGTAACAATCTAACATCTACACAAAAATCACAATTAGTTAAAGACTTAAAACAGTATAACGTGGCATCTATTACTCCCGTTGTTGTTGATCCAGATGTTACCTATTTAATTTTACAAGTAGTATTTAAATACAATTCTAATATTACAATTAAAGGTAGAGAAACTTTAATTTCTGAAGTTACTACTGATTTGAAAAATTGGAATACTAATAATCTATTAGATTTTAATAAACCATTTAGACATTCAGAGGTTATTAGTGTAGTAGATGATAACGATGATTCTATTTTAAGTAATTCAATTAATATTAGTATGGCTAAATTTATAACTCCAACTATAGGTCAATCAATAAATTATATTATACCGTTTAATAATAAACTTTTTAATCCTCATATGGGACATAATAAAAGCGCTGGTGGTATTTTAGCATCAACAGGGTTTAAGATTGCTGGTGATACTACAAATGAATATTTCTTTGATGATGATGGGTCTGGAAAAGTTCGACGTTATTATTTTGTAGGAGCAACTAGAACTTATGCAGATAGTGATGCTGGAACTATTGATTATGTAAATGGTATTGTAAATATTAATAGTATTAATATCGCAAGTATTTCCGATGTTGATGAATTACCTTCTTTAAAAATTAGATTTACAGTTATTCCTAATTCAAAAGATATTATTCCTCTAAGAAATCAACTTTTGGAAATAGATTTTGTTAATACTACTATTATAGGGGAAGTTGATACAATTGCTGTTGCTGGTCAAGGTGGTGCTTCTTCTTTTGCTGCTTCAGGAATTACTTCAGAAACTAAGAGTTTTTAAAAATGCCTTTCGATAGTACTCTGACAAATAAAGTATCTTCCGTTGTCGAACAACAATTGCCAGATTTTATTAAATCTGAACATCCTATTTTTGTCAATTTTTTAGAAACATATTATAAATTTTTAGAATCTGCTGAAATAACGATAACAGCTACTATTGATCATATCGCACAAGAAACTGTATCTTCGAATTCTATTCTTGATGAAGTTGGTATGAAAATTGTTACAGAAGTTGGTAGTGGAACAACTGGTAAATTTCTTGCAAACGAAACTATAACAGGGAGTACATCAAAGGCAACTGCTACAATTCTTGTGGATGACCTTGTTACAAATAATAGACTCTTTATTTCTTCTCAACAACATTTTAAAATAGGGGAGACTATTACAGGTTCAACCTCTGGTGCAACAGGAGTTTTAAAAACCTATAGAGGAAATCCTGTTCAAACTATTCAACAATTATTAGACCTTCAAGATCCAGATAACACTATTGATACTTTTTTAAATGAATTGGTTAATCAATTTATTAAAATTGTTCCTCAAACGATGGCTAGTGATTTATCAAAAAGGAATCTTATTAAAAATATTCGTGATATGTATGCTGCTAAAGGTAGTTCGGAAGCAACAAAAACTTTCTTACGAATTTTATTTGATGAAGAATCAGAAGTAACTTATCCAAACAAATTTATGGTGAGAGCCTCTAAGGGTGATTGGAGAGCTCCAACAAAAATGAGAGTTGAACCAGTTGCTGGTTCAAGTGGCGCAGAAATAATAGGACAAACAATAACTGGACAAACTTCTGGTGCTACTGCCATGGTAGTTGATTCCAGTGCATTTCAACAAGGAATTTATTCAGTTACAGAATTAACTATAGATACAGATACACAAATTGGTACATTTGTATCTGGTGAAACCATTACAGCAATTTCATTGACAATGGATATGGAAATGAGTTTTGTAATATCTACGTTTATTACAAAAGTTACTATTGATAATGATGGTTCTCTTTATACTGTTGGAGATAAAATTGATATAGATTCTACTATAGGTAATGGTTTTGCTGAAGTAGAAGTATCGGAAATTGGCTTGGGTGGTATTAGTGGTGTTATAATTGAAAATGAAGGAACAAATTATAAAATTGGAGATCCAGTATCTTTTACTCCTAATTCTGCTGATACAAATGTTGATGCTGCAAAAGGAATTGTAAGTGTTGTAGGAGGAAGTTTTTTATTAGAAGACAGTACCGAAACAGTCAATAACTATATTGTAAATGAAATTGGTACAAGATTGATAGTAGCATCTCCAAAATTTGCTTTAAATGGAACAGATAGTTCACTCACTGACCGTGATGATAATATTATTTTAGAAAGATCAGCTGTTTCATCCCCCATAGATCAAGATGTTGGTGATTTTCTTTTAACCGAAGATGATTTTATATCTAGTCAAAATTATGGAGATGAGACTGACAGTATAGTTATAGAAGAAGGTACATTCTTTGTAGCAAATGAAACTGATCAAATTGGTGTTCTTAAAAAAGTTACTATAACACATGCTGGTGGAGCTTATTCTAAACTTCCAACGGTTTCTGTCACATCCGATAATGGAGCAGGAGCAGTAATACAATCAAAAACTACTGACATAGGACGGGTAGTATCTACAAATTTGAAAGATGGTGGATTTAATTATCCCTCTATTCCTAAAACTTCTTTCACAGGCAATTTTGTATTAAAAAATGTAACTGGTAATTTTGCTGCTGGAAATTCTTTAACTACTCATACAGGGGAAGTAACAGATTGGGATCCTGTTACCAAACTATTAAAAGTAACAATTGATGATGCTGAAAGAATAAAACAAGAAACCACAGGAACATTAAGTCAAAAATTACAACAAGAACAGTATCAAACTGGCCCATACAGAATGATAATGAATCATGTTCTAGAAAATGACCAAACATCATTAATAGAAACAGGAGAAGAACATTATAATATTCGTCAAGAAAACGATGGTGGACTTATTGTTTCAGAAGGTGCTTCGGCTTTAGTTACAAAACATGGATTCATAACCGAATCTGGCGATAGACTTGTTTTAGATAATGCTTTCTCCGGCGTATCAGGACACGATGGGTATAGAATTCTTCAAGAATTTGATTTGGGATTGGTAGTAACATTTTTATCTGGAGCTGGAAGATTAGGAATTGATAATTTCTTTTTGGATGGTGATGAAACTACAATAAACTTTATTACAGAAGACGGTGACTATCTTATTCATGAAGAATATGGACATAATTTCCTTCTTGAAGATTCTTTAGGTGCAGATGATTATCTTATTGGTGAAACAGAAACACTTACAACTGATAATTTAATTTTAGATAGTTCTGCTTTAAATACAGACGTTGGTTCTTATTTAAATGTCGAATCAGAAAGAGAATATCTTGGAGAAACAATTTCAGATGGTACTGGATCTGGAACAATTGAAGTTGGAGATTTAGCTAGAATATCATTAGAAGCAAATGTTTCATCCGTATCAAATGGATTTTTTGGTAGTACAGATCATCAAGTAAGTGAATTTACAGTTCGATTACAAGATTCATATTATTATCAAGATTTTTCATACGAAGTAAAAGTAGGACAATCTACTGCTGCATATTTGAATGAACTTAAAGGTTCTATTCATCCTGCTGGATTTATACCTTTTGGTAAGGTTAATATTTCTTCACTCATAAGTGCTGCTATAAATGTACCAACAGCAGGAGATATTGTTGATTTTACTTCAGACACCACAACATTTACACCAGAACTTGCCTCGTTACTAATGTCGAGTTTCGGTCCTGTTATTAAACGTAGATTAGGAGTTGCAGACAATTATAGATTAGGCACTCTTTTTGAACAGGTTTTATTAGAAGATGGTGAAGCAATAATTATTGAGGATTATTTAGATGGTGGTAGATTGAATCTTGAATCTGCATCAATTGTTCCTAGTGTTATTACTGGCGTCGGTCCACATCAACGTCCAAGAGATGTAAGTTTATTTTCTATCGCAAAGGTAAGTATGAAACTGCCTTGGGAAATGGGCCCAGTGATGGGAACTGGTTTGCAATATTTTGGGGATACAAGTTCTGGCGGAATTTCAGAAACAGGTGCTATTGAACTTGAAGATGGTTATAGAACTACTGGCCCAACAATAATGAGAGACAAACTTTTGTTGGATGGTGTTGCTGTTATGCGAGATGAAGTTATTGTTGACCAAGGAGCTGTTATGTCTTTGGAAGATGCTTCAAATCCTAATAAAAATTATGGCCCTTCGTTCAACGATTTAGAACTTATAGATATTTTTAATATTATAACGGAAGATAGTGAAGGAAATAATACTCTGGTATACGAAACAGGAACTGCTGGTTTTGCTTTAGATCCAATTACTACTGAACATTTATTTACTTCAAATGTTTCTCTTAATGATATAATTAGACCTTCTGTTCTTCTTTTAGATGATCCATTACAATCTACATCAGAATTAGATGCTCTTATTCCAGAAGATACGCCGTCGGGAGTTAATGAAGGGGATAAATTAAGATTTGAAGATAGTGACAGTTTTGCATTAGAAACTAGAACTGGACTTCAATTAGGAGGAAATCTTCTATTAGAACATAGTCGTTTTGAATTAGAAAATGGAGCAGATGTTGGTACAATTCCTGATATAAACAAAAGAGTGTCTAAGTTTCCTCGTTTTACTCGTCCTTCAAAAATTCATATTCACACAAGAGGACGAATTGCTTGGCAAGATGAGACTACACAATTAACTTTTGTATTAGAAGATGGCGATAAAATTTTGTTAGATGGTATTAATTCTGCTGGAGTTGATGCTGGTGAATATTTGGTTTCAGAGAAATTTTCTTATGAACTTCATCCCGAAACACCAGAAGGTGGATTTGCGATATTAAATGCGTCCGATGCCAGTGGAACAGATGCAAATGGTTATATTGAATATGAAAAGGGAACATGGGCATCGTTACCAGGCTCATATCCAGTGTTTGTACCAGATCAACCCGAAAGTTGGGATGCAAGTGACGGTTACTTTGATTCAACTTCATTAACATTTGATATAGTATTTGGTGACGGATAACATAAATAATATGAAAACCTTTATAAATAATAAGATATTAAGGAGTGTTTTATGGCATACCAATCTTTAGGTATAGGATCTGCTGCAGATGACGGAACTGGCGATTCCCTACGGGTCGGTGGCGATAAAATTAATGATAATTTCAGTGAAATTTATACTCTTCTAGGAACTGGAACTGCATTAGTTTCTGGTATTAGTGCGGGCGCAGATGATCTTACCTTTGTAGGTGATTCATATAATGCCCTTTGGGATAAGTCTGCTAGTTCTTTTCATTTTTTAGATAGTGCAAAAGCAGTATTTGGTACTGGTAGTGACTTATCATTATACCACGATAGCAACAATTCAGCACTAACTCATAATGGTACAGGCGATTTCTACATTCAGTCAGATCAATTCTATTTTAGAAGTAATACTGGTGGTGAAATTTATGCAACAGCTACACTTAATGGTGCTGTTACTCTTTATTATGATAATAGTGCCAAAGTCGCAACAACTAGTGCTGGTATTAGTATAACAGGAACAGTTGCAACAACTGGAAATATCGAACTTGGTACGTCTGCGACTCTTATATTTGAGGGGTCGACAGCTAATGCACATGAAACGATCTTAACAGTTACAGATCCAACTGCTGACCGTACTATCACGCTTCCAAATGCTACTGGAACTGTTATTACATCAGGGGATTCTGGTTCTGTCACAAGCGAAATGATTGCTGATGGAACTATTGTTTCTGGTGATATCGCTAATGGAACAATTGCAACTGTTGATTTATCAGATAATTCAGTTACTAGTGCAAAAATTGTTGATGGGACTATTGTTTCTGGCGATATAGCTGATGGAACTATTACTGGAACTGATATAGCAGCAGACACCGTTGCAGAAGCAAATATGGCAGATGATGCGATTGGTTCTGTTCAACTTAAATCATTACAATCATTGTTAATTAAAAATTCAAGTGGCAGTACTTTAAGAACTCTCCACTGTGCTGGTGCATAAATACAAGTAAGGATATAAAAAATGGCAGCTATCATTACAGAAAAGTTCAAACTTCACAATGCCACTCAATTTTTTGAGTCATTTAGTGAAGCAGCAGCGAACACATATTATTTGTTCGTAGGAAAATCAACACCATTTACAACTGGTACAACCGGCGGTACGGATTCTGTTCCACCTACTCCTCCTGATTCAGTGAGTAATGAGTATTATATTTGGGACGATATGCTTGCTGCCAAGAAAATCGGAACCACAGATATTACTTATTCAATACCTCGTAGGAATTGGGCAAATAGTACAGTTTATGATATGTACGAACACAATGTAAGTGCATCTAATACTACTACTTCTGGTGCAACAAGTTTATATACTTCTACATTTTATTTTATGACTTCTGATTATCGGGTATATAAAGTTATTGATAATAATGCCGGTGCGGCATATTCTGGTTCAGAACCAACATCTACTGCAAATACAGTATTTTCATTGGGTGGGTATGTTTTAAAATATATGTACACTCTTACAAGTGCAGAAATTGAAAAGTACTTGACAACAGACTTTATGCCTGTTAGTACAGATAGTACAGTAAGTACTGCGGCTGTTGATGGTGCGATAGAATCTCTTTCGATTACTGCTGGTTCTGGATATACAAACGGAACTTATTATGCTGCTGTATATGGGGATGGTACAAATCAAGGGACGGCCAATGGTGCAATTGTTCGTATTACCGTTGCGTCTGGTGCTATTAAAGCTTTCGGAGTAACTGCTGGGACAGATACTACCATTCATGCTGCTGGAGCAGGATATACATATGGTTCGGTAAATCTTGGTGCTGGTTATACATTCTCCGATACTTCACTTAGTTCTGCATCTAATATGGGTGGTGCTGGTGGTGTTGTTGCGGTACAGATTGGTCCGAAAGGCGGACATGGTAATGATGCAGTTAGAGAACTTGGTGGACATTATGTAATGTTAAATACCACACTAACACAGGCTGAAGGAGATGATTTTTCTACTGCGAATGATTTTCGCAGAGTAGGCCTAGTAGTTGATCCTACGGATTATGGTACATCTACAGTTTCTACTGCGGCCACACGAAGACAGACATATGCTTTGAAACTCACAAGTACGTCAGGAACTTATGATCCTGATGAAAAAATTTCTCAAACCACTACTAATGCTATTGGTAAAGTTGTTGAATGGGATGCTACAAATAGTATTCTTTATTATCAACAAGAACGGTATGGAGATTATGGTACTGCGACTGCTTCTGGTTCATACATTGCATTTAGTGGTGCGAATGTTGTTACAGGTGCAACTTCTGGTGCGATAGGAACTCCTGATGCAAGTGCAGATGCTGCCGTAACTCTTGCTGGTGGTGGAAGTATTACGTTTACAAATGGATATGCTAATCCAGAAATGAATGCTGATAGTGGTGATATTGTTTATATTGAAAACAGGAAACCTATTAGTCGTGCTTCAGATCAAACGGAAGATATTAAACTCGTAGTGGAATTTTAAGATATGGCTCAAAAAACTAATTTAAATGTTTCACCTTATTATGATGATTTTAATAAGGATAAGAATTTTCAAAATATTTTATTTCGGCCTGGATATGCTATACAGGCTCGAGAAATGTCACAGATTCAATCTTTATTGAAACATAAAATTGAAAAAGTTGGAGATCATCTTTTTAAAGATGGCGCTATGGTAGTGCCTGGTCAAATTAGTTTATTTGTTAAATATACTGCTATACGAATACAAAATACTTTTTCTGGCGAAGCTATAAAACTTGCACAGTATGTAAGTGCTAGTGATTCTGATGCTGTCACAGTTACAGGTGTTACTAGTGGTGTAACAGCAAAAATTTACGGTTTTGAAGAAGCAACTTCTTCTGTTGCAAGGTCAAAAGGCAGTGCTGCAAAATTACATGTAAACGTAAGAAGTATGGGCACAAAGGCTGGAAGTGGTACTCAAACGGTACAAACACAAACAGCACACTTCTTGCCTGGCGAACAACTTAAAGTAAATATACCAGTTACACATACTTCTACTTACGCTGCTGGTGTGCCATCTTTGACTGTGGAGACAGTTGAACAAATGCCAGAAGGATATACTCAAGGTTCTGGCCAACAAGTTGCTGTTTCAATAGAGGCAGGCGTGTATTACATACGAGGTTCTTTTGTAGAAGTTGCAAAAGAGATTAAAATTTTAACAAATGAGGTAAAAGAATTTAGTGGTAGACTTGGTTTAAAAATTACAGAAGAAATTATAACACCAGAACAAGATAGTTCTTTAACAGATAATTCTACTGGATCATCTAATTTTGCTGCAAATGGAGCACACAGATTAAAAATTAGTGCTAAACTTCATAGTACAGCTCTAGATGATACAACTACTCCTGATTTTATAGAATTGATGAGAGTAGAGGCCAACAAAATTCAAGCAAAAGTTGATAAAACTGGATTTGGTTCTATTGCTCAAACATTTGCTCGGAGAACATTTGAAGAATCTGGGAATTATACGACAAAGCCGTTTCAGTTCGAAATGTCAGAATCCGTTGATTTAAATGAAAATAGAGGTTTTTATAAGGTTGGAACTAAAACACAAGATAGAGCAACTGCAAATACATCTCTACTGGCATTAAAAGTTTCGCCAGGAAAAGCATATATACAGGGATATGAAATTAATCAAATTGCTCCTGTAGTTAAAGATATAGAAAAAGCAAGAGATTTTAATACAATAAATGCTGGTATATCGACTTTTGGTATAGGTAACTATGCATTAATTACTAAAGTATTTGGCACTCCTGATATCGACTTTGTGAGTGGTGAGACAGCAGCATATAAAACTGTCCAATTATATAATACTCTTACTGCAACAAGAGGGTCTGCTTCTGGTACACTTATCGGTGTTGGTCGTGTTCGTGCAATAGAATATAGTTCAGGCACAGCTGGTGCTACTTCATCAAACACTACATCAAAGTATAAGGCTTATCTTTTTGATATACGTCCATTTACTGCACTTACTTTAAGTGGTACACCAAGTCCTACACTTCTTGCTAATCACGCTAACGGTGGTAATCAGGTTAAAGGTGAAACGTCTGGTGCTACTGGTTGGGTTTTTGCAACAGGGACATCTAGTACAAATGTAAATCTTACAAACGTATCTGGTACATTTGTTGCCGGAGAAAAAATTACTGCATCCGACTCTGCTGAAACAGATTCTATTGTAGAAAATTCAAGTAATGCAGATTTGACAATTTCTTCAGTTGCTACATATACTTTTGCAGATGTAAAACAACTTTATATGCAAGACTTAGGAGCAACATCAGGACAAGACTTCACTGCTGATATTGATTTAACCGCAACTAAAACTCTTTCCGGCACATATCGTACAGAAGCAACTGGAACAGATAATCTTATTGGTGTATCAGGTTATAATACTGCTGAAGTTAAGGTGGGTGATATTGTTACTATTCCTACAGGTACAGCAGGTGCAACAGAAGATAGAGTAGTAGATGCAGTTACAGCAACTGCAATCTCCTTTACCGCGGCACCAAGCACAGATGCAATTACGACTGCAAACGTCATTCGTAAACGTGCGAAACTCTATGACACGGAAAAGAATTTATCTCTTATAAAGTTACCTAAAAATACTGTTAAGACTCATTTAACGGCAACGAATAATGGAGCAAGTGATTCACAATATACACTTAGAAAACAATTTGTTGCTTCTTCTAACTCTTCTGGTGTTGTATCACTTTCTGCTGGAACTAATGAAACATTTCTTACTCATGCAGAAAAAGATTATACTATATCTATTTTGACTGCTGGAAGTGGAAATGGGGCTCAAGGAGATTTGGTAACTGCTTCTGGAAAAGTTTCTGGTACGGGTACGGGAACATTAACAATTACAGACAACACAATATTTGGTAATAATGCGAAAGTTAAGGTTGTCGCAACTCTTTTAAAGACAGCTGTTAGTGCTAAAACTAAAACTGTCAAACTATGTAAACAATTAAAAGTAGAAGAGGAAGCTGCTACAGATGCATATGGTACACGGCCAACAGATAAAACAATTTCCCTTGGACGTGCTGATGCTTTTAAACTTGTTGCAGTATTTGATTCAGAAACAACTAATGACGCTGTTGCTCCAGAAATGACGGTGGGAGATATAACAGGAACATTTATTAAAGGTGAACAAATTACAGGTGGAACAAGTCTCGCAAAAGGACGTATCATTGATATTTCATCACCTATTAGTTATGTACAAAGTTCTACAGTAGGATTTTCTGTAGGAGAAACTATAACAGGTGCAAGTTCTGGTGCCTCTGCTTCAATTGGCACTCTGACAGTAGGTAGTACAAATATTACTAATAGGTATCTTCTAGATACTGGCCAACGGGACAATTATTACGATATTTCTAGAATAGAAAGAAAGCCAGGATCTGCTGCTCCAACAGGAGATGTTCTTGTAGTATATGATTATATGGAACATGGTGCTGGCGCATACTTTACTGTAGATTCATATTCGGATGTTGCAAGTCAAATGACATATGAAGATATTCCAACATATAGTGCAACAAAAGTTGATCCCGATTTACCTAAACCTTCTGGTGAATTCCCTCTTTATGATGTATATGATTTTCGTCCAAGAGTCGAAGATATTGCTGGAACGTCAACAAATGTTGATGCGGTAGACGAATTAACAGCACATTCTTTTGATATTTACCATAGACAGTTCGATGGTACTGGTGCATCAACTACACAGTGGCCACAACCAAATTCAACAGTACAAAGTGATTTCGAATATTATCTTCCAAGATATGATATAGTTTCTATGAATAGAAATGGTAATATTCTTATTTCAAAGGGTACTTCTTCTGAAATACCACAATTTCCTGCGATACCAGACAATTCTATGAAATTGTGTTCTATAGCATTGCCTTCATATACGTTTAGGCCTCAAGATGTAGGTATAACTAGAGAGAAAAACCAACGATTTACTATGAAGGATATTGGTAAACTCCAAGATCGTGTAGAAAATATTGAATATTATACTGCTATGTCTTTGTTGGAACGGGATGCTGAAAGTTTCCAAATTCAAGATTCAAACGGACTTGATAGATTTAAATCTGGATTTATTGTAGATAATTTTGCAGGCCATAGGATTGGAGATACGGAACATCCAGATTATAAAATTGCAATTGATGGTAGTAATAATTATGCTCGTCCTACATTTTCATTAAAAGGTATTGATTTAGAAGAAAAAGCAACCACAACTGCTGGTCGTACTGGGGCCCATTATCAAAAAACTGGTGATTTATTAACTCTACCATATACTGAAAGGTTATATACGACACAGCCATTTGCGACAAGATTAGAAAGAATTGATCCCGTACATGTTTCTCAATGGGTTGGACAAATTACATTAAACCCAAATCAAGATAATTGGTTTGAAACTGAAATTGCTCCTGCTCTTGTCGTCAATGTCGAAGGTAATTTCAATACTCTTCTTAATCAGAATAGAGATGCCTTAGGAACAGTATGGAACGCATGGCAAACTCAATGGAGTGGAGTTGTTGAATCTTCAACAACATCTAACTCTGTAGATGACGGCGTCGGCACTATTACTACAACGACAAGAACTACAAATACTATTCGTTCAGATTTAACTAGATCGGGACTTAATACACAAGTTCTAGAAAGAATTGATAGGATTTCTCAAGGATTTAGAGTAATTCAACAGGCAATGATTCCCTATTGTCGGGCAAGAGCTATAACCTTTGATGGAACAGGATTTTTCCCAAATACAAGATTATTTGCTTTCTTTGATGGGCAACCCATAAGTGTTTATTGTTTACCTGATGCTGGATTTCATGATGCAAGTGTTACAATACCTGCCGTGGGAAGTCAACTCGTAAGTGATGCAGTAGGAGATATTAGAGGTACTTTTCATATGCCCGATCCGAAAAATTCGGATAATCCCAAATATCAAACGGGCGAAATTATATTTAGATTAACTTCAAGTATTAATGATACTAAATCAAGCCAACCATATACTGCCGGTGAAGCTTCATATACAGCGTCGGGACTGCTTGATACAGTTCAAGAAACTATTTTTGCTACCAGAAATGCTGATGTTGTTAGAACTAATACAAATCAAAGTACTGCAACATGGAGTACTGTAACAAATACAGTTGTATCAAGAACAACCTACGATCTACCCGATCCGCCAGACGATGATGATGGTGGTTCTTTTGATGAAGCTGGTTTCGACGGCGGCGAAGGCGGCGGTGGCGGTGGCGACGGATGTAAACCTTTGGCTCAAACATTTATGATTCATGATAAAGTTCATACTATGGATTTTAAAAATGTGGATTTAACTGGTGAAACTAGAGAAATGCATCAGGTTGGACAATTTATAACAGGAGTAGATCTTTTCTTTGGTGAAAAAGATCCTGATGTTCCAATACGAGTAGAGATTAGGAATACCGTAAATGGATATCCTGGCGGTAAGGTTATACCGTTTGCAACTGCTTCTGTTGCTGCAGCCAATATAAATTTATCTGATGATGCTTCTGCAGCAACTAGGTGGCAATTTCCTTCACCTGTTTTCCTACAAAATAATACAGAATATTCTCTTGTTGTTTTAGGACCATCTATTGGACATAAAATATGGATTGCTCAAATTGGAGAAACAGATATCGGTGGCACTGGACATGTAACTACGCAACCACATTTGGGTATAATGTATGTTTCACATAATGACACTGGTTGGGCTGCTTCTTTGATGGAAGATATTAAGTTTAATATGTACACTGCTAGATTTAATACAAGTGGAGTAGGAACAGTTACGTTACAGAATAAAACACTACCAGTTAAAACTTTAGATAAAGATCCATTGATATTTACTAATGGAAATACAGCATTAAAAGTATTACATAGAAATCATCATATGTATGCTACTACTAATAATGTTACTATTGCTGGTGCAAAGAGTGATGTGTCTACAACTCTTAATGGCGCTATTACTTCCGATGCGACCACATTAGTTCTTACAAGTGGTACAAATTTTGATGATACGACAGGAAGATATCGTTATAATTCAAGTAGTGAATGGTTTATTAAAATTGATGATGAAATTATGAAGTATACTGCTATTAGTACTAATAATGTTTCTAGTATTACAAGAGCGCAAGGTGGAACTAGTGCTGCATCACATGCTGATGGTGCAACAGTAGAATTATACAGTATACATGGTACTCCGCTTACAGAAGTTAATAAAACATTTACTGCAATTTCAAATATAGGAATTGATTCTTATACTGTTGCTCTTACCAGTGCTCCAACAATTGGTGGTTCTGGTGTTGCTGAAAATGGTGGAACTGCTGTAACAGCCACAGAAAATGCAATTTATAATACTGGTGAACTTGCTGTATCGACCCTTGTTTTAGACAACACATCAATTGCTGCTAAAATTCAACCTACAACTGGTACAAGTCCAGATGGAACGGAAACATCTTTTACATCTACTTCTTTAACAGATGCTGTTTCAATTCCTATAGATGATAATTATGATTACGATAATACTCAAATGATTTGTTCATCTATTAATGAAACAAACGAGTTGGGTGGTGCTAAATCATTACAGATTCCAATAACTATGTCTTCTACAAGAGAAAATCTTTCTCCTGTAATTGATACGCAAAGAATGACTTTTGCTGCAGTTGCTAATAGGTTAAACAAAGTTACAAGTAGTTCTGATATTTACCCAACTACAGATTATGTTGCATCAACAGCTCCTGACGGAGATAATAATGCCGCAATTTATATGACAAAAAGAGTTACATTAGAAAATCCTGCTACAGCATTAAAAATCTTCTTTGGTGCATATAGACATAGTACTGCTGATATTAAAGTAATGTATAAAATTTTAAGAACAGATGATGCATCAAACTTTGATGATTTGGGATGGACTTATTTTAATACCACTGGTGCAGACGATGCTGGAACTTCTGCTTCCTTAACAAGAGGTAACTTTAAAGAATACAAATATACTGCTGGTGTTACAGATGATGGCATAGGAACAGCTCTTGATGAATTTATTCAATTCTCAATTAAGGTTGTATTTCAAGGGACAAATTCTTCCGAAGTTCCGATTATTAGAGATTTGAGATGTATAGCATTGGCGACATAAAATGAGTGATACAATAGAATATAGAAAAGTAGAAGGACATGAAAACCTAGAACGGGATATGACAAGTCATGCTATCATAAATAGAAATCCAAATGCTTATGAAGTCGCTAAAAAAAGAGCCGCAGATGCACAATCTCAAAGAGATGCAATTCGTAATGCTACAAGAGAGATAAATAGTATAAAATCTGAAATACATGAAATTAAAAACATGTTACTTGATTTAACGACGAAGAGGTAGCAAAATGCCCATAAGTGCAAAAGAACTAGATTTAGGCGCTTCAATTGAACAACTAAGACAACAGTTTAATAACCTTGTCTCAGATGTAACAACTTTACAAGCGAGTCCTACATATGGTAATGCTCTTATATTTGAAGGAACCTCTCAAGACGATTACGAAACAACTTTCACAGTTTTAGATCCTACAGCAGATAGAGTAATATATCTACCCAATAGTGACGGTACATTGTTGATGGACACTGCTACTATCACGGCGTCACTTAGTACAATTATTGCAAACAACAGTACTAACGAAACTGTCTATCCTGTCTTTGTTGATACCGCAACAGGTGACAGAGGACTAGAATCTGATACAGGATTTACTTGGAACCCGTCAACAAACGTACTAACAATTGGTAGTGCAGTTATTGCTGATGCCGGTACTATAGGTTCTGCTTCTGATACAAATGCAATTGCGATTAGTGCTGCTGGACTAGTAACACTTTCAGCCACAGCTTCACTGTCTGTAACTGGTACATCAACATTTAATGAAGACGTAACATTTACAGGTGCTGCTAATAATGCAGTATGGGATAAATCAGATAATGCACTGGAATTTGCGGATAGCGCAAAAGCAATATTCGGTACTGGTGGTGATTTGGAGATTTATCATGATGGTTCTCACTCATATATTAGCGATCAAGGAACCGGCAATTTTAGATTACAAGGAAGTCAAATTGATCTTCAAGGCGGCACAGATGGTGCTGAAACCATGGCCACTTTTGTTGATAATGGTGCCGTTACTCTCTACCATGACAATAGTGCGAAACTTGCAACGAGTTCTGCTGGTATCAGTGTAACTGGTACTGCAACTATGTCTGCAAACGTAGTAATCGCAGATGATGGTAATATTGGTTCTGCTTCAGATACAGATGCGATTGCAATTAGTGCTGCTGGTGTTGTTACTTTTTCACAAACACCAGTATTCAGTTCAGACTTAACACTTGGAGATGACCTATTTCTAGATAGTGATTCTGGAAGCATTTATTTTGGTGATGATGCTGAAGTTCGATTATCACACGTTCATGACCAAGGTCTTCGTTTGAACGATACCTATAAAATGATGTTTGGTAATAGTGATGACTTAAAGATTTATCATGATGGTACTGATAGTCGAATAAATGATGCTGGTACTGGTGGTTTAATTATACAGTCAAATCAAACACGAATATTAAATGCAGCAGCGTCAGAAACCATTGCTGACTTTACAGAAAATGGAGCTGTTACTCTTTACCATGATAATTCTGCAAAACTTGCAACAAGTGCTGCCGGTGTTAGTGTAACAGGTACAGCAACCATGTCTGGAAACGTGGTAATTGCTGATGATGGACAGATTGGTTCTGCAAGTGATACAGATGCAATAACAATTAATTCTTCTGGTGTAGTCACCTTGTCGCAGAATTTGATTATTACTGGTGACCTTACAGTTAACGGAACAACCACAACAGTATCTACATCCAATACAGTAGTCGGTGACAGTCTCATAGAATTAAATAGTGGTGCTGGTTCTAATGCGAATGACTTAGGCCTTGTCATGGAACGTGGTTCCACAGGTGACAATGTACTTTTTGTATGGGATGAAAGTGGAGATCATTTTTCAGTAGGTACGACAACTGCAACAGGTGCTTCCACAGGAAACCTTACATATACTCTTGCAAACTTTAGTGCTGCAAGTATAGTAGGAACCCTTGCAACTGCCGCACAAACAAACATTACTCAAGTCGGTACATTGACTACTCTCACAGTAGATAACGTAATTATCAACGGAACAACAATAGGACATACAAGTGATACTGATTTACTAGGACTTGCTTCTGGTGTATTGACAGTTAGTGGTAGAACAGATATTACAGGTTCACTTTATCTAACAGGTGATGAGAAACATGTTAGGTGGTATAATGGTTCTAATTATATCAATTTGGGTGCAAGTAGTTCATTATCTTCTAATCTTACTTTCATACTACCAACTGCTGACGGTACTGCCGGACAAGCATTGATTACTGATGGTTCTGGAAACTTCTCTTTCGCTGCAAATAATATCGGTAACGCTACTACACTTACGATAGGTGCGAACAACTCAACAGATGAAACGGTTTATCTAACATTTGTTGATGGTGCAACAGGTGAACAAGGTTTAGAAACAGATACCGCACTTTCATATAATCCATCAACTGGACTATTAAGTACTGCTGGTATCACACTAACAGGTGCTCTTACAGTAGCAGGAACAACAACTCTGAACGGCGCTCTCGTTCTTGGTGATGCTGCCGGAGATGCGTTGACGATTAATGCGACTACTACTGTCAATGAAAATATGACATGGACAGACAATGATAAAGCAATATTCGGCACGGGCGGTGATTTAGAAATTTACCATGATGGTTCAAATAGTGTCATTGCAGATTCGGGTACTGGTAACTTACAACTTGCAACATCGCTCTTTCAAGTAACAAATCCTGGCCGTAGTGAAAATATAATATATGCTGCTGAAAATGCTGGTGTTAATCTTTACTACGATAATTCTAAAAAACTTGAAACATTTACAGATGGTGTTAGGATAGATGGACATTTTAATCCTTTATCTGCTGATGGTGGTGGTCTTGGTAGTGCAGCGCTTGAGTGGTCAGACTTATACCTTGCTGATGGTGCTACAATTCAATTTGGTAATGACCAAGATGTTGTTTTAACTCACGTTGCTGATAGTGGAATACGTCTTAATGATGGCGACAAATTGTTGCTCGGTACTAGTGATGATTTACAACTTTATCACGATGGAAATAATTCAGCATTGAACCATAGTGGAACAGGTGATTTCTACATTCAGTCAGATCAATTCTATTTCAGAAGTGCAAGTACTAGTGAAAATATGATTACAGGAACAGTGAATGCTGGAGTATCACTCTACTACAATGGTGTTTCACATTTGAATGTCGTTTCGTCAGGTGTTAATGTTGCGCCAGTAGACGGCGCATCAGTAACTTTTGGTGCAGATGGAGAAGTAGTACTAACTCATGTTCACGATGTAGGTGTAAGGTTTGCTGATAGTGATAAGCTTCAGTTCGGTGCTGGTGGTGATCTAGAGATTTACCATGACGGTTCTAATAGTTTCATACAAGATGTAGGAACTGGTAGTCTTATAATTAGTACTGACGCTGGAGCTATCAATCTCCAAAAAGCTTCATCTGAAACGATGGCGACCTTCGTTCCTGATGGTGCTGTTACTCTCTACCATGACAATAGTTCAAGACTAGCAACAACAGCAACAGGGGGTACACTAACAGGAACATGGGGTGTTCAAACTGCACTTACTCCTACTTCAGCTGATAGTGCATCACTTGGAACCACTGCTTTAGAATTTAGTGACTTATATCTCGCTGATGGTGCCTTTATTTACTTTGGTAATGACCAAGATGTACAGTTACTACACGTTGCTGATACAGGTCTTCAAATGGGTGATAGCGATAAGTTGATGTTTGGTAATGGTAATGATTTGCAAATTTGGCATGACGGTTCTCACAGTCACATTCATGACCTTGGTACAGGTAATTTTTATATTAAATCAGACGGCGGTTTGATTGGTTTACAAAAGGATAACGGCGAAGAAATGGCCAACTTTAATACAGATGGTTCTGTTCAACTTTATTATGATAACGCCATTAAATTTGCAACTACATCTGCTGGTGTTACGATTACAGGTACGGTTACTGCAACAGCGGGTGCCACATTGTTGGTTAAAGATTCGGGTGGAAGTACATTGAAAACTATTAAAGGGATGAGTTAAAATGGCAGTAAGAGCACCATTATATTTGGACGGTAGTAATGATCTAGTAGAGATGACTACTACCCACGTTGACGAATGGGAACAGTATATGTGTTACCTTTATGGTGGAAGTCCATCAGTCACTTTGTCGCAAGTAGGTTCTGGTGGAACTCTTTCAACAATAGATGACACTAGGATGCAAGCTGGAGCACAATCAACAAGTGTTTCTTCAACTCCAAGTGAGGCTACAACTGCTGAACCAAGTGTTGTAACAGCCAGTCAAGCAAAGGTTTCACAAGCAAGAGCATCAGTTTCACCGACTGCTGATGGAGGGAAAACTTTTCCTGTATATCAAGCAGACAGTGGTGGGACAATTATTGCAATGACGCTTCAAGATGTAAAAGATACATTTCTTTATCCTGCTATTGATAGACTTGTATCTGGTACAGAAAGTAATGATACTGCTGGAACATATACAGTTACTACTAGTTCTAGCGCTGCAACTAATTATACAAATGTATCTACGACTGCAATTTTTACTGATACAAGAGCAAATACAGGTGCGTATACTGCTGGTGGTATTCCAGAAACATTAGACCAACCGACTACAATTACGAGTTATTATCTTCACCGTAGAAATGCAGTTCATCCTTTTGCCGGTAATTTTGCAAATCTAAAAACACCATTGTATATTGATGGTGATAACAACCTTAGACAATATGATGAATCTACGTTTGATACACTTTTTCAAGGTTGGATGAGAGAAATTGCATCCGAAGATACTAGTGGAACTTATCGAATAAATTATACTTGGAGTGCCGGAAATACAAGAGGATCAGGTATGGCAGATACTCGACTAAATGGTTCTGGTAATTATCAAACACGATTTGTAGGACTAGATGATTATCGTGCTCAGGAATTTCCAAATGGTGCTGCAGCAACAATCGCAACTCATTATTTGAGAATTGGGAAGATATAAATAGGTATAGGAGAAAATAACAATGGCAATTTTTAGTGGTAAAATCGTTGATGCATACTATTCTGATCCCGAGCTCAAATTTATTGAAATTTTATATGAAGCTGATGAGCAACAAAAAAAAGATGGAGTAGATTTACTTTCACATGCTCTTTCAGTTGATGAAAGCGATCAACAGTATAAAGATTTGTTGGGTGAGTGGGACTTAAATCAGATAGACGAAGCAACTAAAGCACGGAATGAACAATACCGTGATGAGTTTCGTATAGCCTTTCATAACTATGCAACAGAACACAATCTCTATCAACATGGTAATCCTGATACCCATAATGAAATTTTAGATAAGAATTTTCTAAAAGAAACTGTGGATCAGCAAGCATCGTTTGATATTATTTTCGATTTTGATCCAGATAATGAAGTACATAAAGAACAACTTTTCAAGTTGAAACTTAAAATGTTTGAACAAACTCATGTAGACGAAAGTAAATCAAGAAAAAATAAAACGGAACTCCGAAAGGCAGATACGCCTTTGGACGCAATCGTAGTCTACTCAAAATTCAAAAAATGACACATGAGAGTTATCGGTATATCCGAAGGATACCATGATGCTGGGCTTAGTGTACTTGAGGGTGATAGAATTATCTACGCCTCCCACGCAGAAAGATATAGTAAAACCAAGGGCGATAGGTGGATACATCGTGACCAATGGATTGCGGGTCATTCGGGGTGTAAAAACGATATTATCGCATATTACGAAAAACCTTTTCTCAAAAACCTAAGACGATGGTATGCCGGACAAAAATGGCAACGCACTAAAACAAATTATGATATATCATTCAGTCATCATGAATCCCACGCTGCAGCTGGTTATTATACTTCCCCCTTTAATGAATGTAACGTCCTAGTCATTGATGCAATCGGTGAATGGGATACAGTTTCTATATGGGAAGGTAAAGATAATAGTCTCAAAAAAATTAAATCTTGGAAGTACCCATATTCTCTTGGACTTCTCTATTCTGCAATTACCCAACGTATAGGATTAAAACCTAATGAAGATGAATACATCACAATGGGTATGGCTGCATTTGGTGAACCCTGTTATGATCTTGCTCCATTATTAGATAGGAATAATCATAAAGGTGTAGGTGATATCTGGAACAAAGCAAAGAATGAAGATCTTGCAGCGTCTATACAACAACTATACGAAAAAAAGTTTTTAGAGTTAGTCGATATGTGTCCACACAGGAACCTCGTTATCATGGGTGGGTGTGCATTGAATTGTGTTGCAAACTCAAAGATACAAGGAAAAAGTATTTGGATTATGCCATCACCTGGCGATGCCGGTAGTTCATTAGGTGCGGCTGCATTAGTTAATAGGAAAAAAATAAAGTGGAGTAATCCATATCTAGGACATGATATAAAAGTAAGTGTAAATCCTAAAAAGGTTGTTGATGAACTTTTAGAAAGAAAAGTTTGTGGAGTTGCACATGGTAAAGCAGAGTTTGGTCCTAGAGCATTAGGTAATCGTTCTCTACTTGGTGACCCTCGCTATGATATTAAAGACACAGTAAACACCATAAAACGTAGACAAAAGTTCCGGCCCTTTGCACCAGCGATATTAGAAGAATATGCAAAGAGATATTTTGAAGGTCCAATGAATGAGTACATGCAGTTTGTCGCAACTGCTAAACATGATTATGATTCTGTCACACACGTTGATGGTACTGCAAGGGTACAAGTAGTAAGAAACTATTGCGGTTCTATTATACGTCCTATACTAGAAGAATGGTATGATAGGACAGGTTGTCCTATGCTTCTCAATACATCCCTAAATATAAAAGGGAAACCTATTGTAAATGATTGGAATGATGCCTGTGAATTTGAGAAGAAATATAAAGTTACCGTTTTTTAATTGGTATTCTGTTGATAATGAAGAAAGATTTCTCGCCAATAAATCTAAATTAAAAAAACATGGATGGGTACAGAAAGATGGAAGCCCTCTACCAATAAAGTATCATATCAATCGTGATGGATTTCGACACGATGGAAGTCATAAGGACTATATGTCTGGTGGTGTAATGTATATCGGCGACAGTGATATATTTGGTGTAGGCAATTCCTTGGAAGATACCTTTACATATCTAGCACACTATAATTCAAATCTAAAAGATAAACCATATTATAATTTCGGACTTCCTAGTAGGGGTATAGAAACCTATTATCGTACCATAGAGAAATGGATACCACGCATAAATCCTTATGCCCTATTCCTGTTTTTACCGTGGGAAGAAAGTAGGTGCGAAATATGGAATCCTTTCAAACAAGAATATTCGTACATACATCTTAATACAGAACGAAAAAAAGGTAAACGCTCTACCGAAGAGCTAATGAGATATTTTGACAAAGAACCATCACACACAAGATTGAATAAAAATCTTGCTGCAATAGAATGGATTTGTCATACGAACAATACACATTTTTTATATGTTGATTCTCTACCACACGATGAGCATCATAGTGCTAGAGATTTATTACATCACGGCCCTGATTGGCATAATGTCGCTAGTACGGAATTGGTGGAGTATATAAACGATGTATAGTATGGATAGACAGTTTGGGTTTGTAAATGATTATGTCTACAAACATAGAGGAAAAATTTTAAAATGGTTTCCATCAGATACTAGAGATAAATTTTTATCTAATGATAAAGATAGATTAGTAGAGCTCGGTTGGTTAGGTACACCTATAGAATATAAAATTTCTCGTTATGGATTACGACATAATAATGAACCAGAAAAACAAGGTGGTGTAATGTGGGTTGGTAGTTCTGATGTATTTGGTGTAGGGAATCATTACACAGATAATTATACATATATTGCTCATCATAAAACTTATCCTGATTTGCCTTATTATAATTTGGGTTGTGCTGGGTTTGGAATAGAAACTTATTATAGAGTAATTCGGTTTAATATAGAAAGATTGAAACCTTCAATAATAGTTCTTACTAAAACATGGGAAGATTCTCGCACAGAAAATTGGAATGGAAAAGGTTATGAACATCAATTCTTAGCGAATAGTAATCAAATGTATTTTGATAAAACTCCTACTAGTGTAAGATATTTAAAGAACATGGATGCAATACGATATCTATGTTATAGATATGATGCAGAGTTTATATATAAAGGTGCAACTATAAAAAATTTACATCGTTTATATAATTTTGACAAATATAAAACTGCGAGAGATTTGCATCATAAAGGTAAAGAATGGAACACTATTGTAGGAAATGAGTATACTCATGAAACTGATAGAGTGGATTAAAATGTTGATATGGATGTATAGGTTGAGGAAAGCTGCTAAAGATGACCCTTTCATTTATGAGATAGATGATGAAACGTAAAAAATTACTCGCAGTAGGTTGTAGTTATACTGATAACTGGTGGACAGAAAAGCATGGATTTCCTGTCTGGCCAGAACTTCTTGCTGAAAAATTAGATATGGATTGTCATAATTTTGGCATGTGTGGTGCAGGCAATCATTATATCTTTGCAACAATGCATGATAAGATTAATGAAGAAGATTTTGATTTGGTTGTTTTAATGTGGTCAGAATTTCAAAGAATGGATTTTCAACAAGAAATACCAAAGCATTGGAAGAAAAGAGGGACAAGATGGGTATCGTTACACCCCCAAAGAGGAAACACAAAACAAATATATCCTATGAATCTTAGTAGTAAAAGGTCATTATTAAAATATGCTGATATACATTCTATGACTCAACTTTCTCTACGTTTATTTTATATGTCACAAAATCTATTAAAGGACATACCATATATTATGGTGCAAGGCCCTCGTTGTGTAGCCACTCCTTTAGGTTTAGAATACAATCACTCTAAAGATTTTCATTTGGTTGTTGAAAGAAACTGCGCTGAAATCATATTAAAAAATCCATATACCCATAAAATTGATGAAGACAAATTTTTAGGATTTCCTATAATGAGACAAATAGGTGGGGGAGATATAGACAGTATGTTGGATAAAGCAGATCCCAAAAGAAAAAAATTTAGAGTAGGTGGAGATAAGTTAGATACACATCCAAACAAAAATGGACATGAATTTATAATGGAGAGGATTTACGATGTTTACAAAAAAAACTACTCGTAAACTCCTAATCACTTCTGGTTGCAGTTGGACTGCTGGATCATCAAAAATACATCAAAAATATGTGTGGCCTATTATTCTTGCCAAAAAACTTGATATGGAATGTGTCAATGTAGGAAATGGTGGTAAGGGGAATGAATTTATATATAGCAGTCTGATAGATAAATTATGCACAAGTAAAAATATAGGATTGACAATTTGCATGTGGTCAGACTTTGATAGACTAGATTTTTTTGATAGAACAGTCCTAACTTATCCAAACTTCCGTTCAGGCGAATTTAATAATTTATATAAAAGTATTCGATATATTCATGCATTTCAGAATCATTGCGAATTAAATAAAATACCGTTTCTACAAACACAAGGAATAAACCCTACTCAAGAATGTAACAAAGAATTTTTAGATTCTGCACAGTTTGATTTTATTGATGGTAAAAAATTCGTGGGGTGGCCGATGTATAGAGAACTTGGCGGTAGTACCATGTGGAATAAACTTGATGAAGTTGATCCAGATTGGATTAAACTAAGAGTGAGTAAAGAAGACTTACATCCCAATGACAAAGGACACGAATATATAGCGGAGATATTGCATGATAAATATAAAGAGATTTATCTATAGGATACGGTTCTTTTTTTCTCGTTTTAGAAAATACGAACATAAAGAACATAACTTTATATATGAGCAGGATGAAGATGAGTGAAAATACTATAATATGCGTTTCTTGGGGTGACAAATATGATAGAGAATATGTCAAGAAACTAAAAGAACAATGTGAAAACAACAGTTCTGTTCCTTTCAATTTTTATTGTATTACCGATAGGACTAAACTTGGTCCAAGGCATGATATCACTATGCCCATTTATTGGGATAAACATTTCCTGCCTGAAAGAAACTTCTTTTGGGCATATCGTAAATACTACACATTTAGTATAGATAACCCTAGAAGTCATAAAGTTAAATCAGTTGCAAAAGATTTAGCACGAAATAGTCTGGATAGAATAAAGGGAGATAAATTTCTTTTACTTGATTTGGATGTTATGATACATCAGGACTTAAAATACTTCTTTGATTTGCCTATGGATAAACCTTGGATTGTTAAGGGGTGGTGGAATGATATGGATAATTGTAGAAAGAATTATGCTAAACTTAAATCAACACCATTAAATTCTTCTGTTATTCGATGGGATAGAGGACAACTATCAAAAGTATGGGAAGAGATGTATAACAATATTGATATGATTATGTTCACATATCCTAGTGCAGATAATTACTTTGTACATCGTTGGTATGATTTGTGGAACGAGGAAGAAAGTTTCTTTAATGTATTTCCGTTAGGAGATATTTATTCATATTATAAGGGAAATATTTTCCCACAAGATATGACAAAAGAGGTTTTTCGTAAGGATCATAAAATTTGTCTTTTTAATACAAGTGGCCAGGATGAAGGTGAAAGTGATGACAAGTTACATAAAATATACGCCTGAAGTCGCAAATGATTGGAAGCAAACTACTGCGAATGTAAGTAAGGATTATTCACATCTGTTTCGTAGAATGTTAGATAGTTCTACATCTTCACAACTCCAATGTAAATTGTGGATGATAACAGAACTTAAACCGTTTGTCAAGTCAAATATGAGTTATGCATTACTAGCTGGTTGGTATGCTAACTATAGTGTGGAGTTATTGATATCAGAGTTAGGAGCAGGGTTTGTTCATAATTATGAATTTGATGAGGACGCAAAAAATATAAGTTATATTTTTAATAAGCGATACAAAGATACTGAAGTATATAAGTGTGATGTGAAAGATGTTATGTGGGATAAGTTAGATGAAGAACAAACATATGACGTAATTATTAACACTTCATGTGAACATATGTATCCTATGTCAAGGTTTTATGAACTAAATAATTTCAACAGTTTCCCATTATATGTTCTTCAATCTACAGATGACGAACAGTGGGATGATCATATTAATTGTGTTTCTAGTCCAAAGAAACTTGCAGAACAGGCACAGATAAGTGATATTAGATATTCTGGAACTATAAAGTTGGATAATGGAATGAATCGTTTTATGGTTATAGGATATCCATAAGAAAGGATATTATGACAATAGTAGAATGGTGTAGAGAACATGATGTTTGGTATCTACCATTACCATTAGAGATACCAAAAGAATGTATTGCAGAGGCACAATCTGTCTTTGATGAAGGGTTTTTTGTAGATCATCGTTATAGTGATGGTGATGGTTGGTGTTCTGCAGCTATACATAGTTTCGTACATGAAGATGCTCCTAATACAAATTTAGGATGGCACCATACTAAGAATCCACAAGGACATGGATTTACAGAAGATAATGTTAAATGGGGATGGACAGAGATTGCTGAGGTTGCACCAGAGACTAAGAGGTGGTTAGAAGAGTTTCCAAACAAAGGATACCGAAGATGTAGGTTTATGTTGTTACGTCCAGAAGGTAGGATAGAAGCACATAATGATTCTAACGCCCCAAGGGATGCAAGAGGAGCGAGAAGGAATATATCTTCTGCTATTAACCTTGCATTTTATCAACCAGAGAATTGTTATTTAAGAAGGTGTGATACAAAGGAAGAATTACCGTTTAAGAACTGTACAGGATTTTGGTTTGACAATGGTGTTGAACATGAAGCATATAACGCATCAAATGAAAATCGTTTTCATTTTATAGTACATGGTGGAAGTAATAACGCACGAAAAAAACTTATGTTGGATGCAGTTATAAAGCAATTTGGTAAGGATGTGTTGAAAGAAATTGATGAAAGATTTTGATGAATGGGTATCGTTATGGAATAGCAAACCGAAAAGATTTAGTCCATCGTTAGAGAACTATCTTTTTGTCGTTGTATACCCTAATAATCTCGAATGGGATTTTGGTGTAGAGAAGCAAACTCAAATTACTACTATGCATGTATCGGGTGGACATACTGGTGCAGGCACGGGACATCATATTGAGTTCGTACATCAAAAGGAATTATATGCATTTCTAAAAATGCAAAGTTACACTCATGCTATGATTGTATCGGTAGGTATGGTTTTTGATATGACACCTACTATGACTTCTATAGCTGAATTTTATCATTGGGCCCACAGTGATTTATTCTGCAAAGCACATATCATAGCAAAACCAAATGAACCCGCTTACTTACATCACCAACACATAGAATTAAATCTCGTACAGTGGCAATCCATAGGCTGTCCTAATATATTTGAGAAAGGGAAATGGAGAAATTATGATCGTGCAAATTTTAATTTTCATGATGACTATACACCCTTACATTTAACACCTGTAGGACTTCCACAAATAGATAATTTTAGCACTACAGAAAGGTCTAAAAAATCATTTGCATATGGACACATGGAAGATAGAAAAAAGTTACAAAATGATACTTGGAATAAAATGGCAGTGGGAAACTTTAATGGAGTCAATAGAGAAGATTATTATTTTAGTAGATTTATGACTCGTATGAGAGAAACATTTTATATTACAAATAATGAAACCAACCAAACGGATTTTCCTGACCATGAATTTGATTTAATCATAACTCCTACTGCTGGTTATATCGGAGAAATTTATACCCAAAAATTAAACTTTGATGGTGATATCATATTTTATGATTATTGTCAAGAGAATATTGAACTAAAACGTAGAATAGTCGAAATGAACATGTCATATGATGAATTGAAAGTTTTTCAGAGACTTGCATCATATAATTGGCAAGTTGATATGGGCACACATCAACACATTATAGAAGAAGGTATAGAATGTCAAGCAAAAATGATAGAAGAATGTAACATAGATTACGTTCTTATGGATTTGATAGTACCAGATTATGAGTGGTTAAGAGATACAGTTCGTGGTAGAAAGGTGTTCTTTAATGCAAGTAACATTTATGGATATCACATGACACATGCAGTATATACCTTAGATGAACTTATGGAATCGTGGAAGCGTTTACACTATGAACTTCTTTATTCACGAAACTTTTATTTAAGGGGAGCAGGACCAACTAAGAAGTGGGAATATAATTATGTTTGATTTCTCGCAACCTATATGGATAAATTGGGAGCTGAATAATATATGTAATCTTATGTGTCCTCAATGTGGTAGAAATGAAATTAAGAATGGTATTTTACAATGGAGAAAGGAACCAGCAGGAAGTCCAACAAAGACATTAAATGATGTAGATAATTCATTGGAGACATTTAAGAAGGTATTCCGAAATATAGGATATCCCGTAGATTTAATTCGGTTTCAAGGACATGTATCAGAGAATGTAGCAAGTAAAGAGTTTATACCTATATGTGAATATATAATATCAGAGGGTACAAATATAACAATCAGTACTAATGGATCTTTGCGTACAGAAGAATTTTGGTATAATCTAGGAAAAGTTTTTAATAATAGAAGTAAGATTAATTTTAGTATTGATGGTATGGGAGATGCATTGGGTGTTTATCGTGTTAATGCAAGTTACGAAAAGGTGATACAAAATGCAAGTGCATTTATGAGAGGGGGCGGAAGAGCTTGTTGGAGAATGATTGTATTCAAACACAATCAACATCAAATAGAGGACGCCAGAAAAGAGGCAGAAAGGTTGGGATTTGAAGATTTTTCTATCGTACATACGGATAGAAGATACTTTATGGATCAAGAATACTCATATAAAGGACAGAAATATATTTTAGAAAATCAAAATATCGCTCCTCGTTGGAACGAGAAAGTAGATGATAATTTACAATGGAATGGATGGACTGAAATATCATGTAAAGCACAGAATGAAAATCAGTTCTATGTAGACTGTAAGAACAAACCTTGGGCATGCTATTATATACCACATAAAGATGGTTTGTCAAGAGAAAAAGAATGGTATAAGGAATATGCAGAAGATGAGAGTTTAACTCTTGAGAATAAGACATTAGATGATATATTGAACCATAAATTCTATCATGCACTAGAAATGTCATGGGATAGTAAAAGTACCTGTCTAAGTACTTGTCGAAAAAAATGTTCTGTAGGAAAAGGACTTGTTAGGTCATGGGAATTGAACTCTGGTAAAATCTACAAAGATAGAAGGGGTGGAGCAATCCAATCGTGGTATGAAGATAGTAGCAGTTAGAATAGGTAACAAATACGGAATAGAGTATGAGAAGTATCTAGAGAAAAAACTTCCACAGCATGAGTTTATCTGGATACATGAACCGTATCATCCAGACGTTAAGTTGCAATGGAATAAAATGTTGGGTATGCAATTGGATATTGATGAAACTATTTGTGTAATGGACATTGACATTTTACTCACAAATGATTATAATGAAGTGTTCGACTTTCCTATAGAAAAAGGTCAATTCGCTGCAATGCCTGGATGGTGGAGAGATAATCGAAAAGGTTATAAGATAAATGGAGGGTTCTTTAAGTATTATCCACAAGACTGTAAATATATCTATGATAAATTTATGGATGATATAGACAAGTGGCAGCAATACTATATTGAAAACGGAACCACTCAAGGGCCTGTAAATGGAGAACAACATTTTGTTGAAGACTCTGTTAAAGAGGGATTAGAATTGGTTACTTTACCTGATGCATGGTTTACTCGTTGGGTAGTAGATGAAGATATTAACTATGGTAAGAATATGTCTAAGTGGAACATTGAAATGGTAAGACGTTACAGAGAATTAACGGGAAACGAATATATCTATTTGGGTGGAGAATTTCATCCCGATATTAAGTTCGTTCATTTTACGCATAGGATGAATAGGCCTCATGAGTGGAAAGATTACAGCAAGTTTACTTAGTATCACTTTATTTTTTTGGGGGTGGGGATGTTGGTCTAGAGCTTCGGTTCATGAAGATTTGGATATAGTGTTGTTAGATACATTAAGAAAGTTTTCTTATGTTAGTGATGAAGAACAGTATGGTGGTGATCGTAAAATAAGTTTTGCAAAACAGGTTAAAGAAGGAAAAAGTTTCAAAGGTGATTGTGATGATTTTGCATATACCATAAGAGACTTGTTATTGGAAAGAGGGCATACAGTACAGACTGTAATTGTTCGTACTTCAAAGATTAGTGGGAGTATTATGCATATGGTTGTTAAGGTGGATAATAAGTACATGATTGATAATAGATATCCATTTGTTAGACTTTGGGAAGATGGGGTGAAGGGTAGTCAATACAAAGTTCTAAGTTTTGGAGAATTGATAAAGGTGATAGTTGATCAGGCAGTTGAAAAGACAAGGAAAGAATTATATCAACGATGAAAACATTAATATGGTATCGTAGTATTTTACGACAAACTCTATATGATAAGCTTGTTAAGATGGGACATAAAGAAGTCGCCGCACGACAATCTATAGAAATGAAACGAGAACAATCTGCAAGACGTATACAAACTTGTGGTATTGATATAGAAGAAGAATATACATTTGGATTGGATACACAACCAATATATCGTATTCCACCCATAGAACCGTGGAATGACAAACCCCCATTAGTCGATCTGTTATATGAAAAGGCAATTGCTCTGTCCAATGATGATAGGAAAATTGATTGTATGTGGTCGGGTGGAATTGATAGTACTACCACACTTATCGTATTAAACGATGTTTGCAAACAAGGACAACTTCAAGTTATCCTGTCCGAAGGTTCGATAAAAGAACATCCCCGTTTATATGAAACTCTGGTTAAACATTTACCTCATAGAATTAGTGATGGTAATATTCGTTCTCTTATTGACTATGATACTATAACTGTACATGGAAACGAAGCAGATACTCACTATGGCATGACAGGACTTGCTACCCCATTATGGAAAACCAATACATTCTATTTTAAGGTAAGATATGGTCACCAGAACAGAGTTATGCGAGATTTGGGGGGAGTAACCTTTGACAAGATACGAATAGAGAAATCTAAGTTTAAGGAACAAGACTATTTCATACCGCACACAGAAAGTCTATTTACAGATTGGGATGTAACAAGATGGTTTATTGATATGCACCTAAGAAATGAAATAGTTTTTAATCGTTCTCCACAACATGGAGATTACAAGGGTAATACATATAAAGAGGTAGATGAAAAATTAAAACAATATGATGTTGCTACTTCAGAGGATTTCCTATGTGATGATGAAAGAGAGTTACATAGATATACGGGAACCAAAATACTGCAATCTGAGACTTATCTCGACTTAAAGATGGAATTAAGAGATTTTATTATGGTTAAGACTGGCGATAAGAAGTATGCATACGGAAAGGGTGATACTGCCTCATATTCACATGGACAGATAGATATGTTTGAGGGTGATAAACATCCAGATATAAATCCTTTAGGATTGGAGTCAATAAATGTGGGTGTGTGTTTAGACGGTGAAGTTATAAGAAGAAATCAATTGGATAGTTTAGATCCCTATGATTTTATTTTGCCGTAGGAGATAAAATGAAAGAACAAGTACTCATACATGCTGGTGGTATGGAATTAAACAAGTTATTGCGGTGGTATAATCCTCTCGACTTACCAGAGGAAATGATTGCAAAAGAATGGTTAAATCGTGAAAACGCTTTGGATCCGAATCCATTTATACATCCAGACGATCCAGAATGGGGAGAAGAAACAGAACATCGTAAAAAATGGTGGTACTATCGAAAATCTATGTGGGAGCCAGGAAAGAACCCATACTGGCCAGTAGGTGGTAGGCAGGGCGAAGCATTTGGTGATTATCTTTTTGCACTTTCTCAGATAGTACAATGTCCAGTACCATATGATAGAACGGGTGAATCTAATTATATGAATCAGCTATATTCTCCTATACCAGAAGTACCTGATGGTTGGAATATGTCTTTTGAAGATATTATTCATAACCAATGTCAAAGAATATGGGACATGAACCGGCCTGTAAGACTCTGGTGGAGTGGTGGTATTGATTCTACTACAATTCTTATAGGGTTTATTCAGACAAAAAAACCAGAAGATAAATTAATAGTTTATATGTCAAAAATATCTGAATGGGAAAATCCAAACTTCTTTGAAAGACTAAAGAAGATGGACGATGTTACTATTCAATGGAACACTACGGAAAATATTTGGGACTTTTCTAATTGGAATGACGGTGCAATAAATGTTACAGGAGAGCCAGGAGATCCTTTTTATGGTACATTTGTAGTAGAACATCATATTGATGACTTGGATACACCGTGGCAAGACATGTTCCAGTGGGAAGATATTAATTATATATACAGAGAAGATGATTATCGGTGTACCTATCATCGTCCTAAATTTATGGAGTTTGCAGAGAGATATGCAGAAAAGTGTCCGTTTCCATGCGTAAATGCATTTGACTTTACATGGTGGTTAGCATTTGCCATTAAATGGCAATGGATATCGCATCGTATATTTCCTCATCTTCCAAATCCCTCACAATGGCATAATATGATTTCGTTTTATGATGATGTAGATATACAGAGATGGAGTATTGTAAATCATGACTTAAAACATAAGGGTACATGGCAAACCTATAAATGGCCTTCTAAGGAATACATATATAACTTTACGAAGGATGTTGAGTACAGGGATAATAAAACAAAATATAAAAGTCTACCAGAATCAACACCCAATGGTTCTATGAACACAAAGTTTACCACACAACAAATGATTATGACAAGCGGAGAATATTTCTTAAAGACAAAGGAAAGAGAATCTTATGTATCTGAAACTGTTGATCCCAATATACTACTTCTCGACAAGTGGGAAGTATTTCATAAACCTACATGGGATAAGTGGAGAAAGATTATAAATAATAATTAAAGGAGACTGATTATGGCCATTAAAATAACTACAGTTAATGTTAGGTTAAATACTAGCACTGCCTGGCATGCTCCCACAACTGCACAGACAAACTACATTAAAACTAATTATGGTGATACAGGTAAACGCACAGAAGTAAGTGCGAATGGTGAATCTGGATTAACAAAAACGAAAGTAGTTACTTTTGCTGATACGACTGCAAAATCTCAATGGGATGCAGATTCTACTATTGATGATTTTGTTGAAGAACGAAGAACCTATAATTTTGCAAATAAAATTACATTTAATCAAACAATAGAAAATATTTAATATGAAAATTTTAATTATGGGTCTGCCTGATTCAGGCAAGACTTGGTTAGGTGAAAGAATATCAAAACATTTCAATATTCCTTTATGGGATGCAGATGTGATAAGAAAAACTTATAATGATTGGGATTTTTCCAGTAGAGGAAGAGAACGTCAAGCATTACGGATGAGGGCTCTTGCCGAGATAGATCCAATATCTATTTCTGCATTTATTGCGCCATTGCCTGGACTTATTAGAGCGTTTTTTCCTGATAAAGTTATCTGGATGGATACCATAAGAGAGGGGAAATATGAGGACACAAATAAGTTATTTGTGGAACCTCTTAGACCTGATGTTAGGATTAAAACATGGATAGACGAAAACCAACTGTTCAAATGCTTGGACGATATCAACCATGGCATGAAGGACATACAGAACTTTTCAAACGAGCTCATAGAAAAACTGGACAAGTTGCAATAATGGTTCGTGATACTGGTGAAGAACATTTCGACCAGAGTATGGTAATCGGTGAATTATTTAATCATGGATTTGAGTATGATAAAGACTATATTATTATGATGGTTCCAAATATTGTGAACATCACCTATGGTAGAGATGTTGGATATAAAATTGAACAGGAAAAACTGCCTAGTTCTATTGAAGCTATTTCTGCCACCAAGATTCGGGCCAATGCTGGATATAACCCTGTATAAGTGAAACAGGTTTATCAGGATTAGGTTTACGAACACGTTCATTATAAGAATTGCATAGAGCAATCTTATCAAGGGTTCTTATTACATCAGTACTAAGTTGATGTCCTGTAGAACAATTATAAAAAAAGATTAGTTGTTCTAATCCATCCCAACCTATCCATCTACGAATCATTCTAAATTCCCAATGTGGATCTCCCATACAAGCCTTATCCCAATCAATAAGTCCTTGAAATTTTTCGTCTTCTACTATTACATTTTTGAACCATAAGTCACCATGAATAAAGGTGGTTTCTGCAAAAGATATTTTATCAAACTCTTCTATAGCCTTTGCACAAAACATCTCATTATTAGGTGGGGGATGTTTTCTTAGTTTGTTCACGATAGGATACATTCTAGACAAATCATAACGAGTCGGTACTAGTTGTTCGGGTTTAAGTTTATGTACAGAAACTAGAAAGGATGCAAAGTCACTAATAAATTCAGAACCTTGCATCCTACTAGCCATATGATTTCCAGATATCCATGAACCGTTAATCATGTCATGGATATCTAACATATTTTACTTCACCATTTCTTGGAGTTGACTCCGAAGTTCTGGATCAATGTTTGCGTAGAACTTTAGGGCTTTGTTTGCGTCTTCAACTCTTCCACCACCAATAGGTAGTTTCTTTGATTGAGTAAACTTAATAAACTCTGGATCACGCATCATCTTCCAAAATGCTTTGGTTAGATGGTATTGTGCATCTCTTGGAGTGCTCTTATGTACTACAAAGGTACGAGCAAAAACATTACTCTTTGCGAAGAAGTCCCACAGAACCTTAGACTTTTCATCCTTAATATAAGAATGAACCGAAGGAATACCCTCTGGAATTAGTTCGGGAGAACCAATTGCAAGAATGTACCGAAGAGGAACAATCTTTGCTTTCTTCTTTAGAGTAGACATTGCAAGAACAACACCATCCGTTTCACCCGCTGCAATCGCTTTAATCATGGTTCCAGAACCACGATATCCATATACAGGTTTGTTATTAGTACCAAAAGTCTTATCTAAAAACTCTGGAACCAATGAAGGTGACGCACCTTTACCAGATGCACCCCAACGAAAACCACGATTTCGCAGATCAAAGATAGTCTTTACATCACTATCTGCACGAACCGCAACAATAGTAGCCTCGTTTAGTAGAGCACCTACCGCAACGAAGTCGCCAGGACCATACTTCATTTTAGAAGAAGTAGGAATTGCAGACGCTGCGAGAGGGAAAGCGCCAGGGAACAAAGCAATTTTTGTCCCATCAGTGGAATTAATTTTACCTGATGCAAGAAGGTTTCCCATCTTGATTCCACCACCACCTTGTTTATTTTTAACAATAACTTTAGGATTACCAGGCAAGTGCTTACCTAAAAACTGCTTTACAAGATGTCCATACATCGAAGTGCCGCCGCTAGGCCCTGCACCCACAAGAATTGTCACTGTTTTCCCCGAATAGTATTCGGAAGCAGATGCAACCGAAGTTGCCCCTAACATTATGATAGCTGCCGATGCAGCGATAATTGAACGAATCATATACTTACTCCTTATATTGTGGCATAAACCATTCAACTATTTCTTGGTAATTTGTAAAAATTTTAGAATAATCTGGATTTGGAATTATTTCCTTCCAGTGTTTCTTCTTATAATTACCTATTAAATCCCAACAATATTCTAACTTCATCATTTCTCGATCTGGTGAATCGAGAAAGTCTTGCCATCGTATTATGGGTACTTCAACATCATTCTTATGAAATTTTTTTAACAAAGAATGAGTGAACTGTTCACGTTCCATAAATGTATCATACTTTTCTTTCGTTGCAGTAAAAGTATTATTATCAGGTATAGTACGTTTGTCACTTTCATAAACAGAGAATTCTCTATCTGTTCCTGTATATCCTTTCTGACTACTATGCTGTGCAGTTAATTCAAAACAAAATTGTGAAATTTTATCATCGTTAATTTGCCACACAACGTCAAATCTACTCAAGATATCATATGCAATATCGAGTCTTTCTTTTTCTGGAAGGTTATAATTTTCAACGGTATTTGTTAATTGAAGAGGCATACACTTTACAATAAATGGTCTCTCAAACTGATCTAAAAATTTGAGTCGTTTACTCATTTCTGTATTAGTTAATAGATCCTCATTTACTGTCCAATCAATATCAACTGGACTCGTCTTTAATCTAGTAGAATCATTATAATCTATTTCTTTATTCCTACCAAACCATTCTTTGCCAAATTCAAGTTCAAATGTTTTATGTATATATCTTTGTAGATAAAATGAACCAGAACGTGGAGTACAAACTAAACAATATTTACCCTTCACCAAACCACTCCTTAATCTGGTTATAGTTATTAAATTTATTTTGATATAGTATACCTAATGGTACAGTCAATGTCAAGTTCCCTTCTTTCTTTTCATACATGTCCCACCATGCCCAACAATTAAGTTCATAGATAGTGTTGTCTGGATCAGATAAAAAATCTTCATACGCAACTAATTCCTCATCCTTTCCATACTTCTCATGTAACATCCAAAATTCAGTTTGTTTTAATTGAAACCTCTCATATTCTTCATAAGTGGCCGCAAGAGAATTATCCTCTATTACAGGTCGATCTTTTACATCTGTTATGTGATTTACCTTTGTTCTCAATCGTGCAACGTGACTCATAAATTGTGTTAAAGTATCTTTCCGATACAACCAGACACAGGGCATGTCTGACAAAACCTTATCGGTTTCACCAACTATATAGTGAGGTAATATCTTTAATATGTGGGGAGATTGTGAGAATTTTTCCTTATCAATATCTTCATACTTATTATGTTTTAACCACGATTTTGAATCTTGTACGCCGTAGTGGTTACATAAATATCTACGAAAGTATGTGGATCCACTTCTGGACGTTGAGACTATGCCCAAGCGGCCTTCATAACGAGTAATAACCATATAGATATATATAAAGATGAGAACAGTAGAGAAATGTAGTTTTGAAGAAATTTATGATATTTGGGATAAAGAATTATGGCCCAATAGAGTCAGTGTAATAGAAGAACACAGTGCCTTACAATGGAATTCTAATTTATGGTTAGAGTGGGGTAATGTTAAGATAACCAAGAATAGAAAAGAAATATGGCAATATCCAGCTACGTTTTGGAAGGTTACAGATGGAGATGAAATTGTAGGTGTGAATAGTGGATTTATGACTTCCGAAAGGAAACACATATATCGTTCTAGGGGATTATGGGTACATGAAGATTACAGAGGGTATGGATTATCAACGCAGATATTAAATGCAACTTTAGAACAAGCAAGAGAAGAGAAGTGTAGTTATATATGGACAATGCCAAGGAAAACTGCACTTGCAGCATACAATAAGGTAGGGTTCAATAAAATTGGTAATTGGTTTGATGAGGGGGTAGAATTCGGACCTAACTGTCTGGCAATAATGAAACTCTTATAAATAGTAGGAAAAGGAGTTACTATGGCGATTCCAACAACAAAAGCAACATTCAAGTCGTATTGTTTGCGAGCGCTGGGTTCTGGTGTTATTGATATTAATATATCAGACGACCAAGCAGACGATAGAATAGACGAAGCATTACAGTATTTCGCACAGTATCATTATGATGGTGTAGAAAGAATGTATCTAAAACACCTTATCACTGAAGCCGATGTGACTAGAGCATTAACAGATGCCTCATCTTCGGCAACTGATAAGTTAGATAGTTCTGTAACTGCGACATGGAAAGAGGGTAAAAATTATATTCCTGTTCCTGACGCTGTTCTTTCAGTAGTAGAAGTATTTCCTTTTTATGAAGGTTCAACATCAAATATGTTTGATGTACGTTATCAACTACGATTAAACGACCTTTATGATTTTTCATCTACTTCTGTATTGCATTATAATATGACAATGCAACATATAGATTTTCTACAGCACTCTTTGGTTGGAGAAACCCCAATTAGATTTCAGCAACACATGAATAGACTTTATATTGATATGGATTGGAATAATGATGTGGAAAAAGACAGGGATTATATCATTATAGATTGTTGGAGAAAGGTTGATCCCGCTTCATACACAGATGTTTATGATGATATGTTTCTAAAGAGATATGCAACATGTCTTATTAAAAAACAGTGGGGTGCAAATCTATCTAAGTTCAAAGGTGTAACATTGTTAGGTGGAGTGGAAATGGATGGAGAGACTTTGTATTCTCAAGCAATAGAAGAACAACAGAGACTAGAGGAACAAATTCAACTTGCATACGAGTTGCCTCCAATGCACATGGTAGGATAATATGGCAGTCAACACACATTTTCATACAAGTGGACTTCACTCCTCAGCGGTAGAAAGAAACTTATATCGTAACTTAATGGCGGAAGCCATTCAGATTTACGGACATGATGTACACTATATGGATAGAACATTAGTTGCCGAAGATACTATTTTTGGTGAGGATAATCTTTCCAAATTTAATACTCAAGCAAAAATTGAAATGTATGTTGAAGATAGTCAATCGGGATATGCCGGACAAAGAGAATTAATGTCCCAATTCGGTTTACAAAACCTTAGTGAAATTAGATTTGTAGTTGCAAAACATAGGTTTCAAGACCTTACAAAACAGATTACGATAGAGAGTGGTACAGATACATTATCTGGCTCTATAGTTTTAGAATCAGGAACCATCGAAAGTTTTGAAAGTGGATATATGATATCTGAAGCAGATGTTTCTGATTCTGACAGACCACAAGAGGGTGATTTGATTTATCATCCTATATTAAAAAAAGTTTTCCAAATTAACTTTGTTGACCATGACGATCCATTTCATCCATTAGATGATACTCCTGTATACAAAATGGATTGCAGAATGTTTGAATATAGTTCTGAAATTATTGATACAGGTGTAACAGAAATAGATGAAATAGAAGATAGTCATTCATTGGATACAATGGATCATCAGACTACTTTGGAACAATCATCTGCTGTCAACGAAAGATTTGGTTTAGAAATAGGTATCAGCAACAATGGAGATCAGGGTGTTCTTCTGGAAGAAACAGATGGAAGTTACCTTATTGGTGAAAACGATTCAAGTTCTGTGGGTACAAACATTGTACTAGAAGATGGTTACTCCTTCATACTGCAAGAAACATATGCGGTTGGAGATGGAGTTATTGAGAAAACAGCACAGAACGAGATTTTTGATGTTGCAGATGATACTATATTAGATTTCTCCGAAAATAATCCTTTCGGTGATGCTGGAGGTACTTAATGTTAGGACAACAATTTTATCACGAAACTATGCGAAAGGTCGTTGTTGGATTTGGAACGATGTTCAACAACATTCAATTGGTTCGTAAAGACAATAATGGAAATATAATACAATCAATGAAAGTTCCACTTGCATATGGTCCAAGGGATAAATTTCTTGTCCGTTTGCGTGATGATGCAGATTTAAGTAAAGCTGCAGCTATTACATTACCTCGAATTGGTTTTGAGATTAATAATCTTTCGTATGATTCTACTCGTAAGCTTAATCGTGTACAGAAGTTCAAAAAAGTAAAAGGTGATAATGCAGATAAATTAGACACACAATATATGCCTGTACCATATAATCTAGATTTTGAATTATACATTCTTGCTAAACAGTCAGATGACGCATTGCAGATTGTAGAACAAATTCTACCGTACTTTCAACCAGACTATACTATTACAATTAAAGATATGACAGATATGGGTATCAAAAAAGATGTGCCTGTAATTCTGAATAGTATTGGTTATGAAGATGATTATCAGGGTGATATGCAACAGCGTAGAGCAATTATCTATACTTTGAGTTTTACTACTAAGTTTTATCTGTATGGTCCTGTCACATCAAGTTCGGTTATTAAAACTGTACAGGTTGACCAGTATACAGACTTACCTGATAAATCACCAAAACGTGAACAACAGTTCAAAGTATCGGTTGATCCTATTACTGCTGATGCCGATGATAACTTTGGATTTAATGAGACTACATCATTCTTCCAAGATGCATCAGAAAGTGAGTAATAATGAAAACTGTAGACAAAGAACTTGGTATCGAAACCCCTAAGCCTGGACACAATTCTGAAGAAAAAGGATTTGAAGTGATAGAGGAAAGTAATCCTCGTTTTCATATGGCAACAGGGGCTGGGTATGACGATTTTCATCCTGTGGTATCAAAAGAAAAAAATGCTGTTATACAGCGCAGTAAACTTGAAAGTGAGATAGATAGTGATTATGAATACCAACGACAAAACTTCTACAATTTGGTCGAAAGAGGAACGGATGCAGTGGACGGAATTTTGGAACTCGCAAGGGAATCAGACCATCCAAGAGCATACGAAGTCGCCGGAAACCTTATTAAACAAGTTGCAGAAGTCACTGAAAAACTTGGTGACTTGCAAGAGAAAATGAAAAGACTAAAAGAGTTGCCAAAAACTGCTCCTCAAAATGTCACTAATGCATTGTTTGTAGGGAGTACTGCTGAATTGCAGAAGATGTTGAAGGACAAGTAAATGTCCGATCCTACAGTATATCACGGTAATCCGAATCTAAAAACTGCTAATGTTCCTATTGAGTTTACAAAGGAACAGATATTAGAGTATCAGAAATGTATGGAATCTCCACAATACTTTGTGGAGGCTTATATCAAGATTGTGTCTATCGACCACGGTTTGATACCATTCAAGATGTATCCTTTTCAAAAGGACCTTATTGGGACTTTTCATAGTAATCGTTTTACTATCTGTAAACTTCCTAGACAGTCTGGTAAATCGACCACAGTATTGTCTTATCTGTTACACTATATCGTATTCAACGATAATGTCAATGTCGCAATTCTAGCGAACAAAGCAGCAACGTCAAGAGACTTGTTAGGACGATTGCAATTGGCATATGAGAATTTACCCAAATGGTTACAACAGGGGGTCATGTCATGGAATAAGGGTAGTTTGGAGTTAGAAAATGGTTCAAAAATTCTTGCCGCATCTACTAGTGCTAGTGCTGTTCGTGGTAGCACTTACAACGTCATTTTTCTGGATGAGTTCGCCTACGTCCCGTCTAATATTGCTGAACAATTCTTTTCCTCTGTGTACCCCACTATAACATCAGGAACCAGTTCAAAGGTTATGATCGTATCTACTCCACATGGTATGAATCATTTTTATAAGATGTGGACTGATGCAGAGAACGAGAGAAATTCTTATGTACCATTAGAGGTTCATTGGAGTGAAGTGCCTGGAAGAGATGAGAAGTGGAAAGCAGAAACTATAGCAAATACATCAGAGTCACAGTTCAACACAGAATTTGAATGTGAGTTCTTAGGTTCTATTGACACACTAATTGCACCTTCAACATTAAGACGATTAACATATAGAGAACCAATGCAGTCCAACAGTGGCCTAGATGTTCATGTACCCCCCGAAGAAGGTCATACTTATATGTTATCAGCAGACGTTGCTCGTGGTACGAAGAATGATTATTCTGCATTTACCGTAATAGATGTTTCAGAGTTTCCTTATAAATTAGTTGCAAAATACAGGGATAATGAGATAAAACCATTACTATTTCCTGCTAAAATACATGATGTTGCAATGGCCTATAACCAAGCATATGTTTTGATAGAGGTAAATGATATAGGAGAACAGGTAGCGAATACTCTACAATTTGATCTAGAGTATGACAACCTTGTGATGGCTTCGATGCGAGGTCGTGCGGGTCAAGTCATGGGAGCAGGGTTTTCGGGTGGTAGAGCGCAACTTGGAGTAAGAACAACTAAAGCAGTTAAGAAGGTGGGTTGTTCTAATCTGAAACAACTGATAGAAGATAACAAACTAATTGTAGAAGATTTAGAGACTATATCAGAACTATCTACGTTTATTATTAAAGGTTCGTCCTTTCAAGCAGATGAGGGATGTAATGATGACTTGGTTGCGTGTCTATTCATATTTGCATGGGCAACTGATCAGACATATTTCAAAGAACTTACCAATATGGATATGCGTCAAACTATGATGAAAGAACAACAGGAGGCATTAGAACAAGACATGGCACCATTTGGTTTTGTTATCAATGGACTCGAAGAAGAAAATGTGGGTGAGATGGTTGATGAATATGGAACAAAATGGAACCCTGTAGTAAGAGATTATGAAACTAACTGGTAAACAGATTGAGGCCAACTGATATCAAGTATCATCTGGAATATAACGTAACTCATCACCCCGAAAATCAAAGCAATTTTCCAGTTTCGGGTATACAGTAAAACAAACAGTGTTATTGTAGGTAGTAGTCCAATAAGATATGCTGAGACTAAACACCCCAGCAACCATAAGAAGAAATAAGTATTTTCCCATTTTATGTCAAGTTCCTTTTTTGGTTTTAGGGATATGGATATCAAAGAAAGTACAATTCCTATCCCACAAATTAATGTTGGAAACACGGTTGATATATGAGTCCATGCGCTCATACTAAAGAGACCAGCTGTGAAGATACCAAAAAACAAAAACATGGTATAATCAACACCCCAACTAATGTCCAACTTACTTTTTATTATTGGTGAAATTAATCCATAACAAGTAATTGCAAACACCCCTATTACAATAGGATCAAGTAACCAATCATATCCTAAAGAAGAAACGGAACGAAAGTAGTATCTCTCTATCAATCCACCTAGAACAAACCCCAAAGCAAGTGCTGGACGAGATAAGTCCTTTTCTTTCATCAACCATCCTATAGCTCCAAATGCAACAAGACAAACCAAATCACCATATGATTGAGAACCTTGTATTGCACCTATGAATAGGGTGGACATAATCAGGGGCGCAAGTACTGATATGCGTATTAGGGTAATTTTTGCAAGTTGATCTGCGAATAGAAAACATATACCAGCACCTATTATATTTGCAATAGTTAATGCCCAAACCATAGTATATGTGACTGATAGGTTTTCAGTCAACATATCAGGGCCGGGAACGTACCCGTGCATATAGAATACGGCAAGAACCAATACCATACCAGCAGAGCCAGGAATACCGAAGGATATGGTGGGTATCAATGCACCACCTTCTTTTGCATTGTTTGCTGATTCTGGTGCGATTACTCCCCGTACATCTCCTTTACCGAAGGTATTGTTCTTTATACTACGTTTACCATGTCCGTATGCTAACCAATCAATTACTGATGCCCCGATGCCTGGCAGAGAACCAAGAGTAGAACCTAGTGCAGAACATCGTAGACATAGGAACCAGTTATCAAAAACATCCCGAATACCTTTGAGTTGTCCCTTACGAGTTTCTACTTTACCTTCAGATATACTTTGTCTATTTGAGAGTAAATCTACGATTTCTGGTATCGCAAATAGTCCTATTATAGCAGGAAGAAGAGGTATCCCTTCATACAGATATATGGAACCAAACGTCCATCTGAGCTCTGATCCTTGGGCATCTTCACCAACCAGAGATAATAATATACCAAATAGTCCCACAGTGATACCTTTTATTGGGGAACTACCAGAGAGAATTGCAACAAGAGAGATGCCAAAGATACAAATTGCAAATAATTGGGGTGATCCGATACTTAATACTACAGGCTGCAATATAGGAACACTGACTGCAAGAAGTAATGCTCCAAAGATACCACCTATTGCCGATGCAGAAAATGCGGCACCTAATGCACGACCTGCTTGTCCATTCTTTGCCATAGGATATCCATCCATGATAGTTGCAGCACTACCTATGGTGCCTGGAACTCCAAATAGTACTGCTGGTATGGTATCGGATGTTGTGGTTACTGCATACAATCCCATAATGAATACAATACTCACAATAGGATCCATTGTAAATGCGAGAGGAAGTAGAATGGATAACCCTGTCAGTCCACCTAAGCCTGGAATTACACCAAGGACAAGTCCTATGATAACCCCAAGAGTAAGAAACATCAGTATTTTTAATTCAGTAAAATGCGATAGAGCTTCAAGTCCACTTTCAATCATTACAAAACCTCATTTTTCTAAATAAGTTCTATTAAATCATTGTCCAATTTAATCCAACAATTAGAACAAAGGATAGCAGAATTATCAATAAGATATATGATATGTTTTCTACTGTCTTCATTTGTTCCTACACGTTTGGACAATTTACGAATTTCTGAATTGTGGGGGTAGAATTTTAGACATACAGTCTCACTTTCTCCACAATTCGTACATGATTGATTATCAAGATACTCATTAAGTAATCTAATTCGTTTATAATAATTTCGTCTTGCAACTTTCTTGATAGTATCTTTATACTTTTCATAATGTGTATTAGTCATAACAAAACTATTTATAAGACTTGTTACATCTAAAAACATCTTTTTAAGAAAGTCATTTTTATAAATATCAGTGAGAAGTAAGAAAACATTCTCTAATTAAAGAAAAGGAGAAAAACTATGGCATTTTTAGTCTCTCCCGGCGTTCATGTTCGTGAATTCGATGCGTCAACAACCACACCAGTACTTGGTACATCCACTGGTGCAATTGCAATGCCTGCTTATAAAGGCCCTGTAAGTTCTGTTGTCAACATCGCTAACGAAGAAGAACTAGTAGAAGTATTTGGAAAACCTCAAGGTGATAACTTTGAGTGGTGGTTTTCCGCTGCAAACTTCCTTCAATACAGTAATGCTTTGAGGGTTGTTCGCACTGAATCAGCGGTGGTTAATGCGGTCTCCACTGGTACAGCGATACTAATTCGGGATAATGATCATTACGAAGCATCTTTCTCAGCGGGTGAAGCATCCGTTGGAGAGTGGGCTTCACGAAGTGCTGGTACATGGGGTAACTCTCTTGCAGTTTCCATGTGTCCTAGTGCAAACGCATATGAACAAAATCTAACAGACCTAGTTAATGATGCTAGTGCTGCCGCAGGCGACACTACAATTACACTGGATGCTGGTGCTGCAACAAGTGTTGTAGTTGGTGACTTAATTTCTTTCTCAAGTGCCAATGCATCTTCTGATGCTACTGCATTTGCGGATCTTGCTGGACATGAAGGTATTGAATACGAAGTTGTTTCAATTTCTTCGCATGTCTACACAATTCGTAAGAAAGACGATCCTAATAGTGCTGGACTAGCTGCTGCGGTTGCAGATGACAGCTTCATCCGCCGCCGTTGGAGGTTCTATGATCTATTTGATGCTGCGCCTGGTACATCACAGTGGGCAACTGACAATGGTCGTGGTGCTAATGATGAAATGCACGTTGTTGTTTATGACAAAACTGGTGATATCACTGGTGCCGACAACGATGTTGCTGGTCAACGCCAAACTTCAGTAATCGAAAAATTTGCAAATCTTTCCAAGAATCCGAAAGGAAAGACTGCTCAGGGTGGTTCTAACTACTATCCTGATGTTATTTTCCGTGGATCTGCATTTGTTTACTGGATGGATCATAATAGTTCTGGTTCCAATTGGGGAACAGATGTAACTGCCGCTTATACTGCGGTGAATATACCAACATATACCGCTCTTGCTGGTGGAACAGACGATTATGCTGTTACTGCTGGAGAGTTGGAAGATGGTTATGATTTGTTTGATGATAAAGAAAATTTAACAATTGACTTAGTAATCGGTGGACCAAGTTCTGGTGTTGCTAATACAGCTGCTGGTCAGGATACACATGTTACCATGATTACAGACCTTGTTGAAAAACGTAAGGACTGTGTTGGTTTCGTATCTCCTTATCGTGCTGCGACAGTCAATGTCACTTCCCGTATTACTCAAGCTAAGAACGTAAAAGACGCATTTGATCTGTGTCCTTCCAGTTCTTACATGGTATTCGATAGTGGTTACAAGTATATGTTCGATAAGTATAACGATGTATTCCGTTATGTACCTCTAAATGGTGATATTGCCGGTGTATGTGCAGAAACCGATAAGGTTGCTGCTACATGGTTCTCACCAGCTGGTGCATCCCGTGGAGCAATTCGTGGTGCAGTTAAATTGTCGTTTAATCCAAGTCAAAGTCAACGTGACACTCTTTATGGTGCTAGAATTAACCCTGTGGTTAATTTCCGTGGTGAAGGTGTTCTTCTCTTTGGTGATAAGACTGCTCTTACAAAATCAAGTGCTTTCAATCGGATTAACGTCCGTAGACTGTTCTTGCATGTTGAACGAGTTATTGAAGAAGCTGCTCGTGCTTCATTGTTTGAGTTTAACGATGAATATACACGAAATTCATTTAAGAAACTGGTAGAACCTTTCTTGCGAGATGTTCAATCAGGTCGTGGTATTGATGATTTCTCTGTTAAGTGTGATCGTTCAAACAACACTGATCATGTTATCAACAATAATGAGTTCCGTGGAGACATCTACATTCGTCCTGCTTATTCTATTAACTTTATCAGTCTGACATTCACTGCTGTTCGTAACGGTGTATCGTTCAGCGAAGTAGGAGGGTAATAACAATGGCACTTATTAACGACTTCAAATCAAAAATGAAATTTGGTGGTGCAAGGAATAACCAATTTAAGGTTACTCTTTCTATTCCTAGACCTGTCCTAGTTGGTGGTGATACGGGTACTGGACTCTCTGGAGCTCCAGCAACCGAAAAAGGGATGATTGAAAAAGCATCGTTTCATTGCCGTGCAACTAACTTGCCTGGACAGACACTAACAGAAATTCCAGTGTCTTTCCGTGGTAGGACTATCTACCTTGCCGGTGATAGAACATTCGATGATGCGTGGACAACTACTTTCTTCAATGATGCTGACTTTGCGGTTCGCACAATGATAGAACGGTGGATGAACGCCATTAACGATCTGCAAGAAGCAACTGGATTAGTTGATCCTGCTGCTTATCAATCAGACTTGAATGTTCAACATCTTGACAGGACGAACAGAATTCTCAAGAACTATCAATTTGTTTCTGCGTGGCCAACGTCAATTTCACAGATTGATCTTGCCTCAGAACAAGCTGATGCGATTGAGACTTTTGATGTAACTTGGAGATACATGCACTTTATTACTAATGAGGTTGGTTCGGGTAATCTTAGTGTTAATGATCCTGATGCCTCGTCCTTTAGTGGTGGAGTTATGGATAATCCAAATGCTATCGGTGCTTAATATTTCTGATATGGACTTATAAAACCTACTAAATAGTAGGAACAAAAGTATATTGGAGATATTATGGCGGAACTGTTCGGGTTCAAAATAGAGCGATCAAAGGGAAATGATGGAGTAGTAGAACCTAGTTTTACTGCTCCATCACCCGATGATGGAACCATTGACGTAGCCGGTGGTGGATTTTGGGGGCAAGTATTAGATACTGATGGTCGAGAGAAAACTGATATCGATCTCATTCGTAGGTATCGGAACATTGCTCAACAGTCAGAATGTGATGCGGCGATTGAAGACATTGTAAATGAGGGTATCGTTGCAAATGAACGAGATCAATCAGTTGAGATTGTTCTAGAACGACTCAAGTATCCAGAAAAAATCAAACGAAAAATTAGAGAAGAATTCAAAGAAGTCTTACGTCTTCTAGACTTTGATAAAAGAGGACACGATATCTTTAGGCGTTGGTACGTTGATGGTAGAGTATTCTATCATAAAGTAATCGACACTAAACAACCTCGTAAGGGTATTACTGAATTAAGGTATATTGACCCTGTAAAGATACGCAAAGTACGAGAGGTTGTCAAGGATAAAGATAAAAAAACTGGTGTGGAATTTGTGGTTAAAACCCATAATTATTATGTCTTTAATGATAAAGGTATAGGTTCCACTTCAAGTTCATCGACACCAAGTCAAGGACTAAAGATTGCGGAAGATGCTGTGGTATATGTGCCTTCTGGTACAATAGATCAGAACACAGGCAAAGTACTTTCCTATCTACAAAAAGCAATTAAACCAGTTAATCAATTAAGGATGATAGAAGATGCATTGGTTATCTATCGCATATCTAGGGCTCCTGAGCGTAGGATCTTTTATATTGATGTTGGCAATCTACCTAAAATAAAGGCAGAACAATATCTAAAGGATGTGATGAATCGTTATCGTAACAAGTTGGTGTATGATGCAACAACAGGTGAAATACGAGATGAACGTAATCATATGAGTATGTTAGAAGATTTCTGGCTCCCACGAAGAGAAGGTGGTAGAGGTACAGAAATTACTACGTTGCCTGGTGGACAAAACTTAGGGGAAATAGATGATATCGTTTATTTCCAACGGAAATTATATCGTTCACTTAACGTCCCGATTTCAAGACTTGAAGCAGAAAATGGTTTTGCTCTTGGTCGTGCAACAGAAATTACCCGTGATGAACTTAAATTCACAAAATTCGTACAAAGGATTCGGAAAAAGTTTACACCTTTGTTTACAGACATACTTAAAACACAACTCTTACTTAAAGGAATAATTGCGCCAGATGATTGGGATCAAATGAAAGAACACATTCAATTTGATTTCCTTGCAGATGGACACTTCTCAGAGTTGAAAGATGCAGAATTATTGAATGATAGAATTCAAACACTTGATAGTATCCAATCCTATATCGGAACATTCTTTAGTAAAGAGTATGTACTTAAAAATGTTCTACGCATGAATGATGCTGAAATTGATGAGATGCGTGGACAGATTAAATCTGAAATGGAAATGGATAATGATGACGGTGGTATGGATGTTCCAGATGGTGGTGATGGTATCACACGTTATCCACAGGATGGTGATGGTGGAATTATCGAACCATCGCAAATGCCCGATTATGTTGAAACTGATCCTAATAACGATGCTAAGACAGGAAGTCGGGATAAATATGTTAACTATAAACAAAAAGACTTAGGTCGGCGTGACGATGGACCTGATGATACAGGAGAAGATGATGAGTAAAGGAATGGTAGACGCACTGTCTGCTGCTGATTTAGTAAAAGCAGGAGAGGTGTTTAAGGATGCAATGGTACAGAAAGTTGGGGATACGTTAGAAAAGAAACGTATTGAACTATCTAAACATATTGTTTCTTCCCCGACCACAGAAGCAGGAACGGAAACAGATGAGGTTTAATTCCGTATATACAACGGTGCAAGAGAAGGACGAACATAAGAAAAGTGCGGCCTATAAGAAACTTTCACCCAAAATGCGGAAAGCAGTCGATAAAATATTTCAAAAAATGGACGCTAAACCTTCAGATTTCCTAAATACTTTTGAGAAAACTATCAAAACAGTTTCTAAAGAATTCAAAGTTACGGAAAGACAATTGATGAAATACTTTGAATCAGAGATGTTATCAATTTAGGAGTCAAACAATGGCAGTCGTATTACAGGAAATTGTAGACAGTGACTTTGAATACTATGTAAAGGTTACAACTTCTGGTACTAACAGCGCAGCAAGTGTATTTGATGCATCTGCTGCAGAAGGTGCCGCAACTGATCCTCGTACCACTATTACAGGTGTTGCATGGTCGGTTGGGACGCAAACAGATATCCTATGGGATGCAACAACTAATGTAGTTGCACTTTCATTAAATGGTAGTGGGAAAGTTGGATTTGCAGATGGTGTACCATCCATACCGAATAATGCTGGAAGTGGTGTTACAGGTGATGTACTCTTAACTAATGGTTCTGCTTCAGTTGGTACTATTTGGTTGCGTATGAAAAAAGTATCTGGTTACGACAATATAACGTAAGATAGGAGTGGAGATGCACAAGCTTAAACTATTTTCAGAGGCAGTAGAAGATGCCGAACTTCTCATTGAAGAAGATGAGAAGGGTGGTAAAAACTACAAAATTCGTGGCATCTTCATGCAAGCGGATATCAAAAACCGTAATGGTAGAGTATATCCTATGGAAGTACTTCAGAAAGAAGTATCCAAATACAACAAGAATTTTATTAAGGAAAATCGTGCTTTTGGGGAACTTGGTCATCCAGACGGTCCTACCGTCAACCTTGAACGAGTATCCCACATGATTACCGATTTACATCCAGACGGCAAGAACTTCATTGGTGAAGCAAAGATTATGGATACACCAATGGGGAAAATTGTCAAAAATCTAATGGACGAAGGTGCCAAACTTGGAGTTTCCTCAAGAGGAATGGGGAGTCTAGACCAAAAAAACGGTGCTAATTATGTGAGAGATGATTTTTATCTAGCAACTGCTGCAGATATCGTTGCAGATCCTTCCGCCCCTAATGCTTTTGTAGAAGGTATTATGGAAGGAAGAGAATGGATTTGGGATAATGGTATCATAAAAGAAGCGGAAATTGCAAAGATGAAACAAAATATCGCCAAAAATCAACGGCGAAAAGCGAATTTTGAAGCTTTAGAATTCGCTAAATTCCTCAAAAAGTTGTAATTTATAAATACTATTATAAATTTTAATTTAGTAAGGAGACACCTTATGTCCGATTCAGAATTAGACAAGACCATTGAGGAACTTGAAGCGGAAGTAATCGCCGAACTTGATGAAGCGAATAAACAACCTAACGATAGTGGGTTGGCTGCCGAGAAGGGTTCTAAAGTGGAAGGAGAAAGGCAAGACATGGGTCCTGCTGTTGTCTCTCCTGATGCGAAATCTGATCCAGGCAAGTCTGCATCTTCTAAAGCAAAGAAAGTGAGTGGTGACGCTCAACAGAAGGGTTCTAAACCCGCCGAAGCACCGAAAGTACAAGGTGGTGCCTCTAAACTTTCTACGCCAGGAGATACAGAGAAACTTGCTGCCGGTGATGAAATCGAGCATGATGGGGAACAGTTGGAAGAACTTGCCTCTAAAAAAGAAATGATCAACGCTATGGTTAAGAAAATGGAAGGTATGTCTGCTAAACAGCTTGCCGCCATGGTTGACCCTGACGCTGAAGAAGAGGATGAAGAAGAAACGGATGCAGTAGATGAAGCTAAGAAGGAAGAGTTAGAATCTCGTATCAAGGAAATTGACGTTGCAGAAGACGTTGAAGCACTTGTACAGGATGAAGATGATCTTTCTGAAGAGTTTAAAGTAAAAGCTGCTACCATTTTTGAAGCTGCGGTGAAGTCGAAAGTGCGTGATGAAGTAGAACGCATTAACGATGAACTGTCCTCAGAAAAAGAAACCGAAGTTAAAACCTATAAGGAAGAGCTTTCCGATAAGGTTGATGACTACTTGAATTATGTTGTTGAAGAGTGGAGTAAAGAAAATGAACTTGCTATTGAGAGAGGACTCAAGGGTGAGATCGCTGAAGACTTCATTAACGGACTGCAACAGTTGTTCACAGACCATTACATTGATGTTCCTAACGAGCGTTATGATGTTCTTGAAGCACAATCTGACAAGATTTCAGAGTTGGAAGACAAACTGAATGAAGAGATTGAGAAGAATATCAAACTCAAGGACTCCAATGATGTTTACATGCGTGAGCAGGTCATTGCAGAAGTTAGTGAAGACCTTGCTGACACTGAAGTAGAGAAGTTCAAATCTCTGACTGATGATGTAGATTTCGTATCGGAAGATAAATTCCGTGAGAAGTTGGAAACTGTTAAAGAAAATTATTTCCCTAAAGTTTCCGTTGAAGAGAAATTAGATGATGAGAATGACGGCTCAGCACAGGACATTGATACGACAGGTGCGATGAAATCTTACATGTCAGCTATCAGTCGTAACAAGGCTCGTGCCTCATAGATAAAAACACTATTTTATAAATAGATGTATAATATAACGTAAAGGAGAAACAACAATGTTTCAGACAGAGCATCTACAAGAGAAGTGGCAGCCGGTCCTAGAACACCCCGATCTTCCAAAGATTGAGGATTCCTATAAACGAGCCGTTACTACTCTTATTCTAGAGAACCAAGAGAAAGCTCTTACAGAAGATAAGAATTTTCTAACAGAAGTTGCACCTGTCAACGCCATGAGTGGTGGACAGATGGATACATGGGATCCTATTCTCATCTCCCTCGTTCGCCGTGCAATGCCTAACCTCATTGCATATGATGTTGCCGGTGTACAACCAATGACTGGTCCTACGGGACTAATCTTTGCTATGCGTGCTTCTTTCACCTCGCAAGATGGTGCCGAAGCTCTCATGGATGAGTCAATGCCTGACATTTCTAACCAGAACGCTGCTGGTACTATTGGTGGTGGTGACGTTGGTGCGACAGAAACTAACCCTGCCGTTCTTAACGATAGTCCTTCCGCTGGTACTTACACAAGTGCAACTGGTATGACGACTGCTCAAGCAGAAGCTTTGGGTGATAGTGCAGCTAATGCCTTCGCTCAAATGGCTTTCAGCATTGAGAAGTCCACAGTTACCGCTGTGTCCCGTGCCCTAAAAGCCGAGTACACAATGGAACTTGCTCAGGACTTGAAAGCAATCCACGGTTTGGATGCAGAAACAGAACTTGCTAACATTCTTAGTTCTGAAATTCTTGCTGAAATCAACCGTGAAGTTGTTCGTTCACTCTATGTCACCGCTGTTAAAGGTGCCCAGATTAATACGACAACTGCTGGTATCTTCGATCTCGACACAGATTCCAACGGACGTTGGAGTGTTGAAAAGTTCAAGGGACTTATGTTTGCCATTGAACGTGATGCCAATGCGATTGGTCAACAGACTCGTCGTGGGAAGGGTAACATCATTATTTGTTCCGCTGACGTTGCGTCTGCGCTGCAAATGGCTGGTGTACTCGACTACACGCCTGCTCTTAACAACAATCTTAATGTTGATGACACATCGACAACTTTCGCTGGTGTGATGAACGGACGCTATAAAGTGTACGTTGATCCTTATAGTGCAAATGTCGCTGCTTCTCAGTACTATGTTGTTGGTTACAAGGGTACTTCACCTTATGACGCTGGGTTCTTCTACTGCCCGTATGTGCCTCTACAGATGGTTCGTGCGGTTGGTGAAAGTTCCTTCCAACCGAAAATTGGTTTCAAGACACGTTATGGTCTTGCTGCTAATCCTTTCGCTGGTGCCGGTGCTGTTGCAGCTGGTGACACGGTTAACGCCGATGCTTCACTTGATGCAAATACAAATGCTTGGTATCGTAGGGTTAAAGTTACAAATCTTATGTAAAATAAGAAACGTGACGATTACCAACTCAAAGAGGGTTCCAAACGGAACCCTCTTTTTTTTATATTAAGTTTATGTTACAGTTTAATTTTGTGTAATAAATACTATGAGAAGGATATATTATGACAAAAACAAAAACAGAATTGTGGAAGAAGGTTAAAAAAATGGATTTAGGTAATCCCGTTATCACCGCCCTAATTGGGTTGGTGATTTTTTATATTGGTTTGAAAATGTTTAGTGGTGGAATGAAGTCAATGGGTAATATGGATCACCTTTCCTATTTTATTCATAACCCCTATTGGATGTTTTTAGGTGGTATTGTTATGACACTATTATGGCAGTCATCATCACTATCCACTACTGCGATAATCGCTCTTGTAGCATCTGGTGCAGTACCACTACCCGCTGCAATAGCGTGTGTACTAGGAGCAAACTTAGGAACAACCGGCACTATATGGTTAGCCGGTGTTTTTGTATCTGATGGACTTCCGAAGGGGGATACTCTAAGAATTGCAATGGCACACACGGGAGTTAATCTGATGATGGCATTATCCCTATTACCATTCGTACATCACATAGCGAGATTCTTGAGTAGATTTTAGTATAAATAGAAGGACATGCATTTAGTAAGTATAGATGATCTGGACTGTACCCAAGTCCAAAAGATTTTTGAAAGTGCTGAAAAGATTAAACGTAATCCTAGTAAGTACCGAAAAAAATTAAGGGGAAAGATTCTCTCAAATCTATTCTATGAACCATCTACCAGAACCAGTTCTTCCTTTCACGCTGCCATGTCCAAACTTGGTGGTGATGTTATATCCATTAATGAGATAACATACAGTAGTGTTGCAAAGGGGGAAAACCTAGAAGATACAATTGTCACTATGGGAAACTATAGTGACATTATTGTTTTGAGAAGTAAATTTGCTGGTGATGCACAGAAGGCAGCAGATGTAAGTACTGTTCCAATTATTAATGCTGGTGATGGTATTGGTGAACATCCTACTCAAACATTATTGGACTTATATACCATATGGGAAAAGTTTGGGAGAACACACAATCTTACTGTTACGTTTATTGGTGATATACAGAATGGACGCACAGTAAAATCTTTGAATAAATCATTAGAGAAATGGTGTGCTTTACATTTCAGAGACACATACAATACAACTGACCTACCGAAGTCGGATGTATACTATTTTACCAGAGTACAGAAAGAACGAGGTAGTGAAGGTTCTTATCGTATGACAGGTGAGATGGTAAGTAAGTTTCCAGATGATTGTATTGTAATGCATCCCTTTCCAAGAAACGAAGAAATTCCTAGATGGTTTGATGGTGATCCACGAGCAAGATATTTTGAACAAATGAGAAATGGACTATATGTAAGAATGGCATTGTTACTGCAATATAAATAATTTTATGTTCGATTCAAAGTATCCCATACTTGCGGCATGTATGAATGGTGGTTCTGATTTGGGATTAGCAATTGCTTGTCGCAAAGCTGGAATTTTTCCTAGTATATACTTTCCTAGAAATGGTGAGAAGAAAGAAGGGGAATTAACTACACCTTTTGTCGATCATCAATTATCTTCATATGGTTCTAATCAAATCAATGTTGGGGTAATGTCTATTCATAATTGTAGTAATAGAAATTTCATCAACATTTTATTAAAACATAATGTTTCACATCTTGAAATTTGGTCAGAAATTGATGTTGATAGTATTAGGTATAATAGAATTGGTAAAGATAGATCAATGGAATTGGCATCAGCAAATATTGATATGCTAAAGGATAATGGTACTAAAATTCTTAGAAGAACAAAAGGTGTGACTACTAGGATAAGTGATGCAATATGTGTTAAGGGCTCAGATACCGCTGGACATTGCAATCAGAGTATGACAACAAAAGAACTATTCCTCGCACAAAAAAATGCAACTCCGTTTGTTCCAGTAATTCCATATGGTGGGATTGGTACATCTTCACAAGTAAAAGAATATATTGAACTTGGTGCTGAATGTGTTGCAGTAGGAACACTGTTAGCGTCATCAAAAGAAAGTTGTTTATCAGAAGACGTAAAAAACACAATGACTCAAGTGAATAGTTTATGTATTACTAGGATGCCCGATACCGACCAAAATACTCTTATTCTTGGAGATAAAGAAGAAGTATTGAATACTTCTGGTAGAAACAGACAGGATTCTTTGTCGGAAGGGTTATATGGAGATGGTAAAACAGGTCATATGTATGCTGGGAAGTCTATAGATCATGTAACAGAAATACGATCTGTAAAGGAGATAGTAGAGGAACTTGTGAAGGAGTTATAAATAGTTATATGATTATGAGACTTGTGAAATATTATGCATGGTTTATCCTGGCGATTGTCCTATTAATTGTTTCCAACGTATTAGGTAGATACTTTTTTGATCTGCGATTTGATTTTGCAGTTGATGTTTCTTGGCAACTATATGGTATGTTAATTATGTTGGGTGCAAGTTATAGTCTCGCAAAAGGTACACATATCAGAACTGATATTTACTGGAAACGATTTTCAGATAGAACAAAGGCATTAATTGATTTGGGAGGATACTGTTTGTTCTTTCCAACTTTCGGTATACTGACTTATATTGCGGCTGTGGATATGTGGAAAAGTATTTTGATTGATGAAAGAAGTTCTGCTACTATGTCACAGTTGGTCATTTGGCCATTGAAAATTGGAATTACGATGGGCCTGGTACTTTTATTGTATCAAGGAATAATTGAGGTGAGGAAACTTTGGTTGCGATTGTAATGTTGGTGACAATGATAGCGGGTATCTTTGTAGGTATTCCTGTTAGTTTCACTCTCATATTTCTTGCATTAGGATTTGGTTATATTAGTATGGGTGAGAATGTTTTTGATCTCGCATACTATAACCTTGTAGGCGGTTTGTCAAATGAAGTGTTCATGGCAATACCTATGTTTATATTCATGGGGTATGTTTGTCAACGAGCAGGATTGATTGAAGGATTATTTGACAGTCTAAAGAAAGTTACCAATAATCTTTATCTTGTAGTCATTGTAATTGCAGTTCTGATTAGTCTCGCAACTGGAGTCGTGGGTGCATCTGTCACCCTATTAGGTATCATGGCTGCACCACAGTTAATGAGATTAGGTTACAATCCTAAACTAACTGCCGGTGTTATAGCGGGTGGTGGTTCTCTGATTATGATTCCACCTTCTGTTCCTCTGATAGTCATGGCACCGACCATGAATCTTAACATTATAGACTTGTATGCCGGAAGTTTAATTCCAGGCATCATGATTGCAGCTATGTATGTGGTGTACTGTTATCTAGTAGAAAAACCACAAAAACGAGAAACATACCCTACTTTGCAAAATTTGTCAAGGGTTCTTTTAGATATTTTTCCGCTCGCATTTCTCATATCTGCTGTGTTAGGTTCTATGTTGTTTGGACTTGCAACCTCTACAGAGGCAGGAGCATTTGGTGCAGTCGGTGCTCTCATTCTTGCAAGTAGACGATTGACGTTTGATACATTACAAGATGCACTATTAAAAACATGCGATACATCTGCCGTAGTGATGTTACTCGCTATTGCATCTACTATTTTCGGTGCCGTATTTACCGCATTAGGGGGAGACACGATTATAGTAGATGCACTTAATTCCCTATCCATACCACCTTGGGCGTTGGTTGGATGTATACTGGTACTCTGTCATCTATTAGGATGGCCGTTTGAGTGGCCGGTAGTGGTATTAGTATTTGTCCCTATATTCCTACCCGTACTTGTTGCGTCTGGTGTAGACATGCTATGGTTTGCAGTTTGTTTGGGTATTGTAATCCAGACTGCATATCTGACACCACCAGTTGCATTAACCTCTTATTATTTGAAACAGGTTATGCCAGAATGGGATCTAGGAATGATATTTAAGGCGATGATGCCTTTTATGTGGATACAGGTTCTTGCAGTAGTAATACTATTTCTTGCACCTAGTATCGCAACATGGTTTCCAAAATATCTAGAAACCACTCGTACAGAAAGTATAAATAAAGTAGAAGGGGAAATAGACTTTCTCCGAATGACAAAACCAAAGTGAATATATTAAAGGTTGAAGGAGTAAATAATGAAGATTATCTTAACAGCACTCGCCGTGCTACTTTTCACCACAACTACCGCACTTGCAGAAACTAAAATTCGTATTGCAAGTTCTTTTCCTGCTATCAGCACATTCAATGAACAGGCACAATTTATTGCAAAGCGTGTTTATACATTAACTGATGGTAAGGTTCAGATGGAAGTTAAACCATCAGGGAGTCTCGTACCCGCTTTCCAAGTATTAGACGCAACGGCATCTGGTGCAGTTGAGGCAGCTTGGACACAGAGTTATTATTGGGTAGGGAAAGATAAAACACTTTCTCTTTTCAACAGTCCTCTAGGTGGTCCTTACGGGATGGATGGAATTGATTTCCTTGGATGGATGTTTCATGGTGGAGGACTTGAACTCTATCGTACATTCTATCAAAAGAAATTGGGATTGGATGTAGTTCCATTTCCTTCTATGCCTACACAAAATCAACCTTTGGGTTGGTTCCATCGTCCCATCAAAAATCTTGCAGACTTGAAAAACTTTAAGTGCCGTCAGACAGGTATTAACGTAGAGTTGTATGCTCGTATGGGTATGCAGACTATCGGGATGCCTGGTGGTGAAATTCTTGCTGCTGGACAGAAGGGTGTTATCAACTGTGCAGAGTTTGTTGGTGGACTTGAGGATGAACGTCTAGGGTTCCCTACAATCTGGAAGTACTACTATCTGAATAGTTTGCATGAACATTCAAATACTGGTGATCTTCTTATCAACGGAGAAGTTTGGAGAAGTCTTACCAAACAACAACAGACTGCAATTCGTTCTGCCGCATACGAATCATATCTGTGGTGGTTAACTTGGATCCAACGTGAGAACGGTAAAGCACTTGGACGAATGATTCGGGATCATGGTGTGAAGGTTATGCAAACACCATCTGATATTCTGGTTGCAGAATTGAAAACCATTGATGAAATGTTTGCAGAGGAATCTGCAAAGAACCCTTGGTTCAAGAAGGTTCTCGCAAGTCAGAAAGCATATGCTGCTAAAGTCGTTCCTTATAAGAATGTAGCATTTACACCCTATAAGTATGCTGCCGATTACTATTGGGGATTAAAGTAGACTAAATAGTAGCATGATATTGATACAGAAACAACACTGTGTCACGGTAAATGTAAACTACTGGATGCCAGATTATCAGAATATTCTTCAAGAATTTATTTGGCAAACTGATGATTACATTCCTCAATTGCCACGAGTCCATGATTTCTTGAACTTTTGGCATAAAGAAATAGACGCTGTGGTAAGTGAAGTTTTTGTATCAATTCACAATAAACGAGAGTGGAGAATGACGGATTATATTAGGGAGATCTAATGCCTTATGAATCGGAAAGATGTAAAAATTGTGGACATGAATCTCATTGTGGAGTTCCACTTAAAAAAAATTTGGATGGTATGAACGGCGAAGAAATCGAAGTATGTAAATATTGTCGTTGTAAAAAATGTACTACACCAGATTGGGGATAAGATATGGCACAAGCAAGATTTGTAACAGATCAACCAGATAAGTTAGATTACGCAAGTCCAACTCAATTTAAGTTTGAAATAGACCAATTACCCAAGGTAGTATTTTTCAATGTATCTTGTAATTTACCTGGCGTATCTATGTCATCAACAGTACAAGAAACACCAACATTGGGTAGAGATATACCTATACATGGTTCTAAAGTAGACTTTGAAGAATTCACTATGACTTTTATGGTAGATGAATATCTAGAGAATTATAGAGAACTACATTCATGGTTAATGGCACTTGGATTTCCACAAGATAAAAAAACGGATAGACAAGAATGGGTTGATACAGTAAGTAGATATCCAGATAGAGATGCCAGTAGAGACCAAAGATTATATTCTGATGCAACTTTATTTATTTTATCAAATAAAAATAACCCAATAACTAAAGTTCATTTTTATGATATGTTTCCACTTACTCTATCAGGACTAGATTATTCACAAGATGCAACTGATGTAGAATATTTACGAGCAACTGCTAGTTTTGCATATATGTTATATGAGTTTGAAAATGTATAAATACTTGTAAGGAGAATAACAATGGCTAGACTTAAACTCAAGTGGTTAATAGCTCATCATCCACAATATCTTTTTGTCCGTACTGCAAAAGCATTTCGTGACGAACTAGAGAAGAGGTGCCCTGGCGAGTTCGATATTGAAATTCTTACTATGAAAGATTATATTGAACAATATAATGAAATACCAGAATTAAATTTGAAACCACATTCAGTGAATGGGTTGGAGAAACATTGGGAAACTTATAAACATTCTGACGCTAAAGATATTTTCAAACCTGTTGCTTGGTCTGAAATAAAAAAGAAATGGAAAGCATATTTTTCAGCACTACAGGATGGACGTATAGATATAAGTCAGACTCAAATTACAGTTATTGGTTTACATTTATTCAAACCTTTCGCTGCATTAGACCTTCCATTTTTATTTAGAGATCACGATCATGTAACTAAATCTTTAGATGGTAAAGTTGGTAAATCACTACGCAAGTTAATTGAAAATAAAACGGGAATAAAATCTTTAGGTTTTACATACTCTGGTGGATATAGAATTATTGGTTCTAATCACGATATAGAAAATATCATTGACTTAAAAGATACTCCAATACAGACTGTTCCTACTACTACTGCTATGTGGAATGAATATGGTAGTAAAGCATTTCGGCGTATAGAGTTGGATATTGAAGAGACTAAAGATTTTGCAAATAAGAAATCTGCCATAGAAACAACGTATCTACGATTTAATGGTACAAATATTCTAAAGACAAATCATTCTATGTTCTTGACCAGTATTCTAACAGGTTCTTCATTGTTTGATAAATTAACATCTATACAACAAAAAGCATTTGAGGAATCTGCTTTCGCAGTATCTAAAATTGAAAGAAAGTGGTCACTAGAAGATTGTGAAAAATATGAAAAAGAAGCAGAGTCAAAAGGAATTCAGATAAGAGAAATCAGTGAAGAAGAAAGACAGATTCTTCAAGATAATTCTTATAAAGCTTACAACTCTTTTTATGAGAATCAACATCCAAATGGTTTGGATGGTAAAAAAACAGATGAACAAACTTACAACAATCGCAAACGGATAGTTGACAATATTAAAAAGTTATAAATAGGTTTGAGCAGACAGGATATACTTTAACAAGTAATAACCTTCAGTCTCAAATATCGAAGAGATAAGATAAATATAGAAAGTGTTTATCCTACCCCTGCTCACCCTTTGAAGGATATATAATGGATAAACTTGAAGAACTAAAACATGAGGCAAGAGAAGATCTTGCTATCACCCGTCTTGAACATCTCGATCAAGAATCCTACAAAAACCAAACTATCAAACCTAAATGGTTGGAATACAAAACTCGTTATGAGTTATTGAAAACCCAAGCCCATATTAAGTATACAAAACTCTATCGTGATAAATGGGAATATTACGGTGGTAAGTCAGATGCTAAAGTCTACGCAGCAAAACCGTTTGACATTAAGGTTTTGAAAACGGACTTGGGTATGTATATTAATGCAGATAATGAAATAATAGAACTTCAAGCAAAAATTAGTTATTACGAGATAATCATCAAATACATTGATGGTATTATTAAATCCATTGATAGTCGTGGATGGGATATTCGTAATGCACAGGATTGGAAAAAGTTTGAGGCGGGTATGATGTAATGTACATCCCTACTCTTGACGATGAGTTTTATAACCAACCCCTCAATCTTGATATAACAAATCGTTGTCCATTACAATGTCCAGCATGTTTACGTCAAAGTGGATGGTATAAGGAAAATAGAAAATTATATAAAGAAATGTCAGTTGGAGATATTATAAAATGTGCAAAAACAATTTCAAGAATTTCATTATGTGGACAACAATCTGATCCTCTTTGTCATTCACAAATATTAGACATTCTTTGGATTTTACATTCTGTAAACTTAGATATACATACTGCAACTTCTCATAATTCTGAAGAGTTTTATGAAGAGGCTTTTAATTTATCTGGTAAAAAAACTACTTGGGTTTTTGGGTTAGATGGACTACCCGAAGATAGTCATAAACATCGTGTTAATCAAAATGGGGTCCATTTATTTGAGATGATGAAGATGGGCGCAAGAATGGGAGCTAACATTGCATGGCAATATCTTGTATTTAATTACAATCAAGATTCGATAAGTTATGCGAAAAAAATGTCAGAACATTATGGTATAGAATTTAGATTATCAAAATCTTCTAGATGGGATAAAACTACGAGGCATCTTAAACCAGATGAATATTGGTGTGCTTAAACCACAATGTATGATAAAAAATAAAATGAATTGTACTGCATGTTTAGGACATTCAGCGGAAGGATATCTAACTCCTTGTTGTTGGATTGATGCCTTTCCAGAACATAGGGGTATTGCACAAGATATATTTTACCAACAAAAATTCTTAATAAGTAATAATAAGAGTATAAAAGATATAACACAATCACAGGAATGGATTGACTTTTATACCTTGTTATGGAATGAACCAGACAAAGCACCACCTGTCTGTCACAAAATGTGTGATGAGAAGAGTATTATAGATAATTATGGAGATTAAATATGGATGCTGATTTATATATTAAGTTATATTCAGATGTAGTTTCAGATGATGTGTGCGAAGAAATAATTGATGGAAACGATACAACCTTTACCCCATCAACTTATTCTACACATGCTGGTAAAAGTGCGAATACACCAGAGAGAGTAAGGATGGATGAGTTCTGGATTCGCAAAGACAGTGTTTATTATCAACCTGTCTTAAAAAGTTTTGAAACTGTTATTGAGAAGTACAAGAAAGATTTTCCAAATTTTACTGTACAACATACAACAGACTTTCGGATTAACCGTTATTCAGAAGGACACTTTATGTCTAGACATGTAGATAATATACATCATAGTCATGGACAAGAATGGGGATACCCTCAAGTGTCTGCATTGTTGTTTCTAAATGATGATTATGATGGTGGAGAATTTCAAGTATCTAACTCAATTTTTAATCCATCAAAAGGTTCTGCTATCATCTTTCCATCTAATTTTATGTACCCTCATTCGGTAAGTGAAATTATAAAGGGTACTCGTTGGAGTATAGTAACATGGTTGATGTAAATGTACATAAATGTTTTCCTACTATCATATATGAGTTTGAATATGAGGCTATAGATAAACATTTAATGGAGTCATATATAATACAAGTAAGAAAAAATCACAAATATCATACTGATGATGATTTACATGTTCTTTCTTACTTTGCAAGATTGCGAGATATGGTTAAAGAAGTATCAAGACAATACCTTGATGATTTAGAATATGAATATGATAGCTTAGAAATTACTGGTATGTGGGCTAATAAATTATTTGAAGGAGATTCCCATCCTCCACATACACATTCAAACAATGTTCTATCGGGAGTATATTATTTAAGTACATCAGATAAAACATCACCTATTCAGTTTTTTGACCCAAGAGTGCAAGCTCATGTCATGAAACCTAGAAATAAAGCAAACTGGAATAATGCTAGTATGTTACAATTTGATTCAGTAGAAGGTAAGGGTTTTATTTTTCCTTCATGGTTGCAACATTGGGTTCCCCCCACAGGAGATGAACGCATAAGTATATCATGGAACATTTTAGTTCGTGGAGAGTATGGAGAACCTAACACATTGCAAAATGCGAATATCTAAAAAAAATGAAGTTTACTTACAACTCAATAATATATCCAGTAGTGAAAGTGCTGAACTGTCTGACTTCTTTACGTTTGAAGTCCCAGGCTTTAAGTTCATGCCCGCATACCGCAATAGAGTTTGGGATGGAAAAATACGTTTATTCTCCCCCGCCTCAGGTGAAATATATGTCGGATTGTTACCGTATATAAAACAATGGTGTAAAGATAATGGGATACGATATGAAATTGAAGCAGGGGTCGAAGAAAAAAGAACTCTTGCCAGAAGTGTGGTCCAAGGGTTTATTCGACAACTTAAACCCAAATCCCGTGGAAAATCACTTAAAGTGCGTGATTACCAAATTGATGCTGTTCATCATGCACTGTCCAGAGATCGTTGCCTTCTTGTTAGTCCTACTGCTTCTGGTAAGTCTCTTATAATATATTCTATTGTTAGATATCATCAAATGAGTGAAAGGAAGACACTCATTATAGTACCGACTACTTCACTTGTTGAACAAATGTACAAAGACTTTGAAGACTATGGTTGGAGTTCTGGTACATACTGTCAGAAAATTTATCAGGGACATGATCGTAAAGTAACCAAAGATGTAGTTATATCTACTTGGCAGTCTTTATATAAAATGAATAAGAAATACTTTGAACAGTTCGATGTCATTATAGGTGATGAAGCACATCAATTCAAAGCAAAATCACTTACCAGTATTCTTACAAAACTTCATTTGTGTAAATACCGATATGGATTAACAGGTACGTTAGACGGTACTCAAACTCATAAACTTGTGTTAGAGGGATTGTTCGGGCCTGTAAAGGACGTTGTAACTACCAAAGAATTGATAGACAAAAAGACACTTGCAAGTTTGAGAATAAAGTGTATAATACTTAAACATAGACAAAAAAGAGAAAGGATGACTTATGCAGAAGAACTACAACATCTCGCCGGAGAACCTAAAAGGAATAAGTTCATTAGTGACCTGTTACTACATCTTAATGGCAACACTCTTTGTTTATTCCAGCTTGTAGAAAAACATGGTAAAATATTATATGATGGATTAAAGGAAGAAGAAAATGTATTTTTTATATACGGTAAAACTGACACTAAGGAACGTGAAGAGATACGTCATATCGTTGACGCATCGAAAAATTCCACCATTATTGCTTCCTATGGTGTTTTTAGCACTGGCATTAATATTCGTAACATCAACAACATCGTGCTCGCCAGTCCAAGTAAATCAAAAATTAGAGTGCTTCAATCAATTGGAAGAGGGTTGCGTACATCATCAACTAAAGATTCCGTTTTGATTTTTGATCTAGCAGATGACATTTCCTACAAAGAACGTAGAAACTTCACATTGAATCATTTCATGGAAAGAATAAATATCTATAACGAACAACAATTTAATTATGAGATAAGTAAAGTTAATTTATATAAGAGTATTAAGCTATCTCATAAGCAACCAACATAAGTACTATACACCTTTGGTCGTCTAGAGTCAAGTTCCATTTGAAAAATAAAAGGGAGTTGACATTTCTCTCTGCATCCTGTATAGTATGACAAGTATAAATTAAAAGGAGTTGTAATGGCTAGAAAACCCAAAGGTGAACATTACGTTAATAATAAAGAATTCCTACAGGCAATGATTGAGTGGCGTGAACGTGTTGATGAAGCAGAAAATAGTGGAAAGACTCCACCCCAAGTTACTAATTATATTGGTGAATGTTTTTTGAAGATTGCAACCCATTTATCATATAAACCTAATTTTATTAACTACACATACAGAGAAGAAATGATATGTGATGGTATTGAAAACTGTCTACAGTATATTAAAAATTTCAATCCTGAGAAATCTAATAATCCATTTGCATATTTTACACAGATAATTTATTATGCTTTTTTACGAAGGATAAACAAAGAGAAGAAACAAAGTCATGTGAAAAATAAGATGTTAGAAAAACAAGAGGTAATGTCATACACTACTATGGAACATGATGATCGTACTTACAACGTGGGAAATATTGACTTAAATAATTTCTTACCAGATGAAGATGTATATAAACCTAAACAAAAAACTACTAAAACAAAAAAGAATTTAGAAGTATTCATGGAGCCGGATATTGAAGATAGCAATAGTAACTGATACTCATTTTGGTGCAAGGAATGACAACCAAAATTTTAATGAGTATTTCTATAAATTTTATGACAATGTGTTTTTCCCCTATCTAAAAGATAAGGGGATTAGTACTTGTGTTCATATGGGTGATGTTGTTGATAGGCGTAAGTTTATATCATACAAGATTGCAAATGATTTTCGCAAACGATTCATTGGACAGTTCCAGAAAGAAGGTATTGATTTACACATTATTATTGGTAATCACGATACTTACTATAAGAACACCAACGATGTAAATGCGATGGAAGAACTTGTTGGACAAGACAGGTTCAAAATTTATACAATGCCAGAGGTAGTCGAATTCGATGGTGTTCCAGTTCAATTTATACCTTGGATTAATTCTGGTAACTACGATGCATCTATGGCTGCATTGTCTCGTTCTCCAGCACAGATTGCAATGGGACACTTAGAAATTGATGGATTTGAAATGTTCAAGGGTGGACATAGACATGAAGGTTCATATGATAGACAGATTTTTAGTAGATTCGATATTGTAATGAGTGGACACTTCCATCATAAATCTGATGATGGACATATCTATTATCTTGGCACACCATATGAGATTTACTGGAATGACTGGCAAGACCCTAAAGGCTTCCATGTGTTCGATACAGAGACAAGAGAACTAGAACGTATAGTAAATCCTTATACTTTGTTTGAAAAGATTTATTACGATGATACTAGTAAAGATTATACTAAACATGACTTTGAAAAGTATAAAGAAAAGTATGTCAAATTAATCGTAGTAAATAAAAAGGATATGTTTAAATTTGATGTTTTTGTTGATAAACTTTTAAAGGCAGATGCTTATGAAGTTAAGGTTATTGAGGACTTTTCGGAGTTGGATGCTGAGAATGTTAGTGATGACATTGTTGAAAATACGCAAGATACTATGACACTGTTAGAGATGTATATTGATGAATTACCTGTAGACTTGAGTAAATCTAGACTCAAGAATAAAATGAGAGAACTCTATACGGAGGCTCAAGACTTAGAATTATGATCGAAATGAAACTTGTGGATTGGAGAGTGGCAACATTGTTCGTCCAAGAGAGACATTATTCCCCTGTAATGCCTAAACTTACTAAGAAATGGTTAGGTGCTTATCAAGACGATGAACTAGTAGGTGTACTCACATTAGGTTGGGGTACTAATCCTATGGGCACAATCAAGAAGATGTTTCCAGAGTTGACTACTGGTGATTACTATGAGATCGGTAAGATGTGTATGGATGAAGAAATGCCACGCAACTCTGAATCTCAAATGATTAGTGCAACCATGAAGTGGATGAAAGAGAACACACCAGAACGAAAATACCTATACACTTGGGCAGATGGAATAGTCGGTAAACCTGGCTATGTCTATCAAGCAGCAAACTTTCTGTATGGTGGTTTTATATGGAGTGATGTATACGTTTCTGAAACAGGGGAGAAGGTTCATTTCCGTACTATTCAACGTAAGATGAAGAAAGAAATGAATCGAATGGATACAAAGTACGGGCCTCGTCCCAATGATGCTAAAATGGGTGAATTAGGATTCAGTAGAGTATGGGGAAAGCAGTTTCGATATATTCTTCCTATGTCTAAAAAGGATAGGAAGTATCTTAAAAAATCTACATGTGAGTGGAATATAAATTATCCAAAGGGGAAAGATTTACAATGGAAAATTAAACGTCCAGGCGAAACAGATTATGAATTGACAGATATAATACCCTATGAACATAGAGGTGATAGTGTAGACCATAATACTGCTAATGTAAGTAAGGTAGAGAAGAAGTATGGTACTGCAACTTTGGAGGAATTTTTTTGATTACGTTTAAGCAAGTTAGGTGGAAGAATTTCTTATCCACTGGAAATACTTTTACCGAAATAGAACTTGATAGAAACAGTACTACACTTATTATTGGTGAGAACGGTGCTGGTAAGTCTACAATTCTAGACGCAATGTGTTTTGGGTTGTTTGGTAAAGGGTTTCGTTCCATATCAAAACCCCTACTAGTAAATTCTGTTAATGGTAGTGGTACATTGGTAGAGGTTGAGTTTGAAATTGGAAGTAAAAAATTTCTGGTTCGCCGTGGTATTAAACCAAACATATTTGAAATCTATGTTGATGGTAAGATGTATAATCAGGATGCAAATGCAAGAGATTATCAGAAGCACCTAGAACAACAAATCTTAAAATTAAACTATCGTAGTTTTACACAAGTTGTTATTCTAGGTTCTTCTACATTTATTCCCTTTATGCAGTTAAGGGCTCGATATCGTAGAGAAGTTGTTGAGGAAATTCTTGACATACAAATTTTTTCATTGATGAATTTGTTATTGAAAGGTGAAATGAAAACACTCACACAAGATATTAGGGAGATCGAATATGACAAATCATTGTGCGAAGAAAAGATTGAATTACAGAAACAATATATCGGACAACTTAAAAAGAACAAAGATAAAACACTCAAGGAGAAGGTTGAGCTCCTCTCTGGAAACGAAGAAGAAATCTTCATGCGACAAGGAGAAAGTGATTTATTGACTAAAGAAAATGAGGACTTGATTGATAGTATTTCAGATAAAACTAAACTAGATAAAAAGTTAACTAAAATTAATGATATCAAATCTACTCTTACAGAGAAACATAAATCACACTCTACCATGATTAATTTCTTTGAACAAAATGATGATTGTCCAACATGTGAACAACATATAGATGAGAAATTCAAAGATGTAATGATTGATTCTAAACAAACGAAAGCATCTGAATTGATGGAAGGGTTGAAAAGTTTAGAAGAAGAATTGATATCAACTAAAGATCGACTTGTAGATATAAAGGCAATCGCAAAAATAATCCGTGAGAAAGAAGTACAGATTGCTAAAAATAAAAGTAGTGTTGACCAATTAGAAAAGTTTAATGCAAATTTACAAAATGAAATGAATGAACTTTCACAAGAAGGTGGTGTTACTAAAAAGGATAAGGATAAATTGGTTTCATTTGAAAAAGACTTAGTTGGAGTAGATGCATCTCGATCAAAATTAAAAGAAGAAATGATCTATGCAGAAGCAACTAGGAACATGCTACAGGACACAGGTATCAAGACAAAGATTATCAAGCAGTATCTACCTATTATGAACCGATTGATTAATACATACCTAACGTCTATGGAGTTCTATGTGAATTTTACTTTGAATGAGAACTTTGAGGAAACTATCAAGTCAAGGTATCGTGATGAGTTTACCTATGCATCATTTAGTGAAGGTGAGAAGATGCGTATTGACCTTGCGCTGTTGTTTACTTGGAGAGCAATTGCAAAGATGAAAAACAGCACCAATACAAACCTGTTGATACTGGATGAAATCTTTGATAGTTCATTGGACGGTACAGGAACAGATGAGTTCCTAAAGATTCTAAATACGCTAGAAGGTGAAAATGTATTTGTGATTAGTCACAAACAAGATATTCTTGTAGACAAATTTAAGAGTACAATCAAATTTGAGAAGACGAAAAACTTTAGTAATATAATGGAGACATAAAGATGCCTTATGACCCTAAAACAAATCAATGGAAAAACATAACAAAATTACTTAGAGAAAAAAAACCATATGAAGTTAAAAATCCTGACAAGATGACAGATGATGAATTGTTAAAAGATGCTATAAAGGAGTATAAACGTGAGTCAAAGTGAAAGATTTTATGAGTTGTTAGAAACAATGAAAAACACGCATGATGCGAAACGTCATGACTACGCAAATCCAGATGATGTATTTGCAAATTTCAGAACATGCGAACAAGCAGGAATTCCAGCATGGAAGGGTTGTTGTGTACGACTTGGAGACAAGTTCAGTCGCATCATGGGGTTCGCTAAGAAAGAGAAATTGAAAGTCAAGGATGAGAGTATTAAGGATACTCTTATTGATATGGCAAACTATGCTCTTATTGCTCTTATTCTGTATGAAGAAGAACAGGAAAAGGATACACTACAAACATCACTAACCTTTAAGGGTGAGTGGCCTTTAGATGAAGATGGACATAACTTTATGTATGGTAAAGTTACAGTTAATAATGAAGACTCACCAGCATTTTATGGTAGAAAAACTTGGCAGGAAGATCATTGAACATATCGAAACAGGTTAATGTCAGTTTGGGAAAACGGTGTACATTGAAATGTCCTAAATGTCGAAGGACAGAATTCATTGCAAAGGATATACCCATAGATGGTGGTGATTTACCTTTGGAAGATTTTAAAAAACTCGCTGCGAAGTTCGATGATTTGATTCTTTGCGGTGGTGTTGCAGATCCAATATTACATCCACAGTTTCTAGAAATTTTGGAATACTCATATAAGAACGGTAATTGTGTCAGTGTGAGTAATGCCTCCTCACATAGACCTGCTACTTGGTATAAGAAAGCGTTTACAGCGAATCCTGATGCAACATGGATATTCGGTATTGATGGTTTACCTAAAGACAGTCATAAGTACCGATATAATCAGGATGGTAAAAAGTTATTTGAAATGGCACAACTAGCAGTTACTATGGGAATTACAACTGTGTGGCAGTATATCATTTTCAAATACAATGAGAATGACATTGAAGAAGCCAGAGAGTTAGCAGAAGAAAATGATATGCACTTTAAGATATGGAAATCTGACAGGTGGGACAACATGCAAGACCCGTTCCTACCTACCAAGAAAGAGTTTTACAACACAGGTAGGAGACAACGACCTGCTCATTTTGTAGGTGAAGTATGAGACAACCAAAATGTTTAGATCCTGATGGTGCAGAACCATATGGACACCATCAAACAGGACACATTATGCCGTGTTGTTATGTTTGTGTCAATCAACCAGAGAAAAACTTTCCTGATATAGCACATATGTATGCAGATCATTTGAAGATAGAGAATAACGATAGCATAGATGATATCATTAACTCTACAGAGTGGCAGGAACATTATGAGAAGTTGCGTTCACCTGATGCAGAGTGGCCAAAGATATGTGAGAAATTTTGTGGAGACCAGTGGAGATAATGGGAAAACGTAGTAACTTTGAACGGAAACCTAGAGACTTTTATCCTACCCCGTTTGAAGCGGTAGAACCTCTAATTGAGCATCTACCAAAAGGATTTACATTTGCAGAACCGTGTGCTGGTAATGGTGCGTTAGTAGGACACTTAGAGTGGCATGGTGGTACTTGCATGTGGGCAAGTGATATCGAGCCCCAACACAAGGGAATACCCACACAGGACTATAAGGATGTGTGGAGAGATGAATTACTAGAGTCGGAATTTGTTATTACAAATCCGCCATGGGCAAGGCACACATTACATCCCATGATAGAACATTTTGGAGAACTACGACCTACTTGGTTTCTGTTCGATGCAGATTGGATGCATACGAAACAGAGCGGTTATTATACAGAACACCTACATAAGATCGTGAGTGTAGGTCGAATTAAATGGTTTGGTAATATGACAGGCAAGGACAATTGTGCATGGTATTTGTTTGACATGTCTGCTAAACCTAGAGAGGGGACCATATTTTATGGACGGTGAAATTTATAAACTAACAGAAGCAAATAGCATTACGCTACAAGTATCACTTGAAGGTGTGAGCGAAGACTGCAATCGTGTAGAATTGAAAAACAATCTTATTGCTACAATGCAGAACTTTCAAGGTGTAGGATTGTCTGCTAATCAGTGTGGTATTTTTGAACGGGTGTTTGTCATGTATGATGATTTTCAGAAACGTGAAGCGATAGCGTGTTTTCATCCAGAGATTACTCACTACGGAACAGAAACTACATTAGAAGATGAGGGCTGTCTTACTTATCCTGGCTTGTGGTTAAAGATTAAACGCCCAGTCATGATTGAGGCTCAGTTTGAAGATGAGCTCGGAGAAGTACATACAAAAAAATACTCTGGACTAGAATCCAGAGTATTTCAGCATGAGATGGATCACATGAACGGTAAGAACTTTACCGAAAGGGTTGGGAAACTGAAACTCGATATGGCATATAAACGTAGAGAGAAACAGTTACAGAAGGCAGAACAGTATTCTAAGTTTAGGCAACTAACTTAATGAAGCGGTTCAGAAGAACCCGACTTGATACTTTACCTTTCATCGACTTTCCAAAGGCACTTTTGAGTTTTGCTTTTGAGGCACCAACTAGGGCATCATCAAGTCCAGCGTTTTCAACTTCAAGACTTGAACCACCAGGCAGAAGATAGTATTCATCATAACCTGTAACATCACCAGTTACAGCATAGAACTTTTCTTTGTTCACTTTTTTGAGGATTACTTTCATTTCATCACTGTAAGAAGGAATGTTTGTAACCCAAGAAATGGCGTTCTTATCAATGCGTCCTGACCGACCTGTTCCAGCAATGAAGAACCCAACTACGTTCATACCATCTATCCGACCTTTAAGAACACGCAACAGAGTGTTAGTCATATCAGTTACAGTGTATTTTTTGTTGTTGACAGGGTCGGTGATAATTGTTTCTTCACGATAGTATCCACCAAAACTAACAGTCGTATCATTGTGTACATTGTTTTTTTCATCAAAGATACTATCATACTTACCTTGGATACGATTGGAAGCACCGTCAGTCAAGAAGATAGTGTGTATCTTCTGAACACCAGCATTTTTCTTGAACTTTTCTACCAAGTCCATTGTAACGATAATGGCATCATTCAAAGGTGTTCCACCCATGTTTAAGATCGGGGCTACTTCATAAGGATAACCTTCAGAACTCCAATCACGATATCCACCATAGCGGTTAATCATCATGAACAGATTTACCATCATGCGATTTTCTTCAGCAAGAGTCATATCACTGGAAAAGAACTCCAACAAACGGAAATCTTTTAGAACAATATCTCCAGCTTTGAACTTCTGCAAACCTTCTTTTGATTCCATGAATTTCTCACGTTCATAGTAGTCCATACTCCGAAGTGTGGAAGACTGATATGCATCAGAGAAAGCAAGAACCCGAAACGGAATTTTTGCACGGCGACAGAACCATACAAGGTTCATAGTCTGAATGAGAGTACTCTTTAGGTTATCGTGCATGGAACCAGACCAATCCAAAATCATTACCATACCGTGATTGGTAGCACCAGGCAGTACAGTCACTTTCTTGAACAAATCTTCATTGTACTTGTAAGTGTGAAGTTTACTCATATCAAGAGAACCAGTTTTTGAAGTAGCAGCACGAGCATAGGCATCGGCAGACTTCTTCATTTCAAACTCTTTCACCATGTAGGCGACAGTTTTCTTGTTCTCTTTTTTAACAGTGTCTACTTCTTCAACACATTTAGTGAAGTACAAAGTTCCTTGAGTTGAATCATCACGACACTTGTTATACCACTTGTCTACATCAGCAAGCATTTCCTTATAACCAACAACGAATTTTTCACTATCAATTTTAGGAATGTTTCCATAGACACGATCTTTAGCAGATGTATCCCGAAGGGATTCCATAACCTTCTTGGCGATATCATCAGTCTCGGCAATAGGAACTCCACCTAAACCCGTGGATTTTTCTCCACCTTCAACAGAACTGGTTTCAGACTTGGTATTAGTATCGTTACCGTCATCACCATCATCATTACCACTAGTAGTTCCATCTTCTTTTCCCTCATCTTTACCAAGTGAATCTTCAAATTCTTTAAGCGCTTTTTCCATCGCATCATTGTCACCAGATTTCATGGCGTCAGCGAATTCTTTTGCAAGTTCTTCTTCTGATTTACCAGTGTCACCTTTTTCAGTACCAGTATCACCGGCACCATCTTCACCTGTTTCACCAGCATCTGCACCAGAACCATCAGTAGGAGCAGACTCACCACTACCGTCAATAGGATTACCCATTGCACCGTCATCGGCATTTTCTGGTTCACCGTTTGAATCTGGATTTTCTTCCATGAACTTGAAGATTTCTTCTGCGAGAGACAGAACATCTTCTTCAGTCTCAACAGTAGCAACCTTTTCCATGAGAGGACGTTCATCATCAGAGAACGGAATTGCAAGATCACTTGTCTTGTAGAAGATATTGATACGATCAATAAATCCGAAAGTACCAACATTGCGATCTTTAGTACCGAAGAAATCTTTCTTGATTAGATCAGCATATCCACGTTTGAAAACACCAACGAGGCCGGGATATTTGCGTTTTGCAAATTTCTCAATACGAGCATCTTCAATGATGTTTACGAAGGAATGAGCAATCTTGCGTGCTGCTGCAGCTTCTAGCATGTCTAGGGGCGTCCACAGTGCGTGACCTACCTCATGTCCTAGCATTAGATCATGTTCAGAGTTAGTCATTTCCTCATCTTTCCAGATGGGGAGTCCCAACTCACGAGTCTTAGAATTGAAGTATGCAGTCTCCATCTGTTTGTAGACTACATTGATATCTTCTTCTGAGAGCAACTTAGCAAGTGTCGATTTATTTTTCATCATATATAGATCCTACCACACTCAAACAGGTTTTGTCAACAGTTTTTTTTCTCTTGCAATATCGTCTTTTATTGCAGCACGAATTCCTTCAGCGGCAGGAGTATTACCCTTAACCTTTTTGAGCTTCTCCAACAACGTAGTTACCTCTTTATTTCTCATCATATATACATTATCGCATATTGGTCATGTTTTGTCAACAAGAATCTTTTTTTTAATCCCTTTAGAATCAATGACTTACAAAAAAGATTCTTATTGACAAAAGTTGTTCCGGCGTGGTATGATCTATATATAATGAGAAAGGTTACTGATGACTGTTGAATTACTCCTATTTTTGATACTCCTGATTTTGGTTGTAGCTGTGCTCCCGAAATTGGTTGGATTCGTTCTTAAAGCACTGGTTATGCTGTGTGTTTTAGTTGGTGCATTTGTGGTATTGGTTGCCTTGTTAGCGTAAAAAAGTACTTGACAAAACATGACCAATATGCGATAATGAGTTATAAATTGATGAGAAAGGGTTCTAAATGATGATGCTATCACCACGGAAAAAGTTGTTTGTCGATACCGCTTCAGAAATGTTCGGTAACGGTGCAATTGTTTCCAAAGCCATGATGAAGGAAGCAGCTGAAAAATGCGGTGTTCCTCTGCCATATTGGATGCAAGAGAAGTGCAAGGTTGGTTATAACCAATTCAAATTGCCTTCTGAAGAAGCACCAAAGGTTGTTGAGAATACTGCCGTCGCTTCAGAGAATGTCGGTACTGTGAATTTGCTTGCGACTAATATGGAAACTCAAAATTTGGTTCCTTCCTTGTTTGAGGGTTTCGTTGCTTGGGGTAACTATTCTACTCTGAAGAAGATTGTTGCTTCTAACATGTTCTATCCTGTCTTTGTTACTGGTTTGTCTGGTAACGGTAAGACGCTCATGATCGAACAGTTACACGCCGAAGCGAAGAAAGAACTTATTCGGGTGAACATCACCATCGAAACTGATGAGGATGATCTGCTCGGTGGTTTTCGGTTGGTAAATGGTGAAACTAAGTTTGTGCCTGGACCTGTCATTGAAGCGATGGAACGGGGTTGCACACTTCTTCTTGATGAGTGCGATTTAGGTTCTAACAAGATGATGTGCTTGCAGCCTGTCCTTGAAGGAAACGGTGTTTTCTTGAAGAAGGTAAATAAGTGGGTCAAACCTAAAGACGGGTTCAACATTTTCGCTACCGCCAATACTAAAGGTAAAGGGTCTGAGGACGGCCGATTCATCGGAACGAACATCCTTAATGAAGCTTTCCTAGAACGGTTTGCGATTACGATTGAACAGCCCTATCCTACTGCCTCCATTGAAAAGAAGATTGTACTTGGTTCGATGAAAAAGTACGGTTCGGTTGACGAAGATTTCGCTAACAATCTTGTAACGTGGAGTGAGGTTATTCGGAAGACCTTTTATGATGGTGGTGTGGATGAAGTTATCTCGACTCGCCGTCTCGACCATATTTCAAAAGCCTTTGCGATTTTTGGTGACAAGATGAAGTCCATTGAGTTGTGTGTGAGTCGCTTTGATGAGGATACGAAGGAATCGTTCATGGATCTCTACACCAAGATCGATGCCGGTGTAATCACCGCTGAAGAATCAGCTGAGGACGTTTCCAAGGAAAGTGAGGAATCAGCGTTCTAAAAAAAGTTTATAAAGGTACTTGATTTTTTATGTTAAATACCTATATAATATATACAGATAGCAATTCGTAAGTCTATCGAAGGGAGTTTTGGTTGGTTCTCCATAAAAACCAACCACTTAACGCACCGCCTAATGGGGTGCATAACGCAATCTTGCTTAACTATAAGGAGATATTAAAATGGTTACAACAAGAGCACTAAGTCTATTTGACAATTTCAATCAACTAACGCCCTATGCAGTTGGGTTTGATCGAGTCTTCGATCAACTCAATCGGTATGTAGACAACAATGCAACGTCTACAGGGTTCCCGCCTTATAACATCCGAAAGGAAGGTGATAATAATTATGTCATCGAAATGGCATTAGCGGGATTCGGTAAAGAGGATATCGAAGTAGAAGTTGCCGATAGCACCTTGTCAGTTCGTTCTACGAAGAAGCCTCTTAATGAGGATGTTGCTTCAAACGACGACACGGTTTATCGTGGAATTTCATATCGTAAGTTTGATCGGAAGTTTACTCTTGCAGAAGATGTAGTAGTAAAAACCGCCAAGCTTGAGAATGGTATGTTAATTCTTGAATTGGAACGTGTTGTTCCAGAAGCAAAGAAACCTCGACTAATTTTTGTCGCATAGGTTTTGGGGAGAGGGTACTTGACAAAAGGTGCCCTCTCCTTTATTATGGAGATATTATGGGAATAAAAACATTTGATAAATGGCCTGATGGCACCACTACAATAGATAAGGAACATTGGAGTTCTAACGAACCTGTTCCCGAAGAAAAACCATCCACAGATTTTCAAACTCCTGATCCAGAAGAACAAGGTAATAACTTAGGATTGAAGGTTGCAATTCGGCCTATCAATATGTTTAGTATTATGCGGGCAGAAATGCCATTAGAAATTGTTGATGAAATCAATCAACATATTGATGATAATATTTTACCCAATTCAAAAGATTATAGTGACGGTTTAGTAGGACAACTCAAAAATGATGAGAAGTCTTGCCAAGTTGATTTTCCTTTTGATGATGAAGTCGGTAAGATGTTCAAGCAGATACTTGACCAATGTGCAACTACATTTCTGCAAAATGCATTTCAGAGAGATGCAAACGCTGATGCTATCCAATGTTGGGTTAACTGTGCTTATAAGGGTGACTATAATCCTTATCATGACCACGGTGTACAAACTATGGCTGGGTTATCAGGTTTTCTCTGGACTAAGGTTCCAGAGTGTATTGCAGAGAAACCATCATCCGTACCTAACATCAACAATGCTAGTGGTGGTGTAGATGGGTTTACACACTTATGCTGGGGGCATAATAGCATCAGGGATATCCTTATGTTAAAACCACAGACAGAGGAATATGTTAAACCAGAAGTAGGGACTATGTTAATTTTTCCTAACTGGTTGAAGCATGCTGTAATGCCTTTCTATGGGGAAGGTGAACGTAGAAGTATCGCATTTAATTGGAATGTGCATGACACAGAAACAGAAATGCGTAAATATATGAGTGAACGTGAGGAAAAGCAATTTGACGATGCAATTGAAAAACGTAAATCAAACGATTGATTACAAATATGGTGAGGACAAAATTCTAGAAGAATTAAAGTCCTACATTGATGGAACTTATGACCAACATTATAGTCAGAACAAGTTCCAAGCAACAGAATTTATCATGGACAGTGGACATGGTGAAGGGTTTTGTATCGGTAACATAATGAAATATGCACAACGATACGGAAAAAAGAACGGATACAATAGAAGTGACTTGTTAAAAGTTGTACACTATGGTATAATGGCAATACATAATCATGATAGGAGTGACGTATGAAACTTAGTAATGGAACGGCGACGGTGTTGAAGAACTTTTCTACAATTAACCAGAACCTTGTGATAAAGGCGGGTAAAGAAATTAGTACAATGTCCGCTATGAAAAATATAGTAGCGAAGGCAACTGTGGAAGAAGCGTTTCCACAGGATTTTGCAATTTATGATTTGAATGAATTTCTTGCTGCACTATCTCTCTTTGAAAAACCTAACCTTGATTTTAAAAATGATTTCGTGGTTATCACAGAGGATGGTAGTAGCGGTAAGTTTCTTAATTATTGGTTTAGTGACCCATCAGTGGTTACTACACCAAAGAGTGATATTACCATGCCCGAAACTGAAGTAGATTTTACTCTAGATGGTAGAGTACTAACTGATGTGCAGAAAGCGGCAGCGGTAATCAGTGTTCCAGATATGTGTCTGGAAGCAATGTCTGTTGGTAAAGCAATCTTAAAGGTGACAGATAAAAAGAACTCTACTGCAAATGACTATGCAGTTGGTATTGATGTTACTAATGCAGATGGTAAGGATGTTCCTTACAAGTTCTGGTTTAAGGTTGAGAACTTGAAACTTCTGCCAGGTTCTTATAATGTGAATGTATCTTCTAAGAAGATTAGTTTCTTCAAGAATACAAAAGTTGATGTGGAATATTTTATTGCACTAGAACCCGAATCCGTTTATGATGAATAATGTGAGGACACTATATTATGGCAGACACTTTTCTATGGGTAGAGGAATATCGCCCACAGAACATTGATTCTTGTATTCTACCGAAATCGTTAAAGAAGACGTTTTCTGAATTTGTCCAACAGGACAATATTCCTAACATGATATTGTCTGGTGGAGCTGGAGTAGGTAAGACTACTGTTGCGAAAGCAATGCTTACCGAAATGGGTTCCACTTATATGATGATTAATGGTAGTGAAGAATCAGGTATTGATGTTCTACGAACCAAGATCAAGAACTTTGCATCTACTGTCTCTCTTGACGGTGGACGTAAATATCTTATTATAGATGAGGCAGATTATCTAAATCCTCAATCTACACAGCCAGCGCTTCGTGGGTTTATCGAAGAGTTCCACAAAAATTGTGGATTTATTCTTACATGCAATTATAAGAATAGGTTGATTGAACCGTTACGCTCACGTTGTCCACCAATAGAGTTTCAGATTCCTAATTCAGAGAAACCAAAACTTGCTGCATCATTCATGAAGCGAGTAGAGGAAATATTGAAGTTAGAAGAAATTGCATATGACAAACGTGTTATAGTAGAGGTCATCAATAAATACTTTCCAGATTGGCGTAGAGTATTAAACGAGTTACAGAGGTATTCTCCTTCTGGAACAATTGATGCTGGTATTCTTGTTGACATGGCACAAGTCAATATAAAAGAACTCATGCACGCCATGAAAGAAAAGGAGTTTACCAATGTTCGTAGATGGGTTGTTAATAACCTTGACAACGATCCTGTACGTCTTATGCGCCTTGTTTATGATAATATGTACAACCATGTGGATGGTTCTAGTATCCCCCATGTTGTTGTGGTGTTGGGTGAGTATCAATACAAAGCGGCGTTTGTTGCAGATCAAGAAATCAATATGTTAGCGTGTCTAACAGAAATTATGGCGAGGGCAAAATTCAAATGATATGTGATATTTTTGATGATGTATTAGAACCACACGTTGCAGAATTAATTCAAAATGAAATAAAAAAAGTACATTGGAAGTATGATTATAATTCTAATAAAGCGATAGGTATACAACCGCACTGGCATGTTTACTGTGGACAGAATAGTGATGAAGTATCTAAAAAAGGATATGACTATTTACTACCGATTTGGGATGCAGTTAATTACAAATACAAATTAGAAGAACAGTATAGTATAATTGGTTGGAAACGCTTATATATGAATTCACACACCTTTGGTGTTGAACCACATATGCATCGTGACGATGGTGACTTTACCATGATGTATTACCCACGAATGGATTGGAAACCAGAGTGGTTAGGTGGTACAGCAATTTGGGATAATGAAGGAAAAAATATAGATCGTTATTGTAGTTACATAGGTAATCGTGTCCTTATTTTCCCAGCACAAAACAATCATCAGGCAATGCCTGTTTCTAAATTTTGTTATGAATTACGTCCAGTTGTTGTATTCAAACTTTTTGTTGGTGATATGAATTTAGTAAAGGACCCTAACAGTGACAGACTCGACTTCTACAAAGATTGAGTATTTAAGAAGCTTAGGAAGTATGGATGTATCTCATTCGGGAGAAACATTGTATGAACATCTATTGGGTGTACAAAAAAACCTAAAAGATATGGGAGCTCCAGAATACTTACAGGATGCTGGATTGTTTCATTCTGTATATGGAACATCATCCTTCAAGCATCAATCTACAAATGATAGGGACAAAGTAAGGGAACTAATAGGTGAACAAGCAGAGGAAGTAGTGTTTATGTTTTGTTCCCTTGCCCAACCTAGGCAGAAAAATATTATTGCAATGGAACCATCTCAATTGAAAACAGACCTGCTAACACTTAATATAGCAAATCAAGATGAGATGGATGATAGGAGACAGAAGAAATTCGATGTATGAGTTAAAAGAATATCTCAAAGCAATTAATCAGACCAAAGAACCCCTTCTTGATGGAGAGGATGAAGAATGGACTAAGAAATATCCCCCGTTCATTGTAAATAAATGTGTAGCACCATTTCCAGACACTATATTGTTAGTAAATGAAATCAATCAACTACATCATGTAGATAAGAAACTTCAATTTGATTTTTTACTAAATAGTCTTAGAGCAAGAAGTAGATATGCTCCTTGGTTGAAGGCGAAGAAGTTAAAAGATATAGAGTATGTTAAAGAGTTTTATGGATATGGTAATGCTAAAGCAAAGTCCGCTCTTGATTTGCTCTCTGACGAAGAGCTTTCCGCCATAAAACAGAGATTAAATAAAGGTGGAAGAAATGGAAGAAGTTAATTGGAAGCAGGATAAAATGCTTGAAGTGGTTCTAAATGAACCAGATGACTTTTTGAAAGTTAGAGAGACCCTATCTCGTATTGGTGTAGCTTCCCGAAAAGAAAGAAAACTATTTCAATCCTGTCATATATTACATAAACAGGGTCGGTATTTTATTGTTCACTTCAAAGAATTGTTTGCACTAGATGGCAAACATGCTAATTTGACAGAGAATGATATCTTTCGCAGAAACACAATTGCGAAACTACTTTCGGATTGGGGGTTGGTACAGATCGTATCAACATTGCGAGAAGAAGAATTAGCGCCTCTAAGTCAAATCAAAGTATTATCCTTCAAAGAAAAAGATGAATGGACTTTAGAGACTAAGTATAATATAGGTAAGAAAAAAGAGGATTGACTTTTCTTACATAACTGTGGTACTATTATATTATGAGATTTTATACTAATGTTGTCCAGTGGGGCAATCAACTATTAGTTCGTGAGATTAATAATGGTGAGCGTAGAGATTTTCGTCTAAAGTACGAACCTACCCTATATGCGAAGGTACAAGAACGCACTCCCTATAAAACTCTCAAAGGTGATTTTTGCACACCCATCAAGCACACTTCTATTAAAAGTGCTAAAGAATGGGTTGGACAATACAAAAATCAACCAGACCTCATTTTCGGAAATACTCAATACGCATACACATATATGAATGAGTCGTATGCTGATCCTTGTCCTTGGGACAAAGATGATATTCTTATTGTCACAATTGATATTGAGGTTCAATGCGAGAATGGGTTTCCTAATCCCCATCAAGCTCAAGAAGAAATGTTATCTATTACTATGAAGAACCAACAATCCAAGAAGATTGTGGTTTGGGGTATTGGAGAATTTCAGAATGATAGGGATGATGTAACGTATATCAAATGTCAGACAGAGGTAGAACTTCTTAAAGAGTTTCTTGTGTTTTGGGAGAAACACTATCCTGATATTATTACAGGTTGGAATACAGAGTTCTTTGATATTCCATACATCTGCAATCGTATTAAGAATCTATTTGGTGAGGATGAATTAAAACGTCTGTCACCTTGGAACAGTGTCCAGATGCGTGAAGTCTACCAGATGGGTAGACAGCACCAAACCTATTCTATTATGGGTATCACTGGATTGGATTACTATGATCTGTATCGTAAGTTTACTTATACTAATCAGGAACGATACACTCTAGATCACATTGCGTTTGTAGAACTTGGTGAACGTAAAGAAGGTAATCCACATGAAACATTTCGTGAATGGTATACGAAAGATTATCAATCGTTCCTAGAATATAACATCACTGACGTTGAGCTTGTTGATAAACTAGAAGACAAGATGCGACTGATTGAACTGTGTTTGACTATGGCATATGATGCAAAGGTAAACTTTGTAGATGTGTTAGGTACAGTACGGTATTGGGATATTCTTATTCACAATTATTTGTTGAAGAAGAATGTGGTTATCCCACAGAAGAAAGACGGCGAAGAAAAGTATGGAAAGTTTGAGGGTGCATATGTAAAAGATCCTCAAGTTGGTATGCACAAGTGGGTTATGTCTTTTGACTTAAATTCACTTTATCCTCACCTTATCATGCAGTATAATATTTCACCAGAGACTTTGGTTAATGGTGGAAGTAAACCAGTAGATGGTATGGTAGACAAGTTGCTTAATGGAAAAGCAAAGAATGATACAGAGTATTGTATGACCCCCAATGGTGCATTTTTCAGAAAGGATATCAGAGGGTTTTTACCAGAGTTAATGGAGACAATGTATAATGATCGAGTCAAGTATAAAAGACTTACACTTGAAGCTAAGCAGGAGTTTGAGGACACTGGAAATAAAGATATCCTCAAAAAGATTTCACGATATAACAACATCCAAATGGCGAAGAAGATTTCACTTAATTCTGCTTATGGCGCAATTGGTAATAATTTCTTTCGCTATTTTGACCTGCTGGTTGCTACAGCAATCACTACATCTGGTCAATTATCTATTCGGTGGATTGAAAAAAGTCTTAACATATATCTCAACAAATTGCTTGGGACGAAGAAGGTCGATTATGTCATCGCTTCAGACACCGATTCGGTTTACATCACTTTTGACAAGTTGGTTGATAGCGTGTTTGAAGACGGAACGGAAACTTCAAAAATTGTCAATTTCTTGGATAAGGTTGCAACAGAGAAGCTGGAACCTTTTATTGATAACTCTTATACGGTTCTTGCTAAGACGATGAACGCTTACGAGCAGAAGATGGAGATGGGTAGGGAAGCGATTGCAGACAAAGGTATCTGGACTGCAAAGAAACGATATATCCTAAACGTCTATGACATGGAAGGTGTTCGGTTCAAAGAACCTAACCTCAAGATCATGGGCATTGAAGCAGTCAAGTCATCTACCCCTGCTCCATGTAGAGAGAAGATTAAAGAAGCTCTCAAGATTATTATGGACGGTGATAGTAAACAATTGAACAACTTCATACAGGAATTTCGTGAAGAGTTTATGGAGTTACCACCAGAAGATATTGCATACCCTCGTAGTTGTAATGGTATTCGTAGGTGGAGTGGAGAGTCACAGTTATTTAAGAAGGGTGCTCCCATCCATGTCAAGGGAGCTATCCTCTATAATTATTTGTTGAAACAAAACAAATTACAGGACAAGTACCCCGTGATACAAAATGGCGATAAAATCAGGTTCTTGCATCTTAAGCAACCAAATATATTTCAAGCATCTGCCTTTTCTTTCATAACTTCTATGCCAAGGGAACTTGACATTTATGGTAAAATAGACTATGATACACAATTCGATAAGAGTTTTGTTGAACCTCTGAAGTTTATTACTGATAAGATTAACTGGTGGATAGATAACTCATACGGCACTCAAGGAACCCTAGATGGTTTTTTCTGATAATTTTACTAAAGCATTACAGACTTTCATGACTGCATATGGAATGAAAGAGTCAGATACAAATGGTAGAGCAATCAGTGCCTATGGTAATGCTCTTCCAATGTATACTTATCCATGTACAGAATATCTTATGAGTATAGATTGGGTAGGTGCAGATGTTTTTGAATATGGTGGTGGAAATAGTACAGATTTTTGGTTAGATCAGGGATGTAATGTCACGGTAGTCGAACATAATAAAGAGTGGGCAGAAAAGATAAATGATAAAGCAAATGTAATTTTTGAAGATGACATGGAGAAATTTGTGAATACTCCATTGGATCAAGGAAAAAAGTTTGATGTTATTGTCATTGATGGTGGGGCCGGACTTGGTGCAAGATTTGATTGTGTAGAACCATCCTTACATATGATTAAAAGAAAAGGAATGATTATCCTTGATAGTAGTGAATGGCATATAAATACTGCTAGAGAGTTAAATAAACAACACCAATTTATACCAGTTAATTTCAATGGATTTATGCCATTACTTAATACCACAACATCAACAACCTGTTATATTAGCAGAGAGTTTTACAGAGAAACGAAAAAGATAGATCCTATTGGTGGTACTATTGTTGACTTTGAACCGTCACTTGTTGACAAATCTATGAAAGGGTAGATATGAGTGAAAAATTTATAAAGGTTTACGATGATTTTATACCTGATAATATTTGTGATGTATTCGTTAGAAAGTATGAAGAAACTTTAGAAAATGATGGTGAGCGTGTAGAAAAAGAAAGTCTGTGTTATAGATATACCCGTGATGATGGACATAAAATTTGTGGTAATTGTAATTGTCGTAGAATGAATCCTCATTCATTTGATACCTTCCAAGGCATGAATGAATATGCGATAGATGAATTTCTTAATATACTGACACGTTACAAAGAAGACTGTGGTTTTCATAAAAACCAATGGCCAGCAGAGTTTGGTTATGAAGAATTAAGAATGAAAAGATTTCTTTGCGATACAGATGAAAAATTTGGATTGCACGCTGATATAGTCAATCTAGATGGTGCAAAAAGATTTCTTGGTATGTTAATATATTTGAATGATGATTTTGATGGTGGAGAAACTATCTTCCCACAATTTGATATATCAATTAAACCTAAGAAGGGACGTATAATTATATTTCCTCCATTCTGGACTTACATGCATCATGGTGCTGTTAGTACAAATGGGTTTGCTAAATATTTCTTGATGACTTTTTTGAATTACCTTCCTGAGACACAAGGACATGGTATGCCTGAAACGGATTGATAATGGACGATATTGATAAATTATATGATGTATTAAAAGCAAGTGCAGATAGTACAGGACTTCCTGTTCTAAACTCTTCACAGTTTATTGCTCTTACAGAAGAATATGGTAAGGAGAAGTTTCGTACATGTCTTGCAGATTATATCACCAAAGAGAAACCCCCATATCCTTTAAAGAAATTTAATCAAGAGAAGGTTGTAAGAAACTTTCACAAACTTAAACAGGCGGATTGGACTAAATTTATCATGTCCTCTGACAAAGAGGTTATAGAAAAGTATGACGATTATAAGTATTCATATAGTGAATACGGATTAGGAGTTATAGATGGTCCCAGTACATTTAGTTACTGTGCTGATTCCTTTATGAACGATTTAAGAATGTCCTGTGGTTCATATGGGTTCAAGTCACCAGTACAACGGTGGAACGATGGAGATAATATATGGGGTGCGTTAGGACCTATTTGGAGAGGTGTTAACGATACTCAAGAACTAAGCAGAGATGTGTATACTATGAGTTTTCGCTTAGGTACATATATTGCCACACAGTTCAAACCTATTGTTGCAAAAACAATTTATGAAATGTCCAATGCAAAAACTGTACTGGATACTTCTATGGGTTGGGGTGATAGACTTACTGCCTTCTATGCGTCTAATGCAACACACTACATAGGTTGCGATCCTAATCCTAATACTTATGAACGATATCATGATATGATAAAGTTCTATGATACGTTAACAGGTGGTAAAAAAACTGTACAGATATATCGGTGTGGTGCAGAAGATTTACCTTGGGAAGATATTAAAAATGTGGATTGTGCATTTACCTCACCACCATACTTTTCAACCGAGCGCTACAATGAGGGTGGTGAATTTGAAGAAGATCAATCATGGAGTAAATTCTCAACATACGAAATGTGGAGAGACTTCTTTTACCTACCAGTGGCACATAAGAGTTTTGAATCTCTAAGTGATAACGGTGTGCTAATGGTAAATATTCTCGATCCAAAAATCAAAGGAAAACGCTATAGGAGTGGCGATGAACTCGTAGATTCTATGAAGGATGATTTCATGGGACAAGTTGGTATGCGTATTATGCAACGTCCACAAGGTAAGTCTGTTTTTTCCGATGACGATGGCAAATTCGATAAAGATAAAATGAATGAGTTTATGAAGAAGGTTTATATGGAAAATATTTGGTACTTTGGTAAGAACAAAAATTTTGATATTATGTTACCAACCAAACGTGGAACACTTGAGGATTTCTTTTAATGGATCTAAATGACTTAACACCTATAGATGAGTATAGTGGTATCCTCTATAAGAGAGATGACTTGTATGCTCCCTATGGAGACAACTTTGTATCAGGTGGTAAGGTAAGACAATGCCGTGATTTGATATTGTCAAACATGAAACACATACAGGAGAATTGTGATAACACAATTGCGACTGCGGCATCTATTGCATCACCACAGTCTGTCATTGTATCCAGAGTTGCGAAAGAGTTTGGTATGAAGTCCATCATTGGATTTGGTAACACCACAATAGAAAAGGCAAAGAAACAAAAGGCAATGTTGTGGTGCGAAGAGATGGGTTCAGAGTTAGTAGTACTAAGTGAGAGTCAGGGTTTCAACAATGTACTATACGCTAACCTTGATAAGTTGCAAGAAGAAAGAAAGTTTTTCAAAGTTCTGTTTGGTTACGCTGTAACAAATAACAGGAGTTCGATTATCGGTAGGATTGCAGAACAGGTTCAGAATGTTGAGTGTGATACGTTATATGTTCCTCTTGGAAGTGGAATGACATTTACTGGTATTCTAGAGGGAGTTAAACAGTACAATAAAAAGTTTAGGGTTGTAGCATTACAACCATTTGGTTACGATAGAAGGAAAGAGATACATTGTAATTTGTCGCAAATGACTTGGGAATATGATTATGAGTATCACATGGGGGATTATCCATACCACAAATTACATAAGGTAGATGCTGGTTTTGATATGGATATGATCTATGAGTCAAAGGCATGGGAAATGATGAAGGAACAAATCAACATTTTTGAAAAGTCTTGTTTCTGGATTATAGGAAACAGTAATTCTATTCGTTAGGAGAAGGAGATGAATTGGATGTATTATCATACTAATGCAAATAAAGTAAGACAATTTATGGAAGCGTTTGAACAAGAGGTCAAGAAGAAACCCGAATGGCCTGATGAGGATACAGTCAATTTACGAATTGATTTAATTGAAGAAGAATATAATGAATTGAAGCAGGCAGTCTATTCATACAATGGTTCTATGACAGACGTTGCTGATGCTTTGGGTGACATGCTCTATGTAGTTTACGGTATGGCACATGCATTTGGTTTAGATATAGACCAATGCTTTAGAGAAGTTCATGTTTCAAACATGAGCAAATTAGGTGAAGATGGTAAACCCATTTATAGAGAAGACGGTAAAGTAATTAAAGGCCCTCACTATAAACCCCCTAATTTAGAACAGTACACAAAAGGAGATTGAGTTGGGGTACAATGAAAATTATTGGAGAACGCTTGGTAAGATGGTAGGTATGCGAGTTCTGTATACTTGCATACATATATTTAACACATACATGATAACAGGAAGTTTAATGGCTGGATTGAAGGTAGCAGGACTTGCATTTTTTGTAAATCCAGTTATCTATTGGGTACATGAACGTGCATGGAACTCATGGCAGTGGGGTAGATTTTTAGCAAATAGTAAACGTAAATTTACCGAAGGATTTGGACGCAGCATTGGTAAGGATGTGACATGGAGAGTTGTAATTTCTATTTCAAACTTTGCCCTTCCTTATTTTGTTACAGGTAATTTCGGTGATGCACTCGCAATCTTTGGATTTGCAACTTTAGTAAACATGACAATCTACTTTGTTTATGAACGAGTTTGGAATTTCTTTGGTTGGGGTAGACAAATTAAGGAGACATAATGTACACATATAGCGCAACTATTTTAAGAGTGGTTGATGGAGACACAGTAGATGTTGATATCGATCTTGGTTTTGATATGACGTTGAAGAAACAACGTATCCGATTGTATGGTGTGGACACACCAGAGAGTCGGACAAGAGACTTGGTAGAAAAGAAGCATGGGTTTGCTGCAAAAGAATTTGTGCAGTCCTATCTTCCTGTAGGAACAAGGCAGACATTGAAAACTAAGTTGGATGATCGTGGTAAGTTCGGACGTATTCTAGGTGAGTTCGTTGCATTTGATACCGCTAATGATAGGGAGTCAACAGTGAATCAATTGTTGATTGATAACTATCACGGTGTTGCATACTACGGACAATCTAAAGATGAAATTGAAGAAGGACATCTGGAAAATAGAAAGAAGGTAAAACTATGAGTGATTTTCTAAAGAATGTAGTTAAGGATGTAGGTAATGAATATGCATCTCTGGTAGAAGATGGAGTAGAAGCGGGTGATGTTGATTCATTCATAGATACTGGATCATACATTTTCAATGCACTATTGTCTGGTACAATATACGGTGGTTTGCCTGCAAATAAAATCACTGCACTTGCCGGCGAAAGTGCAACTGGTAAAACCTACTTTCTTATGGGAATAGTCAAGAACTTTCTTGACCAGAATCCAGATGGTGGTGTAGTATACTTTGAAAGTGAATCTGCATTGACAAAGGACTTGATTGTTAAACGTGGGATCGACCCTAAACGGATGGTAATCATGCCTGTCACTACAGTACAGGAGTTTCGTACACAATCATTGAAGGTTCTTGACTCATATCTTACACAGGATGAATCAGATAGGAAGCCATTGTTCCTTGCACTTGATAGTTTGGGTATGTTGTCTACTACGAAAGAGGTAGAAGATACATCTGAAGGTAAAGAGACAAGGGATATGACACGAGCACAAGTACTTAAAGCAGCATTTCGTGTGTTGACATTGAAACTTGGTCGTGCTAAGGTTCCTATGGTTATCACTAATCATACCTATGATGTTGTAGGTTCCATGTTCCCCACGAAAGAAATGGGTGGTGGTTCTGGATTGAAGTATGCAGCGTCATCTATCGTATACCTATCCAAGAAGAAGGAAAAGGATGGTACAGAGGTTGTTGGTAATATCATTCACTGTAAAAACCATAAGTCTCGTTTGACTGTAGAGAATAAAATGGTTGATGTTCGTCTGATGTATGAACGTGGATTGGACAGGTACTACGGATTACTTGACCTTGCACTGAAACATGGTGTGTTCAAGTCAGTGAGTACTCGTATTGAATTACCTGATGGTACAAAAACATTTGGTAAGACAATCAATAATGATCCAAAGAAGTTCTTTACAGAAGAAGTTATGGAACAGTTGAATGAAATTGCTGGAAAGGAATTTCTATATGGGTGAAGCCAAAAGAAAGGCTGAAAGTATCAAGAACAAGTATCAGTATGTAACTGATCCTGAGGGCAAAACTCAAGCGATTGGTATTACAGATAACTCAAAATATGACGGTGTTGTATACCGCTATGGAAAAGTTACTTTTGGTGAAGAAACTGAAAAAGGGAACTTGCCTTTTCGATTTGAGTATGATATATTAGACCCTAGAAAATTACAACAAGAAGATTTTGGGGATGAATTCTTTAATCTGATTGGTGATATATTGGTCGATATAATAGATGATAAAATAGAGGATCAGCAACTTGGTTACAACGATTGAACGTACTGCATTAACACAACTCGTAAACAATGAACAATACGCAAGAAAAGTATTACCTTTTCTCAAGGGAGATTACTTTGCAGATCGTGTGGAGCGTACAGTCTATGAAGAGATTGCTAAGTTTGTGGATCGTTACAATAAAATTCCCACACAAACTGCTCTAGAGATTGAGGTACAAAGTAGAAAAGATTTGAATGGAGATGACTTTGCAAAGGTAGTGGAAGTCATTAAAAACTTAGAACCAACTGATGTGGATTTCGATTTTCTGGTCAATACAACGGAGCAGTTTTGTAAGGATCGTGCCGTCTATAATGCCATAATAGAGGGTATCAGTATCATAGATGGTAAGTCCAAGAATAAAACGCCCGATGCAATTCCTAGTATCCTTACAGATGCACTTGCAGTGGGGTTTGACAACAGGGTAGGACATGATTACCTCGTTGATTCCGAATCTCGTTACGATTATTATCACCAGACTGTTGACAAAATTCCATTTGATCTGGAGTTCTTCAACAAGATTACGAAGGGTGGACTTCCACCTAAGACACTAAATATTGCTCTCGCCGGCACTGGAGTCGGCAAAAGTTTGTTCATGTGTCACGTTGCAGCGAACTGTCTGTCACAAGGTAAGAATGTTTTGTACATCACCCTAGAGATGGCAGAAGAAAGAATTGCAGAACGCATTGATGCAAACTTGATGAACATTTCTATGGAAGATTTGCATGATCTACCTAAACAAATGTTTGAGAGTAAGATAGATAAGATTATTAAGTCTACTTCTGGTAAACTAATTGTCAAAGAGTATCCAACAGCATCTGCTCATTCTGCACACTTTAGAGGACTTATCAAAGAACTCGCAATTAAGAAGACGTTCAAACCTGATATTATCTTTGTGGATTATCTGAACATTTGTGCGTCTAGTAGAATGAAAGGATTAGGCGGTGCGATCAACAGTTATTCATATATTAAGTCAGTCGCAGAGGAACTTAGAGGACTGGCGGTTGAAACAAATGTTCCAATTATGTCGGCAACACAAACCACTCGATCAGGTTTCGTTTCTACGGATATTGGTCTTGAAGATACGAGTGAAAGTTTTGGTTTGCCTGCGACTGCCGATTTCATGTTTGCACTTATTAGTAATGAAGAGCTCGATGAACTCAACCAAATCGCAGTCAAGCAACTCAAGAACCGATACAATGACCCAACCATGAACAAACGATTTGTCCTTGGTATTGACAGAGCGAAGATGAGACTGTTTGATGTAGATGCATCAGAGCAGACTGATATAGTTGATAGCGGACAGGTTGAGGATGTAGTTGTGTTCGATAAGACTGAATTTAACAACAAATATGACGATTTTAAAGTATAAAAAATCAAAAAAAATAAAAGATCCTTCAATATCAATAACTTATAAAAAATTATTTTCTTGACATTATATGACCTATATGGTATTATATAAACATGATGAAGAGAGATGATGATTACCGCCTTCACAACGCATGGACAGCGAAGTCCAATTATAAAAACATGAAAGATTGGGAAGAAAAGTTCGATGTTTGGACTGAGTATGAGGACGGTACAGACGTATTTAATAAGTGGGATACCTTTCCAGAGAGCCGGAAGACCATTATCGCTGGTGATTTTTGGTACAAAGTAACTCGTTCATTGTTCATCAATAGCGGATTGATTTCCGAAGGTGCAATGTCTGGAAAGAAAAAGACTCCTGACCATTTTGTATCTCCCCGAATGTGGTATCGTGCAATGATGAGTACCCCTGATATTCGTGAGGAAATGAAAAACAACAAGGTAAAATATGCAGAGTCATACCTTAATCTGCATACTATTGTGAAGGTAACGAAAGCTGAAAATAGTGAAGTTCGCTATAAAAATCGCAACCATGAACTTACAATTCCAGAATTGACTGTAGATAAGTACAAGAAATTTCGGTGGTTTAATGGTGAAACTGGTAATTTTATTACAGAGGGAACTTTCCCGCTAGAAAATTTGATACCAGATTGGTTTACGGAATACGAGAAAACACTACTAGTAGAGAATGTATAATGGTAATACGACCCCCTGAGAAAAATGAAAACCTTCCTAAGTCGAAGGGTATGCGAATTGTAGGTATTATTGATGCTTTTGAGTACAATAAGTATCTTGAGGGTATTGAAGCTTCGGATTGGGGAAATGATGTTCGTTCTGAATTGTACGATACTCCTAAGACGGTATCAAAGTTTATGACTGCTATCAAAGAGGGTACTTATCTTCCTAAAATTTACATGGGACCTACCATGTCTGAAACTGGAAAGATGAAGAATGGGGTTTCGATGTACGCCCTTGAAACTGGATGGCATCGTGTCACTGCTCATATTGGTAGCAAGATTGATACTATGTATTTCGTAGTAGTAGAGTTTTTTGACTTTGAAGGTAAGTCTGCTGCTTATTGGCGGGGTGTGTGGAAAGCACTTGAGAACAAGGAAAATACAGAGGTAATCAAGAACACTCGTAAGGGTAAGGATCTTCCTAACAAGATTATCAAGATGATTGATGAGAAGACTATTCCTTCTGTCAAGAAAGATCTCAAGAAAAATATTATTAAAGCTCTTGACGATATGGGTGCTACGGATGCAGAAAAGAATAAAGCACTTCCTATCATCTGGTCTGAAATGGGGATTAAAAAGGAAGTAGCTGTTCCTTATACTGATCGGGAACGGAACAACCTCGTTGCAAAAGAAAAAGAAGAGAACCCAAATGTACGGGTAGAAAAGATTACTTTTGAAGATGGATCGGAAGACTATGAAGCCCGTAACGGACTCAAGATGATAAAGAACATTATCAAGAACCCTTCTGTTCTTGCTACTGCATCTAAGTATATCGGGTATTTCAACTCTGGTGATGTGGATGAACACAAGAAGATTCGGAAGTTGAAGCTAGGTGCTATTGGACGGATGCTTGATGCGATTGAATCTGCTGGACTTGCTATCAACGCTGCAAAGAAGAATGGTACGTTTGTATATCCCGAAGAAGTATTTTTCCCTACTATCTATGGTGAAGATGCAGAATATACTAAAACTGGTAAACTTCCTACAAAATAATACTTGACATTAAAACTCTCCTATAGTATAAATATGTAGTAACTATTTGTGCAAATGGGAGAGTTTTTGATGGCATCGCTATCTCGTAACGATATGAGAAAGGAAGCAGCTAACGGGCCATATGCAGGCACGAAGCGACCTGATATATTCGTTAAGAAAATCAAAGACGGAAAATCCTTTATAATAGGTAAGACTAAAACTGGAACTAAAGTATCTGGTATAGAATGGGATCCAGTTGGTGAAGTTTTGGTTTGGGTAAACGCTCAGAAAAAACAAGGTTCCAGCAAGTTTAGTCAAGTCTTCAAGGATGCAGATTTTGGTGGTGGTGCTGGTTCTGGTGGTGGTGCAGATGATACCAAATATACTGAATCCCTACAGTGTTATTACTGCGCTTATGTATTCAACAAATCAAAAAGAAAAATAACATCCATAACAGATAAAGAATTAGAGAGTGTATCTAGTTATACTGATACCACTATGTCTCTGAAAGAATGTTTGTCATCTGGACCTAAAGATTGGCGAGATGATGAACATGATGTTTATCTAAAAACTGCAAATAAACTATGGGAAAAATTCGGTAGTAAGGTTTCTGGATCTGTATATTTTCATAGAGGTTCTACCTTTATGGATAATGTATACAAAGCAAAAAAGAAATGTCAGGACATAGATAAATCGTTAGATAATCCACAAGCGCCTGGTTCTTTTTCACACGATAAATGGAACCCTGGCGATATCTGGATGACTACCTTTTCATCTTCAGAAAAACCTCTGGATGAATTTACTTCTAGTTGGGGTGAACTCAATAAGAAAGTAGCAGAGTTAGCGGGTGCTACTGGTGGGAGTACAAAACTTTTAGGAATATCTCTCAAGAAAATAGGTAAAGTTGCAGCAAAATTTCAAGAATATAAAAAACCAAATGGAGTAGAAAAGAAAGAGTATACCTTTAGGGGTTATAAATATGGTAAGACAGGTGATTTCTTTTCGTCACAGGATATCTATTTTGAAACATCAGCAGATGATATTCAATTTAGAACATTCGGTGGTGATACATCATGGCAGGGAGAGATAAAAGGAAGCTCTGCTGCAGCTGGAAAGATTGGTGGTGGTAATGTTGATTTTTATACTAACCAAATTATGAAGAAAAAGTTTCTTCCTACTGGTGGAGAAGATGTATTGTTTCGGGAAACCAGAGAAAATGATTTCCCACAAAAGTTATATGAAATGTATAAAAAACATAATGGTGGACAGTTAAAAACAAGAAACTTGATGGATTACGATGTATTTTTAGCGAACTATAATAATACAAATAAAAATTGGAAACATAGTAAAATTGTTTGTATGAAATTTTTAGATGTAATTCAGAGCGCAACGAATACACAACAAAATGACTTTGTGAATTTATGTTATTTGTATGGATCGTCTGACACAGAACAGTCTAGTTATTTTGTAAAGGTATACTAATGATGACATTTAAAGATATGCTCAGTGAGAGCAAAGCAGGAAAAAACTTACACCTAGAACATCTAGAAGATGAGATAATCAACTTCGGTGTTGAGGGTGGTAGAGCTGCGATTAACTTCCTACGCTCACTAAGAGATATGTTAGCGGGTGCTGCTCGTTCTAGTGTAAACATGACGGTCAAGTGGGACGGTGCGCCGGCAATCTTTTGCGGTATAGACCCAGCAGATAATAAGTTTTTCGTTGCAAAGAAATCAGTCTTTAATAAAGAGCCGAAATTATACAAATCAAATGCAGAGATAGATGACGATTTGTCAGGTACACTTAATTCAAAGTTCAAGGTTGCTCTCGCAGAATTATCAAAGTTAGGTATTAAAAATGTACTCCAAGGCGACCTTATGTTTACGGACGATATCGAAAGTGATAATATTGACGGTGTTGATTATCACACCTTTCAACCAAATACAATTGTCTATGCCGTCCCAAAAGGGAGTGATTTGGGAAAGAAAATCAATAAAGCAAAGATTGGAATTGTATTCCACACCACATATACAGGTGATGAATTACAGTCCATGAAAGCATCATTCGGTGCAGATATATCTAAACTAACTAACCCTTCTAGTGTATGGATGGATGATGCAACATACAAGGACGTAACAGGTAAAGCAGTATTTACTAAAGATGAAACCGCAACTATAACTAAAGCTCTTTCAAATACAGGTAAGACATTCCAACGAATCAATGCAAACAAACTCCGTTCATTCCTTAAATTACAGGACAGTATGACAGGTACAATGGCTGGTGCATCCCTTAAAACATATAATAATAGTAAGGTTCGTGCTGGTGAACTGATAAAAAATCCTGCTGCACATGCAAAGGGATACGAGAAATGGGTGTTCGATTCGATCCAGAAACAGATTGATAAAGCAAAATCATCCAAGGGGAAAGAAAAATATCAGAAAGTTCAAAAAGAATATGTACGAGAAGTAAAGAAACATACTGCTAATTTGAAAGAAATTATCACGTTCCAGAACTATCTGGTTGACGCAAAAATGCAAATCGTGAAAAAACTAAATAGTGTTAGACAGTTAACAAACACCTTTATTCGTACTAGTAATGGGTATAAAGTGACTAATCCAGAAGGTTTTGTTGCAATTGATAGAGTATCTGGTGGAGCTGTTAAACTTGTAGACCGTATGGAGTTCTCGTTTAACAACTTTACTGCTATAAAGGCATGGGACAAATGAAGAGTTTTAGTAACCTTTATGAGAAGACCACTTCTGTTATTCAACGTAGGAAGATGTCTCGCCGTATGGCTCGTCTTCAAAAATCCTCATCCTTTCAATTCAAAAAGAAAAAAGCAGCACTCAAGATGCGTAATCCTGCCAAGTTACATCAACTGGCACGGAAAAAATTAATCCAAAAGTATAGAGATAAATTCTATCCCGGCTACAATGATATGTCTATTCAACAGAGAGTTAAGGTTGACCAGAAAATCATGCAAAAATATGGTCCTAAGATAGATAAACTTTCTAAAAGAATGGCAATGAAGTTAAAGGGTGAAGAAGGTAAGAGGATGCAGAAAGCCAGAGAGAGGTTAAAATCATGAGATTTGGTTTCAAAGACTTGATGATAGAAGGTTCTGGTTTGGTTGTTGTCAGTTTCGGCCGCTTCAACCCGCCTACTATCGGCCATGAAAAGGTAATCGAAAAGGTTAAGTCTGTTGCTGGTACTGCACCATTTAGGGTATACCCTTCTCATACAGTCGGTGCTAAAGACCCTCTACCACATGCAAAGAAGGTCGCATATATGCGTAAGATGTTCCCCAAGTATAAGAAGAACATCGTTGCAGATAAGGATGCAAAAACCATTATTCATATCGCAGAGAAGTTGTATAAAGAAGGTTATGATGAGATGGTTATGGTTGCTGGTAGTGATAGGATTAGAGAGTTTGATACACTCCTACAACGATATAACGGTAAACCTGATCGTAAGGGAAAGGTTATCTTTGATTTCAAAAGTATCAAAGTCGTAAATGCTGGTGAAAGAGATCCCGATGCCGAAGGCGTAACGGGTATGAGCGCCTCCAAGATGAGAGCAGCCGCTTCGGACAGTGACTTTGATTCTTTTAAGAATGGTATTCCAAATACTCTGAATGATAGAGACAAGAAGAAACTATACCTTGATGTTCGTAAACACATGGGTATTCGTGAATCAAAAGAGATGGGTGAACTGACAGATTTTGAGTCCATGAGGGATGCATATCTGACAGGACAGGTTTGGAAAATAGATGATGTCGTAGAAGCGAATGGACATACTGGTAAGGTAATCAATCGTGGTACAAACTACCTCTCGTTTGTCGATGAGAATGGTAAGGTACATAAGACTTGGTTACATGATATTGTTGGAGTAGGTTCTATGACTGCACCAACAGGACAAATTTTTGCATTAAAGTCTGAAGCAAAGATGACTTTTGGAACTAAAAGAATTCCTGCCGCTATGAAGAAAAAAGGTATGTCTAAAATTAAGACAAAAGGTCTGAATAAAGATAAATCTTCTGCTGCATATATTGGAAAAAAGAAAACTGAAGAAACTCTACCTCAACAATTTGATGAAAACTGGTGGAATGATCTTGTTAGTAAAATGAGTCAGATCAGACATCCTAAAGGTTGGGATAAACTTGTCAAGACATATACTGACGGTATGAAAGATAAAGAACATCGTAAGCATCCATCTGCATGGGCTGGAGATGTTGCGAGACAAGTTAATGCGCCAGGTGTAGACGGTAGACACCTTGTAAAATACATTAATCGTCTGGTTTCTCAAGGAAAGTTACCAAAAGAATTACGAGCACAGTATGAGGAAAAGGAACAACTAACCTTTGCTAACTTAGTTAAAGAGATAAATAGTAAAGAAACACTCAATGAATGGGGTGAGATAGAAGAAGCCGCAGAGTATCAGGGTAAGAAAGTTACACTAAACAAACCATTCTATACACCAGATGGACCTAAGAAGTCAGCTGTGTATGTGAAAAATGAAAAGGGAACGGTAGTCATAGTACGGTTCGGAGATCCGAATATGGAAATTAAAGCAGACAATCCCGAGCGAAGAAAATCATTTCGTGCGAGACATAACTGCGATAGTCCCGGCCCCAAGTGGAAAGCTAAATATTGGTCATGTAAAGCATGGTAAAAAGGGAAAAATAAAATGACAAACTATAGAGAAAGCATGTCCCAGACTCTTGAATACATGGCAATTGTTCGGGAGCGTAAGATACTAGAAAGAGAATTAACTGATACGGAACTTAAACGCCGTGAAGAAATTGCGAAGGAACTGCCCGACTCTGATTTCAAATCTCGCTATGGTGAGAAGTGGATGGAAGTCAAGATGGCAACCGCAACCAAAATGGCGAAGAAAGAATCCGTAGAACAGGAAAGAGATGATCTAATTGAAGCGGGTGGATTAAGTCCTGCTATGATTAGTAAACTCAAAAAAGCATATTCTGGTCTCAAGAAAGTCGATCCAACATCTCCTGCTGGTAAGAAGATGACACAGATGATGGATAAGATGAATAAAGAACAATTAGTTGCCCTTGTGAAAGCAGATATTAATTTTATTTCCCTTCTTGCTGTCAACCGTCTTATTCGTATGGGTATGAATGCCGCTCAAATTCGTAAACTCAAAGAAGAACAGAAAGAGTTTACTGAAATGCTTGAGCGTTGGGAATTGGAAGAAGGAAAACCCGGCCTATGGGATAACATTCATAAGAAAAGAAAAGAAGGTCGTCCTATGAGAAAGAAGGGTGAGAAGGGTGCCCCCACAGACCAAGATTTTAAAGATTCACAAGAAGAAGTTGCAGTTGATGAAAAGAAAGATAGTTACGAACTCTATCACAAAGACTTTTCTTCTGCAATGCAACATGCATACGCTCATGCAAAGAGAATGTATGGTATTTCTATTGATCCTAAAGAGATTGATGACAAGGTTGCAACAGGACCAAGGAAGCCTGGTAGTGGTAAGACTAACAAGTATCGACTCAAAGGTGACAAGGGTGCTATCCAAGTTCAAGTATACAACAAGGGTGGTTCAAAACCATACGAGTTGAACATGTACAAAGAAGAAGTTGAAGTTGATGAGGCGAAGCGCCAGCGCCATCCGTCTGGTCTTAGAAATATTTCCAAAGGTACATTTCCAACTAAGGGTGTTAAAGTGCATCCCCGTCCAGCAAAAGGGAAGTCTAAGAAACCTGTGCCTGCTGGTGGGAAATCTAAAAAGGAAGAAGTTGATCTTGACGAGAGTGTTATCGACAAGGTAAAAGAGATTGATAGAAAGAAATCTGCTAAAAAGATTGATGGTGTTATGGTTGATTCTTTTACTGCATCTGCAATTTCGCAAATCTATGACAAGGTAAGTGATGCAAATAAGAAAAAGATGGACAAGTTACCCATCAAGAAACTTGCTGATCTGGCCATGAAATTCATCAAACATGGTGAGGAGTTCGTTCCAGAAGAAGTTGAACTTGATGAAGCAATTGCTATGACTGATGAAGACCTCACCAACATGTATCATGCGACTATTAAGATGATGAAAAGAGGTATGTCTCAAAAACAAGCACTCAATAAACAAGCTAAAGATGTGGGTGCAACGAGAAAAGAGACTGCTAAAGTTAAGCAGATGCTTGACAAGGCCGGGTTCAAAGAAGAAGTTGACCTTGATGAGAAGGTAATCAGTCTCGCCAAAGGTATGGGTAAAGAAGTAGTCAACGATGGTGGTGAAATCAAGTTGATGAAAGGTGGTAAGGTTATTTCTAGTGGTGACTATGACAGAGGTGCCGGTGTATTCTTCATGAATGTGAAGGGTAAGAAGGGACAAGTCTCGTTCAAAGAACCAAAAGATATCCTTGGTATTAAAGAAGCATGGGAAATTGGTACAGACGAATACCGTAAGTACCTTGAAACTCTAACACCGATGGAAGGTGCTCGTAGGGATGCATACCGTGATATGAAAAAGTCTGGTGAACTGGACAGGAAAGATGATGAAGATGATGTTCGTGCAACCAAGGATGATCGTAAAGCTGCCAACAAGAATATTTTGCAACAGTTAAAGAAAACTATTGATACCAAAGGAAAGTCTGATATAGAATTCCTTGATAAGAAAAAGAACAAAGTACCATATAAGGTTGCAGTAGAAGTAATTAAGAAGTATATGGGAATGAGAAGGTCTACTGATAAATTGAAGTTTCAGCAGAAAGTTGCAAAGTCCTACAAGGATATGCTCGCTGCACTTAAAGAGAATTATGAACTTCCAAAGACTCACAAAGAGACAATTCTAGACAGGATTGACACCAAGATACAGGAGAGAAAAAATGGGTAAAAAATACCTTGATACAAAAGGTGGTACGCTTGAGTCATCCGTGCTAGATGTGTGGAAACAAGCTGCCGCAGTTACAGAAACAAACAAGAACGACAAGTCTGACGATGGTGAAGGACTTGATGCAGTTCAACCTAAAGCGGTTAAGAAGAAGTTTAAAGACCGTAAGGACAAAGATATTGACAATGACGGTGATACTGATTCGTCTGATAAGTACCTACACAAACGTAGGAAAGCAGTTTCCAAAGCGATTGCAACAGAAGCCCGTCAGTTGAAAGACAAGAAAAAAGAGATGATGGTGAAGACTAAAACCAGTGGTGTAAAAGTCATTGACAAATCGGATTGGCCAGTGTATAAGAAGAAGGGTTATTTCGCAGTAGAAGAAGCCGAACTTGATGAAGGTGGAATGAAACGTCTTGCAACAGGTGGTAAAGATGCTTTGAAAGGTTTCAAAAAGAAACCTAAAGATAAGAAAGAAGAAGTTGAAGAAGAAGTCGCAGACCAGTATACAGAAGCTTCCTACTTCACAGTTCAATCTATGCGTGAACGTCTACATCAGGTTTGGGGTGAAGCTCATACTCCTGACCATGATGAAGAAGAAGATGAGAAGAAGATTAAGGGTAAGAAAGCAAAGACAGATACAGGTAAACCCGCCGCAGTAATTGATGTAAAGCCAGAGATTAAAGAACGGAAAAAGTAAATGAAAACTTTACAGGAGTTGATGGAGGCCTCTAAAGAAGAGTTGCCTAAAATCTATTGCGACTTAGATATGGTACTCGTCAACTTCATGAAGGGTGCTGATGTTGCTGTCGGCGGAGATGGTTTCGTTGCAAATAGAGATAAGGATGCAAAGTGGGGAAAGATTAATAATACCAAAAACTTTTGGGTAAACCTTGAGTGGATGCCTGGAGCAAAACGTCTTTATCAGTTCATTGCACGTTATGATCCTCATGTTCTATCTGCATATTCTGGTAAAGATCCCAACTCCAAAAATGGGAAAATGAAGTGGTTGTCAAAACATACTAATTTTAAGAAACCAAATATTAATCTGGTGATGCGTTCACAGAAACAAAAGTATGCTATGTCGGGTGGAAAACCAAACGTATTGATTGATGACTACATAAAGAATATAAACGAGTGGGAAGCAAAAGGTGGTATTGGAGTCCATCATACTGATGTTTCTAGAACTATCAACGAATTAAAGAAATTAGGTTATAAATAGTTATAAATAAGAAGAACAAACTATTCTTGCAAGAATAAAGGAGAAAGAAAATGGGACTATGGGGAGCTACAGATGCTGATGAAGCAGCACCGAAATGGCTGACTACAGCAGAAAAGAAAGAAGTATCAGCAACGACCCGTGGCTGGGAAATAGAAGCTGGTTCTTCTATGACAGGAAACGACAATACTTCTGCACAACGGGAAGTTCTAGTTGCAATCGGTGGACTTGCTACATCTATCGGACAAGCAACAATTGCTAGTGTTGATTGGAATACATCTACAGCAGATAAATCTGAAGGATTTACGTTGAGTGTTACAGTTCGGTATAACGAAGCAGTTACAGTTACTACGTCTGGTGGAACACCGACACTTGCTGTTACGAATAGTAACGCTGGTTCGGGTTCGGGTCGTGGCCCACACTCACTGTCGTATGCATCTGGTTCTGGTTCTAATGAACTTGTATTTACACTTGCGATTGCTGCTGCTAACGCCGCAACGAACGCTGATGACGTACTGTCAGTAGCAGCTCAAAGTGTTGCACTGAACAGTGGTACAATGGTTGATACTATTGGTGCTGGAAATGCTGAACTAGTAATTACTGCTGCACAAGGAACTGCTTGTGGAACGGTTACTGTTACTGCATAAATAAAATTAACATGCTAAATTATAAGGAGTGATTTGAAATGGCATTAAGTAAAGAAGATATTATTGAGCGACAAAAAACATTACTGGAGGATGCAAAACAAGTGCAGACTCGTATCAGTGATATTAAAAACGCTCTACAAGAGAATGAGAATTTGTTACAGGCGCTTAACGGTGCAATGCAACAGTGTAATGAATTTCTCAAAAGTTTTGAGGATGATAATGGTGATGATGGATGATGCGTTCATACCATCAGTAGGATTCCCTACATAGTAGGGTTAACATAGGAGAAGCCAAATGGCGGACAAAAAGATTACAGCTCTAACTGATCTTTCGACAGGTATTGCTGGTGCAGATTTACTGCATGTGATTGATGACCCAACGGGTACACCAATCAATAAGAAGGTATCGGTTACGAACTTTGTTAATAACCTTCCTTCATTTATCGGGTTTTCTAACTCGTATGAAAACATTTCAGACGCAACTACAACTGCGTTTTCTATTACGCACGCTCTGACTCTGTTAGAGACTGCTGGTACTGCGACTGCTTGCACACTTGCAAACGGTACAGTTATTGGACAGATTAAGGTAATCATCAACGATACAGATGGTGGTTCTGCTGAACTTACACCAGCATCGCCTCTTGGTTACACCAACATTGACTTTGTTAATGATGGTGATAGTGTTACATTGATGTGGACAGGTACAGCTTGGGCTGCTATCGCCGCTGTTAATGTTGCTGCCAATTGGGGTATTGTAGAGATTTCTGACGACTAATAGGAGTTAGGGGGGATTAACTTCCCCCCAATTCCCCAAGAAGGAGAAAACAAATGGCCAGAGATGATGGCGTAAGAATCGGTGCCGGTGGAAAGGTTATGCTTGCTGAAGTTCCAGAAGTAAAAGATCCGACCCCTCTTGCAACGAAACAAAATGAAAAGAAGAAGGTTGAAGTACTAGAGGAACGCCTATTGGACGTTCCAGAGGAAGAATAAAATGAAAACCTTTAAGCAAAAAATAAATGAAGTAGCAGGAACTTCACACCAAGAACTTGCAGTTGATAAAAATATCAACACAAGTTCCTATAGTGATCCAGAAGTTCTTAGGAAACTTAATGCATGGGTAGGTACTATTGCTGGTAGTTATGTGATTCCAGAACAAGCAGTTCGCAAGTTGCGTGAATCACTTTCTAAAATTGGGTTGACTTTTGACAGTGTACCCGTTATGGAAGGACAAAGTGGTTCCTTTGAATTGCCTCTTACACTTTTCGGTGGACGTTTCGGAAAAGATGTAGACACACCATATGATGAATTTGTAGATGATGATGGAATTTCTCACCAAAAAGAAGGTGGACTTGCCCTAGTTCTTAACTATGAAATGAATGAGGATAATTCTTGTAGGTTAACTGCTAGCATTAAGTAAATGTATGAAACAATAACGAGCGAAAATGTTACAATGTTTGCTATCAAGCATTATAACAATCCTCAATGTGAAGGTGAAAAAGAATTTTATGATGACATGAAACGCTTTAAGTATATTAAGAGGCTCTTGAGAAAATATCATGACACTAATATATTGAAAGAGCGGTTGTTATTGAATCATATCATTATAACTAAGAATTTATTTGGTACGGAGGCTTGCGTGACCCTTCTTTTGTTTAAGATACAGAAGGAATATTGGGGAACACTCAAGTCTTTTTTGTTATATCTAAATATGTTAAGAGAAAACGAACTAACTGATCTGCCTCATAATGAGTTTGTTTTATTAGAATTAAGGAAACTGTAATGGGAAGAGCGATAGACCTATTTGTAACCTACAGATTCATACGTCTTCTCACTACTCCATTTGAGAAAACGGATGCCTTTAAGTTAGGCGTTATTGATAAGGATGGTAATCGTTTAATTGACCCTAAAACTAAAAGGGCAACTGAATTAAATACCATTGATGAAAAGAACTCCTACACAGTACTTCATAAACTCGTTTTCAATATCAAAAAATTATTTGCAAAAGTGCCTGGACTTAGAACTAAGTTGGGAACATATGCTGCGGCATTATTTTTACTTAAAGATACCTTTAAGGAATCAGTAGATGATCCAGATATGTTTGAAAAAGAATTTGTAAAGTACCTTAAAGAACAGGGATATGAATTTGATGATACCATCAGTGAGAATGTTATTGGGTTTGGAGAAATACTTCCTAAAGGAGAGTACATTCTTGTCAATGATATTCTTAATAATGAAGAAGAAGAACTGTCTGCTAAAAAGGGAGATAAGGTAGAGGCATTTGATGATGAACCCCCTGTAGATACAGTTTTAGGAGTTGAAATTTTTCCTGTAGTACACCTTAAAACAAAAGAAAAAATATATGTAAGTTTGGAGGATATTAAAGATGCCTAATTGGAAAGAAGTAAGTCCTTACACTGGACAGGATATAGAAGAAGATGCCCCTGCTAATGCTGTAGCGGGTGGTGGAGTTTCTATGCCTCCTGATGCCATGATGAAGAAGAAAAAGAAAGAAACTTTAATTGATGGACGAACAAAGGCTTATAGAAAACATAGAAAAAAATTAGAGGGTTCAAGAGAAAAGCGTCTTGCTCGTATGGAAAAGAAAAAAAGTGAATATGCTGAATCTGTACTCCAACCAATGAGAGAGTTTTCGGCAGATGAAAAGCTTTAGGTCGCATCGTAAATCAATTGAACGGACAAAGTTAAAGGAAGATTTGAGTGATGAGGGTATTCTAGATAACCCTGATGATTTAGATATTCTTGAACATGCAGGCTTTGTTGAAGTCCAAACTCAACCCACAGTACCACATTTCGTTGGTACAAAATCAAATATAACCACAGAAGCAGTTAACTACAAATCTTATGACGATATCACTCTCAATCAATTAAATGATATTGAGAAGTATGCAGATAGATTGTTTGCAAAAGTTGGTATTGATGTAGAGTTTACGAGACACTTCCTTGATCGTGTAAATGACGCACGAAACAAGAGACAGATTACTCCTGCTGAACTTACAAGGTTATTCAAACAATCATACAAAAAATACGGTAGAACGATATCTAAGTTAGGACCTGCTGCACAAGCGGTTATCAATGATATGCGTACAGATATCAACATGCCATTTGTACTAGAACCTAAAGGGGATCAATTAGAACTTGTCGCAAAAACCGTGATGAGGAAGAAAGGTTTCAAAACATCTAATCAAAAATTCTCGTTTGAACAATATATTAATGAGAAGCATGAGTTCTTTGAAAAGGATGTGTATGAGAAAATTACTTTGCCCCCACCCCCCAGAAATGATTATACAGAAATTAAAAAAATCAAGGATGCAATCTCTACAAGAACTGCCAATGATGTAGAGTCTATTGATAAACATGATGAAGTTCCTTTCCATGCAATACAGGAGTATTGTGAAAAAGAAAATTTGCAGTTTCATATTGGTGAGTTTGAACAGTTAGCAGAAGAATCATCTAAAGTTATTATGCACTTCAAGGAAAAGTTTAATCGTAAACGTCCTTGGTTGGTAGATGAAAGTATTCGACCACTCAATAGTAAAACTAATAAGACACCAGCATATCCTAGTGGACACGCTGCACAGTCTGTGTTAATTGCAAACTATGTTGCTGGTAAGTTCCCTGATCATAAAGTAGGATTAATGTCCGCTGCTAAAAAGTGTGGATGGGGAAGAGTTCAAGCAGGGTGGCACTATGTTTCTGATTATAAAGTCGGTAATCAATTAGGAGAAGAGTTGTATAAACATATGAACAAAGAGAATTTCTTTAGTAAGGAAGCCTTGGAGTTCGATGAACAGTTGCGTGGGTTGTCAGAAGATATTAGAATTGAGTCTGAACGAGATAAGATTGCAGAGAAAGAAAAAGATGTAATACAATCTCTCATAGAAGTAAATGATGCGTTCAATGAGACAGAACAAGTTGCCGCAGATTTGATACACGATCCTTTCCTTAGATGGCAGGAACCAGTAGAACCAGATCCAAAAACACCTCTCGATTTTGCTGGACAGATTACAGGTGAAGGACATATTCTACCAGAAGAGATGACAATTGTTCAATCCTTATCTGAAGAATTGACAAAATTAAAACGTGATCTACCAAACATGATGGCAACTACTGCCGGTGGTGGTGAAGTTTTAATTCAATATATGGATGATGTTGACGAGTCTGCAAGAACTGATGGATATTTCTTTCAATATCGTTCATCAGATAACAAGTTTATTGGTTCTGCATCGACTGTTTCAGCTGAACAAATTCAAGATGTCGTTGGAGGTATGGTTACATCGAATACCGAAACAGGTATGACGGTAACGTATGAAGATGGCGATGGTACATTAGATTTTGTAATCGGTACACTTAATCAAGATACCACAGGAAACGCTGCAACTGCAACTGCGCTTGAAACTGCAAGAACAATTCATGGCGTAAGTTTTGATGGGACTGCAAACATAGACTTAACTGAAGTTGTGCAAGATACAGTTGGTGCTATGGTTACATCCAATACCGAAACAGGTATTACGGTAGCATATCAAGATGGTGACGGTACACTAGATTTTACAATCGGGACGCTCAATCAAGACACTACAGGTAATGCTGCTACAGCAACTGCATTAGAAACTGCTCGTACTATTGGTGGAACTTCCTTCGATGGTACAGCAAATATCGCTGTAGCCCTTGCTGCAACCGCTACCGCACTTGCTAGTGCGAGAACTATTGGTGGTGTATCATTTGATGGTACTGCAAATATTAATCTGCCAGGTGTAAATACTTCTGGTACTCAAGACACTAGTGGAACTGCTGCGACAGCTACTTTAGCGACAACAACAACAGTCACAGACAGTACTGCAAATACAAACTTCCCTGTAGTCTTTCACAATGAATCAAATGGACTATTAGATGATACGGGTGCGTTACGATATAATCCAAGTACAGGTGAACTACTCGTTCCCAAACTTACTGTAGCGGGTACAACTACACAAGTTGATACTGTTACAATGGAAGCATCTAATGCAATTGTATTTGAAGGTGCAACTGCTGATGCACATGAAACAACATTAACTGTTACAGATCCAACAACTGACCGTACTATCACGTTGCCAAATGCAACAGGTACAGTTGCATTAACTTCTAGTGATATTACAGGTAACGCTGCTACTGCTACCGCACTTGAAACTGCTCGAACAATTGGAGGAACAAGTTTTGATGGTACTGCTAATATCGCAGTAGCACTTTCTGCAACCGCAACTGCTCTTGCTACGGGTAGAACCATTCATGGTGTGAGTTTTGACGGTACTGCTAATATAGACCTCACAGAAGTTGTACAAGATACAGTGGGTGCTATGTTTAGTTCCAACACAGAAACAGGTGTGACTGTAACTTATCAGGACGGTGACGGTACGATAGATGTTGTAGTTGGTACTCTAAACCAAGATACTACAGGAAATGCAGCGACTGCTACCGCTCTTGAAACCGCAAGAACTATTGGTGGAACTTCCTTTGATGGTAGTGCGAATATCGCTGTAGCCCTTGCCGCAACTGCTACCGCCCTAGCTAGTGCAAGGACTATTAATGGTACATCATTTGACGGTACTGCTAATATAACTGTAACTGCTGCAGCTGGTACGTTGACAGGAAGTACACTTGCATCTGGTGTTACCGCTTCAAGTCTAACATCCGTAGGTACATTAA